>Ga0075522_10001568_pt1 | contig 17329 bp, 11 predicted proteins | sample NGEPerA_FD_74796 | JGI IMG/M metagenome (GOLD analysis project Ga0075522, IMG submission 74796) | Arctic peat soil microbial communities from the Barrow Environmental Observatory site, Barrow, Alaska, USA - NGEE PermafrostL2-A | ecosystem: Environmental > Terrestrial > Soil > Wetlands > Peat ... | reverse complement strand
CGCCGAGGCGCCGGCCGAGGAGGCTCCGGCCGAGGACGCTCCCGCGCCCGAGGAGCCACCAGCCGCGGAGGAGACTCCAGCCGCGGACGAGACCGCCGCGCAGGCACCCTCGACCGAGGAGGCTCCGGCAGCCGCGGCGGAGGACAAGCCGCAGGGCGAGGCGCCCGCCGTCGAGCAGGCGCCCGAAGACAAAGCTGAGCCGGAGGATGAGCCGGCGCAAGATGACAACCAGGCGGACGCATCGGCTGACGATCAGGCCAAGACCGCCGACGCGAATCCCAAGGAGGACTGACTCACATGGCTACAGCCACAAGTACAGAGAAGTGGATCGAGGAGCTCAAGGGCATCTCGGTGCTCGAGCTCGCCGAGCGGATCAAGGCGCTCGAGGAGGAGTTCGGCGTATCGGCCGCGGCGATGGCCGCACCCGCCGCCGCGCCCGCGGGAGGCGGTGCCGACGCCGCCGCCGAGGAGGAAGAGAGCACCACGGCCGACGTGATCCTCACGGCCGCCGGCGACAAGAAGATCCAGGTGATCAAGGTCGTCCGCGCCGCCACCGGCCTCGGGCTGAAAGAGGCCAAGGCGCTCGTCGACGAGGCTCCGAAGCCCGTCAAGGAGGGCATCGAGAAGGAGGAGGCCGGCAAGCTCAAGCAGGAACTGGAAGAGGCCGGCGCCACCGTCGAGCTGAAGTAGCAAGGCCGCTGGAGTCGCACGCCGGATCGAGGGGCCCCGCCAAGGCGGGGCCCCTCGTCTTTATCTTCGGCTAACAAATGCGCCGATTTTCCGGTAAAGTGCCCGTCGCCGGCCAATAGTCGCAGCCGTCCAAGCAGCATGGCGCCGCGCCACATACGCGGGTCGTCGGGGACGGGGTCCGTGAGCGCTGGAAGCCCACTTGAGGGTACCGTGGGTCTGTGCTATCTTTGATGGTCGCGCTTCGGCGCCCTCCTCTGCCCGTCTCACGCCCTCCGAAGGAGTCGTTTCTTGGCTGCTGTTGATGCTCTCCGGACGCGCCGGACTTTCGCGCGTCTACCTAAGTCTGTCGACGTTCCCAACCTGATCGATATCCAGCGCCGCTCGTTCAAGTGGCTCACCGACCCGAAGACGGGTGGGCTGCGGGAGACGATCGATGACATCTCCCCGATCGAGGACTACACCGGCAACCTCGCCGTCCAGTTCGGCGAGTTCGTGTTCGACGAGCCCGTCGCCTCGCTCGAGCAGTGCCGCGAGAAGGACCTGACCTACGCCCGGCCGCTGACGGTGACCGTCGCGTTCATCAACCGCGAGACGGGAGAGATCCGCGAGCAGTCGGTGTTCATGGGCGACTTCCCGTGGATGACCGAGCGCGGGACGTTCGTGATCAACGGCACCGAGCGCGTCGTCGTCACCCAGCTCGTGCGCTCCCCCGGTGCCTACCTGATGGAGCCGAAGGACCGCGAGAAGCAGGTCTTCATCGCCAACCTGATGCCCGCCCGCGGCTCGTGGCTGGAGCTGGAGATCGACAAGAAGGGCAAGGTCTTCGTCCGGATCGACCGCAAGCGCAAGCTGCCGGTGACGGTCCTCCTGCGCGCGATGGGCTACGCGACCGATGAGGAGATCCTCAGGCTGTTCGAGAACTCGCTGTACATCCGCAACACGATCGAGTCCGACACCGAGGTCACCCGCACCGAAGAGGGCGCGCTCGTGGAGCTCTTCAAGAAGCAGCGGCCGGGCGAGCCGCCGAGCGTCGATAACGCCAAGGCGCTGCTCAATCAGCTGTTCTTCGACCCCAAGCGCTACGACCTCACGCGCGTCGGTCGCTACAAGCTCAACTCGCGCCTCGGTCTGGATGTCGACATCGACACCCGCACGCTCACGCACGACGACATCATCGCGCTGGTGCGCGAACTCGTCTCGCTGCCGAAGCGTCTCGGCATACCCGAGGACGGCGAGCTCGAGATCAAGGACTACGCGGCCGAGGCGATGAGCATGCCGCGCGAGCCGGTCGCCGACCACCTCGACGAGTACGAGCACTTCGGCAACCGCCGTCTGCGCACGGTCGGCGAGCTGATCCAGGAGGCCTTCCGCATCGGGCTCTACCGCATGGAGCGCGTCGTGCGCGAGCGTCTGACGACCGAGGACGCCGACACGATCACGCCGCAGACGATCATCAACATCCGGCCCGTGGTGGCGGCGCTGAAGGAGTTCTTCGGCTCCTCCCAGCTCTCCCAGTTCATGGACCAGACGAACTCACTCGCCGGGCTGACCCACCGTCGTCGCCTCTCGGCGCTCGGCGCCGGCGGTCTGACGCGCGAGCGCGCGCCGATCGAGGTGCGCGATGTGCACCCGACCCACTACGGCCGCATGTGCCCGATCGAGACCCCCGAGGGGCCGAACATCGGCCTGATCGGCTCGCTCTCCTCGTTCGCCGAGGTCTCCGAGTACGGCTTCGTGACCACCCCCTACCGCGTGGTCGAGGACGGCGTGCTGACCGACAAAGTCAGGCGTCTCGACGCCACCCAGGAAGAGGAGCTGGTGATCGCCCAGGCGAACACGCCGATCGATCCGAAGACCGGCAAGCTGAAGGGCACCGAGATCCTCTGCCGTACCCAGGCCGGCCAGTACGTGACGGTCGGCCCCAAGGACGTCGACCTCGTGGACGTCTCGCCCGAGCAGATCTGGTCGGTCGCCACGGCGATGATCCCGTTCCTCGAGCACGACGACGCCAACCGCGCGTTGATGGGCTCGAACATGCAGCGCCAGGCGGTGCCACTGCTGAAGGCCGACGCGCCGCTCGTCGGCACCGGCATGGAGCGCCGAGCGGCGCTCGACACGGGCGACGTGCTGCTGACGCGCAACGCCGGCACGATCGACTTCGTCGACGCCAACCAGATCGTGATCGAGACGACCGACGGCAAGAAGGACGAGTACGAGCTGCAGAAGTTCATGCGCTCCAACCAGGGCACGCTGATCCACCACAAGCCGCGTGTGAAAACCGGCCAGAAGCTGAAGGCGGGCGACGTGCTCGCCGACGGCTCTTCGACCGACAAGGGCGAGATGGCCCTCGGGAAGAACCTGATGGTGGCGTTCATGTCCTGGGAGGGCTACAACTTCGAGGACGCGATTATCCTCTCCAAGCGCCTGGTCAAGGACGACGAGCTCACCTCGATCCACATCGAGGAGTACGAGATCGATGCCCGCACGACCAAGCTCGGCGAGGAGGAGGTCACGCGTGACATCCCCAATCGCTCGGAGGAGTCGCTGCGCAACCTCGACGACCGCGGGATCGTGCGCGTCGGCGCGGAGGTGGCCTCGGGCGATCTGCTCGTGGGCAAGGTCACGCCGAAGGGCGAGACCGAGCTGACCGCCGAGGAGAAGCTGATCCGGGCGATCTTCAAGGAGAAGGCGCGCGAGGTGCGCGATACCTCGCTGAAGGTCCCCCACGGCGAGGGCGGTGTGGTGATCGACGTGATGACCTTCAGCCGCGACGCCGGCGACGACCTGCCGCCGGGCGTGAACGACCTCGTGCGCGTGTTCGTGGCCAAGAAGCGCAAGATCTCCGAGGGCGACAAGCTCGCGGGCCGCCACGGCAACAAGGGCGTGATCTCGAAGATCGTCGACGAGCAGGACATGCCGTTCCTGGAGGACGGCACTCCCGTCGACGTGATCCTCAACCCGCTGGGCGTCCCCTCGCGCATGAACGTCGGGCAGATCCTCGAGACCCATCTCGGTTGGGCGGCCGCGCAGGGCTGGTACGACGACGGCTCGGACGCCTACAAGGAAGCCCACGACGGCGCCGGCAACGGCGGGGCGACCTCGTCGGCCCGCGTGTACGTCTCGACGCCCGTGTTCGACGGCGCCACGGTGGCGGATGTCGACGAGGCGCTCGTGCGCTGGCAGGACGAGCACAAGGGCCGGATTCGGATGGACGTCGACAAGAGCCGTCGCCCGGGCGAGCAGGCCTCGGGCAAGATGACGCTCTTCAACGGCCGCTCCGGCGAGCCGTTCGAGGAACAGGTGACGGTCGGCTACATGTACATCCTCAAGCTCCTGCACCTCGTCGACGACAAGATCCACGCCCGCTCGACCGGTCCCTACTCGCTCGTCACCCAGCAGCCGCTGGGAGGTAAGGCGCAGTTCGGTGGACAGCGCTTCGGCGAGATGGAGGTCTGGGCGCTGGAGGCGTTCGGCGCCGCCTACACGCTGCAGGAGATGCTCACGATCAAGTCCGACGACACCGTCGGGCGCGTGAAGGCCTACGAGGCGATCGTCAAGGGCGAGAACATCGCCGAGCCTTCGATTCCGGAGTCCTTCAAGGTGCTGCTCAAGGAGATGCAGTCGCTGGCGCTCGACGTCAACGTGGTCTCCGAGGAAGGGCAGCGCACGGAGATGCGCGACGAAGACGACGATCTGCTGCGCGCCGCGGAGGAGCTCGGCATCGATTTGTCAGGCGTGCGTGCCCCGCCCGTCGATGCGCCCGCGGAGGAGCAGGAGGGCGGCGAGACCGTCGAGGCGACAGACGCCGCGACCGACGGCGTGGAGGAGCCGCTCGATGTTGAGGAGCTGCTCGAGGAGGTCGCCGCAGTCGGCGGCGACGACGCATTAGCTACTGACGAGACTCCGGAGGAGACACCGTGATCGATATCAACAACTTCGACGCAATCGAGATCTCACTCGCCTCCTCGAAGCAGATCCGCAGCTGGAGCTCGGGCGAGGTGATCAAGCCTGAGACGATCAACTACCGCACGCTGAAGCCTGAGAAGGACGGCCTGTTCTGCGAGCGCATCTTCGGTCCGACGAAGGACTGGGAGTGCTACTGCGGCAAGTACAAGCGGGTCCGCTACAAGGGCATCGTCTGCGAGCGCTGCGGCGTCGAGGTCACGCGCTCGAAGGTGCGCCGCGAGCGCATGGGCCACGTCGATCTGGCCGCGCCCGTGAGCCACATCTGGTTCTTCAAGGGCGTCCCCAGCCGCATCGGCTACCTGCTCGACATGGCGCCGAAGGAACTCGAGAAGGTTCTGTACTTCGCGGCGTCGATCATCACCTGGGTTGACGACGAGGCGCGCACCAAGGATCTCGACTCGCTCGAGAAGGAGGTCAACAAGGTCCTCGACGCCTACGCGGCCGAACGCGAGGAGCGAGTGCTGGAACTGCGCGAGTCGCTGAAGCGCCGGGAGAAGTACCTGCAGAACGGCAAACAGACTCACTTCTCAGACGAAGACCACCTGTGGGCGGACTCGCTCGACATCAACCTCGCGAAGATCTCCGAGGAGGAGCGCGAGAAGCTCGTCAAGGAGCTGCGTAAGGCGTTCGACGCCGACATCGCCGACACCGAGGCCTACATCGAGGACGGCGCCGAGCGGATGCGCAACGTCTGGGAGCTGTTCAAGACGATGGAGCCCAAGCAGATCGAGCACGACGAGACGACCTTCCGTGAGCTGAAGGAGCGCTTCGGCTCCTCCTACGGCTTCGGCGAGTACTTCCGTGGCGGGATGGGCGCCGAAGCCGTCCGCGACCTGCTTCAGCAGGTCGATCTCGAGGACGAACGCGTCGAGCTCGAGGATCAGGTGAAGACCGGCAAAGGCCAGAAGCAGGCTCGCGCGGTCAAGCGCCTGAAGGTCGTCAGCGCCTTCCTGCAATCGGGGAACAAGCCCGAAATGATGGTGCTCGACGCCGTGCCGGTGATCCCGCCGGAGCTGCGCCCGATGGTGCAGCTCGACGGTGGGCGCTTCGCCACCTCGGATCTCAACGACCTCTACCGTCGCGTGATCAACCGCAACAACCGCCTCAAGCGCCTACTCGACCTCGGCGCGCCCGAGATCATCGTCAACAACGAGAAGCGGATGCTCCAGGAGGCCGTCGACGCGCTGTTCGACAACGGCCGTCGCGGGCGCCCCGTCACCGGTCCCGGCAACCGTCCGTTGAAGTCGTTGAGCGACATGCTCAAGGGCAAGCAGGGACGCTTCCGCCAGAACCTGCTCGGCAAGCGCGTGGACTACTCCGGTCGCTCGGTGATCGTCGCCGGTCCCTACCTGAAGCTGCACCAGTGCGGGCTGCCGAAGATCATGGCGCTGGAGCTGTTCAAGCCGTTCATCATGGCCCGTCTGGTCGAGCGCAAGTCCGCGCAGAACATCAAGGCGGCCAAGAAGATGGTCGACTCGGGAATCGGCGAGGTGTGGGACGTGCTCGAGGAGGTCATCCACGAGCATCCCGTGCTGCTCAACCGCGCCCCGACGCTCCACCGCCTGGGTATCCAGGCGTTCGAGCCGCTGCTGGTCGAGGGCAAGGCGATCCAGGTTCACCCGCTGGTCTGTCACGCGTTCAACGCCGACTTCGACGGCGACCAGATGGCTGTCCATCTGCCGCTCTCGGCCGAGGCGCAGGCGGAGGCGAGGATCCTGATGCTCTCCTCCAACAACATCCTGTCCCCCGCGCACGGAGCGCCGCTGGCGACCCCGACGCAGGACATGATCCTGGGCGCCTACTACCTGACCTACGGCCCGGAGGCCGAGGAGCTGGCGAAGATCGACCGTGCGACCTACGAGCCGCGCCCGCACGTGTTCCGTACCGCGCAGGAGGCCGAGCTCTCCTACGAGGGCGGCGTGGTGAAGCTGCACGACATCGCCGAGTTCCGTCCGTTCGGGCGCGAGGGTGGGCACGTGCTCACGACGATCGGGCGGATCATCTACAACGACCGCATCGAGCGGGCGCTGGCGGAGGCGCTCGGAGACGAGTTCGACGCCACCAAGTACACGTTCGTCAATCAGTCGATGAAGAAGCGCGACACCACCCGTCTGATCGACGCTTTGGTCCAGACCTATGGCGCCACGACGATCTCGCTGGTGCTCGACGCGTTCAAGGATCTCGGCTTCAAGTACGCCACGCAGGCGGGCATCACGATCTCCAAGAACGACGTCGTGATCCCGCCCGAGAAGCAGGACATCCTCGACAAGTACGACAAGCTCGTGGGAGCGATCACCGACCAGTACGACGACGGCCTGATCACCCAGGAGGAGCGTCACGAGGCCGTGGTCGAGAAGTGGAACGCGGCGACCGACGAGGTGGCGGAGGCGATGATCGAAAACCTCGACGTCCTGAACCCGATCTTCATGATGGCCAACTCGGGCGCGCGTGGCTCGTTCAAGCAGATTCGCCAGCTGGCGGGGATGCGCGGGCTGATGGCCAACCCGAAGGGCGAAATCATCGAGCGCCCGATCAAGGCCAACTTCATGGAGGGCCTGTCGGTGCTCGAGTACTTCATCTCCACGCACGGCGCGCGAAAGGGCCTGGCCGACACGGCGCTGCGGACCGCCGACTCGGGCTATCTGACCAGGCGTCTGGTCGACGTGGCCCAGGACGTGATCATCCGCGAGCCCGACTGTGGTGCGGAGGAGTACATCGAGATGACCGTCTTCAAGGCGGGCGGCGACCGGAACGACGATCTCGTCGGGCGGATCGCGGCTCTGCCGGTCACGACCAAGCGTGGGCGGATGCTCGCCGAGCAGGGTGCTGAGATCGGCCGCGCGGAGTTCGCCGAAATAGTGGAGGCGTTCAAAGACGACCACGAGAAGGGCTCGAACGTCGTCGTGCCGGTGCGCTCGGTGCTCAAGTGCCGCGCTGCCAGCGGCGTATGCCAGGCCTGTTACGGCCGGGCGATGGCAACGGGCGCGCTCGCGCAGATCGGCGACGCGGTGGGCATCATCGCGGCCCAGTCGATCGGCGAGCCGGGCACGCAGCTGACGATGCGTACGTTCCACACGGGTGGTGTCGCCGGGGCGGACATCACGCACGGCCTGCCGCGCGTGGTTGAGCTGTTCGAGGCGCGCAAACCAAAAGGCCTGGCGAAAATCGCCGAGCAGGACGGCGTCGTCTCGATCGAGGAGACGGACAAAGCCCTGACGGTCCTCATCACCGACGAGGCCGGCGAGGAGCATCGCCACGCCTTCCCGCGGCGCACACGGCTGTTCGTCGCGGCGAACGAGAAGATCACCGCCGGCAGGCAGCTCAACGAGGGCTCGGTCTATCCGCACGAGCTGCTCGCGATCCGCGGACGCACCGAGACCGAGCAGTACCTGGTGAAGGAGGTCCAGGAGGTCTACAAGTCCCAGGGCGTGGACATCAACGACAAGCACATCGAGCTGATCGTGCGCCAGATGCTGAAGAAGGTGCGGGTCGACCAGAAGGGCGACACCGACTACCTGCCGGGCCAGTTCGTGGACCGCTTCGATTTTGCGAAGATCAACGACGAGGTGATTGCGAAGGACGGCGAAGCCGCCCAGTTCGAGGACATCATCCTCGGCATCACGAAGGCGTCGCTGAACACCGACTCGTTCCTGTCGGCGGCCTCTTTCCAGGAGACCACGAAGGTCCTCACCGACGCGGCCCTGGAGGGTAAGACCGACCGCCTGAACGGGCTCAAGGAGAACGTGATCATCGGCAAGCTGATCCCGGCGGCGACCGGGCTGAAGCGCTACCGGCGGATTGAGATCGAACCGTCGCAGCCGCTACCCCGTGCGATCGACGATGTCGGCCTGCTCGACCAGGACGAGATCGCCGCCGAGCTGGGATTGTCCGGCGGCGGGGGCCTCAACGGCGGCTACGGGCAGGAGTTCGACGCGGATCTGGCCTCGCTCGAGCGGATCGGCGCGGGCGGCACCGACCCGGGCTTCGTCGAGGAGCTGGCCGACCTCGAGGTTCCGGAGGAGCCCTCCGGTAAGTAGGTCCTCAGGCGGGGCCGGGCATTGCCCGGCCCCAGTCCAGGAGGCGAGGCAGGCGTCGTTGAACGCGTCGTCGATCCACGCCGGGGGCCGCGAGCCCGCGTGGGCGTCGATCGGCGACGGAGGGCTCTTTAGCTCGCATACAGGTTGGTCCAGGTAATCTGCCTGGATCGACTGCGGCAAGTAAAGCACCGCGCCGGCCCTGCCGATGGAGCCTCGCTGAAGCGGGGCGAGCAGTCCGAGACTCCTCCGAGCACGCCCCGTCCTCCGAGCCCTCCCCGCAACCAGTCGTCGAGACCCTAGCTTCCAGATGAAACAGCCCACCAGCCAAATCGCCCACCGCACGAACGGACTCCTCCAGCGATGAAACTCGAGCTGGGCATCCTCTTGGCGCTCGCGTGCGCGTTCGTGGCCAATCTGGGTTTCTTCTACAAGTACAGGGGCGCCAACACGGTGGCGAAGGTCGAGGTGAGCCATCCGCTGCGCAGCGTCAGGGCGCTGTTCTCCTCGGGCTGGTTCACGCTCGGCATGATCGTCGCGACCGCCAGCTGGGGGTTGCATGTGGTCGCGCTGGCGCTGGCGCCGATGTCGATGATCCAGGTGTCGCTCGCCGCCGGCATGGTCTTCATCGCGGTGATGGCCGATCGCCTGTTCGGCTTCGACGTCGGCTCTCGTCAGTGGGTGGGCCTGTCGCTGACCGCGATCGGGCTGGTGATGCTCGGGCTGACGCTGCCGGCGATGCACGGCGCGCACTCGCAGTTCTCCCAGGCGGCGATGATCTCGTTCGAGGCTGGCCTGTTCGGGCTCGGCGGCCTGCTGATCATGGGGCCGCGGATGGGCGGCCCGGTCGAGCATCACGGCGTGATGCTGGGGGCCGCGGCGGGGATCTTGTTCGGGGTCTCCGATACCGCGATCAAGGCACTCACGGGCATCACCCACGCTCATGGTGTGGTTGGGCTGGTGCTGAGCCCATGGTTGCTGGTGGCGGTGATCGCCTCGATCGTGGCGTTCTATGCGTCCGCACGGGGCTTGCAGGACGGCGAGGCCGTCCCGGTGATCGCCGTGACGGGTACGGCGGCGAACATCGCCGGGATCGCCGGGGGGATCGTGGTGTTCGGCGATCCGATGGCGGCGAGCCCGCTCGGGGTGGTGCTGCAGGCCACCGCGTTCGTGCTTGTGGTGGTCGCCGCCGCGCTGATGCCCGCGCCTGTGCGCTCGGCCGGCGTGGCCGCGCAGGCCTAGCGCTGCTACCATCCCCGGCCGAATGCCAACAACCTCTCAGCTCGTGCGCAAGGGCCGCGTCACTCCCAAGAAGAAGCTCGCCACTCCGGGCTTGAAGTCGGGGAAAGGGCGCAAGAAGAAGACCGCCGCGCCACAGCGACGGGGGGTGTGCACGCGCGTGTATACGACCACACCGAAGAAGCCTAACTCCGCGCTGCGGAAGGTCGCGCGTGTGAGGATCTCGGGCTCGATCGAGGTGACCGCCTACATCCCGGGCGAGGGCCACAACTTGCAGGAGCACTCCGTGGTGCTGGTACGCGGAGGCCGCGTGAAGGACCTGCCGGGCGTCCGCTACAAGGTCGTGCGCGGGACGCTCGACGCGGCCGGTGTGAGCGATCGCAAGAAGGCGCGCTCGCAGTACGGCGTGAAGAAAAAATAGCCGATGCCTCGTCGCGCACCCGCCCAGATTCGCCCAGTCGAGGCGGACCCCATTCATCGCTCCAAGCTGGTCCAGCAGGTCATCAACAAGGTGATGCTCGACGGCAAGAAGTCGACGGCCGAGCGGATCGTCTACGACGCGCTGGCGCTGCTCGCGGAGCGCGGCGAGAAGGATCCGGTGGAGATGCTGGAGGCCTCGATCAAAGCCCTCACGCCGACGCTCGAGGTCAAATCGAGACGCGTCGGCGGAGCCACCTATCAGGTCCCCGTAGAGGTTGCCCCGCGCCGCGCGCGGACTCTCGCGGTGCGCTGGCTGGTCGAGTTCGCTCGCAACCGGCGCGAGAAGACGATGGCCCAGCGCCTGGCGAACGAGCTGAGCGACGCGCAGTCCCAGCAGGGCGGGGCGTATAAGCGCAAGGACGACATCTACCGCATGGCCCAGGCCAACAAGGCCTTCGCCCACTACCGCTGGTAGCGGCCCGATGGCCGGCGCCATACGGCGTCCTCGATCGCTCGTGTGCGTAGCACACTTCGCTCACTGCGTCCTTGTCTGGCTTGGCCCTCGGCCCGCTACTTGGTGGGCGGATACACCGAGGTCCGATCGGTACATCACGCGGGCGGGAGGGCGTCAATCCTTGCCTCGCTTGGTCCTCGAACCGCTCACTCGTAGAGGAGAACCCGCGCATGCGCGGGTTCTCAGAGCGGCGCATGCGCCGCTCTGAGGCAGCGCCACATGTGGCGCTGCCTGGGCCGCACATGTGCGGCCCGCCGGTCGGCGCATGCGCCGACCGGAACACCATGCAGGCCGAGGGGTTGAAGAACGATCCTTCGGTACCTAAACTTTCGGTACCGAATGTCTTCCTCTTCAACAGCGTCTGATCCCGGCTTTCACCCGGAGGCCTCCGATCGGATAGAGCCCTACGTCTGGAAGATCGCCGGCGTGGTGATCCTCGGGATGATCATGTCGATCCTCGACACGACGATCGTCAACGTGGCGCTGCGCACGCTCGGGCACGACCTGCACAGCTCGCTCGCCCAGATCCAGTGGGTGATCACCGGCTATCTGCTGTCGCTGGCCGCCGTGATCCCGCTCACGGGCTGGGCCGCCCGGCGCTTTGGGGCCAAGCGCGTGTACCTGGTCTCGCTCGTCCTGTTTACCGTCGGCTCGGCGCTGTGCGCGGTGGCCAGTAGCACCACCGAGCTCGTGCTGTTCCGCGTGCTGCAGGGAGCGGGCGGCGGGATGATCATGCCGATCGCTCAGCTGATCATGGCTCAGGTCGCCGGTCCCAAGCGGATGGGTCGCGTGATGGGCATCGTCGCGATGCCCGCGATGCTCGGTCCGATCCTCGGGCCGGTGGTGGGCGGGACGATCCTGCAGAGCCTGCACTGGTCGTGGATCTTTCTCGTCAACGTTCCGATCGGCTTCGTCGCGTTCATCCTCGGCTGGCGGATGCTCCCCCAGACCGAATCCGGCGAGGCCGGGCGCCTCGATGTCCTCGGTTTGGCGCTGCTCTCGACGGCGTCGACCGCCGTCGTCTATGGCCTCGCTCAGCTCGGCACCCACAACACCAGCCTGACGGCGCCGATCGTCGTCCTGCCGATCATCGCGGCTCTGCTGCTCACAGGCGTCTTCTGCTGGCACGCGCTGCGCGTGGAGCGCCCGCTGCTCGATATCCGGCTGTATAAGAACCGGATCTTCGCGGCCGCGTCGTTCACGACCTTCGCGCTCGGCGCTGCCCTGTTCGGGGCGATGATCCTCGTGCCCCTCTACTACCAGGAAGTCCGCCACGAGAGCCTGATCGCGACTGGGCTGCTGGTCGGACCGCAGGGTCTTGGAATGCTGGTCGCGATGCCGGTGGCCGGGCGCCTGACCGATCGCTTCGGCGGCGGCCGCGTGGCCCTGGGCGGCGTCTCGGTTCTGTGCCTGAGCACGATTCCGTTGGCGTTCATCGGCGCGGGCACCTCGATCGCCGGCATATCCATGGTGCTGCTCGTAAGGGGCGTGGGCATCGGCTTCTCGTTCATGCCCGCGATGACCACCGCGTTCGCCTCGCTTCGGCCCGATCAGCTCTCCGACGCGACGCCGCAGTTGAATGTCCTGCAGCGCATCGGCGGGGCGATCGGGACGGCGGTGCTGGCGGTGGTGCTGCAGCGCGCGAGCGGCCACGCGCCTTCGGTCACACACCTCGCGCACGCGTTCAACACCGCCTACTGGTGGTCGTTCGCAACCGCCGCGCTCGGGCTGATCCCCTGCGTCGTGCTGTTGCGCGCCGAGAACCCGCGCGCGTTGGACGATCTTCGATCGGTCAGTCGTGACGCGGCCAACGCCGAGGCGGCAATCGAGCCGCTGGGCGCATGAGTACGCTCGCACCCAAGCCGAGCCAAGAGACGCCCGCTGAGCAGTGGACGGACGAGCTGACCGCGTTGGGCATGGCCTTCCGCCGGGTGTTTCGCACGCTCAGCCGTCTGCGCGGGCGAGACACGCACCTCGGTGGATCGGAGCTGAGCCATGCCCAGTTCGAGCTGTTGATCGAGCTCGACGAGCGCGGCGAGCTGCCGGCCGGGGAGCTGGCGCTCGCCGCCCGCCTGGCGCCGGGAACGGTCACGCAGATGCTCGACCATCTCGCCGACTGCGGTCATGTCGAACGGGTTCGCTCCGAGACCGACCGGCGAGTGGTGGTGTCCCGCCTCACCGCCGAGGGCCGGGGCAAGATCGCGGCCAAGCGGATCGCCTGGCAGAGTCGCTGGGAGGAGGCCCTCGCAGGAGTGGAGACAGAGGACCTGCGCGCCGCCACCCGGGTGCTCGAGCGTCTCGGCGCCGTGTTCGAGGATACGCCGCCGGTAGAGGGCTGTGAGGCCCCCGGACAGCGTTAGCGTTCGGGCCCCGAGGCCCAGGTGTGCGGGTCAAATGCCCGGTTTGCTCTGCTATAGTCGGCGACGCCCTGCGGATGGCGCAGTCGTGCGAGCATGTCTCTCGCGGGGTCCCAAACCAGATGGAGATCTCGAGCAGATAGCGACGCGAACCGGTCCAGATAAGACCAGTAGCGCGCGTGGGCCCGAGGGGCCCATTTTTTTGCTTGAAAACAGCTAGTCGCAGTTCCAGCCGCTTCACCCCGGCCCGAGACACCACACGACCATCCCCACCTTTAGCCATGCCACGTAAGTTCACCCTCCAGAACACCCGAAACATCGGGATCATGGCGCACATCGACGCCGGTAAGACGACGACGACCGAGCGCATCCTGTACTACACCGGGCGCACCTACAAGATCGGTGAGGTGCACGAGGGCGCGGCGGTGATGGACTGGATGGAGCAGGAGCAGGAGCGCGGCATCACGATCACCTCCGCCGCGACCACCGCCGAGTGGGACGGACACCGGATCAACATCATCGACACGCCCGGCCACGTCGATTTCACCGTCGAGGTCGAGCGCTCGCTGCGCGTGCTCGACGGGGCGATCGCCCTGTTCGACTCGGTCGCCGGCGTCGAGCCGCAGTCGGAGACGGTCTGGCGCCAGGCCGACAAGTACCACGTGCCGCGGATCGCCTACATCAACAAGATGGACCGCATCGGCGCCGACTTCGAGAAGGGCGTGCAGACGATGATCGACCGTCTCGGCGCCAATCCGGTGCCGATCCAGCTGCCGATCGGGGCCGAGGGCGACTTCCTCGGCGTCGTCGACCTCGTGGCGATGAAGGCGATCGTCTACAAGGACGAGATGGGCAAGGAACAGGAAGAGCTCGAGATCCCCGAGCACCTCGTCGAAGCGGCGGGCGCCGCGCGCGAACATCTGCTCGAGGAGGTCTCCCACTACGACGACGCGCTGCTCGAGCTGCTGCTCGAGGAGGCCGAGGTGCCAGAGGCGATTCTCAAGAACGCGATCCGCGTGGCGACGCTCTCGACCAAACTGACCCCGGTGCTGTGCGGCTCGTCGTTCAAGAACAAGGGCGTGCAGCCGCTGCTCGATGCCGTGGTCGACTACCTACCCTCACCGCTCGATGTGCCGCCGGTGCTCGGCACCGAACTGATCAGGGGCGAGGAGGAGGAGCGTCAGGTGGAGCGCCACGCCGACGACTCCGAGCCGTTCGCCGCGCTCGCCTTCAAGATCGCAGCCGACCCCTACGTCGGCAAGCTCACATACTTCCGCGTCTACTCGGGCCATCTCGAGGCCGGCGCCAAGATTCTCAACGTCGGCAGTGGACGCACCGAGCGGATCGGGCGGATCCTGATGATGCACGCCAACGAGCGCGAGGAGGTCACCGAGGTCTTCGCGGGCGACATCGCCGCGGCGGTCGGCATCAAGCAGGTCATCACCGGTGACACCCTCGCAACCCCCGAGCACCCGATCCACCTCGAGAACATCGTCTTCCCCGAGCCCGTCATCAAGGTCGCGGTCGAGCCCAAGACGAAGGTCGATCAGGAGAAGATGTCGATCGCGCTCGGCCGCCTGGCCGAGGAGGACCCGACCTTCCAGGTGCGCACCAACGAGGAGACCGGCCAGACCGAGATCTCGGGCATGGGCGAGCTGCACCTCGAGGTGCTCGTCGATCGCATGAAGCGGGAGTTCGGCGTCGAGGCGAACGTCGGGCGCCCGCAGGTCTCCTATCGCGAGACGGTGCGGGGGACGGTCGAGAAGATCGAAGGCAAGTTCGTGCGCCAGACCGGCGGCTCGGGCCAGTTTGGGGTCGTCTACATCAACCTCGAGCCCGCGCCGGGTGAGGGCTTTGAGTTCATCAACAAAATCAAGGGTGGAAACATCCCCTCCGAGTACATTCCGGCGGTCAAGAAGGGCGTCGAAGAGGCGCTTGAGAACGGCGTCAAGGCCGGCTATCCAATGGTCGACATGCGCGTCACGCTCGTCGACGGCAAGTACCACGACGTGGACTCCTCGGAGATTGCCTTCAAGGTCGCGGGCTCGATCGCCTTCAAGGAGGCCGCCCGCCGCGCCAAGCCGGTGCTGCTGGAGCCGATCTTCGCGGTCGAGGTCGTCACGCCTGAGGATTTCCTGGGTGAGGTGATCGGCGATCTGAGTCGTCGTCGTGGCCGCGTCGAGGGACAGGAGCGCCGTGGCAACGCCCTGGTGGTCACCGCGCGCGTGCCGCTGTCAGAGATGTTCGGCTACGCGACCGACCTGCGCTCGAACACGCAGGGGCGCGCCAACTACACGATGCAGTTCGAGTCCTACGAAGAGGTCCCGCCGAACATCGCCGAGAAGATCGTCGAAGCACGCACGGGGGAGCCCGTTCCGGCCTGAGATGACCGTGAGCACTTCGCCATACTGCGTCCTTACCGATAGCCGATCAGATGCGATCGTCTATCGGCCAGCACATGTGCGGAGCACACTTCGCGGGTGGGTGGGCTCTCATCCCTTGTCTGGCTCGACTCACGATCATCTCAGGAGCGAGTTGTTTGAGAGCGCCCACAATGAAGCACCGCGGCACCCAGTGAACATGAAACACCGCATTTAGATAGATTTCCCCGGTTCGCCCTCAGAGGGCGAGCTTAAACAAGCCGATTGAGGAGCGAACAAAAAGTGGCGAAGGAGAAGTTCGAGCGCGACAAGCCGCACGTCAACGTCGGGACCATCGGTCACATCGACCATGGCAAGACGACGCTGACCGCTGCCATCACGACCGTGTTGGCGGAGAAGATGGGCGGCGAAGCCCGCAGCTTTGAGGAGATCGACAACGCTCCCGAGGAGAAGGAGCGCGGGATCACGATCGCCACCTCGCACGTCGAGTACCAGACTGAGAACCGCCATTACGCGCACGTCGACTGCCCGGGGCACGCCGACTACGTGAAGAACATGATCACCGGCGCCGCGCAGATGGACGGCGCGATCCTCGTCGTCTCCGCCGCCGACGGTCCGATGCCCCAGACCCGTGAGCACGTCCTGCTCGCCCGCGAGGTGGGCGTCAAATACATCGTGGTATTCCTCAACAAGGCCGACATGGTCGACGACGAGGAGTTGCTCGAACTGGTCGAGGTCGAGGTTCGCGAGCTGCTCGGCGAGTACGACTTCCCCGGCGATGACATCCCGTTCATCACCGGCTCGGCGCTGAAGGCGCTGGAAGGCGACGAGCAGTACAAGGACAAGATCGTCGAGTTGGCGGCGGCGCTGGACTCCTACATCCCGGATCCCGTGCGCGAGCTCGACAAGCCCTTCATGATGCCCGTCGAGGATGTGTTCTCGATCACCGGCCGTGGCACCGTCGCAACCGGCCGCGTGGAGCAGGGGATCGTCAACACCGGCGACACCGTGGAGATCGTCGGTATCCATGACACGACCACGACCGTGGTGACGGGCGTGGAGATGTTCCGCAAGATCCTCGATCAGGGTCAGGCGGGCGACAACGTGGGCTGCCTGCTGCGTGGTACCAAGCGCGAGGAGATCGAGCGCGGACAGGTGCTGTGCAAGCCGGGCTCGATCACGCCCCACACCAAGTTCAAGTCCGAGGTCTACGTGCTCAAGAAGGAGGAGGGCGGCCGCCACACACCGTTCTTCACGGGCTACAGGCCACAGTTCTACTTCCGTACCACCGACGTGACCGGTCAGGCGAAGCTGCCCGAGGGCGTCGAGATGGTCATGCCCGGTGACAACGTCCAGATGGAGATCGAGCTGATCCAGCCGATCGCCATGGATCAGGGTCTACGATTCGCCATCCGAGAGGGCGGGCGCACGGTCGGCTCGGGAGTGGTCAGCGAGATCATCGAGTAGCACACGCGCGCTCCTGACCGGGGGCCGCGCCCATTGGTAGCCCGATACGACGAACACAGCCCCGCCTGATTGGCGAGGGGGGCGGATTGCCCGGAAGTGGATCCGCCCGCCCCGCCCTTTCTGCGCCGTCAGGGAAGGGGCCGGGCGGGAGCTCACTCCGCCGCCGGACAGCGCAGCGCCCACGGGCCAGCAGACAGCAGCCACGCAGCAACGAAGACCAAGACAAGCAAACAGAAGCAAAACCCGAGAGAACGAAAATGG
>Ga0075522_10001567_pt1 | contig 17340 bp, 13 predicted proteins | sample NGEPerA_FD_74796 | JGI IMG/M metagenome (GOLD analysis project Ga0075522, IMG submission 74796) | Arctic peat soil microbial communities from the Barrow Environmental Observatory site, Barrow, Alaska, USA - NGEE PermafrostL2-A | ecosystem: Environmental > Terrestrial > Soil > Wetlands > Peat ... | reverse complement strand
AGTCGCGCATTTGAGCTAACGAACGCTGGCCGTGCTTTTTCGCCCCGGGGACCTTCTGCTTGGCGGCTGCGTCTTCCAGGGTGGCATTGATTTCTCCGCCGATCAGAATCGCAGCGCCGCTAAGGTAGAACCAAACCATCAGGATGATCAGCGTGCCGAGCGAGCCGTAAAGCAACCCGAAATTACTGAAGTGGCGAACGTACAGTTTGAAGAGGACTGAAACGGCAATCCAGATTACCGCTGCGACGATGCTCCCGGGAAGCAGCCATTTCCATTTCTGCTCAGCAATGTCCGGGGCGAAACGATAGAGACCCAGGAGCGCCAAAACCAGCAAGAGCGCAGCGGCCGGCCACTGTGCAATTTTCCAGACGTAGAAACTAGCCGAACTGGGCGTGATCTGGCGCAGGAGCGCGGGACCGTACATCACGATAATCAATGAGGCCGTGAGCAGCACGCCCATAGCAATCGCAAGGATCAGGGCAATCAGGAGTGACTTCCACCAGGGCCGGCTTTCTTTCAGCTCATGAATAGCGTTGAGAGCATCAATCAGTCCGGTGGTCGCTGAGGAGGAGGACCAAAGGCCGAAGATCAGTGAAAACCAAACTCTTCCGCCACCATTCGTCTGCGCCAGAACCTGTCGTACGAGTTGAGAAGCAGCGGATGGTAGAACTTTTCCCAAGTACTGAATCACCAAACCTTGCGAACGCGGAGCCGAGCCAACCATCGAAACGATGCTGGTTACGGACAAGAGCATGGGGAAGAAACCAAGCAGAAACCAGAAGGCCAGCTCGGCGGCGCGGTTGACGACATCGTTCTTGACGACCCCGCGCCAGATACTGCCAAGCAGTTCCTTCCAACTCAACCCCGCCAGTTTGGGAACGTCTGCCATCTGTCTTACTTTCTGCCCTTTTACTCTTTGAACGCTGGTGGTAGTGCGAATTCCATGTACCGTGCTTTACGGCCAGCAAGAAGTCGACGGTTCTCCTCTTATTTTTACCGGTTCGCTTTCCATGCGGTCGTGAACACACGATTATCTCTTGGACGCCTTGTTACTCGCGACGACCAACAGAACCACGACCTGAAGGTTAGCCCCGCTCTTCGAATATACGGAAAGTATGAAGCCACTTTAGGTCACAAAAACGAATGCACCACTATCCACGTCAAAGGTTGCCGGAAACGAAATTGGAATATGTTCTTTTTTGGACATAAATAGCATTTCTCAGTGCCTATGATGTTTCTCAGTGCCTATGACGCCGTCTTGAAAGTGCCGCTATTGTTTTCAAAGCTGGGAGAAAAAAAATTGCGGCGACGGACAACTATGAACTGCGCACACCGCGTTCGTTCGGGCCTGACGGCGTCAGGAACGTGTTGCATTGTGGAGCTTGACCATGGAGAAGCGGCGAAGCACACGCTTCACAATCTCGGGAGTTCCAAGTAATTATTGTCGATAAGACGAAGTGAACGCTGAAGGAATTCGCCGCATGAGGAGCCGTTCGAGACATCTTTCGTCTTCAGCACGGGGATTTAAAAGATGGCAGCGGATGGTTTTGGCCTGAGACTTCCAGCAGGGTGATTCGACCTGACTGTAGCTGTTGAAAAATATAAAGGAGAATACCGTTATGAAAAGATTCGCAATCGGCATTGGTGGATCGGTGATGCTGCTTCTTTTGAGCGTTGGTATTGCTAACGCGCAAAAGGGCCCCTTCAGCGGCGAGATCATGGACAGTCAGTGTGCCAAGGTTGGCTCGCATGAAGAGATGATGAAAAAGCATGACATAAAAACGGAAAAAGCTTGCACTCTGGGCTGCGTGAAGAATGGCGGCAAGTTTGTCCTCTACAATCCCGATACCAAGAAAACCTATCAACTGGACGACCAGACGAAGCCGGAACCATTCGCAGGTGAGAAAGTCAAGGTCACCGGCGATTACGACCGCGCTAAGAAGACGATTCACGTCACGGAGATTCAATCCGCGTCATAACTTTTCCTGACAGGGACGGGTCTAGAACGTGGTTCGTCCCTTCTTCGTTCTTTGCTGCGGCCCGGGTATTCCAAATATGGGAGGGGCCACTCAATGAGGAGTTGTGCCGGCGTAGCGGTTGGGCTGTGCGTAACGGTTTTCCTTGTTTTGTTGTTGCTGGCTTTCGAGTTCAATCCGAGCGCTCTCGCAGAGCCTGGAAAACTGGAAACAGACGCCGCCACCCTGGCGCTACGCGTTCTCGTTTGGCGAAGAGCCAGTCGTGAAGTCATTCCGCCGGCTCCGGCGGACCGGCAGGCGAGTATTGATGAGGGCGACAAATTGTACGGCGTCGATTGTGGCGATTGTCACGGCCTGGACGGGCACACGCCCACCGATGAGGGAAGATGGATGCATCCAAGGGCCGCGAATCTTATTTCGAGTCACGTGCAAAGGTTTTCGGACCGAGAGCTGTTCTGGATCGTAAAGAATGGAATCCGGTTTACCGGCATGCCAGCTTTTGCGAAGGTGGAGACAGATACACACATCTGGAACTTGATTGACTACCTGCGCGCGCTGCCTCGCACCGACTCCGCCAATCCACTTGCATCGGATTACCGTGCGAAAGATGAAGCCGTGACCCGCAAATGTGAACGCATGGACGTTGTGCAGGAGTAAGGGTGTCAGTGCCACGCAAGTTACGCATCGAATTACCGATGCCGGGCCCGTGGCTGGCGAACCGTGGCCGGCGGAGAAACAGTACTGATGACGACTGAATTGAATAGGACAAACCCGGCAGGACGAAGGCCATCCCGTTTTGGAATTGGAAGCATCGTGGTCATCGTCGCCTTAGTAGTCGTCGGTTTTGTGATCGGCGAAAGCATGGTGCATCACCGCTTCTTTAGGGGCGGCTGGACCAGCCCGTACGGCGTCCTCAGACCATAGGGGAGGATGACAAGCGCTTTGGTCATGGCTCTGAATGGCGATAAGTCACGCGTTCCTGAACGATAACATCTCCTTTTTGCCGAGTCCTCAGGCGAGGTAACAATTGTTGATCCCTCATAGTTACCTGGCTGCACTCTTTCTTATGTTGTTCAGCATGCTCTGCTGGGGCAGTTGGGCGAATACACAGAAGATCGATAAGCGGTGGCGGTTCGAACTGTACTACTGGGATTACATTTGGGGACTTCTGGCGTGTGCGCTGCTGTTTGGTCTGACGTTCGGAAATCACAACCCAGCGTCCGCGGATAGTTTTTTCCGCAACCTCAGCACCGCTAGTACGCGCAGTCTTTTGGAGGCTTTCTTTGGTGGTGTCATCTTCAACCTTGGAAACTTGCTTCTCGTGGCCGCGATATCCGTAGCGGGCATGGCTGTGGCGTTTCCGATCGGAGCCGGTCTGGCGCTGGTGATCGGAGCCGTCATCAACTACGTCATTTCGCCGAAAGGGAATCCGATCCTGCTTTTTGGCGGAATCGCGCTGATCTGCGTCGCAATCTTTCTCGATGCAATGGCGTATCGCGGGCTGTCTGGAGGTGCAAAGTCCAGCACAAAAGGGATTGGCCTGAGTCTGGCCTGCGGCGTTGCGGTTGGGCTGTTCTACCCGTTCGTTGCCAAGGCGTTGACCGGACCGAACCACCTGGGACCCTACACCGTGTATTTCGTGTTTGCGGTGGGCGCAGCTGTTTCTAATTTTCCAATGAACTATGGATTGATGCGGAGGCCCGTAAGTGGAGAGCCGCTTCGAATGAAAGACTATTTCAAGGGACAAGCGAAGCTGCATGCGTGGGGAATATTAGGTGGGGCGATTTGGGGCATCGGGACGATCGCCAACTTCGCTGCATCGTATGTACCGATGATTGGACCTGCCACTTCGTTTTCCCTTGGTGAGGGAAACACAATGATCTCCGCGATATGGGGAATTTTCGTATGGAAGGAGTTTCACGGCGCGGGAAAACAAGTCAAGTGGCTGTTGGCGACCATGTTTCTGTTTTTTGTGTTGGGTTTGACGTGTATTGCGCTTGCGCCCGTGATTCATTCGGCAAACGGGATATTCCAATCGTCGGAGCGCGGGAGGTGCCCGATCGCTTCACCTGTTTTAGTTTAGAAAGCGACCTTTGGAAAGTTCGCGACTACATCGTCGAGGAAGGGTAACAAAAATGCCGCAAGAAAATCATTTTGACATGATCATCATTGGCACTGGTGCCGGCGGTGGAACGCTCGCGCACCATCTTGCTCCCTCCGGCAAACGCATTTTGCTTCTGGAACGCGGCGGATATTTGCCGCGGGAAAAGGACAACTGGGAATCGCGCGCCGTCTTTCTCGAATCGAAATATCAGGCTAAAGAAACCTGGCTCGACGCGGATGGAAACAAATTTCACCCTGGTATTCAGTATTACGTAGGCGGGAATACGAAAGTTTACGGAGCGGCGTTGCTACGGTTTCGCACGGAGGACTTTGGAGAAGTTCGCCACCACGGCGGTATTTCACCTGCGTGGCCTCTCGGCTACGAGGACTTCGAGCCTTATTACACGAAAGCCGAGTACCTGTACCACGTACACGGGAAACATGGAATCGACCCCACGGAAGGGCCGGCCAGCGCTCCCTATCGCCATCCGCCAGTAACCCACGAACCACGCATTCAAGAGTTATACGACGATTTGCAGCGCGGCGGACATCACCCGTTCCCTTTGCCGCTCGGTATCTTGCTCGATGAAAAAGACGGTAAGGCCCTGCACACGAGCGCATGTGTGCGGTGTGCTGCATTTGACGGATTTCCATGCTTGGTCAACGGCAAAGCGGACGCGCAGGTTATTTGCGTGGATCCTGCGCTTGAGCACTCAAACGTCCAGCTTCTCACGGGCGCATATGTCAAGCGCCTTGAAACGGACGCATCCGGTCGCGTGATCACAAAAGTCCTGGTCGAGCGCGATGGCCAATCCGAGGAATATTCAGCGGACATCGTGGTCGTTTCTTGCGGAGCGATTAACTCCGCAGCGCTTCTCCTGCGCTCTGCTAACGACAAGCACCCGAATGGGCTCGCGAACAGTTCGAACATGGTGGGGCGCAATTACATGCGCCACAACTGCTCGGCCTTAATGGCTATTTCCAAGGACCCCAATCCAACGGTCTTCCAGAAGACCCTCGGCTTGAACGATTTCTATTTTAAATCCGACGACTGGGAATACCCTTTGGGCTGCATCCAGATGTTGGGAAAGACCGATGGCGAAATGCTTAAGGGAGAAGCTCCGGACTGGGCCATCTGGAAGCCAGAGTTTGCTCTGGATTATATGGCCGAGCACTCCATCGATTTCTGGCTGCAATCGGAAGATCTGCCGAGCCCGAATAATCGCGTTATCGTCAACCGGAATGGAGACATCACGCTGGATCTTCAGGAAATCGACCTGGAAGCCCACCACCGTTTGATCGCAAAGCTCAAGGGCATGCTCGAGAGTCTCGGTCTTCACGACCAACTGATGTCCCGATCGTTGTACTTGGGCAAGAAAATTCCAATCAGCGGTACAGCTCATCAGGCCGGAACGGTGCGGTTCGGCCGCGATCCGAAAACATCGGCGCTTGATCTGAACTGCAAGGCCCACGATTTGGAAAATCTCTATGTCGTCGATGCCAGCTTTTTTGTGTCGATCGCTGCCGTGAATCCCAGCTTGACGATCATGGCGAACGCGCTGCGAGTGGGAGACCACTTGCTGGCGCGGTTAGGATGAGAAGAGATGCCGCTCGCCGCCATTCACCATAGTGAGCCGCTACAAATGTCAAATGGAAAGGGGAAACACTCATGAAAGCCATTGCAATTATTCCGGGTACCAAGGGATCGCATTTAGTCGATAGGCCAGAACCATCGATCACGTCGCAGGATGAGATCAAGGTTCGCGTCATCCGCGTCGGTATTTGCGGCACCGATCGGGAAGAAATTTCCGGTGGCCGTTCTCAGGCGCCAGATGGACAGAAAGAACTCGTCATCGGCCACGAAATGTTTAGCCAGGTTGTCGCCGTCGGCTCCTCGGTCACTCGCGTGAAAACCGGGGACTACGCTGTGTTTACCGTACGGCGGGGATGCGGCCAGTGTCCGCCATGTCGAATGAGCCGGTCCGACATGTGCCAGACGGGCAAGTACCATGAGAGGGGTATCAAGGGGTTGGACGGTTACCAGACGGAATATGTGGTCGATAAAGAGCAATATGTGGTGCACGTGCCGGCTGAACTGGAAGCAGTCGCCGTGTTGATCGAGCCACTCTCCATCGTCGAGAAAGCCATTGACGAAGCCCTTCGAATACAGATTGTGCGTTGCCCCGAAGCTGCTATAACACCAGATTGGATCTTCGGACGCCGTTGCCTGGTCGCCGGACTTGGGCCGGTTGGTCTTCTTGCTGCGATGGTCTTGCGCCTGCGAGGGGCGGACGTTTACGGACTTGATGTGGTCGATCCCACGAGCGCTCGCCCGAAGTGGCTGAACGTTATTGGGGGGCACTATGTCGATGGACGAAAGGTGCCGGCAGATCAGGTCGAGAAAAAAATTGGTTCAATGGATCTGATTCTGGATGCCACAGGAATTGCTGCGCTGGAGTTTAACCTGCTGGACGCATTGGCTCGAAACGGAGCTTACGTGATTACTGGGATTCCGGACGGCGACCGCCCGTTAAAAGTTGAGGGCGCGGAACTCGTCCGCCAGTTGGTCTTGGACAATCAAGTCATGCTAGGAAGCGTCAACGCCGCGCGCGGCCATTTTCAAATGGCCGTAAACGACTTGTCTCAGGCTCAACTTCGCTGGGGAGGCCACATCGCGGCATTGATAACAAATCGCTATCCCGCCAGCCAGTTCGCTGAATTGGTAAGCAACCATCCAACCGATGCCATAAAGGAAGTCATTGAGTGGTCATGAACGGGGAATTGCTTGAAGAGGATGCCTGCTTGGAACGGTTCAAATTGCGGCGCGCGGGCAGGTCCCTTCAGTCTTACTGGACGCCGCAACCCGCGTGCTCGAAAATCTCGAGCACTGCGGACAAGATTAAAGTCATGCGTGAGAAAGCACGTCTGCCCCTTAACGGCCAACAGGCGCTAATTCCCTCACCAACGAAAGAATCCCCATCTTCTTATCACCAATCAAAAATACAACTAAAAGAACGAGCACTACGGTTTCCATGTCGATACCTCATTTGTCAAAGGAAGATGGTTGAGTCGCATTACTTCCTTCGCAGGCAACATCATAAAAGAGACGAACATGGATATCTGTTCACATGGAGACACTTTCGTGCCTTGTTTATTTTTTACTCCGGGCGAAAATTGCTCTTTCCGCTGTAAAGCGAGAATTTAGCCGCTGGTTCAGTGCCCAGGGTGAAGCCGGTTCGTCAGTCGTTTAGGACAATATTTCATAGGAAGGCCTGAGTGTTTCGCGCTGACATAGCTCTACTTGGGAATCACGACTACCTGGCCGCCGGCAGACGAAATATTAATCTCGATCGTCGTTCTAACGGACCGCCGCGAGATTTTGTGCGACGGCTGATCGTGGGTTACATCGTTTCTAGCTTGGCAGATATCGTATGATACTTTTTTGCGTTCACGCACCATGACACCAAGCTCTACAATTGAGTCCTTAATCTGGCTGCTCATTGCCGCCTCAATCATTGGGGTGCTCGCTACACACCTGCGGATTCCTTATACAGTAGCGCTCGCCATCGGCGGGTTGATACTTGGCATTATCCGTCATCCCATCCTGGATAGTTTTGGTCACGCTTCGGAGCCAAACTGGCTTACTCCGAACGTGATTCTCATATTCTTTCTTCCTCCGTTACTTTTCGAGGGAAGCCTGAAGATCCATCTCCGCCAGCTTCGTGAAAATGTCGTTCCCATCCTGCTCCTTGCCAACATGGGGGTTCTGGTAGCGACAGTGATTACCGGATACGCGGTGCACTGGATCCTCGGCCTTCCTATTTTGGTGTCCCTCCTTTTTGGCTCAATCATCTCGGCTACCGACCCGATATCTGTGTTGGCAATTTTCAAAGAGATGCCGGTTGCCAGGCGACTCTCCGTCATCATCGAGGCCGAAAGCTTATTCAATGACGGTACCGCTGTCGTGCTGTTTCGAATTCTTCTCGCAGCGATAGCGACACACACTTTGGGTCTGGCGAAAGGTTTTGAAAGTTTCGTGGTCGAGATCCTGGGTGGGACAGCTATTGGATTTATTTTTGGTTATGGAATGAGCAAGTTATCCGAAAGGATTGACGATCCGCAGATCGAGATAACCCTCACCACGATTCTCGCGTACGGCTCTTACTTACTGGCTAATTCATTGCATTTATCGGGGGTGATCGCGACGGTAATAGCTGGTCTTACGATTGGAAATGTTGGAGCGCCAAAAGGAATGACCCCCCGTACCCGGCTGGCGCTGTGGTCATTCTGGGAATATGCGAGCTTTCTGATCAACTCCCTGGTCTTTCTTCTCATTGGCATGGAAGTCCATCTCGGCGATCTGCTACGCCAGTGGCATGCGACACTTCTGGGCATTGCCGGTGTTTTAGTGGGCCGGGCTTTGTCAGTTTATACGCTCACGCCGGCGAGCAACCTCTTCACAAAGAAAATTTCGTTTCGCTGGCAGCACGTTCTCGTTTGGGGCGGATTGCACGGATCCTTATCCCTGGCTCTGGCGCTAAGTCTTGAACATTCATTTCCCTATCGCGATCAAATCCTTCAATTGACGTTTGGGGTGGTCGCCTTTTCGATTATCGTGCAGGGCCTGACCATTAAGCCGCTTCTCCGTGTGCTAGGAATGGGGGTCGGGCAGGAGAACGAGTATGACCGCGTGCGCGTCCGTCAGATTGCGATCTCTTCAGCCCGGACTGAACTCGACACTTTGCTTCGAACCAATCTCATCTCATCGCCCGTGCATGAAAAACTCAAGCGCGAGCTCGACGCACGAATTGACAAGGTCAATGCCGAGGTCTCCGAACTTTTCTCACAAGACGAGGGACGCGCTGGGCAGGAATTGGAAACAGCTAGAATCAGGCTGATCGCTGCAGAGAGAAGCTCTATCGAGCAAGCGACTCATGACGGCATGATCTCACCACAGGGTGCAGCTCAGATGATTGACAATATTGACCGCCAAATGGACGCTCTAACGGGAAAGAGGGCGCCGGAAAACGGCTGAGGTTCTATGCGAGGCCGATCCTGCTGCACGGCCTCGGAGGCCGACAAATGCGTGTCCGGCCGAATTCGCGAGATCAGTTGTCCCTGCGGAGTCCTTGCCGCGGCGTAGAACATTCCGCAACGACTGGTGCACTTCCAATCCCCCATCGTAGTTTATGAATCCCTGCTTCCTGAATCGATTCATGAAGAAATTAATTCGCGGGCGCGTCGTCCCCACCATCTCCGCCAGAATTTGTTGACTTACGATAGGAATTTCAACAACCGATACGCGATTGTGATCCAAGTGTGCAAGCTGCAGAAGAACGCGCGCAAGCCGCTGCTCTGCAGGGGAAGTCAGTAGTTCCGCCACATGATCCTGATATTTCTTGACGCTGGACAACAGATAAGACATCAGGAAATTTGACGCTTTAGTATTCTTTTCGCGAAGCATTTTCAGCATCGTTGCTTTCTTGATGGTACGAATTGAGCTGGCGGTCAACGCAACGGCGGTGGACATGCGAAGGGGATACCCTGCAAGGCAAAGCTCGCCAAAGAGATCGCCGGCTCCCAAGATGGCGATAACTGCTGAAGGTTGATGTTTTGTTCGAGTCGTGAGCCGGACTCCTCCTTCTTGAATATAGAAAAGGGTGCAGGCAGGCGCGCCCTGCAGGTAGATATTCTGTTTGCATCGGTAGCGCGACACCGTGCCGCCGAACCAGGCTCCTAAAGAGAAACCACCAAAGCGGGAGTCCATCTGTTTCATAAGTTGGCATTCTCCTAAAAGAACGCAGAACAGGAGGCTTTCTGATGACACGAGTAGTAACTCTCCTGAAGAGAGATCGCGCCATTCAGCTCCCCTACGATTAGTGAGTTCCGCGCGCAGCCTTGGCGGCTACATCGCCATCTGTCTTGGCGTCCACAGAGGATTCTCCCGTGGAGGAAACTGCCTCTGCGCCCGTGGACTTGATCACTTCCTTGGCACGCAGGATTTCCCCGGGTGTATCGCAATGCACAGAGAGAAGAATACCGCCCTTCTGCAGGTGGCCTTCGTATCGTTTTGCTTCGAATTCAGGGATGCCCAGGCCGATCAACGCGCCGGCAACTCCGCCCACGGCTCCCCCAACCCCAAGTCCCGCCAGCCCTGCCATGATCGGACCTGCGGCTATGAATGGGCCCAGACCAGGGATCGCCAAAAGTCCAACACCTGCCAGTATGCCGAGAGTGCCGCCGATTACGCCTCCCGCTGTTACGCCGGCCGCCGTCCCTTCGGGGGCTTTCGTTGTTTTTTCCGTTCCCATATCCTTGGCGCCGCCGAGGGTCTCCGGCATTAATACGGAAATATCCGATGCCGGGAAGCCAGCCTTTATGAGTGAATCCGTGGCGTTTTCGGCGGCAAGACGCGATGCATAGATTCCAAATACCCCTACTTTTTTACCTGACATTTGTAATTCTCCTTTGTCTTCATCCGTTTCGATTCGTACCAGGCTATTTCGAATGTGTAATTTTGAGTTCATTCGTTATGCGACGAAAACGATTGCCAGCGCCGGATCCAACGTTCCCCGGCGTTCTATGCGCTCGCTGCCCTGTCGCGTATGAAGTGCACTGCAAACCATATCAGTCCCAAAAGCAGCACGATGCAAAAGAAGCCGGAGGCTATGTGAAATGCGAAGAATCCAAACAAGCAAAGAACATTTAAAACTGCGGCGAACATCCCAAGCATGTTTTTGATCCCCGCACGTCCGAGCGGGAGAAGATCTTCGCTCGCGTTCTCCTGTCTCTTTGCGTACCGGAGAGCACTGCATAAACCCAATACTAGACTCAGGGAAGGCGGACGACTGTTCTGTTATGAACACTTCTGAATTTTGGTTATAGCCTCCGGAGTTAGCTTGGCTGATTTTAGGGCGCGTAAATCACGAATTACAGGAATTCCCGTATTGAAGAACGTTTTCTCAGTGTGGTGTTATAGCGTTGTGATAGTCAGTAGGGGGATAATTACCTAGTTGATATAAGTCGCAACTTCTCTCTTCGGGTGAGGGTAATGCTGGTCCGCAGGTCGCCCGGTCTGCGGCGGGATGGCGCTTTCCCAAAGTGCCCACAGAACTTCCATGAAACACACAATCACAAAACATGGGAACAGCTTAGATGACCGAGCAATCGGTGATAGCAATCCAAGCGCGAAGGCGCCGGTTCCTGTCCAGCAAAGTTCCAGAAATCTGCTCGGACAATTCGACGGGGCTTATGGCTCGGTCGCCCGGAAATCCTCTTATATGAACGAAGCCGCACTCTCATCTTTTGCACATATGGAACGCAGCTTCATCGTGATCGTATCTGTACGCTCGGCTCAAGGAGGTAGTTATGGGGAATTCGATCGCCGTCAATTCGAGATCAGGAGACGTGAGCGCGATGCGGGAATTGGCGCCCCGACAGTGGCCGCGTAAGACGGCGCTCAGGGCAAAGATAAAGCAACCGCACACTTTTGATGCACAAAGTTTTCTTCGCGCGGCCAATATTGTAAAGAAAGTTGTTGAATGTGGGGACAACGTAGTTGTCTTCACGCAAGGCGACCCCGCCACGAGTATTCTCTACATCCAAAAAGGAGGCGTGAAGCTCGACGTCGTCAATCAGGCCGGCAAAGAGGCAGTGACTGCGATATTAGGCCCGGGTGATTTTTTTGGCGAACGGTGCCTGTCGGGGCAACCGCAGAGGGTAAGCACCGCAATGACAATTTCATGGAGCACGATTCTGGTGATCGAAAAACAGGACATGATTCGACTGCTACACACGGAATCGGCTTTCTCCGATCTCTTCATTCAGCACTTGCTTTCGAGAGAAATGTTATTCGAGGAAAACTTGATTGATCAGCGCTTCAATTCGGTCGAGAAACGGCTGGCGCGGACGCTGTTGCTACTGGCTAACTATGGCGAACAGAATAAACCAAAGATGATGGTTCCGAAAATATCGCAAGAAATCCTTGCAAAGATGATTGGCACAACACGCCCCCGGGTAAATACGTTCATGAACAAATTTAGAAAACTGAGTCTGATCGCATACGGCAGCGGCCTGCGAGGGCTGCAAATCAACAGGCCCCTGCTGACTGCCATCCTGCATAACTCGTAAACAGAAATACCATCTTTTCTCAACTGAGGTCTTCGGGATCCGACCAGCTTGTGATGTGCGCAAGTACAGCTGCGCCCGTGACTGGACGCGCCGGGAGCGGCACGGCAAAGAATTAAAACGACCAAGGCCGCAGGTGTCGCGAATCGATCTCCTGCGAACACACTTCTCGGCAAGGTTCTGCCTGGCGACTATCTAAACGCTAGACGAAACCAGCACCAAGTTTTAAAGTTTATTCTGGTGTCTATTGGATGGCTGTTTCTGGAGGGGTACCAGCGGGACTTAAAGGAATCAGCAAGATCTTGAGTCTGCATCTCCGCCATACAAACGTTAATTATTTTTCTCGGCAGGTCCGCAAATTTTAGAAATTGCCAATCCTGGGGTGATGAAAAATGAATTGGATGCGATCTGTAACAGCCTTGTGCCTGCTTTTCGTATTCTTCGCAACACTGCCTGTCCCTACGACGCGTGCGCAATCGACGTCGACGGATGCAGACTCGGCCGCGATTCGGCAGGTCATTGACGAGTTTGTCGCGGCGTTTAACAGGCATGACGCAGCGGGATGGGCCATGCCCTTCGCGGAAGACGGAGACTTCACAAATGTTTCCGGGTTGACAAAGCACGGGCGGAAAGAAGTGGAAGAGAGGTTTAAAGTTTTATTTGCCGGCCCTCTCAAAAATGCTCATCGAACAGTTACCGTCAAGCACCTTCGATTCGCGAAACCCGACGTGGCCTTTGCAGATGCGGAATGGGCGCTGGAGGGATCTACCGCCGCGGACGGTTCGGTAAATCCTGTTCGCAAGGGAATCTTCACTTGGGTGCTCGTCAAGCAGGATGGGCGCTGGCAGTTTGCCGATTTTCACGAATCTGAATTTGTAACCATGAAGTAGGCAATGAAATATTTCTTGCTTTGCAAATCGCGTCCGAGCTATTCGAGATCCCGTTCGGCGTGAGATTGGCGCGGATAAAGATCCAGCTCGTGGTACGGCAGCCAGATTCTCTCGCTGGAGATGAACGTCCGCGGTCCGTGGGCGCGTGCGAACCTTCTCAAGATATCAGTACAAGTCCGTTCCACCAGACGACGTAGCGTATTCGAGATCTTCCTGCTACGCGGTTTTCCTCAATCTCTTGCTGGGCTTGGAGCCACTGTCGGATTTTCTGTCCCTCGCCAAACTTTTCTTCAGGGCCGTCATCAGATCGACAACGGGCGCAAGTCGCCGCGTTTTTTCAGGTTTCGGGGCAGTTTTTCCCTTGCTCTTGCTTTCGATAAGTTCTTTGACTCGTTCTGAATATTCGTCGTGAAATTGCTCCGGATGAAAAGGCTTGACCAGGGAAGTTGCAAATTGCTCGGCAAGATCGATCTCCTGTTTTTTTAGATTCTTTGCCGTCGATTGCCCGTAGCCTTTTACGTCGTGAATTTCGTTGGGATAATAGATCGTATGGAGAATCAATCCCTTTTGATAAGGCCGGATGATTACGGTCATTTCTCTCTGATGCATCGTAACTTTCGCCATGGCTGCGTAACCCTTGTCATCCATTGCCTTCAGCAGCAGAGCGTAGGCCTTTTCGCCGGCTTGTTCGGGCACCGAGAAATAGGATGTCTCGAAGTAGATGGGATCCACTTCGGAAAGTTTTACAAACTGAATGATCTCCATGGCAGTTGAAGATGCTGGCTGTAAATTCTTCAGTTCAGACGGTTCGACCAGAACGTACTTGTCCTTATCGACTTCATACCCCAGGGCGAGCTCATCGCGCGAAACGACTTCGTTGTCGTAGGGACAGTAAAGCTGTTGACGGACTCGCGTGCCGCATTTGCGATGAATCTCATGGAAAGCAACGTGAGAATAGCGGGCCGCGGAATAAAGCCGCACCGGCACTGAAATTAAGCCAAAAGAAATGTAACCTTTCCAAACGCTCGACGGCATACTCCTCCTTGATTGCGCTTCATCGCGAAAAAACAGTTATTCGCATGCTAGAGAATTTGCGGATGCGATCCGCCTTTCACACGCATTTCATAACAAATCTAGCGTTTTGAGGAAATTCCAACAATCCAGCAAACCCCCTAAGAGGTTTTCTAGTTTGGTCGTGGTTCATTTATGGCGCGTGGAAACGACTTTGTGTGGATTTCCAGCTAAAGAGCGTACTTTTGGTTTTTGCTGCGGCCGATTTAACCTTCGCCTTCACCATTCGTGGGGTTTGCCGATGACGCAGCTCATGTGAGCAAATTAATGAAAGTCATGCGAACTGGATTCGACTCTCGCGATGGGCAACGGACGAATCACCTCCGCTTTCACCGAAATTACGTTTTCCTGATTTTGCAGCTGTCCTTCAATCAATAAAAATTGCTGATGGACGACAATTAAATGGTACGTGTCATACGTCTGCGGCGAGATGATTGCGTTCGCGATGCCCGTTTCATCTTCCATGCTTAAAAATACAAAACCTTTCGCCGTACCCGGCCGCTGGCGTGCGATCACCGCTCCGGCAATGCGGACGGACATCCCGTTTGGCAAGCTGCTGAGTTCGCTGGCACAGCGAACGCCTTGTCTCTTCAATTTTTTCCGATGGTAGCTCATAGGATGGGGGCCGACCGTCATGCCCGTTCCATTGAAGTCAGCCCTTAATTTTTCCTCCGAAGTCATTGGCTTCAGGGGCGACATTGCGAAACCTGGAGGCTCGCAATACGCGCGTTCTTCCGGCTGAAATTCGCCGTCACTCACCGCAGACAACTCTATTTTTTCCAGCAGAGGTCCTGCGCGTCTCGCCACGCGTTCCACCTGCCACAGAGCATCCCTGCGATGAATGCTGTTCTTGCGCGAAATGAAATTCAAAGCGCCGATCTCCGCGAGCATGGCCAGCTCCGATTTGTGAATGAAGGGAACGCGAAGTTTCAGATCATGGATGGAAGTGAACGGATGAATCTCGCGTTCGCGCACAATTGTTTCCGCGACCTCTCTGCGCAAGCCGGTTACACAACGCATTCCCAATCGCATGGCAAAATCCTGCTCGTTCTTCTCCAGCGTGCACAACCAACCGGAACAAGTGACATCCACGGGCCGCACCTTCAGCCCGTGCCTTTGTGCATCCTTTACAAGAGTCGAGGGTTGATAAAATCCCATGGGCTGATTATTCAGGATGGCCGCCGTGAAGGCCGGGAGATAACGGCACTTCAAAAACGCGCTGGCATAGGCGATTAACGCGAAACTCGCCGCGTGGGATTCAGGAAATCCGTACAGCGCGAAGGAAGTGATCGCCAGAATGATCTTCTCTTGAATCTCCGAAGCGATGCGATTACGAGTCATGCCGATCCGAAGTTTCTGTTCAATATCTTTCATACGTACTTCGGACCGCTTGAAACCAAAAGCGCGGCGCAGTTCTTCCGCCTCGCCTCCGGAGAATCCCGCGGCGATCATTGCGATTCGCAAGAGCTGCTCTTGAAACAACGGTACGCCGAGCGTACGCGCAAGAACCGGTTCAAGCGACGGATGAAGATAATCCACTGGTTCGCGGCCCTGTCGCCGCTTCAAATATGGATTGACCATTTGTCCGACGATCGGACCGGGACGAATGATCGCAACCTGCACAACAATGTCATAAAAACATTTTGGCATCAGGCGCGGCAGGCAAGACATCTGCGCGCGACTTTCAATCTGAAACATGCCCACCGTATCCGCCTTCTGCAGCGTGCTATAGACAACCGGATCGTTCACCGGCAATTTCCCCAAATCGATTTCCTCGCCATATTGTTTCTTGATGATTTGCAGCGATTCCTCCAGCACAGCCATCATGCCTAGGCCAAGCAAATCTACTTTCACAATGCCCATCGACGCGCAATCGTCTTTATCCCATTGCACCACCACGCGTCCCGGCATGGTCGCCGGCTCCAGCGGAACAACCGAATCCAGCTGGCCCTGACAGATCACGAGTCCGCCCGAATGCTGGCCCAAATGGCGCGGCAAATCCTGAATTTCCAGGCACAGGTCGAAAAATTTGCGAATTTGCGGATGTTTCAGATCAAATCCGGCGTCATGAAATTGATTGGCCAGCGTGTCGTTCGCGGCCTTGTATTCCCAGGCGCTCACCAGCTTAGTCAGGCGGTTTATTGTTTCCACGTCGAAGGATAAAACTTTTCCGATTTCGCGTGCGGCTGAACGGCCGCGATAGGTGATCACGTTCGCCGTCATGGCCGCGCCTAATTGTCCGTACCGTTGATAGACGTATTGAATGGCGCGTTCGCGCTGCTCTCCGCTCGGCAAATCCAGATCGATGTCCGGCCATTCTCCGCGCTCTTCGGAAAGGAAGCGTTCAAAAAGCAAATCCATTCCCACGGGATCGACGGCTGTGATGCCCAGCGCATAGCACACCGCGCTATTTGCCGCCGAGCCTCGTCCTTGGACCAGAATGTTCTGATCGCGGCAGAAGCGAACGATGTCCCAGACAATTAAAAAGTATCCTGAAAGTTCGAGCTTCTCGATGACAGTTAATTCGTGCTCAATCTGAAGCCGTGCGCGTTCATTGTCGTTTCCATAGCGGTAGATCAAGCCGTCCCGGCTGAGTTTTCGCAAAAAATGCATTTGCGTAGTGCCATCCGGAACGGGATAGACCGGAAATTTATATCCCAAATCATTCAGGCTGAATTTCAAGCGGGAGGAAAGCTCCTGCGTGTTTGCAATGGCCTCGGGAAGATCTGAAAATAACCGCTTCATTTTTGCGGGAGATTTTAAATGGCGTTCTGAATTCAGAGAAAGAAGCCGCCCCGCGCTCGCGAGAGTTTTATGGTTTCGGATGCAGGTAAAAACATCGAGTATTTGCCGTCTTTGCGGCAGCGCGTGGCATACGCCATTGGTTGCCAGCAGCGGTAGCTTCAGTTTTTGCGCGATTTCAACAGCCGCCTGATTGCGCGCTTCCTCTTCGCGCGAAAGGTGGCGTTGCAGCTCCACATAAACGTTTGTGCGGCCAAAAAGTTCACACAATTGCTGTACGCAAGCGATTCCGCTTTTGATTCCGCCATTCGCCAGAGCATGCGCCAGCGGTCCCTCTTCGCCTCCAGTCATGCAGATCAGCCCCTTCGTGCGGTCGGCAAGTTCCGCGATCGACACGCTGCCTTCGCCTTTTCGCGCGCGCAATTTCATTC
>Ga0075522_10001566_pt1 | contig 17343 bp, 19 predicted proteins | sample NGEPerA_FD_74796 | JGI IMG/M metagenome (GOLD analysis project Ga0075522, IMG submission 74796) | Arctic peat soil microbial communities from the Barrow Environmental Observatory site, Barrow, Alaska, USA - NGEE PermafrostL2-A | ecosystem: Environmental > Terrestrial > Soil > Wetlands > Peat ... | reverse complement strand
AGAACATCCTCTCGGTCCTGGTGCAATGCTGCGCCGTGGCTTGCCTGGTTTCGGTTCTCTGGTTCGCGCTGGGTTATAGCCTCACTTATTCCGGCGGCGGCGACCTTCTGGGCAATCTCAAGGCTGCGTTCCTGCAGAATGGCGACCGCACCATGTTGCATCCGGGGACCAATCTTCCCGAAAGCGTCTTTGTGATGTTCCAGATGACTTTCGCCATTATCACCCCCGCGCTGATCATCGGCGCCTATGTGGAGCGCATCCGTTTTGCGGCGGTGCTGTTGATCTCGGGCCTCTGGCTTCTGATCGTCTATGTGCCGGTAGCCCATTGGGTGTGGGGCGGGGGCTGGCTAGCCAAGCGAGGCGTGATCGATTTCGCTGGCGGCATCGTGGTGCATGTCACCGCGGGCGTTTCCGCCCTGGTGGTGGCCTGGATGCTGAAGCCGCGCACGGATTTTCCCAAATCCATCCGCCCGCCGCACGCGCCCTGGATGGTGATGGTAGGCGCCTCGCTGCTCTGGGTGGGCTGGTTCGGCTTCAATGCCGGCAGCGCGCTCGCCTCCAACGCCGATGCCGGCATGGCGATGCTCACCACCCATCTCTCGGCGGCGACCGCGACCTTGGTGTGGATGGTGATCGAATGGATGTCGTTCGGCAAACCCAGCCTGGTGGGCGCGGTGACGGGGACGATCGCGGGGCTTGCCACCATCACGCCGGCGGCAGGCAGCGTGGGCCCGATCGGCGCCGTGGTGCTGGGCGCGGCCGCAAGCATCGTCTGTTACATGGCGGTGCATTTTGTCAAACGCATATTGGTCGTGGACGACGCGCTCGATGTGCTGGGGGTTCATGGCGTGGGCGGCGCGCTGGGTACCTTGACCCTTCCGTTCCTGGCAGGGTTGGGGATGGGCGGATCGGCGCTGCATCATCCGATGGGCGCGCAGTTCGTGGTGCAGCTGGAAGGCGTCGCGGCGGCCATTCTCTGGTCTGCCATCGCTACTTTCCTGATCACCAAATTCGCCGGCCTGGTCGTGGGCCTGCGCGTGGACCGCGATCATGAGATCCAGGGCCTGGATTTTGCCACCCATGGAGAAAGCGCGTATCACAGCGGTCGATAGGCCAACCAACAGGACAGGCCCATGAAGCTCATCATCGCCGTCATTCAACCACATCGCCTGGACGCGGTGCGCGAGGCCTTGACCGCCATCGGGGTGGAGGGGATGACGGTTTCAGAAGTGCGCGGCTATGGCCGCCAGAAAGGCCACACCGAAATCTATCGCGGGGCGGAATATGCGATTGCCTTCCTGCCCAAGCTCAGGCTGGAAGTGGCGCTTCCTGACGCGCGCGTGGACGATGCGATCGCCGCGATCACCAAAGCGGCGCGCACCGGTAAAATCGGCGATGGCAAGATTTTCACGCTCGATCTGGATTCGGCGTTGCGCGTGCGCACCGGCGAGACCGGCGAAAGCGCTCTATAGCAACGCAAGCGCATCGTGGTCACGGTGGGCGAACGCATCGGCAAGACCCACCTGACTTACGCGCAAGGCGCGTCCGCCGAGCTGGTCGCGGCGGCCACCATCATGGGGGCGCAGTATATCGGCCTGCCGGTATCCACCACCCATATCCTGTCGAGCGGGGTGGCGGGAACCACGGCGGCCAATGGTTCCGGCCTGCAATGGAGCACGGTGCGTTCCATCGCGCTGGCCTGGGTGATCACCCTGCCGGTGGCCATGGCCCTGGCAGGCGGGCTTTATTTCCTGCTTCGCCAATTCATCTGAGGATTCGGTAACCGCGAAGCGGCAACCGGCGAATTAAGCGATGAAACCGGCTATACTGGTTTCATTCCTCGAGGAACCGCCATGAAACTTTCCGCCTTTCTTGCCGCCACTGCGCTTGTGGCGTTTTCCGCTGCGGCACATGCCGACGATCTGGACAAGGCCATCCCTGCGCCTGGGCTCGATCCCGCCAATGATGCGGCACGCGAAACAATGGTGTTGGCGGGCGGCTGCTTCTGGGGCCAGCAGGCCGTGTTCGAGCATGTGAAAGGCGTCACCAAAGTGGTGGCCGGCTATTCCGGCGGCGCCGCCGGCACCGCGAATTATCCCCTTGTGACTACCGAAACCACCGGTCACGCGGAATCCGTCGAGATCACCTTCGATCCCAAGCTGGTATCGTTCGGCCGCCTGCTGCAAGTCTATTTTTCGGTGGCGCATGATCCCACCGAGCTGAATTTCCAGGGCCCGGACGAGGGAAGCAGCTATCGCTCGGAGATTTTCTTCGCCTCGCCCGCCCAGGAAAAAACCGCGCGCGCTTATGTCGCCCAATTGGACAGGGCTCATATTTTCGCAAAACCTATCGTCACCAAGGTCGAACCGCTCAAAGGCTTTTACGCGGCCGAGGGCTATCATCAGGACTATCTGATCCATAACCCCACCCAGCCCTATATCGTGATCAATGATCTGCCCAAGCTGGCGGCCCTGAAGCGGGTATGGCGTGGCTATTACCGCCCCGACCCGGTGCGCCTGGCCAGCAATTGACTGCGGGCCGTTAAGAACTCTGTTTGGCGGCGGCCAGATTGCCGCGCGGGCCCCGAATGTCTTACAACCCCGTCATGAAGGCGGCGTTCGTTCACCAATTCCGCAGGAGGCGGACGGAAACCCAGTCGCCGCCCGTTTCCTTTGCGGATGTGATCTGCTACCCACTCCGCCGGTTTTGAGGCTTTAAATCGGGTTTTTCCCGGTTTTCCCAACTGAGACGAGACTTTTCATGACAAATTTGACCCAGAAGCTGGCCATCGGCGCGCTCGCTTTGCTGATCGGCCTGGTGGTCGGCTGGGCTGTGCGCGGCGTGACGAGCTACAATACGTCCACCCAGGCCGTGACCAACTACGGCTCCTGGCGGGTGGCCTGTCCCTCCGCCAAGCAAGCCAATGTGAATTGCGAGATCGTCCAGGACATCTTGGACAGCCAGAGCCATGAGGAGATCGTGCGCATCGCCGTGGGCAAGCTGCCCACCGGCAAGTCTGCGCTCGATCTGGTGATGCCGCTGGGTGTCGCGCTGGAGCCCGGCGTGGGTCTGGTGCTGGGCACCAATCCCATGGTCACCGCCAAGTACCGCACCTGCACCCAGCAGGGCTGCATCGTCGATATCCCCATCGACCAGAAGCTGCAGTCGGCGCTCGACGCCGGCAAGGATGGCAAGGTCGTGTTCGCGGGCGCCAACGACAACAAGCCTATCGCGATTCCGGTTTCGCTCACCGGATACAATGACGCGCAACGCGCCTATCGCCGTGACGAAGCCAAGCGCGCTTCCTGGTACTGGAGAATGCTTTGATGAAAACTCTGTCTTTGTTGTCCGCCGTCTTCTTGGGCGCGCTCGTTTCGGGCGCCGCTCTCGCCCAGGCTCCTGCCGCCGCTCCGGCCGCGCCACCGCCGCCGCCCGAAGTGAAAAATATCGGCGACTGGCTGGTGCGCTGCTATCCGGCGCAGACTCAATCGCCCTGTGACATGTATCAGCAGCAGAATGACGCCAAGAGCCAGCAACGCGTGCTGGCGGTCTCGATCGCCTATATCCCGCGTGTGGACAAGCACGCCATCCAGATTTCCGTGCCGCTGGGCGTTTCCGTCACTCGCGGCGTGGTGCTGCAGGCGGGAAGCTATACCTCGCCCCCCATGCCTTATCGCCGCTGCGACCGGGGTGGCTGCTATGTGGAGATGCTGCTCGACAATCCCGTCATCGATCAATTGAACCATGCCGGCGACGATGCGCTGCTCAAAATCACCGCCGATGATGGCAAGAATTATCAGCTCAAAATCTCGCTGAACGGCTTCACCGCCGCGCATGATTCCATGGCCGAGCAGGCCCGCGCCAAAGCCAAGGCCGATGGCGCTGCCGCAGCGGCAGCTCCCGCCAAGAAGTAACCGCAGCTCTCTCTGAAAACAACAAAGCCGCCGGCAAAACCGGCGGCTTTGTTTTTCATGTCGGTCTTCGCGTCTACGCGGCCTGGAAACGCAGCGCCACGCCGTTCATGCAATAACGCAAGCCCGTGGGCTTGGGGCCATCATTGAAGACATGGCCGAGATGGCCGCCGCAACTCACGCAATGCACTTCGGTACGCTCCATGTCGAGCGAACGGTCGTCGCCGGTGAGAACGGCGTTTGACAGGGGCTTCCAGAAACTGGGCCAGCCGGTATGGCTGTCGTATTTGGTGTCCGAGGAATAGGCCGCCTGATTGCAGCCGGCGCAGAGATAGGTGCCCTTCTTGTAATTCATGTCCAGCGGACTGGAGAAAGGCATCTCGGTGCCTTGATGGCGCAGCACATCGTAAGCGGCGGGCGACAGCGCCGTCTTCCATTCCGCGTCGCTCTTGGTCACGCGATAGGTGGCGGCGAAAGCGGGCAGATTGCCGGCCATCACGCTGACCGTTACGCTGGCGCCGCCCATCAACAACAAACCGATAAAGTTCCGTCTCTGCATGGACTTCTCCTTGCCGTCACCGCATCTGCTACTTCGTCCGGGTGGGGAAAAGGTTACGGAACTAGGCCGTGAAGGGCAAGGTGCAGAACGGCGGCGCCAAGGTCGCGCTGCGCGACGCCTCGCGCCATTGAAATTCAGCGCACGCCCAAGCCCGGCTCGGGACAGGGCTTTTGCTGTCCGCCGGGCTGTCTTGGCTTCGGCGAGCGCGGTATAACAAGATCCCCCAAGTCGCTCCCAAGGATTTCCACATGACACGCTTTCTGGGTTGGCTCCGCTCGATCATGGCGGCGGTGCTGAATGGCGTCGCCAAATTCATTTTCCTGATCATCCTGGTTTTCGTTGTTCTGCTGGTGATCGGGTTGGCGCGGGGTGACGGTTTGCCTCGCAACATGGTGCTGACATTGGATCTGCGCCAATCGATACCGGATTCGGCGGCGACGGGCTTTTCGCTCAGCGGGCCACAGCAGACCATGATGAATTATGTGTTCGCGCTGGACGTCGCCTCGCGCGATCCCAGGATCAAGGGTGTGGTGATGCGGTTGGGCAATGGTGCGCTGTCGCTCGCCCAGGCTGAGGAATTGTCCGCGAGTCTTCATCGCTTCCGCGGCCACGGAAAATTTGTGATCGCTCAAGCGACGGGTTTCCTCACCCCCGGCCTGGGAGATTATGTGACGGCCAGCGCCGCCAATGAGATCTGGGTGCAGCCCAGAAGCGATTTCAAAGTGTCGGGCGGTGGGGTGGGCGAGATTTTCCTCAAAGGCTTGTTCGACAAAATTCAGGCCGTGCCGCAGATGGCCAAGCGCGCCGAATATAAAAGCGCCGCCGACATGTACATGGAAAAGACCATGACCGACGCGGACAAGGAGCAGCTCACCGAATTGACGAAGTCCTGGCGCGACCAGGCGGTGGCCGAAGTGGCGGGCGAGCGCCATCTCGATCCCGCCAAGGTTAGCGCCGATTTCGATTCAAGTCCGCAATTCGCCGAGGATGCCAAGGGCGATGGTCTGCTGGACCGTATCGGCTATGACGATGACGTGATGGACGCCGGTCTGGCGCGCGCGGGCGCGGGCGCCAAGCTCACTAAGATCACCGATTACATCAAGACCAAGAATTTCAGCTCCGCGTTCGGCGCCAATCTGGCGGTGATCGAGGCGGCGGGGGACATCGTCGATGGCACCGCCCAGGGCAATCTCTTCAGCAGCAATGCCGGCATTGCCAGCGACGACCTTTCCGAAGCCATCCGCCAGGCGGCGCGCGAGCCGGGCATCCGGGCCATCCTGCTCCGCGTGGATTCGCCTGGCGGCTCGGTGACCGCGTCGGATCAGATCCTGGATGCGGTGAAGAAGGCGCAAGCCAAAGGCAAGCCGGTGGTGGTCAGCATGGGCGGGCTGGGCGCCTCGGGCGGCTATTTCATCTCGGCCAGCGCCGACAAGATCATCGCCGAGCCCGCGACCCTGACTGGCTCGATTGGCGTCTTGACCGGCAAGGTGGCGGTGGGCAAATCGCTGGCACTGGTGGGCGCCGAGATGGACGAAGTGGCGTCGGGCAAGAACACGCTGATGGATTCGGCGATCCAGCCCTATACGGCGGAGCAATGGACCGCGCTCAATCACGAAGCCGACGTGATCTATGACGATTTCCTGCACAAGGTCGCGGCAGGCCGCCACCTGCCGCTCGACCAGGTGAAAGACGTGGCCAGGGGGCGGGTCTGGACCGGCGCCGACGCCAAGGCCCGAGGGCTGGTGGATGGCCTGGGCGGCTTCTGGATGGCCGCCAACACGGCGGCTGGGCTGGGGAAAATTCCCCAGGACCATATCGTGATCCGCATCTATCCCCGGCACCGCGGCCTGTTGGAGAGCGTGAGCACCATGCTGGGCCAGAGCGAGGCCAGCCTGAAAACTCTGCAGGGTCTGGGGACGTTGGCCGCTCTTCCCGGGATTAAAAATCTGATAGGTGCGCTGGCCGAAACACCCCATGGCGGCGTGGAGTTGAAGGCTCCTGATATTGCCCGTTAAAAGATTACCTTACGGAAGGGGAAAGTCTTTGTCCGGACAGGCCCAAGACATATAGTTTCCTGCTCGATTCCCGTTGGCGTGTGTTTGCCAAAACTGCGAAATTGCCTGAGAAATTATCTGGCCGAACTTCCATGCGGGGGCACTGGACAGAGGCTCGAAAGTCACTTGGAGAAACTGTCATTCCTACCCCCCTGAAAACGTCGGACGCGGTCAGGCCGGTCGGCGAAATGAATTTCGAAGCGGCGCTCAAGGAGCTTGAGACTGTCGTCGCGCGCCTGGAGCAGGGCGAAGTCGATCTGGAGGATTCCATCACGCTGTACGAACGCGGCCAGGCGCTCAAGGTCCACTGCGAAGCCAAGCTCAAGGCGGCGGAAGGCCGGCTGGAAAAAATCGTTCAGGGAGCGGGCGGTCCCGCTATCGGCGAAAGGCTGGATGTGGCATGAGCCCGATCCCCGTTTTCCGCGTTTCAGATTATCTCGGTCGCGTCGCTTTCGGGGAAGCGGCGTTGAACCTTATTTTCCCCGGTCCGGTCATCATATCATGACATCACCCAGCAAGACTCCGCTTCTCGATCAAGTTCAGCTGCCCGCCGATCTGCGCAAGCTGCCCAAGCGCGCGCTTCGCCAATTCGCGGCCGAGTTGCGCACCGACCTGATCGACATCGTCTCGGTCACGGGTGGTCATTTCGGTGCCGGCCTTGGCGTGGTCGAGCTCACCGTGGCGCTGCACTATGTGTTCAACACGCCCGAGGACAAACTGATCTGGGACGTGGGCCATCAGGCCTATCCGCACAAGATCATCACGGGACGGCGCTCGCGCATGCGCAGCTTGCGCCAGGCCGGCGGCCTGTCCGGCTTCACCAAGCGCGCCGAAAGCGTCTATGACCCGTTCGGCGCGGCGCATTCCTCGACGTCTATCTCGGCCGGCCTGGGCATGGCGGCGGCGCGCGATCTCAAGGGTGGCGACAACAATGTGATCGCCGTGATCGGCGATGGCGCGATGAGCGCGGGCATGGCCTATGAGGCGATGAACAATGCCGGCGCCAACAAGAATCGGCTGATCGTCATCCTCAACGACAACGACATGTCGATCGCCCCCCCGGTGGGCGCGATGAGCGCCTATCTGGCGCGTCTGGTCTCCAGCCAGCCCTATACCGGCTTCCGCAATCTGGGCAAATGGCTGGCCAAGCGCTTTCTGCCGCGCGCGTTGTTCAACATGGCGCGCCGCACCGAAGAATATGCGCGCGGGTTGGCGATGGGCGGCACCCTGTTCGAGGAGCTGGGCTTTTTCTATGTGGGGCCCATCGACGGCCACAATCTCGATCACCTGATTCCGGTGCTCGAGAATGTGCGCGACCGCATGAAGGGTCCGGTCCTGGTGCATGTGGTGACCAAGAAGGGTCACGGCTATGCCCCGGCCGAAGCCAGCGCCGACAAATATCACGCGGTGTCGAAATTCACCGTGCTCACCGGCGAGCAGAAGAAGACGGTGGCCAAGGCGCCCACCTATCAGAAAGTCTTCGCCGAAAGCCTGATCGCGGAAGCGAAAAAGGACGACCGCATCGTGGCGATCACCGCGGCGATGCCGTCGGGCACCAGCCTGGATCTGTTCCAGGAGGCATTCCCCGCGCGCAGCTTCGATGTGGGCATCGCCGAGCAGCATGCGGTGACCTTCGCCGCCGGCCTGGCGGCGGAAGGGATGAAGCCTTTCTGCGCCATCTATTCCACGTTCCTGCAGCGCGCCTATGATCAGGTGGTGCATGACGTAGCAATCCAATCGCTGCCGGTGCGCTTCGCCATGGACCGGGCTGGATTAGTGGGCGCCGATGGTCCTACCCATGCCGGCAGCTTCGATCTCGCCTATCTCGCCGCGTTGCCCAATTTCGTGCTGATGGCGCCTGCGGACGAGGTGGAGCTTACCCATATGGTCGCCACCGCGGTGGGGATCAACGACCGGCCCAGCGCCATCCGCTATCCCCGCGGTGAAGGTACCGGCGCGGCTCGCCCGGCGGCGGGCGTGCCGCTTCCCATCGGCAAGGGCCGCATGATCCGCGAAGGTTCCTCGATCGCCATCCTGTCCTTGGGCGCACGCCTGGGCGAAGTGCTGCTGGCGGCCGAGAAATTGTCCGGCTACGGACTTTCCCCCACCATCGCCGATGCGCGTTTCGCCAAGCCGCTCGATACCGACCTGATCGCCAAGCTGGCGCGCGAGCATGAAGTCCTGATCACCATCGAGGAGGGCGCCACGGGCGGCTTTGCCAGCCATGTGATGCAGTTCCTGGCCTGGGAAGGGCTCCTGGAGAAGGGCCTGAAGGTGAGGCCCATGACCTTGCCGGATGTCTTCCAGGACCAGGATACGCCCGAGCGCATGTATGCCCAGGCGGGACTGGACGCGGACGGCATCGTCAAGGTGGCGTTGTCAGCGTTAGGCCGCTCGAACGAAGTGCCGACCGCCGTAGGCAGGATCGCCTAGGCGCGGTCCTTTTGGTTCCTGAGTTCGTCGCGCCTTCGCTCATGGACGTCTTGTCCACATCGCTTGGCGCTCCTGCTCAGGCATTCCTCGCGCCTATGGGTCACTGATGCGTGCCGACGTCTTTCTGGTCGAACAGGGTTACGCCAAAAGCCGCAGCGAAGCCCAGGCCGCGATCAAGGCCGGCTTGGTGAAGGCTGGCGGCACACCGCTGTCCAAGCCTTCCCAGAGCATCGCCGCGGACGTCTGCATCGAATACAGCAAGCCGCATCCCTTTGTTTCCCGGGCGGGAGGTAAGCTCGCCGCGGCGCTGGATCATTTCGGCTTGTCACCCCTGGAGCGGGTGTGCCTCGATCTGGGCGCCTCCACCGGCGGTTTCACCCAGGTGCTGCTGGAACGGGGCGCGGCGCGGGTTTATGCCCTGGATGTGGGCCATGGGCAGATGAACGCGGATCTGGCGCGTGATCCCCGCGTGCATGGGCGCGAAGGAGTGAATGCCCGTGATCTGATCGCGTCCGATCTTCCCGAACCTGTCACCGTGTTGACCGCCGATATGAGCTTCATCAGTTTGAGGCTGGCGCTTCCGCCCGCGCTTGCGTTGATGGGACGCGGCGCTTGGGCCGTTGTCCTGGTCAAGCCGCAATTCGAGGTGGGCAAGGCCGCAATTGGCAATGGCGGCATCGTGCGCGATGCGCAAGCGCGGGGGCGCGCGCTGACCGGCATCGTGGATTTCATCGCCGCGACGCCGGGCTGGCGCGTACTGGGCACAATGGAAAGTCCAATGGCCGGAGGCGACGGCAATATCGAATATCTGCTGGCGGCGTCGAAAGCATGACTATTTGCCGTCACTTTGGCGTCTGTGGCGGCTGCGGCCTGCAGGACATGCTGCCGGACGCCTATCGCCGCCACAAACAGGCGCTGGTGGAAAAAGCGCTGGCGCGCGCCGGGTTCGATCCGGCGCAGGTGAGCGAACCCATCGTATCGCCGGAGAAAAGCCGACGCCGCGCTGTGTTCAAATTGGGCAAGGAAAAAGGCCAAGTGGTGGTTGGTTTCCACGCCGCGCGCAGCCATATGATTGTGGACATGCAGGAATGCCTGGTTCTCACCAAGGCGTTGCGGGATTTCACCGCGACGTTGCGCCGGAGCTTGGCGCCGATCCTGGCCGAGGGCGAAAAGGCCGAGATCCATGTGAGCGAAACGGACACGGGACTCGATCTCGCCTTCCGCTGGACGCGCAAGCTCAGGCCGTCGCTCACTGCGGAAATCGCAAAAGCCTTCGCCGGCGCCGATATTGCCCGGATCATTTTCAATGGCGAGATACTGCTGGAACGGACAAAACCGGAAATCGCTTTTGACGGCATTGCCGTGACGCCGCCGCCGCAGGCCTTTGTGCAAGCCACGCGTGAAGGCGAAGCGGCGCTTCAAGCCCGCGTCGCCGGCCTGACGAAAAACGCAAAAACGATTGTGGATTTGTTCGCCGGAATCGGCACGTTCAGCCTGCCACTGGCGCGCCATGCCAAGGTTCATGCGGTGGAACAGGATGGCGACGCGCTGGCGGCTCTCACGGAAGCCGCGCGAAAGGCAAAGGGGCTTAAGCCAGTCACGGTGGAAAAACGAGACCTGTTCAAAATCCCACTGACGGTTCTGGAGCTCAACCGTTTCGACGCCGCGGTGCTGGATCCGCCGCGCGCAGGCGCAGAAGCGCAAATAAAGCTGCTGGCCGCCTCGAAAATCCCGCATATCGCTTACGTGTCTTGCGACGCGTCCAGCTTCGCCCGCGACGCGGCGATCCTGGTGAAGGCGGGTTTCATCATGGGCGAGGTGACGCCGGTGGACCAATTTCTGTATTCGGATCACATCGAATTGGTAGCGGGATTTTCCCGCTAACCGATTTGCGCGCGATGCCTGAGTGCCTGATCTGCCAACACCAGCGCCATCATCGCTTCGCCTACCGGCACAGCGCGAATGCCCACGCAGGGATCATGACGGCCCTTGGTGACGATCTCGGTTTCCGCACCGGAGCGGTCGATGGTGCGCCGGGGCGATAGGATGGACGAGGTGGGCTTTACCGCGAAGCGCGCTACGATCGGTTGCCCCGTGGAGATGCCACCCAAAATGCCGCCGGCATGATTGGAGAGGAACACGGGCTTGCCGATCTTATTTCCATCCTTCGGGCCCATGCGCATCTCGTCGGCATTCTCTTCGCCGGTCATGGCGGCGGTGGCGAAGCCGTCGCCGATCTCCACGCCCTTGACGGCGTTGATGCTCATCAAGGCGCTGGCCAGGTCATTGTCCAGCTTGGCGTAGATGGGCGCGCCCAGGCCAGCAGGAATGCCTTCCGCCACCACCTCTATCACGGCGCCCACGGATGACCCGTTCTTGCGCATGCCTTCGAGATATTCCGTCCACGGAGCAACGGCTGACATATCGGGGCAGAAAAAGGGATTGTTGGCGGTCTCGTCCCAATTCCAGTTCGCGCGATTGATTTTTTGCGTGCCCATCGCCACCAGCGCGCCGCGGATGGTCACCTTGCCATAGAGCTTGTCCAGCAGCTTGCGGGCGATGGCGCCCGCCGCCACGCGCATGGCGGTCTCGCGCGCCGATTGGCGGCCGCCGCCGCGATAATCGCGAAAGCCGTATTTGGCGTCGTAAGTATAATCGGCATGGCCGGGACGGTATTTGTCGCGGATCTCGGAATAATCCTTGGAGCGCTGATCCGTATTCTCGATCAACAGTCCGATAGGCGTGCCGGTGGTGAGTTGCTCCGCCATGCGCTCATCCTGAAAGACGCCGGAGAGTATTTTCACTGCGTCCGCTTCTTGGCGCTGGGTGACGAATTTCGACTGGCCGGGACGCCGGCGCTCCAGATCGCGCTGGATGTCGGCCTCGGTCAAGGCAATGCCGGGCGGGCAGCCATCCACCACGCAGCCGATCGCCGGCCCGTGGCTTTCGCCAAAGGTGGTAACGCGGAAGAGATGGCCGAAACTATTGTGCGACATGCGACCAGTCCTAGCCTATCGGCTTCGGATTGGACAAGGCATCGCCGACTCCGGGGAGCTGGGCTACGTCGCTGCACTGGACACGGAAAACCACGCCCTGTGGCTCGTCGAGGGCCGACATTTCGGTCGTGCTGAGGCCCAGAAACAGCCCTCTGAGGATGCGGGTATAGGCGCCGTGGCTGACCGCGAACGTATCGCGGCCAAGGCTTTTGACCCAGTCCTCGGCCCGCGCCGCCACTTCGGCATAATTTTCTCCCCCCGGCACATGCACATTCCACTTGTCGGCAGCCCGGGCGACAAACAGCACCGGGTCTCGGGCGCGGGCTTCATCCGCGGTCAATTGGTCCCATTCGCCCAGATTGATCTCTTCGATACGCGCATCGGTCGTATAGCCTTCGCGCGGCAGCTCCAGCGTCTCGCGTGCGATTTCCATGGTGATGCGCGCACGCTCCAGCGGACTTGCAACAAAGCCAATTCCAGGCGCAGGCCCCAACTCATTCTCGAGCGCCAGGCCGATGGCCTTGGCCTGTTCGCGGCCTCGCGCGGTCAAAGGCGTGTTTTTCCTCCCGGAAAAAAGGTACCGGCAATTGGCCTCGGTCTCGCCGTGACGGGCGAAATAAAGCGTGACGCCCGGCTTGAGGCTTAATCTTTCCGGCATTGTCTTCCGCGAGACCTATTCCTGCTTGCCCACCGCGATGTCGGGCGCGTCTTCCGCCTTCATGCCCACGATGTGATAGCCGCCATCGACATGGAGATTTTCGCCCGTCACCGCGCTTCCCAGATCGGAGAGCAAGAACAGCGCGGCATTGCCGACTTCGTCCTGGCGAACGTTGCGGCGGAGCGGCGAATTATATTCGCTCCATTTGAGAATATAGCGGAAATCGCCGATGCCGCTGGCGGCCAAGGTCTTGATCGGACCGGCCGAGATGGCATTGACGCGGATGGCGCGCTTGCCCAGATCCTCGGCCATGTAGCGGACGCTGGCTTCCAGCGCCGCCTTGGCCACGCCCATCACGTTATAATGCGGCATCACCTTTTCGCTGCCGTAATAGGTGAGGGTGATCAGGCTGCCGCCATTGTTCATCATTTTTTCGGCACGCTGCACCACGGCGGTGAAGGAATAGCAGGAGATGTCCATGGTCATGCGGAAATTCTCGGGCGTGGTGTCCACGTAGCGGCCCTTGAGCTGCTCCTTGTCGGAGAAGCCGATCGCATGCACCAGGAAATCGAGACTGTCCCAATGCTTGCGCAGTTCAGCGAAAGCGGAATCGATCGAGGCCTGGTCCGAGACGTCGCAATCGATCAGCGCCTTAGGCTTCACGGTTTCAACCAGGGGCGCGACCCGCTTCTTGAAGACGTCGCCCTGGTAGGTGAAGGCGAGTTCCGCGCCCGCGGCGTGAAGCACTTTGGCCACACCCCAGGCGATGGAACGATCATTGGCGACCCCCATGATAAGGCCTTTTTTGCCCTTCATCAGGCCGTCGAATGTCATGAAAACTCCCCGATTTTGCTGAGCCGATCCTAGTCATTTGGACCGGATACGCCAGCCTGGAAATATGGCGATCCAAGCAACGTCGAGGGGTTCTATTTCATACGCGCGCGCGGATCAAAATCCGATTGCCAGCCCTCGGCAAAGTTCTTGAGTTCGGCATCTGGCCGGTCGGGCAGAGCCACAACCAGGCGCACATAGAGATCGCCCACCGCCTCGCCGCCATGGGCGGGAACACCCTTGCCCTTGAGCCGGAGCACTGCGCCCGAATTGGAGCTGGCGGGAATGGAAAGATTGACCGTGCCGCTGAGCGTGGGCACTGGAACCTTGGCCCCCAGGACCGCTTCTTTCAATGTCACCGGCAGATCCATGCGCAAATCGTTGCCGTCGCGGGTGAGATAGGGATGGGGCGCCACCGTCACCTGGAGCAGCACGTCGCCATTGGGTCCGCCATTGTGGCCCGCGCCGCCCCGGCCCTTGACGCGAATCTGCTGCCCGTCTTTCAAGCCCAAGGGAATCTTGACGTCGATCTGTTCGCCGTTGGTGAGGACGATCCGCCGCGTGCCGCCCACCACGCCTTCGGCGAAGCTGGCGGTGATGGCGACGGCGAAATCCTCGCCGCGCGTGGGACGATTGGCGCGCCCACCGCGCCCGCGTCCGCCCATGAATTCGGCGAAGATGTCTTCCGCGGAAAAACCCTGCTCGCTCCCGCCGCCCTGGTCGTTCCAGCTGAAATGGAAATCACGGTCGGCATTTTCTTGGCCTCCACCACCGCCGAACGGATTGCCGCGAAAGCCTCCGGCGCGTGGATCGAAGCCGCGAGGATTGCCATTGGCGTCGATCTCACCGCCGTCGAACTTGGCGCGCTTATCCTTGTCGCCGACAATGTCGTAGGCAGCCGAGATTTCCTGGAAGCGCTTCTTCGCCGTCTCGTCGCCCGGATGGGTGTCGGGATGATGCTTCTTGGCGAGGTTGCGGAACGCCTTCTTGATTTCGGCTTCGCTGGCGGTCTTGGCCACGCCCAGGACTTGATAAGGATCGCGCATGTTCTGGCTCAGGATTCGTCATCCAATATAAGGTGCTTCGCGGCGGGCGCTAGGGCGGCCCCAGCTGGGCAAGCCGGTCCTGGGCTTCCTTCATGCCATGGCTGGCTGCGGCGGCATAAAGGTTGCGCGCCACGGTCATGTCCTTCGGGACCAGTTCGCCCGCCTCATAGAATTGCGCCAGCTCATATTCCGCGACGGGGTGATTGGCCGCAGCGGCCGACACCAAAAGCGGCAAGGCACGCTTGGGATCGGGCGGTCCCGCTTCGCCCTTGATCAGCATGTCGGCGAGGTCGGCCTGGGCGGTAGGAAGGCCGGCGTCGGCGGCGCGCTGGTATATTTCTTCCGCGCCTTTGGGGTCTTTGGCGGTGCCCAAGCCCTGGCGGCGCATCATCGCGACATTGCGCATGGCGGCGAGATCCTGGTCATCAAGGGACGACCAGATCTGATAGGCCTTGGCGTAGTCATGCGCGTCATAGGCCACGACCCCGGAGTCGAAACTGTTTTTAATGCTGGCGCTGGTTTCGGTGGCGCAGCCTCCTGCCGCAAATCCGATAAGGACCGCAATCATTGGAATGAATTTGCGCATGGCATCCCTTCGGTTCACAGGCTAGCTTGCCCGGGGCCGGGGTGCTACGCCAGAGGATCATGAGCGAAATTGGCGGACCTTTGGATGACAGCGGCATCGCGCCCGAGCGCGATCCAATTGCCCTGTTCAGCGCATGGCTGAAGGAAGCCGAAGCAGTTGAACCCAACGATCCCAGCGCCATGGCGCTGGCCACGGTGGACGCCAAGGGCCTGCCCAATGTGCGCATGGTGTTGCTCAAGGGCGTGGACCATGACGGTTTTGTTTTTTACACCAATCGGGAAAGCGCCAAGGGCGATGAACTTGCGGCCCACGCCCATGCCGCGCTCAATTTCCATTGGAAGCATCTTCGCCGCGCCGTACGGGTACGCGGCACGGTGAGCGAAGTGAGCGGCGCGGAAGCGGATTCCTATTTCGCCACGCGCGCCAAGGACAGCCAGATCGGGGCCTGGGCCTCGGCGCAATCGCGTCCCATGGAAGGACGCTGGGCGTTCGAGAAAGAGATCGCCAAATACGCCGCCAAATACGCGCTCGGAAAAGTGCCCCGGCCCGATTACTGGACCGGCTTTCGGCTCAAGCCGTTCGAAATCGAATTCTGGCGTGACCGGCCCTTCCGCCTGCATGACCGGCTGGTCTATCGCCGCGAAAGCACGGGCCCTTGGCGCACCGAGCGGCTTTTTCCGTGAGCGAGCTGATTCCGTGAGCGATCTGGCCGAACAGGGCAAATATATGCGCCGGGCTGCGAAAGCGTCGGTAGGTATTTCGCTGTTTCTGGTGGCGATCAAGACCTTTGCCTATTTCGCGTCGCATTCGGTGGCGATGCTGGCCAGCATGGCGGATTCCGCGCTCGATCTTTTCACCGCCGGACTCAATTTGTTCGCCATTCACGAAGCGCTGGCCCCCGCCGACAAGGAACATCGCTTCGGCCACGGCAAGGCGGAGCCGCTGGCGGGCCTTGCCCAAGGCGCCTTCATCACCGCGTCCGCGATGTTCCTGGTGCTCCAGGCGGTGCAGCGGCTGCTCAATCCCCAGCCCATCGCTCACGGGCTGGAGGCGCTGCTGGTGATGCTGATCTCGATCGTGATGGCGATCGGGCTGATCCTCTATGAGCGCGGCGTGATCAAGCGCACCGGCTCGCTGGCGGTGTCGGCGGACCAGACCCATTATCTGGGCGATCTTGTCACCAATATCGGCGTGGTGATCGCGATACTTCTGGCGACGGTGTTAGGTTGGCAATCCGCCGATCCCATCATCGCGCTGCTCGTGGCTGCTGTGCTGGTGGGAAGCGCCTGGCTGGTATTCCGCAAATGCCTGGACCAGTTGATGGACCATGAATTGCCGGATGCCGACCGCGAAAAGATCAAGATGATCGTGCGGTCGCATCCCCAAGTAAAAAACTTGCATGATCTCAAGACCCGCGCCGCTGGGCTCTATACCTTCATCCAGTGCCACATCGAACTCGATCCCGACATGCCTCTAGCCGAGGCGCATGCGGTGAGCGACGAAGTCGAACATGCGCTCTGCGCCGCCTTCGACAAGGCGGAAGTGATCATTCACCAGGACCCGGCGGGATTGGAAGCGGTACCAGAGCGGTCCGCCACAGCCGGAAATTCCTGAGATCCAATCCCATGATCCGGGCTGCCTGGCTTTGGATGATGGCGTGGACCAGGCGCGCGGAGAGAAACCAGAGGGGACTCACCAACAGCGACATGGCGATCACGGCGATGGCGAGCTTGTGACCGGCTTCGGTGAGCACGCCCACCGTGAAGCCGGCGCTGGCGATCACGAACGAGAATTCCCCCACCGGTGAAAGGAACAGCGAGACTTCCAGCGCGGTGCCGAAGCTTTCTCCCGCCAGCATCAGGAGCAGCCAGTTGAGGAAGGTCTTGCCGCCCGTCACCACCACCAAAGCCGCCAGGATCACCCGGGCCTGGGCGATGAGATAGTGAAGATCGATCAGTAGCCCCACCGACAGGAAGAAGACGAACAGAAGGATGCTCTGCACCGGCTGCGCCAAGGTCAGCGCGCCGCGCCGCAAGGTCGAATGGCCTACCGCCAATCCGCCCAGGAAGGCGCCCAGCGCGGGCGACAGCCCGAGGATGCCGGACGCGGCGGCGGCGGCAAAGCAGATGCCCAAGACGCCCAAGGTGCCGACATCGAAATCGCTGAGCAGATATTCCGATCCGGGAAAACGGAAGCTCTTGATCTTGCCCAGGATGCCAATGAAGCCGCCCAACAGCATCAGCGCCACCGCCAGTTTAAGGGCGATCAG
>Ga0075522_10001563_pt1 | contig 17361 bp, 11 predicted proteins | sample NGEPerA_FD_74796 | JGI IMG/M metagenome (GOLD analysis project Ga0075522, IMG submission 74796) | Arctic peat soil microbial communities from the Barrow Environmental Observatory site, Barrow, Alaska, USA - NGEE PermafrostL2-A | ecosystem: Environmental > Terrestrial > Soil > Wetlands > Peat ... | reverse complement strand
CCGCGCGCCTTCAGCACATTGGCGAAGCGGCAGACTTCCTCGTGAAGCTGGCGATAGGTGATGTGCTTGGAGTCTTTGGGATCGTCGCCTTCCCAGATGATCGCGGTCTGGTTGCCGCGCTTGGCGAGATGCCGGTCGATGCAATTGGCGGCGACATTGAGCGCGCCATCCTCGAACCAGCGCACATGCAGGTCCTCGGCCTTCCAGGAGACGTCGCTGACCTTGGTGAAAGGCTTGATCCAGTCCAGCCGCGCCGCCTGCTCCCGCCAGAAACCATCGGGATCCTTCACCGACTCCGCATAGAGAGTGGCGTAATCCGCCGCCCCAACGAAAGCACGGTCCTTCCACGCCGGCGGAACCGGCACGATCTGATCACTGCTCATGGCTTCTGCGCTTCTACCGATGCGAAACGAAACGACTAGTTTCTGGTCCCGACTGGAATGATTTCACGGCCCATTGTCGTGTTCGTGACGATCGCGAAGCTGCCATACATGGCCAAGGCGCCGCATACGAGGCCAACATATCCACCCCATTGATGCAGCTGGGCGCTTCCCATCATCGCGCCGAAGCCCAGGAGGAAAAAGGCGATCCAAAGGGTGAGGAAAATCAGGAACAACAGCCTGGTGAGACGGAAGGTGCTGATCCAGAGGCCGAAAGTGAAAACGCCCCACAGAACCAGCGCAAGGCCGACCGCGGGATCGGCGCCGCTGAGATCCAGCATCTTGTTGCCGGCGAAGAAGACCAGAAGGCCGAACCACCACCAGAACGCGCCATAGGAAATGAAAGCGGTGGTGCCGAAGGTATTGCCGGTGCTGAATTCCATGATCCCGGCGATGATCTGGGCGGTGCCGCCGAACGCCATGGCCAGGGGCAGCACCACCTGCTCGCCATGGGCAGGCAACAGGCCCGCATTGACCGCGCTGAGCAGGACCGTGGTGAGACCGAAACCCACCAAGCCCAATGCCGCCGGATTTGCCTTGTCCATTTAAGCCCCTCTCCCCAAAAAAGGCGGGAGGGGTTCATGGCCCCTCCCTTACCCTGTTTCGTTACAGCTTCTGGTCCAAGGTCACGAGATAGACGCGGCCCAGCGCGCTGTATTCGCTTTGGATGGTGCTGCCGGGGAAGGCGCCAACCGTCGGCGGGGTCGTGGAAAGCAGGTTGGCCACCGTGAGGTTCAGCCGCGTCTGGCTGTCGGGAATGGCATAGCCGATCGTCAGGTCGAAATAATTCAGATTAGGTTGTCCCGCTGCAGCCGGTTTGCGGGTGGCGCTGCTCGCCACGGAGCTGTCCTGCATGGCGCCGATGAAGCGCCAGCGCAGACCCCAATCCATGCCCCAATTATGGTAGGTGAATGTCGAGTTAATGCGCCAGGAGTTGTACGGCCCATAGTATGACTGGCTGTCGGTGCCGCCATATTCCGTGAAGACGCCGCCAGGCGCGGCTTGCACCTTGAAGTCGTTCAGGTAAGTGCCAACCATGCTGACGCCCAGTGTGCCCGCGCTGCCCCAGCCCGTGGCCTCGGCAATGTTCGTGAGCCATTCCGCCTCAAGATCAACGCCGCCGGTCTTGATCTGGCCCAGATTCTCATAGGGCGCGGCCGAATTCGCCAGGAAGCCCGTGGCAGGCGCGCGGTTGAGCAAGGCGCAGTATTGATTGGTCGCCGCATAGCTGGGATTGGCGCCGTTCAGATTGAAGCAACTGGTCACGACCAGGCTGATCGGAACTGCCGAGATCGCGTTCTTCAGGCGGATATTATAATAATCAATCGAAATGGACGCGTTCTGGAACCAGGGCGTGTCGAACTGCGGCTGGTAGACCATGCCACCCGTGAAGGTGTCGGCCGTCTCAGGCTTGAGAGCGGTATTGCCCGAGACGACGACGGGAACCTGCGGGTTGTTGTTGGTGTAAGTCGGTGCGATTGCCGCCGGCAGGCCTTGCGCCGCGCAAAGCGCCTTGATTTGGGTGCCATTCGCGCCGTTGACGTAAGGCAAGGTGACGTCGCAGGGATCGCTCAAGGTTCCCGTTATGGTGGCGAGGTTCTGGTATTGGGTCGAATTGCCCGAGAACAGTTCCGACACCGCGGGCGCGCGGATGGCGCGCTCATAGCCGCCGCGCAGCCTGAACCCGTCCATCACGGCCCAGTCGATATCGCCTTTGTATGTGGCGCTGCCGCCCGTGAGATCGTAATCGGAATAGCGCGCCGCGAGGTCCAGATTCACGCTTTCAAAGAAGGGTCTATTCTTGATCACCGGCATCAGCAATTCGCCGAACACTTCCTTGACCGGCGACGAGCCCTTGGTGGGGGTTTGCGTATTGTAGGTGAAGGGATCGCCGCTTTGAATCTCCGCGTCAGGTAGATAGTTGTAGGAGATGTTGCGGTAATCGACGCCCAGCGCGAACTTTATATCGTCGCCGCCCGGCATCCTGAAGAGCGTGCCTTGCAGGTCGGCATTGATCACGTCCTGGTCGACGATGGTGCTCTGGGTGATGACCGGCGCCGCCAGGTTTTCGCAAGCCTGCGAGACCGCATGCAGGCCGAAGGGATTGTAGCCGCCGGCGCACATGCTGGCACCGCCATCGGAGGCGTTCAGCAATTGCTGGATGATGCTGAAGCGCACCGCACCGGTGCTGGCATAGTCGGTGGTGGTCTGGCCATGGCTGCCATAGACGTCCCAGGTCATGGTGTCGCGCAGGGTGCCGTCCAGGCCGCCGACGAATTGATAGATATGGTTTTGGTTCGTGATCGTGCGATAGCCGAAGGAATAGAAGCGATCCGACAGACTGAACGCTGCGGTGGGATTTGTGCGCGTCGCCAGCAGGCCGGCCAAAGCCGCCGGGATGAAGGGGTTTGTCACCGGAACCGTGGGAATTTGGAGGCCACTGGTCACTGTGGGTTCGACATTTATCTTGCTGGTATAGTCGGTGAAAAGTCCCTGGATATAGGCGTGAACCCCCGAGCCGATGTCCCAATCGCCCTTGGTGAAGGCGCTCCAACGGTTCAGCGGGAGCTGCGACCAGCTCGCATAGCTTTTGTGATGGACCGAACCGGCGAGGGTGTCTTCCAGAGGCCGGCCTGAAGGGTCGGTCTGGGGAATCAGATTGTAGACATTGAAGGGTGCGACCGCGTTCTTGCCGACGTTATAGAGCGAGCCGTTGTTGTTGAAGCCCAGCAATTCCGACTTCGAAACGTTGCCGGCAGGCGCGCCGAACTGTCCGAAATAACTGTCCAGCCCTGCCTGGCTGATGGGATTGGAACCCGGCGTAAATTCGCCGCTGGCCATGGGTACGGGATAGTTGCCGTATTGAACCAGATACGGGATCGAGGCCGAGTTCACCTTGTCGCGCTGGGTATATTCGAGCGCGAAGATCAAGCTGCCCTTGCCATCGTCCGTCTCGAAGCCGCCCACCCCGTTCACGTCAAACTGGCTGCCGCCATAGGTCTGGGTGGTGCCATAGGATGTGGTGACGTCCAGCCCGTTGAAGGGCTTTTTGGTCTTGAAATTCACCACGCCGGAGACCGCGTCCGAGCCGTACACCGCCGACGCGCCGCCGGTGATGATTTCCACGTTGCCGATGATGCCCTGAGGCAACTGATTCAAGTCCACCGTGCCGTCCGCGGCGGAGGGCAGAAGGCGGCGTCCGTCCAACAGGATCAGGTTACGCTGCGGGCCCAGATAGCGCAGGTCCAGGTTTACTTCGCCGCTGCCGCCGATGAAGGGGCCGGCGCCCGTTACGTCGGGAGTGAATTGGGGCAATTCGGTCAGACCCTGCTCCAGCGCGATCTGGCCGCTTTGCTGCAGGTCCTGGGTTGAGGCCGTGACCGTCGGCGTCGCGGTGTTGTAGTCCGGGCGCGCAATCAGCGAGCCGGTGACCACCACCGTCTCGGTCTGGGTGGCCGGAGCGGCGGTCTGCGCCACCGCGGCCGAGGCCAGGAACATTGGCAGGGCGGCGCCCGAAAGCAGCAATTTGTGGGAAATTTTGGTAGTGCGAGACTCGGTACGGAACATATGACCCCCTCAATTCAAACGCGTTGGAACTTTGCCCGCATCAGGCGGGTGTTAACAAAAGATTGGGAACTCCGGCCTTGGAAGCTGACCATGACGGCCGGAAATGTTTGGAGACGTTGAAAAATCCCGCTTTTCAACGCACGTGCACAATAAACGCGTCGCGCATGATGCCATGCGTGCCATGCACTCTCCCCTAGCGTTTCTCGTCATGCCTGGAACACCTTATGGTGAATCGCGGCATGCGTTTTGTTGTGGCTTGAATCTGTACGCAGGCGACCTGCTTTTGACGATGGACAAAATCTGGATAAAGTTGGACTTTTGTTGAGCTAACGTGGGGGCGGCTTAGCGATGGACACCAAATTTCAACCGATCATCGTCGAGCGGCATCTTCCGCTTTTGCCTTTGGGCTTGGTCAGCCCGGCCTGCTGCTGGGCTCCGGTCGACGACGATCTGAATTACATTTTCCACGTCGCCAATGGCGGCGGCACCATCATGATCCAGAATCGCGCGGTGCAATTCAGTGCCCCCTGCGCGCTGATCGTTCCGGCCGGGGAGGCTGACGGATTCCACTTCGCACCCCATGCCAGCGGCACCGCCATCACCATCACCGCCACCTATCTCGACAGCTTGCTCGCCCGCGAGCATCATTTCGCGTCGCTGTTCGCCGCCCCCGTGATCGTGCCGCTGGCGTCCGAGCAGCTCACCTGGCCGCTCACCAGGCTCGCGCAGGAACTGTCCGGCGCCGGCATCGCCCATACTGCGGCGGCGGAATCCCATCTTCTCAACATCCTGGTGCAATGCGTGCGCGCGCTGGAACAGTCGCGCGCCATCCAGAACACCCATCCTAAGGCGGCGACTACGCTGGTGACGCGCTTTCGCGAATTGATCGAGGAGCATTACCGCGAGAACAAGCCCCTGGCCGAATATGCCGAAGCGTTGGGCGTGACCCAGACGCGGTTGCGCGAAGCCTGCATGATGGTGACCGGGACTTCGCCCAACCACCTGATCCAGCAGCGCATCCTGCTGGAGGCGCAGCGCGCGCTGCTCAACTCCACGCTCTCGATCGCGCAAACCGCCTATTATCTGGGCTTCAACGATCCGGCCTATTTCTCGCGCTTCTTCACCAAGGCGACGGGCCAGTCGCCGCGCCAATTCCGCGCGAAACCAAACAGCTAGCTATTTATTCCCCCATCTGTCCGCCAACGCGCAAATTCCGTGTTCGCGCTCTACGCTGGCGCTAGGGCGGGGAAGAAAGCCGGGACCAAGACGCCCCGCCCTATCCTCGCGCGCTTCTTGAAGCTTGGTCGGGTCCGCCTCCCCGCGCATGCGTCAGCATGCTGGCGGAGGAGGTGCCCGTAGCACGCTCTCGAGCGTGCGAAGGGAGAGGGGGAAAAAGATCAACGCCAGGGATTTTGGCCAGAAGCCAAAATCCCTGGCGTTGAAAAAATCGCGCCCACGGAAAGGGGGAACCTGAATCCGTGAGCGCGAGGGTTACTGGCGGGGCGCGTCCTTCGCCTTGCCAGAGATCAGATCGTCTTCGCTGAACATGCGTCCGTTCATGATCACCCGGCGCACATTGTTGGCGTTCTCGATGTCGTCGAGCGGGTTGCCCTGGACCAGCACGATGTCGGCCAGCTTGCCGGGCTCGATGGTGCCGGCGTCGAGATCGAGCAGTTCCGCCGAATTCACCGTCGCCGTCCTCAGTGCCTCGTACGGCGTCATGCCGAACTGGACATAGGAGAAGATTTCGGCGTGGAGAAACATGCCTTCGGGCTCGTCGGTACCCGCGGTGACATGGATGCCGGAATGCAGCGCATCCATCACCGCCTTGCCGGTGCCGGTGTCCTTGGCGGGCAGGAAGCTGCCGATCACATTGTTGAAGTTCTTGATCTCGTCCCTAAGCCAGGGCGGATCCATCGCCAGGCGCGGGTCATTCTTGAGCTCCGGATGCGCCGCCAAAAGGTCGCGCATGCCGCCGAACACGGTAGGCGTCCAGGTCATGTGCCCGCCGGCGATGATCTTGATCACGTCTTCGTAGGCGTGATTGTAGGTCTGCTTGGGCGAATAGCCGCGACGGCTGGTGGCGCCGGTATGCTCGACGCTGTCCATGCCGTCAAAGGCCGCGGGATAGATTTCGTGGGTGGCCACCGGACTGCCGACCGAATGGGCGAAGTCCACGATCATCTTCTGCTGGATGTCCGGCATGCGGACGTAGCTCTTGTAGAGATCGAAGCCCAGGACGTGGCCGCGCTCCAACTCCCGCTTAAGCTGATCGTTGGATGAAATCGCGATACCCATTTTGTAATAGGTCCGCTTCCATTCCATCAGATGGCCGGTGTCGAAGATGCGGGGCTGCAGCCGGATGCCGGCGTCTCCCGCCTCGCGGTCTTCCACCGCTTCGTAAGGCAGGTCGCCGGGGTTTCTCAACGTGGTGATGCCATAGGCCAGGAAGGACCGGCCTTGTTCCTCGCCGAAATCGCTCTGGCGATGGCTGTGGTTCTCGATCAGGCCGGGCATCGCGGTGAGATCGGGAGCCTCGATCGTGCCGGCGCGGCCCGGAACATGGGGGCCCACGCTGGTGATGCGGTTGCCGTCGATCACGATATCGACATCATTCCTGGCGGTCTTGGCGATGCCGTCCACCAGCTTGCCGACATGGACCACCATGTGGGTCTTGGGCACATAGACCTGATAGGTGAGGTCCAGCGGAACGGTCCTGGTATCGCCGGTTTCCAGATCCATCAGCCGGAGCTTGTCGTTCGACTGATAAAGGACATGGCGGTTGTCAGCCGCCCAGCTGGGATTATAGGCAATCTCGCTGGTCAAATGACGCACCGGTCCCTGCGGCTCGCCGGTCAAGGGCGAGACCGACCAGATCGCCAACTGGCCTTCATAGGTGGCCAGCATGTGGGTGCCATCGGGTGACCAGACCGGTCCGCTCCAGCCGCGGCTGTCGATCGACATGTTGGGCTGGGGGGCGAACCATTTCTCGTCCGGATTGGCCTCTGTGCCGGTGGACGACATGGTGAGCACCTGGTTGGTGCCTTCGCGATATTTCTTGTTGTAGGGCGCCACCATCGCCAGCGCGATGCGCTTGCCATCGGGCGACCAGGTGGGTGTGCCCGGCGCGAAGATGGATTTGTGGATCAGCTTCACTTCGCCCGTCGCCACATCGGCCACGCCAAGGCCCGCGCCGCGCCACATCGCATCGACATTGACGAAGGCAATGCGCTTGCCGTCAGGCGAGAATTGCAGCGAGGTGGGTTGGGTGGGGATGTGCGTGAGTTGGCGCATCTGGCCGCTCTGCATGTCGCGAATCCAGATCTCCAGGTGATCGCCGCCGCGGTCCGAGGACCAGGCCAGGAAACGGCCGTCGGGTGACCAAGTCGGATCGAGGTCATAAGCCGCGTCATGGGTGAGATTTTCCGGTTTGCCGCCCGTGACGGGTACAACCCAAAGATCGCCAATCGCTACAAAGGCGATCTGCTTGCCGTCCGGCGACAGGATCGTCCGTTCAAGCCCCAAAACCTGGCGCGGCGCCTGATCATTGAAATCGCGCTTCTTGCGGGCATAGGTATTCGCGGGCGTCACTTCCAGCGAAGCGGTGAAAGGAACGACTTTGACCGCGCCGCCCAAGGTGCGGCGCTTGATCTTGCCGTCGGCGGTATAGAAGAACTCGTTCGCGGAGACCCAGCTGGGACGGAAGGGGAAAACCACTTCGTTCTTGGTGATCGCCTTGCCGGCGATTTCGAGCTGGCTGTCATTGCCGTTCGAGGATTCATAGACCAGCTGGCCGGCCGGCCCGTAGGACGCGGCGTCGAGCCTGCCCGCGCTGACGCCGGCCACCTTGCGCTCGGCCTTGGTGGCGACATTGACCGCCCAGGCACTCTTATAATTGTCGCGCGACGAGATGAAGACGATCTCCTTGTCGTCGGGCGACCAGGCCGGCATCGTGTCTTCGGCCGGATTGGTGGTGAGTTCCGTCAACTGGCCGTTCCGGACGTCCAGAATCCAGATGTTATTGTCGCTGCCCAGGGGATCGCCGCGGTCCGACGAAAAGGCGATATGGGTGCCGTCATGGCTGAAGATGGGCTCGCGGTCGTCGAAGGTGCCTTCGGTCAGCTGATGCTGGTTGGAGCCGTCCACCCCCACTTCCCAGAGGTCATAGCCGCCGGCGCGATAGCCGAAAAAAATGATGTTCTTGCCGTCCGGCGACCATTGGGGCTGGCGCGCGTCGTTGAAAATGTCGGTGACCCGCTTGGCCTCGCCGCCGCCCACTGGCAGCACGTAGATGCTGCCCTGCAAATCCATCGCCAGCATCTTGCCGTCAGGGGAAACCGCGACCGCCATCGAGGTGCCTTCGTGCACAATGATGGTCTGATGTTGCGGACTTGGTTGGGCCAGGGCGGCCCCGGCGATGGCGCAAAAACCAGCGACGACCGGCAGAAAGAGACTGCGGCGCATGCATTTCCCCCGTTTTTCTTTGTCATAGCAGGAGAGCCAGTTTGCGGAAAGATTCAAGACTTGGACAAAGGCTCGCCAGAGTTGGACAAAGGGCCGGCTTCGTTCCTGCACCTTTTATGTGATGCAGCGCAACATCGCGCGGGCTACGCGCAGATCGCGGTGACGCCTCAGTATCGCGCCAAACCGCTCACGCCGAGTTATGGCAACGCGGTGCTCCATTCTGCGAGAATCAATTTCTGATTTTATCGAAACTAGGTCGTGCCGTTCGGACGGCTTGGCCGCCGTCCTCACTCCCCCATGCATGCGAAGCATGCTGGTGGGGGAGGTGGCCGGTTCATAGCAACAGCGTATGGACGCGCTTGCGATGTGTAGGCCGGAGGGAGCGATCTAAAACTTACTGAGCATCCTTGTGATGCGTGTCGTCATGGCGCCAAGGATGATAATGGTCGAGATGCTGGGCGCGGTATTCCTCGGCGTCGGCACGATGTTCCCAGGCATGGAACTGATGATCGTTGCCCATATAGCCGTCCGAGTAGGCGATGGCGACCTGATTGGCGTCGAACGCGTCGTCCGCATAGGCCGTACCAAGCATCGCCATGCCCCCCGCCAGGGCGAATGCCGCAATTATCATATTCATACGCATATTTTTTGTCCTGTTTGTTGAACTAACAGGCACCGGCGTAGCACATACAGATGGCGAATTGGCTTCACTTTGTGCAGCCATACCGTCGCAGCAGGTCGAGCGCTCGTCACCGGCGACAATTCGATACGTCCATGACGCTTTGTTCATGACCGCCACAAGCAACGCTATTTGCGCGCGCTATCGGCTTCCGTTCCCGTCAACGGGAGTTCCATCACAAAGCAGCTGCCCCTCCCCGGCATGCTGTTGATCGCAATCGTGCCGCCATGGGCGTGACAGATCGAGCGGACAATGGCGAGGCCAAGCCCCGCGCCTGCTTCGCCGCGATCGGTGGAGACGCGATAGAAACGATCGAAGATGCGGACATGATGGGCGAGTTCGACACCGATCCCGGTGTCTTGCACTTTAAGCTGAGCTTTGTGGCCTGACGCTGCCACGTTCACATGCACCTCGCCGCCCTCCGGCGTGTATTTGATGGCGTTGTCGATCAGGTTCACCAGCACCTGCTTCAGCCGGTCGCGGTCGCCCGTCACCGCCACCGCGGGATCGCCGTCCGGCCCGCTAAGGACGATGTTCTTCTCTTCCGCCAGAAGATTCATCTGCTCCATCGTCTCCTGCGCCAATGGCAGAAGCGCGATCCGGGGATGGGTATGGCGTCCCCACAGACTCTCCATCCGCGACAAAGTGATAAGACTGTCCACCATGCCGGACAGGCGGTTCATCTCTTCCAGGGCGTTGCTGATGGCGCGCTCCAGGTCGGGCGACGCCTTCGCCTCGCCCATCACCAGTTCCAACTCGCCCCGAATGATGGTGAGCGGGGTGCGTAACTCGTGCGCCGCGTCGGCGGAAAAGCGGCTGACATGGACATAAGCTGCGTCCAACCGGTCCAGCATGCGGTTGAGCGCCAGGCCCAGCGCTTCCAGCCTGGGATCGGTGCCGATCAGAGGCAGGCGCTTCTGGGGATCGCTGAAGCTGTAGGCCTCGGCGGCCTTGATCATTTCCTCGACCGGCTTCAGCGCGCCCTGCATCAGAATGAAGCCGGCGATGCCGGTGAGCAGCAAGAGCACGGTCAGGCCGACAAAGACCAAGGCGGCGAGCTGATTGCCCAGGCTTTCCACCGACGCAAGAGACTGGCCGGAATCGATGGTGATCTCTTCGCCATTGGGCGCGATGAAGCTGTTTGTAGCAACAATCAGATTGCCCAGAAGATGGGGCTGCGCCGGCGCCTGCAAAGGAATCTTGGCGGAAGAAAAGGAATGGTCCGCCGGATCTCCCGACCGATATAAAATACGCGTGCCATGGCGGACACGCAGGAAACGGTCCTGCGCCTCGGTGGCAAAGCGCTCCATCAATGCAGCAAGCCGTGCAGGATCGTCGACCGAGCCTTGCACCATGTCCCAGACGACCTGGATGCGGACAGGGATCGGGTTTGACACGGTGTCGCGCGCGTAATGGCGGAAGCTCAACACGGTGTAGAGCATGAAAGCCCCGCCCAGCAGCGCCAGCAGCAGACAATAGAAGAAGACCAGGCGCGCGGTGACCGAGCGGAACAGCCTCATGGCCGGGACTGGGAATCGAGCGTATAGCCCAGCCCACGCACCGTGCGGATCAGCTTGGTGTCGTGGCCTTCGTCGATCTTGCGCCTGAGATGGCCGATATAGACATCCACGATGTTGGTGAGTCCTTCGAAGGACTGGTCCCAGATTTTCTCAACAATCATGCTGCGCGACAAGATGCGGCCGGAATTCAGCAACAGATATTCCAGCAGCGAGTATTCCTTGGCGCTGAGCTCGATGCGCCTGCCGTCGCGTTTCACTTGCCGGGTCAGGCGGTTGATCTCCAGACTGTCGGCGCGGATGATATTTTCCTGGAGCGCCGGCCCCCGGCGCAGCAGCGCCTGCACCCGGATCGCCAGTTCCGCCATCGCCACCGGCTTGACCACGTAATCGTCGGCGCCGGCGCGGAAATTCTCCAGCTTGCTGTCGAGGTCGCTGCGCGCGGTGAGTACCAGGGCCGGCATGGTGTGGCCCTGCTCACGGATGCGTTTGAGAAGACTGGTGCCGTTGCCGTCGGGAAGCTGAAGGTCGAGGACGATCAGGTCATAGTGGAAATTCTTCACCGACTCGAAGCCTTCGCCCGCGGTTGTGACACCATCCACGGTATAGCCTTCTGCCTTCAGACTGCGCTGCAGGATATCGTTGAGCTTCTTTTCGTCTTCGACAATCAGGATGCGCATGGCGTCATACTCCCCGCTCGCCCGGGGACGCGATGCGCACCCGGTCGCCGTTGGAAAGTGAATCCGGCGGATTGTTCACCACCCGGTCGGCTGCGGTCAGCCCCGAGCCCACGATGACCTGCGTGCCCAGATCGGTGGCAATGGTGATCGGCTTCATCACAATGCGATTATCCCGCCCCACGGTGGCGACTTCCAGGCCTTCGGCGCGGAACATCAGGGCCGAGGCGGGAAGGCGCAGCATGGCGCCGGTGCCGGGCAGGCCGAAATTGACCTGGGCATATTCGCCCGGCTTGAGCAGCCCTTGGCCATTGTCCACCTCGAATTCCACCAACAGGCTGGATTGGGAATTGATGGCGTCGGCATCCGAGACCAGCTTGGCGGGGAAGGTCCTGCCCGGATATTCCGGCACCGACAGGGTCACGGTCGCGCCGGGCGCGATGTCGGCGGAATAAGTCTGCGGCACGTTGACATAGAGTCTCAGTTCATGGACGTCCGACACCGTGAACAGCGGATCGGGCGTGGTGGGCAGGGTGTTGTTGACCAGCGCGCCCACATCAATGGAGCGCTTGGTGACGATGCCGTCGAATGGCGCCACGATCCGGGCAAAATTCTTTTGCGTTAGAAGCTGGTCGAGACTGGCCTGGGACGCTTTCACCGTCGCATTCGCGCTTTCCAGAGCTTCTTCCTTGGTGTCGGCGTCCTGCTTGGCGACCGCGCCCTGCTTGAGCAGGTCTTGCCAGCGTTCGGCGGTGACGAGGGCCAGTTTCTGGGCCGCAGCCAATGCATTCAAATTGGCGCGGGCATTGGCGATCTGCTGATCCAGGTCGGGCGTATCGATGGTGGCGAGAAGTTGGTCCTTTTTCACATGCGCGCCGATGTCCTGGTACCAGGCATGCACATAGCCCGACACCCGGGAATAGATGTTGGCATCATCGTAGGACTGGAGCGCGCCCGGAAACATCATCGCCTGGTTCTTGCCCGAGGAGGCGGGGGCGATCAACGATACCGTGGGAGTGTCGTCCTGCCGGGTCCATGTCGCGACCACGTTCGCCTGGGACAGGCGAGTATAGGTGCCCACTGCCACGATCACAGCCAGGATGCAGCCTCCGGCGATGGCGGCGCCCTTCAGATTGCTCCGCACCTGTGAGGGCTCAGGGGGCGCATGGGGATCACTCTGCGGGGACATGGGCTTCTCCAGTCAAATGCGCCCGGAATGGCGAACGCCCCCGTACCATTGCGAACATGGCAGGCACGAAGAACAGCGTGGCAAACGTGGCGAAAATCAAACCGCCGATCACGGCGCGGCCCAAGGGCGCATTCTGCTCGCCGCCTTCGCCCAGGCCCAGCGCCATGGGCGCCATGCCGATGATCATCGCCAGCGCGGTCATCAAGACCGGGCGGAAACGGGTGACGGCCGCCTCGATCGCCGCGCGCACCACGTCGCCGGTTTCCTCCAGCTTTTCGCGGGCGAAGCTCACCACCAGCACGGAGTTGGCCGTAGCCACGCCCATGCACATGATGGCTCCGGTGAGCGCGGGCACGCTAAGCGTCGTGTGGGTGGTGAAAAGTGTCCAGGCGATGCCTGCCAGCGCCGCCGGTAGCGCCATGATGATCACGAAAGGATCGGACCAGGAATGGAAATTGACCACCATCACGAGATAAATCAGCACTACCGCCTCGGCGAGGCCGAAGAACAGGCCGGAAAAAGCTTGGTTCATGGTCTGCACCTGGCCGCGGATGGTGACGGTGGCGCCCGCCGGCAGGTCATGTTTGGTCTGGTTCAGGACGCGCTGGATGGACGAAGCGACGGCGCCCAGATCGCGCCCTTGCGTGGTGGCGTAGACGTCGAAGGCGGGCTGGATGGCATAGTGCGATTCCACCGCATCGGTGTCCTCCCGCTGGATGTCGCTGATGCCGCCTAGCATCTGCGGCGTGGTTTCGCTCGCGCTGGTGATGGGCAGGTCCTTGAGGTCTTCCAGCGTGTCGAGCTGGTATTGCGGCGTCTGGATCACTACCGGATAGGACACGCCATTCTTGGGGTTTAGCCAGAAGGTCGGCGCCACCTGGAAGCTCGAGGCAAGATTGACCACCAGCGAATTGGTGACGTCGCGTTCGCTGATGCCCACTTGGCCGGCGCGGGTGCGGTCCACATCGACGCCGAATTCGGGATAATGCGAGGATTGTTCGAGCCGCACGTCCGCCGCGCCCGGAATCGGAGTGATGCGTTTCATCAGTTCGGTGGCGTAAGCTTCATCCTTGACCTTGTCCGGTCCGTTGACCATGACATCAATGGGCGCCGGCGAACCGAAATTCAAAATCTGACTAACGATATCGGCTGGAAGGAATGAAAATGTCGAGCCAGGGAAGCTGTGCGGCAGCATAGTCCTGAGGCTCTTCACATAACCGTCCGTCGGAGAATGATTTTCATTGAGACTGATCAGGATGTCGCCATCTTCGGGTCCCACACTGCCGGTATTGATATAGGCCCGGTTGGTGCCGCTAACCGGCAGGTCGATATTGTCCACCATCGAGCCCAGCTGGTCGGGCGGGATCACCTCGCGGATGCGATCCTCGATTTTATCGAATAGTGCCGCAGTCTCCTCGATGCGCGTGCCCATGGGCGCGCGCGCATGCAGTGAGATTGCCCCGGCGTCCACCGAAGGAAAGAAATTCTCGCCCAGGAACGGCACCAGCAGGAAGGACAAAAGAACGAAAGCCATGAAGCCTATCGCGAACCAGCGGCGGCGTTCCATCGCGTAGGTCAGATAGCCATGATAGGCCGAGCGGACCCTCTCGAAGCGCTTTTCGAAGCCATGCTGGAACCGCACCAAGGGATTTTTGGGATGATGGCCCTTGCTGGCGTCGTGGCTGCGCGCCACCGCCACATCCTTGCAGTCGCCATGCGCCACCAGGAAATAGCTCGCCAGCGTGTTGACCAAGGTGCGCGAGAGGATGAACGAGCCGGTCAGACCGAACACCACCGCCATCGCCATGGGCCCGAACAGAAAGCCGGAAACGCCCGGCAGGAAGAACATCGGCACGAAAGCGATGCATATGCAGAGAAAGGAAACGAAGGCTGGCACCACGATCTGCTGGGCGCCGTCGAGAATCGCCTGGGGTACGGTCTTGCCCTGCTCCAGATGCCAATTGATGTTCTCGGTCGTGACGGTGGCGTCGTCCACCAGGATTCCCACCGCCAGCGCCAATCCGCCCAATGTCATCAGATTGAGGGTCTGGCCCGTGACCGACAAAAGCGCGATCGAGAACAGCAACGCCAGGGGTATCGAAATCACGATGATCAGGGTCGAGCGCCAACTGCCCAGGAAAAGCAGGATCATCAGGGCGGTCAACGCCGCGGCGATGGCGCCTTCACGCACCACACCGGCAATGGCGGCACGAACGAAGACCGACTGGTCGGCCACCGGCGATATCTTTAGGGACTTGGGCAAGGTCTCCCGCAGGCGAGGCAAGAGCGCCTTGACGTCATCCACGATGTTGAGGGTCGAGACCGAGCCGCTTTTCAGCACCGTCATCAGCACGGCGCGCCTTCCGTCCATGCGCACCACATTGCGCTGCGGCGGATTGCCGTCAGCCACATGGGCGACGTCGCGCATATAAATGGTCGCCCCGTTTACCTGTTTCACGGGAAGATTGTTCAGCTCATCGACCACGCTGGGGCTGTTGTTGAGCTTCACATTATATTCGAACTGTCCGACTTTGATGGTGCCGGCGGGGATGATCTGGTCCTGCGCCGCCAGCGCGTTTTCCAGATCTTCGGCCGAGAGATGATTGGCCTGCAGCGCCTGTGGATTGAGGTTGATCTGGATCTGCCGTTCCTTGCCGCCATAGGGCGTGGGAATGGCGGTGCCTTGCACCGAGGCCAATGAGGGACGGATGAAATTCTGTCCCAGGTCGAAAATGTCCTTCTCCGCCAGCGTGTCGCTGGAAAGTGCCAACTGCAGGATCGGCACGGTCGCGGCATTGTAGTTGAGGATTTGGGGCGGCGTGATGCCGGGCGGCATCTGTTTCAGCACGGTCTGCGAGATCGACGTCACCTGGGCGGTGGCGGTGCGGATGTCGGTGCCGGGATGGAAGAATATCTTGACGATGCCGACGCCGGTCATCGATTGGCTTTCGACATGGTCGATGTCCGTGACAACCGTGGAAAGCTGGCGCTCATAATAATAGATCACCCGGCCGGCCATATCCTCGGGCGAGAGGCCGCGATAGGTCCAAACCACCGCGATCACCGGAATGTTGATATCGGGAAAGATGTCGGTCGAGGTTTCTACGGCCGCCAAGCCGCCAAAAATGACGATCAAAATCGCCAACACGATGAAGGTATAGGGACGCCTTAAGGCAATGCGAACGAGCGCAGCGACCATGATCGCGACCTAGGGTTATGGCGTAGAAAGCTATATTGCGTGGGCTCGCGTCAGCCTGCTTCGGAACCTGACTCCTAGCCCAGGCACGATAAAGGAGTCCTAGAAGTTGGATGAAAATCCGTTCAAGTTACCGATGCTTCATTGCCGAGGGCATGGGGGCGGACCAGAATTTCCCAGCCAATCCCTGATGGAACCGCCCCATGTGGAATGTGTTGAAATTCACCTACAACTATCCGGGCGAAAGCCACATCCGCACCAAGATCCACGCTTATCTGCATCTGGGCGAAGCCGAAACCATTTTCGATCATTTGCAGATGGCATATCAATTCGACGCGCCGCTTCGGGTTAAGGGCGGCAAGCGCATCAAGATCGGCAGCGTGAGCCTCTACACCTCATTCCGGGAAGACCGCAGCGCGGCGGAAATGGAAGCGGCGAATGGCGGCGGCCGCCTGATCCAGGAAGCGCATGAGATCGAAATCGATCTGGATTGATTAAGCGCCGTAGGCGGCCAGGAACACCGTGATCGCTGTGGCGATGGTGGCTTTGATCTCTTTTTCCGTGGGCTTGGGGTGCACATTCCACACTTTCAGCAACACCAGCTCGCCCTTGCACAATTCGACGAACAGCATCGCCATGTCGCGGGGATTGCCCGGCCGCAGCTTGCCGGCCTTCTGGGCCTGCGCGAAGAAATCGCCCAGGATCTGCCTTCCGCGTTGCTTGCCGCTCATATAAAAAAGCCGCCCCAGTTCGGGAAACCGCGCGCTCTCCGCTGTGATCAGGCGGAAGGTGGCGATGTTGTCGTCCTGCAACATGCGATGCAGAAGCCGTTCACCGAATTGGATGAGGAGCTTGCGGAAATCGGCGGTCTCCAGATCAAGGCCGAGGAACATCGCCTCCACGTCGCGGCATTTTTCCTCAATCACCGCGGCGAACAATTCATCCTTGGACGAGAAGTAATTATAGAGCGTGGCTTTGGACCCGCCCACGCGCGCGGCGATGCTGGACATCGAGGTGGCGGCATAGCCGTCGCTTAAGAAAGCGGCATAGGCGACTTTCAGGATATGTTCGCGTTTTTCGTCGCGTTCGGGCTTCACACGGGCGACAGTGGCGGAGCTATTCATGACCGTACCGTACAGTTGTTATTGACACCTTCTAATGAAACAGGCTATTGGGGTCAATCATTTTCTGACTGTACGGTACAGTTTGGTGGCCTCGATGACCCGCACGACCTTCCTGTTGCCCGTCCTGGCGCTGGGCCTTCTCACGGCCTGCGCGCCCGATCTGGGCCCCCTGCCCCAGCCCAAAAGCTTGGCAAGCCTCACCAGCCAGAAAAGCTTCACTGCGCCCGCCACGGACTGGCCCGCCCAGGATTGGTGGACGGCTTATAAGGACCCGCAGCTCAACGCCCTGATCGCCGAAGGCCTGGCCGGCAGCCCCGATATCCGCATCGCCGACGCGCGCGTGAAAGAAGCCGATGCCGCCGCCCGGCAATCGGGCGCAGCGCTTTATCCGCACCTCACCGCCAATGGCTCGGCCGCCGAGGCGCGCCAAAGCTTGAATCAAGGATTCCCTCAGCAATTCCAATCCTTTCTGCCGCATGGCTGGCATGACCAGGGACAGGTCACCGGC
>Ga0075522_10001562_pt1 | contig 17364 bp, 19 predicted proteins | sample NGEPerA_FD_74796 | JGI IMG/M metagenome (GOLD analysis project Ga0075522, IMG submission 74796) | Arctic peat soil microbial communities from the Barrow Environmental Observatory site, Barrow, Alaska, USA - NGEE PermafrostL2-A | ecosystem: Environmental > Terrestrial > Soil > Wetlands > Peat ... | reverse complement strand
ACGTTCGCTGACGAAGCAGGGGATCGCCTTTCGACTTTCGAGCCGGGTCGCCGGCGCGGCGGCCGGCAAGGACCAGGTGACCGTCACCGTCGAGCCGGCGGCCGGAGGCGAGAAGGAGACATTGACCGCCGAGCGCGTGTTGCTGGCCATCGGCCGGCGTCCGTTCACCGAAGGGCTCGGCCTGGAAGACATCGACGTCAGGACCGACGCGCGGGGCTTCATCGAGACCAAGCATTTCGCCACCAGCGTGGCCGGCGTCTACGCCATTGGCGATGTCACCCATGGACCGATGCTGGCCCACAAGGCCGAGGACGAAGCGGTCGCCTGCATCGAGACCATCGCCGGGCGCTCCGGCCATGTGAACTACGACGTGATCCCGAATGTGATCTACACCCATCCGGAAGTCGCCAGCGTCGGCAGGACCGAGGAGGAACTGAAGGCCGCCGGCGTGGCCTACAGAATCGGCAAGTTCCCTTTCAGCGCCAATTCCCGAGCCAAGCTCAATCACGAGGCCGAGGGCTTCGTGAAGGTGCTGGCGGATGCCACGACCGATCGGGTCCTGGGCGTGCACATGATCGGTCCGGACGTCGGCGAGATGATCGGCGAATACTGCGTGGCCATGGAATTCTCGGCCTCGTCGGAGGACGTCGCCCGGACCTGCCACCCCCACCCCACGCGATCGGAGGCCCTGCGACAGGCGGCCATGGCGGTGGAGGGCTGGGCGATGCAGGCGTAGTCACCCTCTCAGGCGCGCGGATGCGCCTTGCCATAGGCGCTCAGCAGGCCAGCGGCGTCCACGGCGGTGTAGCGCTGGGTGGTGGACAGCGAGGCGTGGCCGAGCAGTTCCTGGATCGACCGCAAATCCGCGCCCGCTCCCAGGAGATGGGTGGCGAAGGAATGGCGCAGGGCGTGCGGCGTGGCGCGCTCGGGGAGTCCCAGTCGGCCGCGCAGGGACTGGACCATGGCCTGGACGTGGCGGGGCCGCAGCGGCCCGCCTCGAGCGGCCCGAAACAGCGGCGCCTCGGGAGACATCGCGAACGGCGCCGCCGCGAGGTAGGCGTCGGTCGCTTCGCGCACGGCCGGCAGCACCGGCGACAGCCGCGTCTTGCCGCCCTTGCCTAGGATGCGCAGGGTGGTCGGGAACGGGGCGTCCGATCGCTTGAGGGCCAGGGCCTCGGATATCCGCAGTCCGCAACCATAAAGAAGCGTGAGCACGGCGGCGTCGCGCGCGGCGGCCCACGGCGTCTTGTTTTCGTCGGTCGCCGCCTCCCAGATCAAGCCGCGCGCCTGATCTTCCGACACCGGGCGCGGCGCGCCGGCGACGACGCGTGGTCCACGCACCAGGTCCGGCGCCGCATTGGCCGTGGCGAGCCGGCGATCGAGGAATCGGTGAAACGCGCGGATCGCCGACAGCGCCTGCGATAGCGACCGGGGCGCCAGCGGGTGGTCGCCCGCCCGCCGGGAGGCGAGATAGGCCCGAAGTTCGGCGGCGGTGACCGTGCCCAGGCCGGCAAGATGCAGGCGTTCGCCCCGGTGGATTTCGAGAAACCGGAGGTAGGCGGTGACGCAGGCTCGATACGCCTCCAATGTGCGTTTGCTTGCCCGGCGTTCGTTGGCCATGTGCTCGAGCCATAGGCCGAGAGCCTGCCAGCTGGTCACGGGGCCGGCCAGCGCTCCGCCGTCCGCTCGATGATCCTGGCGAGGAATGTGAGCAGTTCGGTTCCCATGTCGGCGGTGAAGGCGTCGGGGTCGGTCGCGCCGAGCGCCAGAACGCCGGCGCGCTTTGGTTTCCAGACGCCGAGCCGAAGCAGCGCGACGCTGGCGACGGCCCCGGCCTCGCGCCGGAACAGGCCCCGCGCGGTGGGCGAGTGACCCAGCCGCGTTCGGCGTCGGGCTCCGAGAATCAGATCGACCTGACCTTTCGCCAGCGCGGTCCATCCGGCCGGAACGGCCCCGGGGCCTTCCAGGGCCAGCACCCCGCCGGCGAGGTCGAACCGCCTCCGCGCGGCCCCGGCGATCCTGGCGGCGAGATCGGCGAGATCGATTGCGCCGACGAGATCGAGCGCGGCGGCGTGGGTCTGCGCCTGGGCGGCGTGGTTCGCCTCCGCGATGGCCTCCAGGCGGCTGCGTTCAACGAACTCGCGCTGGCGAGCCGCCGTCATCCGGGAAAGCGCCACCGGACCGAAATCGATGATGTTCGCCGCGTCGAGCCGCAGGCCGAGTTCGCTCAGCACCGCCGGATCGTCGCGGACGACGCCGGGGTTGGCGAGGACGAAAGCCTTTACGCCATCGAGGGCCATGATCTCTTCGCGCGCCGCCGCCCGTCCACCGTCCCGCAAGGCGTTTCCCCCATCCCGCCGACAATCCCGCGCGACGTTGATCCCCTCGCGGTTAACGCGGCTTGAATAGCCGGCCTCGACGAGGGGTCGATTCTCGGCAATGACCGTCTCATGGCCCCCGTCCCCCGCATCATCTCGATCCTGATGCCGGCCCCTCTGCCCGAGCCTTTCGACTATTCCGAGCCGGCGGGCATGGAACTGGCCATCGGCGACCTGGTGGCCGCGCCGCTGGGTCCGCGGACCATGACCGGGGTGGTGGTGGCCATCCGCGATGGATCGGGCGGCAATCGGCCCCTCAAGGAGGTGGCGGGACGTCTCGACGCACCGTCTTTGCCGCCCCGGACGCTGGAATTCGTTCAGTGGGCGTCGCGATACGCCGTGGATCAGTCGGGCCAGCCATTGGCCATGGCCCTGCGCGGCCTGCGCGCGCCGAGACCTCGCGCACGCGCCGGTCTGGCGGCCTCCGGCGCCGCGCCGGCGCGCTCGACACCCGCCCGGGATCGGGTCCTCGCGGCGGCGTGCGGCGCGATCACGGCGTCCGATCTGGCGCGGGCGGCGCGGGTGTCTTCGGGCGTAATCAAGGCGCTTCTGGCCGACGGCGCCCTTATCGCCGCTCCAATCGAGCCGGTGTCCTCCATCGCTCGTCCCGACCCCCAAAGGCCGGGGGCGCGGCTTAGCCCGAGCCAGGCCGCGGCCGCCAAGACGCTCCGCGCGATGGTCGAAGAATCGTCGTTCGCCACCGCCCTGCTGGACGGGGTCACCGGATCCGGCAAGACCGAGGTCTATATGGAGGCGGCGGCGCGCGCCCTGTCCCTTCACCCCCGCGCCCAGGTGCTGGTGCTGCTCCCCGAGATCGCCTTGACCCAGGCGGTGATCGATCGCTTCGCGGCGCGTTTCGGGGCGGCGCCGGCCGAATGGCACTCCGGCGTCTCCCCGCCCCGGCGCCGGCGAACCTGGGAACAGGTCGCCGCTGGCGAGGCGCGCATCGTGGTGGGGGCCCGCTCGGCGCTGTTCCTGCCGTTTTCGGACCTGGCCCTGATCGTCGTCGATGAGGAACACGACGGCGCCTACAAGCAGGAGGACGGCCTGGTCTACCAGGCCCGCGACATGGCCGTGGCGCGGGCCAAGATCGAGGACTGCGCGATCATTCTGGCCTCGGCCACGCCATCTCTCGAAACCTTGTGGAATGCTCAAGGAGGCCGTTACCGTTGGCTGCGCCTGGCCGACCGGCACGGCGGCGCCGGCATGCCGGACGTCGAACTGATCGACCTGCGGGAACATCCGCCGCCCCCCGGCCGATGGATCTCGCCGGCCCTGGCCGAAGCCATGGCCGAGACCCTGGCCCGCGGGGAACAGGTTCTGCTGTTTCTCAATCGGCGAGGCTACGCGCCGCTGGTCCTGTGCCGCGCCTGCGGCGAGCGGCTAAAGGCGCCGGACACCGATTCCTGGCTGGTCGAGCATCGCTACAGCGGGCGGCTGATCTGTCATCTGACGGGCTTTTCGATGGCCAAGCCGGAGTGCTGCCCGTACTGCGGCGCGCGGGACAGCCTGGTTTCGATCGGCCCTGGCGTCGAGCGCATCGAGGAGGAAGCCCGCCTGCTGTTTCCCGATGCGCGGCTGGCGGTGCTCTCCTCCGACACCACGCTCGACGCGGCGGCGGCGCGGGCGCTGATCGCGGACATGGCGGCGGGCGTCTACGACGTTCTGGTCGCCACCCAGTCGGCCGCCAAGGGTCACGACTTTCCAGGGTTGACCCTGGTCGGCGTGATCGACGCCGATCTCGGTCTTCGCGGCGGCGATCTGCGCGCCGCCGAACGGACCTTTCAGCTGATCACCCAGGTCTCCGGCCGCGCTGGGCGACGCGAAGCCCGGGGCCGCGCCCTGATCCAGACCTGGGCGCCCGATCATCCGGTGATGCAGGCGCTGAGCGCGGGCGACCGAGACGCCTTCATCGCCGTCGAGATGAGCGAGCGCGAGGCCGCCGGCCTGCCGCCGTTCACCCGGCTCGCGGCCGTGATCGTTTCCGGACCCGACGGGCCGATCCTGGAGGACTATCTCCGGCGTTTCGCGACCGCGACCCCCAACGCCGAGGGTGTCGATGTGTTTGGGCCGGCCGACGCGCCGTTTTCCCTGGTGCGGGGGCGACGGCGCAAGCGGTTCCTGGTTCGCGCCGAGAGGTCGGTGGATCTCCAGGGTTTCCTCGCCGCCTGGCGCGCGCGGGCCAGGCCGCCGTCCCAGATCCGCCTGGTGCTCGACATCGACCCGTACAGCTTTCTGTGAGCCGCCGCCGGCCGCCGGGGCTGGCGCCGGACTTGCACCGCGGCGACCAGCGATCGGGGCCGAAACGACGCCCGCGCGGGATCATCGGCCATGCCCGACAAGGCGAACATCAAACCCCTTACCAGCCTGAGGTTCTTCGCGGCGGCGTGGGTGGTGGTCTATCTCTACTGGCCCAGCCTCGCCGCGGCCTCGACGCCTCGGCTGGTTCAGAAGGGTTATCTCGGTGTCGAACTCTTCTTCGTCCTCTCCGGCTTCATCCTCTGTCACGTCTATCTGCCGGCCGCCGAGGCGGGGCGGTTCAGCTACCGCGGCTTCCTCTGGAACCGGCTGGCTCGGGTCTATCCGCTGCATCTGGCGACCCTGACCGGTGTCGGCCTGCTGGCGGGGGCGGCCCTTTCCGCCGGACTGGCGGTCGATCCCAACATCCTTTCCTGGCGCGCCCTGCCGGCCAACCTGCTGATGGTCCAGGCCTGGGGTCTGGCCCCGGTGTCGGGCTGGAATCACCCCTCGTGGTCGATCTCGGCCGAATGGTTCGCCTATCTCGGCTTCCCGATCTTCGCGTGGCTGGCCTTGCGGCTTCGCGCGCGACCTCGGCTGGCCTACGCCGGCGCCCTCGGCCTCGTCCTCGCCCTCTACCTCGGATTCCCCGCCGTGGCCGGCTTTCCGCTCACCGAGGCGACCATCGCCTGGGGCGCGCTGCGAATCGTCCCCTGCTTCGCGCTCGGCTGCGCGGCCTGGCTGGTATGGCGCGCCGGCGCGACGGATCGCCGCAAGGCCGCCGCCGGCGCCTGGCTTTTCGGCGCCGCCGTGTTCGCGTGCGGGCAGTTCGCCGCCCCCGACTGGGCCACGGTCGGTTGCTTCGGTGGCCTGATCTTATCGCTGGCGGCGCTGTCCCGGGCCGGCGGAAGCTTTGGATCGGCCCCGGCGTTGGTTTATCTCGGTGAGATCAGCTTCGCGATGTACATGATCTGCGCGCCATGGCAGCTTGTCTTCGTCAATATAGCCGTCCGAGTCCTTGAGCTGCCGTCCAAGAAACTCCCGTGGGCGGCCTGGATAATCTTCGTGGTCTGCTTGCCGATCCTGGCGACCGCCGTTCACGAACTGATCGAAAAACCCGCCCGATCGCGCATGAGACTATGGGCCGCAGGACCCAGCGGTCACGAAATTGCTACCGTGCCCGCGACATAAAGACTCTTTTCATTAACACACGTCAACGATATCCCAGGACCAGTTGATCGGGGGAGTACTCCTTAATGCCACAACGGATGCGAACCGTGATCGGTTCCCTGGCCGCCGCCATGCTCGTGTGCCTGAGCCCGGCCGCCGCCTCCGCCGAGGACTACTGGCAATGCGTGCCCTTCGCCCGGCTGATGTCCGGCATCCAGATTTTCGGTGACGCCCATACCTGGTGGCAGCAGGCCGCCGGTCGCTATCAGACCGGATTCACCCCCAAGGCCGGCGCGGTGCTGTGCTTCAAGCCGACCGGCCGGATGCGTCTGGGCCACGTCGCCGTGGTCAGCCAGGTGCTCACCGACCGGGTGATCCAGATCACCCACGCCAACTGGTCGATCATCGAAGGGACCCGGGGCCAGGTCGAACAGAACGTCACCGTGATCGATGTCTCGCCGGGCGGCGACTGGAGCCAGGTCAAGGTCTGGTACGATCCGGCCCGCGACCTCGGGACCACCGTCTATCCGACCTACGGCTTCATCTATCAGGACGCCTACGCCGCCGCCGGCGCCAAGTTCGCCGCCGCCCAGCACGCCGCCGTGGCCATGGCCCAGAACGCCGCCAACCAGGTCGTCGCCGCCGTGCGACCCGGCGCCGCGCCGCTGCAGATGCTCGGCCAGGCCGCCGATTCCACCGACCGCATCGCCGCCCTCATCCAGCTCGCCACCGGTCAGGCCCCGGTCGAGAAGCGCTGACGGATCAAAGCGTGAGCCCGGGCGTGATCCGGGCCGCGATCCGCGCCTGGGCCTCTGGGCCGATCGGGACGATCTTTCGGGCGTCCAGGTCGAGCGCGATGGCCACGGCCTGCGAGGTCCCCCACGCGCCGCCGGTCGCCGGGTCCAGCATCCAGTGCGCCATCCGCTGGGTCCGGGCATCGACGCCAGCCAATCCCGAGCGAATCTCGAACCGGTCGCCCGCGCGCGGCCAGGCCCAATGAAGCAGGCGATGCTCCAGCACCGCGCCACCGAGCCTGGCCGGCTGTTCGGCGGCGCCGGCGACGGCGTCTCCGCGGAAGACGCTGGCCAAGCGCGGAATGCCGTCCGAAACCCGGCCGATGAACAGCTCGGGCCGCATCCGGCCGAAGACATCGCAATCCTGGACGCCGATCGCGCCGGCCGCCAAGCGGATGAGACCAAGGCGATCGGCCTCCGCCACGCTGGCGACGGTGCTGTCGATGCGATCCACGGTCAGGCTGCGCGGCGACGCGGCCGGGGGGATCGCGACGGTCAACGACGACGCCAGGGCGCGGGTGCGTTCCGACCATGGGAAGGCGCGCGCCTCGGCCGCCGTCACGTGCGCGACGACGGTCTGGAAGGCGGCCGCGATCTCGCCGCTGTCCGAGTGGATGAGGAGCTGCAGCACGCGGGCCTCGTCCTCGCCGATCTCCACCACTCCGGCGGTCATGTGCAGCGCGGCCCGAGGCCGGACCTCGCGCAGGAAGCGGATGTGCTGGTCCCTCGGCAGCAGAGTCGCCTGGGCGTTCGGTCGGAACCCGTCCTCCAGCCCCAGGGCGCCGGCGAGACCCACAAGCCCCTCCATGGCTCTGGCGACGTAGAAGCGCACATTCATATGCCCCATCTCGTCGCACTCCCAGATGTTGACCCCCCCGCGCCACACCTCGACGCCGATCTGATCGTTCACGGGCTTCTCCAACAAGAATGGAACAAGGCGTGCAATGCCTGAGAGACCCGCGTTGACATAGACGTCGGAGGCTTGTCGCGGAAAGCGATCTCGGCGATCAATTTCAACGAGCTGTGTCACCCACCGAGATCGAGAGATCTGAAATGCCCGTGGTTTTCCGCGATCGCGGCTGTCGCTTCCACTTCTATTCCGATGAGGGCCGACCTCTTGAGCCTGCCCACATCCACGTGTTCAAGGACGATGCGGATGCCAAGTTCTGGCTTTTTCCGTCTGTCTCCGTGGCCTACAATCGGGGCTTCGACGCCAGGGTCCTGGCGAGGCTGTTGGAAACGGTCGAGGATCATCGCGATGAGATCGAGAGAGCCTGGGATGACCACTTCCGCTAGGGCCATGTCCGTTCGTTTCGACGATCACTCCATGTGGGTCAGTCTCGACGACGGACGCACGATCGGCGTGCCCATGGCTTGGTATCCCCGGCTCCTCCACGGCTCTCCAGCCGAGCGCGATCAGGTCCGAATCAGCCCCAGCGGCCTTCATTGGGAGGCCCTGGACGAGGACATCTCCATAGCCGGTATCCTCGCCGGCCGAGGCGATATGACGCGCGCGCGGACGAGCGCGGCGTGAATTGGAATCCCGCTGACCACTTCCAGGTTCAGGAGGCGCGACCTGTGATCAGGGCACTCGCAGGTCTGGCGGCGCTCGCTTTCGCACACTACAGTTTCGGCGCCAAGGAGGGGGTAACCATCACCGGCTCACACGTCGATCCGGTTTTGGCCAGGTTCATCGGCGAGAGAACGGATGGGGATGGCGAGCGCCTCTTCAACACCAACGAAACCAAGGCGCTCGCGTTCGTCAAATCGATCTGCGGCGGGGAATACAAGTCGAAGGACCTCCGGACCCTGAAGGCGAACTCGATGGCCACTGAAATGGTTAACAGAATGCCGATTCCTGGGGACGAAAAGGCCCGTCGCAAGGCTATCAATTTGGTGGGTGATGCGGTATCTTCCCAACTGGGAAATACGCGGGCGATAGCGCTTTCAAGCTACATCGACCCGACGATATTCGACGCTTGGAGACTGATTGATGAGTGAGACGCCAAAGGCCGAGCCAGACACGCCAAAGGCCGAGCCAGACACGCCAGAGCGTCAGGCCCGGCAGTGGGCGCGGCTCCGCGAGTTCTACGACGGCATCTCCTTCATGGATGGTCGCACCCTCGCCGACATCCCGATCGCCCCGGCCGATGATGACGAGGGCAACGACTGAGGGGTGATGGCCAAGCCCGTCACCCTCCGCCCGGTCCACCCCAATTGCGGCGTCGAGGCGCAATACCGCCGCCGTCTGGACGCGATCATCGCCGAGATGCACCGATCCCTGGTCTACTTCGTGTCCGCCGCCTACCGCGCCAACGAACCGGAAATGGCCCAGGACCGCTCCCCGGCCAAGGAGCTCCAGGCCGCGATGAAGCGTTTCGCCAATCGCCGGCCTCGCTCAGTCTGAAGTGTTTACCATGACCGGTGAACGGCTGCTGAAGCTTTGCACCACCACCGGCCCGCGACCGGACGCCGCCAATGAAGCCTACTGCCTCGGGTATGTGTCGGGAGCTGCGGACGGACATTCCTTCCACAAAGAGGATGCCCTGGAGCCCGGATGGAAATCCGATGAGTGGGCGTTGTGTATGCCGGAAGGGCTGTCGCCGTCATCCATGAAGGGCATCGTCGTGGATTACATCGCGAACCATGTCGAGATAGCGCACATGAGAGCCGACGACCTCGTCTTTGTTGCTCTGCGACGATCATTTCCCTGCTCACGGAGTTCGCCTCCGCCATGAGGGGTGGTCAGACCTGGTGCCTCGCGAATTTGCCGGGACCCGAAACCTGAAGGCCACTCTGCACCGGCGTCGATTTGATAGGCTGTTGCCGCACGGTCCTCATGGTAGACTCCAGCCGGCTCGAATCAGCTTGGGAAATCCGATGTACGCGGTAGATTTGATCTTGGATGGTGAGATCCAGTGGACGCAGGAGGTCGCCGGTCTCGCTCCGGTGAACCCTGAGATAGGTCCGATCAGCGCCGAAAGCTGGATACGACGCTTAACCCAATCGGCGATCGATGATGGCGCAATAGCCGAGGTAGACCTCCCAAAGGCGGTATTTCGCGTTCGCTGCTGACGAAAAGGCCAGCCAAGGGTTTCAAAGGTCGAACGGCCGATCATAGCCGCGTCTACCTAGCGTCCTTCGCCTTCGAACAACCGCGCGAACCGCCGCTTCTCGCGGCTCTTCCACCCGCCCCGGTGCCAGGCGTCGGAGACGATGAGCGGGACGACCGTCGTCGCCTCGGCGAACACCATCTGTTCCCAGGTGACATCGACCTTGCCCCAGGAACACGCTTCCTTGAGCGTCGAGGACGAGCAGGCCCCGTCGCGGACGTCGGCGACGGTGATCTGGACGGCGTATTTGTGCATTTCGGCGGGGACGCCGAGGATCTCGGCGCAGACCACGGTGTCCTGGGCGAAGTTCTTGGGCACGCCGCCGCCGACCATGAACAGACCGGTGGTCCCGGCGGCGATCTTGATGTCGGTCAGTTCGCGAAAGTCGGCCACCGAATCGATGGTGACATAGGGCTGCTTGCACCTGATCCGCTCGACCTGGTGCTTGACCAGTCCAAAGCCGGCCGAGCTGTCGGTGAACGCCGGGCAGAAGATCGGGCAGCCCTCCTCGTAGGCGGTCTGGATCAGGCTGGCGCTCTTGCGGGCATGGCCGGCGGCCAGCCACCGGCCGATCTCGTGGATGAACTCCCGGGAGGAGTAGGGCCTGGGTTCCAGGGCGTTGGCGATCTCCAGGATCGCGTGGTCGCAGGCCTGGAGTTCCTCCTCGTCGATGTAGGTATCGTAAATGCGGTCGATGTAGAGGGCGCGCAGATCGCGGTCATCGACCCCGCCCTGGGCCTGATAGTGGCGAAAGCCGAGGGCCTCGAAGAAATCCATGTCGATGATCGAAGCCCCGGTGGCCACGATCACGTCGGCCATGCCGTATTTCAGCATGTCGCGATAGACGTGCATGCAGCCCCCGGCGCTGGTCGAGCCGGCAAGCGTGACCCACACCGAGCAGGCCGGATCCACGATGGCCATGGAAAGGATGTCCGCCGCCCTGGCCGTATCGCGCGAGGTGAAGCTCATCTTGCGCATGGCGTCGATCACCGGACGCGCGTCGTACGAAGTGATATCGACGTGCTCCACCGTCGCCGACAGCAGCTCGGCCTTGGTATTGGGTGCGGGAGCGTTCATCGCCTCTTGCGCCTCCTGCCCCGCGCCCGCGACAGCCGCACCACCGTCTCCCCCTCGGGCCGGAGAGCCGGGATCGAGCGCGGCGCGAGGCCATACATCGAGGCCATCGGGGCGTCGCCGACCCGCGCCATCTCGACCTCGCCGAAGCCGTTGAAACGGGTGGTCATGGCCACGCCATAGGCTCCCGACATGCCGATCTCCACATGGTCGCCCTCTCGCGCGTCCTCGGGCAGCCAGAACGGTCCCGGCATGTGATCGATGGAATCGCAGGTGGGGCCGAAGAAACGAAACGGCCTCAGCACGGTCGAGCTTTCGCCGTCCGCCCGCACCAGTCTGGCCGGGAACGGCCACTTGCTGTGAGCGGCGTCGAACAGCGAGCCATAGGCGCCGTCGTTGAGATACAGCGCGTCGCCCTTGCGCAGCTCGACCCGGGTCAGCAGCGAGGCGCCCTCGGCCACCAGCGCGCGGCCCGGCTCACACCACAGTTCGGTGGTCTCGTGGACCATCATCTCCGAGAACCCCCGATCGATCGCCGCGACGTATTCGGAAAGGTCCGGCGGCGCCATGCCCGGATAGATCGAAGGAAAACCGCCGCCGACATCGACCACGTCGGCGAACACGGCGGCGCGGACCAGGGCGCGGGACGCCTGGGCCATGGCCGCCTGGAAGGCCGAAGGCCGCATGCACTGGCTGCCGACGTGGAAGGAGACGCCCATCAGGTCCTGGGTCGCGCGTCGGGTCGCCAGCAGCAGGGCCGGGGCGTCATGAGCGCCGACGCCGAACTTGCCGGCCAGGGCATAGGCCGCGCCGGCCGTCTCGACGCCGAGGCGGACGATCAGGTTCAGATCGGCCGCGCCGCCGGTCGCCTCCTGGATCTTGGCCAGTTCCTCGTGGGTGTCGAGCGCGAAGGTGCGGACGCCATGATCGAAATAGGCGGTCGCGATCGCCGCCCGGTTCTTCACCGGGTGCATGAAGGCGACGCGTGCGTCCGGCGCATGCTCGGCCACCAGCTCAATCTCGGGGATCGAGGCGACATCGAAGGCGGCGATACCGGCCGCGTTCAGGGCGCGGATCACCCACGGCGAAGGGTTCGCCTTCACCGCGTAGAGCACGTCACCCGTGAAGTTGGTCCTGAACCAGCGCGCCGCTACGGCCAGGGCGTCCGGACGCACGAGTGCGACAGGACGTTCCGGCGACCGCTCACGGACCAGGTCCAGGGGCGTATGGTACGTGGGCAATTCACGTAACCCCCTGTTAGTTGTTAACCCAGGCCGGCGTTAGCAGCGCTCGAGAGATGGACATCGGGTCCGCCGGAGCGGTGCGAAATAGGCAACAAGACCCCCGATGTAAAGAACAAAAGGCCCCGCCCTGGACGCGCGGCCAAGCTGGACCCGCCGCCTCGCCGTGAGACCCTATTTCTCCAGCAACCCCGGCCTGCTCGTCGGGGCCATGAAATCCGGGAGATCCGACCTCGGATGGTTCTCCAACCGGTCGGGGCCGGAGGCGGTGCGCCGGGCCGACGGCGAAGTCTTCGCCCGCGCCTTCGGCCCGCGGCCTCAGGCCCTCTGTTCCGGGGCCGGCCGTCGCCGGCGCAGCCGCGCCAGTCGGCGAAGTCGGCGCCAGAAGCGGCTCTTCTCCGGTTCCGGATAGGGCTGCAGGTGCCGGCGGAACTCCTCCGCGCACGACCGCCACGAGAATTGTTCGGCCAGCGCGCGCACCCTGGCCCGGTCGATGGACAGAGCCTCGAGACAGGCCTCGCCAAGGCCCTCGCTCTGGCCGGGGGCCAGCACTCCGGCCCCGGTGCCGGGGATCAGATCCGCCGGCCCCGGGGCGGAAAACGCCGCCACCGGCAATCCCGCCGCCCAGGCCTCCAGGATCACCAGGCCGAAGGTGTCGGTCAGCGAGGGGAACACGAACACGTCGGCGCAGGCGTAGGCGGCGGCAAGTTCCTCCCCGAACCTGGCTCCGGTGAAAGCCACCTCGGGGTATCTCGCCGCAAGTTCCTCTCGCTGCGGGCCGTCGCCGACCACCGCCTTGGTCCCGGGCAGGCGCAGGCTGACGAAAGCCTCGATGTTCTTCTCAACCGCCACCCGGCCGACATTCAGCCAGATCGGCCGGGCGAGACCGGCGAACACGTCCGGCTCGCCGTCGCGCCGGGGATGGAACATCTCGGTATCGACCCCCCGCGTCCATTGCGAAATATTGCGGAAGCCGTGGCGCTCGAGTTCCTCGCGCATGGTCGCGGTGGCCACCATCAGCCGTCCCGACGGCCGGTGAAACCAGCGCATGTAGGCGTAGCCCGCCGCCAGCGGCAGCGGCAGCCGCGCCGAGACGTATTCCGGAAACCGGGTGTGATAGCTGGTGGTGAACGGCAGCTTCCACTCCAGGCAGGTCCGCCGCGCCGCCAAGCCGATCGGTCCCTCGGTGGCGATGTGGATGGCTTCCGGCTCGAAGCTCTTGAACCTCTGCTGGACCTTCTCGTAGGCGCCGACCGCCAGCTTGATCTCGGGATAGGTCGGCAGCGGGAAGGTCGGAAATTGATCGGGGCTGATCACCTCGACGTCGTCGCCCATCTCGCGCAACTCGGCGACCACCCGGGTGAGCGTGCGCACCACCCCGTTGACCTGGGGCTCCCAGGCGTCTGTTGCCAGCAGGATGCGCATCAGAGGCGCCCTATAGGGGAAGTCCCTCGCCAACGCGAGCGGGGCGCGGCGGATCGGACCCGGCGACGGCGTTTCGGCCACCGACCTCAGATCGTCATCAAGAGGCGGGCGCCACGCTCACCGCCGTCGCCGGGGCCGGCGGGACGGGTTTGAGCCGCAGGCCCTTCAACAACAGCTTCAAAGCTTCGAAGTGGATCGCGGCCACCACCTTGAGCGTCAGCAGGGGAAATTCGAAGAAAACCCGCAGCAGGGCGCCGTCGGTCAGTTCCCGGCGCCGGCCGGCGAAGCTGGCGGCGAGGATCGCCGCGCCGTCCAGCCCGCGCCCCCGGATGGCTGTCGCCAGCCTCTCGCCGGGGGGCGTGATCGTAAAGTCGTAGGTCATCGCCATGTCCATGAATGGCGAAACGTGCAGCGCCTTGGCGCACGACTGACGGATCTCGCCATTGGCCGCCCCCTCGACCGGGATCAGATAGCTGTGCCGCTGGCCGAAGGTGTTGTTGACCTCGTAGATCATCGCCGCCAGCGAGCCGTCCGACCGCCGGCAGAAATAGACGCTCAGGGGATTGAATACGTGGCCCAGGAGCCTTGGCATGCACAGCAGCTGGACGCCGCCGTCGGGGATGGCGATCCCGGCCCGGGCCACAGTCTCGATGACCCACGATTTCAGCGAGCCACGCCCGTCCCCGTGGTCGCGATCGTGGAAACTGAACAGATTGAAGCGGTCGTGCGAGAACAGCCGCGAGCCGCCGGCGAGACCGGGGAGCTCATCGAGGTCCAGAAGGGTCTGGAACATCCGGTAGCGCAGCCGGTGGCGCCTCGGCGTGAACCGCCGATGGATCACCGCGCCGGCATAGATCGCCGAGGCGGCCCCAGCGGTCACGCCGCGTCCTCCAGGACGCCGGCCATCTCCGGGGCCGGTCCCAGATGGATGCGTCCCGACTCGGCCGCGACCGTCCAGGGACGCCGGACGCCACCCAGCGCCTCGGCCACCGCCAGGCCCGCCTGAAGTCCGTCCTCGTGGAAGCCGGCCCCGAAGTAGGATCCGCACCACCACACGCCGCCCTCGCCCTGCAGGCTCCAGAGTTCCTTCTGCGCCCGCATCGCCCCGGCGTCGAACAGCGGATGTTCATAGACCTCGTCGCGGATCACGCTGGCCGGCGCCGGGGCCGCGGCCGGATTGAGCGTCACGAACAGGTTCGACTCCGGTGGCAGGTCCTGCAACCGGTTCATCCAATAGGTGACGCAGAGTTCCTGGTCGCCCCCAGGTCCGCTGCGACCGACGTAGTTCCACGCCGACCACGTCCTGCGCCGGCGGGGCATGAGGGTTTCGTCGGTGTGCAGAACGGCATGGTTGCGGCTGTAGGCAAAGGCGCCCAGCAGCGCCCGTTGGCGCGCCGAGGGCGCCTCCAGCAGGGCCAGCCCCCGGTCGGCGTGGGTCGCCACCACCACCTGATCGTACCGTTCGGCGTGGCCGGATCGGTCGCGCACTACCACTCCCGCCGGCGTCGTCGTCAGCGAGGTCACCGCCGCGCCCAGGCGCACCCAGTCGGCATGGACGGCGGTGAGCTTTTCGACGTATCGCCGGCTGCCCCCCGACACCGTGCGCCACAACGGCCGGTTCATGATCTTCAGCAGGCCGTGGTTCTCGCAGAAGCGGATGAAGGCGGCGGCCGGATAGTCGCGCATGCCCTTGGTGGTGGTCGACCAGATCGCCGCCGCCTGCGGCAGCAGATGGTCGTCCTGGAAGGCGCGGCCGTAGCCCTGGGCGTCGAGGTAGTCGCCGAGGGTGGTCGCCTTGGCGTCGAGGGCGCAGGCGTGGGCGGGAGCCTCGCGATAGAAGCGCACCAGGTCGCCCAGCATCGACCAGAATCTCGGCCGCGCCAGATTGCTCCACTGGGCGAACAGCGTGCCGAGGTCGGCGCCGCCATATTCCAGCCGCCCGCCGTCGAGGCTGACGCCGAAACTCATGTCGGAAGGCTGGGTGGCCACCCCCAGGTGATCGAACAGCGCCACCAGATTGGGATAGTTGGCTTCGTTGTAGACGATGAAGCCCATGTCCACCGGCAAGGTCGTGTTTCCCGACGGGGCCTCGACCGTGTCGCTGTGCCCGCCCAGCCGGCTGGCCGCCTCGTAGAGGGTGACATCGTGGAGCTGGCTCAGCAGCCACGCCGCCGACATCCCGGAAATGCCGGAACCGACCACCGCGATCTTCAGCGGCGCGGTGAACGAACGAGCATTCATGGGCGCGGGATTTCCCTGGCGGCTTTCGCGGAGTTGAACCGGCCCCACGCTCTGGCCTATCTCTACGCCGCCGCGCGCCGGCCGGATCACCGCGCAGTCCGCTCCGCTCCCGGCGCGGCGGTGATCCAGTCGGCCGCGACGAACGTAAGTCTGGGCATGCATGCGGTCGTCCACGATCAAAACGTCCGGTCCACTCCCTCGTTCCGCCATCCGGCTGGGGCGCCGCGCCGCGTGACCGGCGCCAGATCTCCCGCCCGAGCGCCGGTCTTCGCCGCCAACCCCCTGATCGAGGCCATCGCCGAGCGTGGCGACCGGGCCGCCTTCGCCAGCCTGTTCGGCCACTTCGCGCCCCGGGTGAAGAGCTACATGATGCGCCTGGGGGCCGCCCCCGAGGCGGCCGAAGAGCTGGCCCAGGAGGCCCTGCTCACCGTCTGGCGGCGCGCCGCCGCCTTCGATCCGCAGCGCGCCGCCGCCTCGACCTGGATCTTCACCATCGCCCGCAACCTGCGCATCGATCTCGCCCGCCGCGAAGGCCGGCCGGCCCGGCCCGAGGACCCGTCCGAGGCCGCCTCGCCGCCCGCCCATCCCGACGACATCGTCGCCGGCGCCGAGGACTGCGCGCGGATCGCCGCCGCTATGGCCGCCCTGCCGGTCGAACAGATCGAGGTCATCCGCCACGCCTTCTTCTCCGACCAACCTCACTCGGAAATCGCCGCCGCCCTGGAATTGCCCCTGGGCACCGTCAAATCACGCCTGCGCCTGGCCCTGGCGCGTCTTCGCATCGCCTTGAGAGACGCGGCATGAATCCCTGCCACCACCCTTCCGAACTGATCCTTCTCGCTCACGCCGCCGGACGTCTGGACACCGGTCCCGCCCTGGTGGTCGCCAGCCATCTCGCCGCCTGCCCCGACTGCCGGCGCGAGACCGCCCTGGCCGAAGCCCTCGGCGGAACCCTTCTGGAGGCCCTGTCGGCCGCCGATCTCGCCCCCGACGCCCTGGCCCGCGCCCTCGCCGCCGTCGAGCGGCCCGTGGAGGCGACGCGCGCCGACCGCGCGGCGCCGGCGGCCGGCGTCGCGGTCGATGACTGGATTGAAGTCCCGGCCGAGGTCCTGGGCGCCTTCCGCCTGCGCCGCCGCTGGGCCGCGCCGGGGGTGTGGGTCGCGCCGGTCACCCACGGACCCGGCCGCCGGCGGAGCTATCTGCTGCGCGTCGCCGCCGGCATGAGCGTGCCGCGCCATGGCCACGCCGGTTCGGAATTCGTCTGTGTGCTGAAGGGCGCCTACGTCGATCGCGGCGTCACCCACGGCCGCGGCGATTTCGCCGAGAACGACGACGACGTCGATCATCGCCCCGAGGTCACCGCCGACGGCGAATGCATCTGCCTGATCTGCGCCGACGCCCCCTTGATCCCCCGCGACTGGGTCGGCCGCCTCTTTCAGCCGTTGGTGCGGATCTAGCCGCGTGGGTCGGATGGCCGGGGATATGGCGGGAGTGGCGCCGTGAGTCTCGGCGGTGCCCTGGCCGCCCTGGCCCTGACCCTGATGGCCCCTGGCGGCATTCCCAGCCAGCACGGCGTCGTCTACGCGCCCGGCGATCGCGGCAAGCTCGACGTCTATCGCCCGCCGCGCGCCCAGCCGGGCGCCCCGATCGCGGTGTTCATCTACGGCGGCACCTGGCAATCGGGCAATCG
>Ga0075522_10001557_pt1 | contig 17382 bp, 15 predicted proteins | sample NGEPerA_FD_74796 | JGI IMG/M metagenome (GOLD analysis project Ga0075522, IMG submission 74796) | Arctic peat soil microbial communities from the Barrow Environmental Observatory site, Barrow, Alaska, USA - NGEE PermafrostL2-A | ecosystem: Environmental > Terrestrial > Soil > Wetlands > Peat ... | reverse complement strand
GCGAGCGAAGCGAAGCAATCCATCTATATTCTTGACCTATGGATTGCTTCGCTTCGCTCGCCATGACGATCACCTTAACTCACCGCGTCCGCAATGCTTCCTTCGAATAGCCGGCGATCTTCTTGTAGCGTTCGGAGAAGGCAATTAGCTCGTCGCGGCTGATGACATCGTCGATCCTGTCGAACGGCCGATCCCTCGTGCGCTGAAATACCTCGCGCAGGATCGCGTCGGGCGGATTGGTGCGATTGGTCAGGACGATGCGCGTGGTGGCTTCCAGCCGTTGCTGCTCGTAAGAAGCCAGCGCGGCGACGGGATCATCGTTCTCGAGCAACGCCGAGGTCAGCGCGCGGGCATCGAGGATTGCCTGCCCCGCGCCGTTGGAGCCGCGCGGCACCATCGGGTGGGCGGCGTCACCGAGCAGCGTGACCCGGCCAAAACTCCAGCGCGGCAGCGGGTCCTGATCGACCATCGGAAATTCCAGCACGCTGTCGGCGGCGCGGATGAACGCCGGCATATCGAGCCAGTCGAAATGCCAGTCGGCAAACGCACCGATGAAATCCTCGCGCGAGCCTACCCGGTTCCAGTCGCGCTTGCGATAGACGGGCGTCTCGATTTCGGCCACCCAATTGACGAGCTGCAAGCCGTCGGCGCCCGCCCGGCGGATCGGATAGATCACCATCTTGCCATGCGACAGCCAGCCTGCCCGTACCATGCTGGCGCCGGACAGGATCGGCTTCCATCGCGTCACGCCGCGCCACATGTTGACGCCGGAATAGCGCGGCTCGCCTTCCTCGGGGAAGAACTGCTTGCGAACGGCTGAATTGATGCCGTCGCAGGCAATCGCGATCCGGCCGCGGACGGTGCGGCGGTTCGTGCCTCCCGGGCCGTCGGAAAACATGACGGTGACGGAGGACCCGTCCTGTTCGACGGCCACGCAATGATGATTGGTCACGAGCCGGTCGGCGCCCGCCCGCGCGACAAAGGCGTCGCGCAACACCATCTGCAGGTCGCCGCGATGAATCGAGAATTGCGGATGCTCGTAGCCCGCCGCGCGCCCCAGCGGCTCCTGATAGATCAACTGGCCGAAGCGATTGAAGAAGGTCGCATCACTGGTCTCGATCGCAACCTTTGCCAGTGCCTGCTCCAGCCCAAGCGTGGCAAGCTCCCTGGCGGCATGCGGGAGCAGGTTGATGCCGACGCCGATCGCCTTGATTTCGGACGCGGATTCGAAGATGCGGCAGGGGATGCCGGCGGCGTGCAGCGCGAGCCCGAGCGTCAAACCGCCAATGCCGGCGCCGACGATGATGACGTCGTCCATGTTTCCTTCCCGGCATCGTACTCGCTATTTAAGGCGATGAAACACGATTGGTGAGCCTACTGTCAATCTGGCATCGCAACCCCGTCAGCGCTATTTGACGAAGCACATCCCCATCCGCGAGGCGTTGCCGACCGGCTGACATGCGAGCCCCTCGGCGCAGGTCCAGGACGCAAAACTCCTGTCATTGTCGGCGGCGTTGGCATGCCGGACATAACAATGCGCGCCCCAGCCGTCCTCATATTCGGTCCTCGCAAGCGCAGTGCTGCCCCGGGTTTGCGGGCGGGCGGAGAAGCCGCGGGAGTAATCCGGCTGCTTGCCGTCGCGCAACGCGGCCAGGATCTCGCGGCGGCGGACCTGGTCGCCGAAGAAATGCGGCGAGGCCGGCACCACGACGGCATTATCGGGCTTGGCCGCCATCCAGTCGACGCCGGGGAAATGGAAGCCGCCAATGCCGCGGGTCTGATGGCATCCCGAACAGCTGATATCGTTGAGCCGGCGCTCGAAGCCCGCGACCGAGCGGATGTTTTGCAGGGTATCGCCGCGCTCCGCTGCCAGCTTCAGGGCCGAGACGACGTCATCCCGCGTGAAGACAGGATGTGCGGAGGCGTCATCACGCTGCACCAGACCGAAGGCAGGCTGCAAGTCGGAAGTGGAAAAGCCGACCGGCGTCGGCGCGATCGCGCCCTTGGCCAGGAATCGGTCGGGCACCAGGATCGTGCCGCGATCCAACTCGGAGAAGTGAGCGGGATCTACCAACCATGCCCTGAAGTCTCGCCTCAGCGTTTCGTCCGCGAGGATGCGATCGCGATCGATCTGGTTCTCCAGCACGGCCTCCTCGAAGGTAGCCGACTTCGCGTCATAGTCGAACACCTTCAGAAGATAATCGGTGCGAAAATCGCGCACGGCCGATTTCGGCGCATGCGCGATCTGCACATTGGTCTCGATACGTTCGATGTCTTCAGGGCCGACCAGATCCAGCGCGCCGTCTTTCGTCGTCAATTTGTCCGCAAGTCCCGCACCGGTCAGCGGCAAATCGCCGGACGCGAGCCAACGGCTCGCAATAGCGGCGCAGGTGATCGGCTTTCCGCCGCCGTCGATCGCGAGAGCGCCTTTGGCCTTCAGCACGACATTGAGCGTCATCGGTAGCCGCGGCGAGACGGCGGCCTCGCCCACAGTTTCCGGAAGATCGGTCCGCGTCAGGCGATAGATCAGCCGGATTTCGCCACACGTCTCCGGCGCCACGAACGCGCGGTCCATGCGATTGACAATTCCAGCCAGCACGAAGCGTGAATGATCGGAGTAAAGCGGCGCGCGGTCGAACAGCTGAAAATCAAACGAAGTCCCGACGCCGATGGTCTCGGCCGGAAGTTCGGCCTTGTGCCTTGCGACGTAGCGGTCGAACTCCGCGTCGAGCGCCTTGCGGACGGGAGCCATCGACGGCAGCGCAAACAATTGGCTGTTAGTGAGCGGGGCATTACTCGACCGCGCCGGCCACATGATTCGGGTCAGGCCGAACCTGCCTCGATCGAGTTCACGCAAGGTCAGAGGATCGGTGATCGCGACCCCGCGCTCCAGCGCCGGATTGTTCTCGTCGGCGTACGCAGGCAGCGCACTACACATCAGAACGAGGATCGTGATCGGAATTCGCAACGCAAGGTCCATTTCCCTGGGAAACACCGCGCGGAGCACCTTATTCAAGGCGCTCGCCGCAGCGGCTTTCATCCCGGAAAATAGCCGAAAATCGGGGCTATTGTCGCCCCGCAGTCCGGATCGAACCCGATGATTGCTTCACGTCGCGGTGATGCGGGTCGCTTCAGCGCGCGACGATCAGGCCCTTGCTGGTGACGACGACCCAATGTCCGTCCTGGCGCCGGACCGCGTCGATCCGGCCGAGGCCGGGAATCATGTCCCCGGCATAGACTTCGTAGGTTCCGCGGCGACCTTCGATCAGCGCGCCGCCATAACCGACGTCTCGCAATACCCAGCCATCGATCGTCGGCAACCGGCCGACCTCGACCTTGGGGGCCGCTGCGGCAGCGGCCGCTTGCGGGGCCGAGGGGGTTGCGGTCGCGGCCGGCGGCGTCACCGAGCCGGTCACTTCCTTGGCCGCGGCCGGCGTCGCGGCAGCCACGACCGGGGCAGCCGCTGCGGGTTGGGCGCGGAGCTTGTCCACGGCTTCGCTGAGCTTGACGAGCCTGGCGTTAGGCTCGGCCTGCGCCTTCTCGAATTTGTCGAGCCGGTCGCTGGTCTTGTTGTACTGGCTCATGCCCATCTTGGCGGTGTGCTCGACGCTGGCCTTGAGCGCCAGGACGTCGGCATCGATCCGCGCGACCGAGGTTTCCAGCGTGCCGTTGCTCGACGCCACCACATTGCCGCCGAAAAAGTGCTCGATGCTCGAGGTGGCGAGCGCGCCGCCGACCGCACCCGCCGCTGTCGCCAACGCGACCACCGCCGCCATGGCCCCGAAACGGCGCTTGCCCGATAATCCCGGACTTGGCTCGGCCTTGGATGCCGGCGCTTCCTCGGCATGCCAGGCGCGATCGCCGGGCGACATGATCAACAATTTGCCAGGCATATGCGGCGCGTCCGGTTTGGCCGCGCTGGCTGCGTCAGCTTTGGCAGGCTCAACCTTGAATGGCTCGGCTTTCGGCATGGTAACCTTGGGCAAGTCCGGCTTCGGCGCCTCGTGGTCGGGTGCGATCGTGGGAGATTCGACAGCGGCTTCCAGAGCGGAAACGACCACAGGCATGTCGTTCGCATTAGTGGAATTGGAGGCGCCCAGCCCGGCATTGAGGGAACCGGATTCGGTGCTGCTCTGCTCGGCCTTTTGTTCGCTCACGATCGAAATCTCCAGTATGGGTTGACCATTTGGTAACTTTCATTGCTTGCGAAATCGTTACCGGCACCCGCCTTACGGAAATTTTAGGAACTCTTCGGGGCCGTTTTCTCCCCGTTGCGCGGCGCTGGCGCGGCCGCGGTGGGCAGCCCGGACCATGCTGCCCTGCGGTATCTTAGACCATTGGCCCCGATGCATCGTTTGCGCCGCCGGATTTCCCGATTAACATGGCCGGAACGAGCAGCCAGAAGGCGGGGGGCTCCATGGCCATCGAAAAATGCATCAACGAATTTGATGTCGACGACGTCATTTTCGAGGAAGGCTCGACCGGGCGCGAGCTGTTTGTCGTGCTCGAAGGTCAGGTCGAGATCGCCAAGGTCAACGGCACCGGCAAGACCGTCATCGTCACGCTCGGCAAGGGTGAATTCTTCGGCGAGATGGCCGTGATCGACGGCTCGTCCCGCTCGGCGACCGCGATCGCGGCAGCGCCGGGCACCCGCGTGATGCGGATCAACCACGCCCGCTTCGTCTATCTGGTCAGCCAGCAGCCGGCGTTTGCGTTGATGATCATGGATGCGCTCAGCAAACGCCTGCGCGCCTCCAACGCCGTCACCTTCCGGGCTGCCAATCCATGAGCGACCGCAGGCCGAGTCCCTTCAAGACCCTGCTCGACAGCGACGTCTGCACCCTGATCCAGGCGGCGCCCGACGTCTACCAGATCCGCTTCAAGAACCGGGCGGCGAACGCCTACCTCGTCGTCGGCAGCAAGCGGACCATCTTGATCGATGTCGGCCTGTCGACCAATTATCCGCATCTGGTGACATGCCTCCATCATGTCGGCGTGACACCCGACAAGATCGACATGGTGGTGCTGAGCCACGAGCATCTCGATCACATCGGCGCGGCCTATCATTTCGGCGGCCGCACCATCATCGCCGCTCATCGGCTCGCTGCCAACAAGATCATGCTGCGCGACGATTTCTCGATGCTGCGCAAGATGTTCAACGAACCGAATGTGCCGATCGACATCGACATCTGGCTGGAGGAAGGCAACCTGCTCGACCTCGGCAATTTCCGTCTCAACGTGATGTACACGCCAGGCCACACCTCGGCCTGCATCACCCTGTTCGATCAGGACCAGGGGTTGTTGTTCGCCGCCGATACCCTGATGCCGGGCGGCGTCATGGGCGGCGTGTTTGGCTCCGGCAGCATCGCGGATTATATCCAGTCGCTGGAGCGGCTGAAGGGCCTGAATTCAAAGATCCTGCTGTCCGGACATGGCCGACTGTCCGACGCGCCGCAGGACGACGTCCGGACCGCGATCCAGAGATCGCACGGATTGTTGTCGGACACGGCGCAATTGTTCGATGCGCTGGACGCACGACAGAATTTCGAGCCGATCATGCAGTCGGTGCGCGATCTCAACAAGCTCGACGACGCCTGATGCGGCGTTCGCCGATTTGACAAACGGCCCGATCGCCTGTTCAAAAGCCGTAACAGCACGTCGACATAATCCGGGGAAACGGCAATGAAACTCTACGACTCCATCGGTCCCAATCCGCGCATCGTCCGCATGTTCATGGCCGAGAAGGGCATTGAGATGCCCAAGCAGACCGTCGACCTGCGCGGCGGCGAGAACCGGCAGGACACCCATCTCAAGCGCAATCCGCATGGCCAGATGCCGACGCTCGAACTCGACGACGGCAGCTATCTCTCGGAGATCACCGCGATCTGCGAATATCTGGAGGAAAAGAAGCCGGCGCCCGCGATGATCGGATCGACGCCGGAGGAGCGCGCCGAGTGCCGGATGTGGACGCGGCGGGTCGATCTCAACATCGCCGAGCCGCTCGCCAACGGCTATCGCTTCGGCGAGGGCGCAAAATTTTTCGAAAAGCGGATTACGGTCGTTCCGGAAGCTTCGTCCGGCCTGAAGAAGGTCGCGGCGAACCGGCTGCAATGGCTCGATGGGCAAATCGCGGACGGCCGGGAATATCTCTGCGGCAAGCGCTTCACGCTGGCGGACATCCTGCTTTATTGCTGGGTCGATTTCGGCAACCAGGTCGGCCAGCCGCTGGACCCGGCCAACACCCATATCGCCGCCTGGCACACACGCGTCGGGCAACGGCCGTCGGTGAAGGCGTAAAACCGTCCATCGTCATTCCGGGGCGCGCGATAGCGCTAACCAGGAATCTCGAGATTCTCAGATGTGCAATTGCACATCGTAGATCGCGCCAACGCGCGCCCCGGAATGACGAAAATCACATCACCACCGGCCTGTCCGGCAATTCATTGCGTTCACCGGGCTGTGGCGGAAAATACACTGCCAACTGCCGCGACACCGCGGCGATCCCCTTGATGACGCCGCCAGCGAAATTGCCTGTTTTAAAATCAGCTTCCATGTCGGCACAGATCTTTTGCCAGCCCTCGGCACCCACCTTGGCGTCGATGCCGCGGTCGGCGACGATCTCCACCTTGCGGTCGGCGAGCAGCAGATAGATCAGCACGCCGTTATTGCGGGCGGTATCCCAGATTCGCAAATGCGCGAATATATCGAGCGCGCGCTCCCGCGCCCGCTGGTCGTGGAACAGCGGCCTGCCGTCAAGCGCGCCTTCGACGACGAAACGCACCTGTCCGGAATGCGTGGCCTCGCCCGCCTTGATCGCCTGCTCGATCGCCGCCAAGATCTTGGGCGTAAAGATCCGTCGCTCCCGCCAGCGGTATTCGAGAAGATGTCTGCCGATCCGCCTGATGTTCACGCTACCAACTCCCCGACGCGCCGCCGCCGCCGAAACTGCCGCCGCCGCCCGAGAATCCGCTATCGCTGCCGCTCGAACTGCTGCTACCGCTGCTCCAGCTACTGCCGGAAGACGAGCCGCCCGACCAGCCGCCACCTCCCGCATGGCTGTGTTGATAATTCTGGTTCGCCGCGATGAGCACATCCGCGAAGAATGTCAGCATGGAAATGACCCCGCCGAGAAGGCCTGAAAGAATAGTCGACCCCGAAAGATACCAGGCGACCCCGCCGATCACGACGCCGGTTGCAACCGAACCGACCAGCCTGCCGAGCAGACGGCGCAGGGTCCCGCCGACGGCAAAGACGCCGAAGATGAAAAAGGGATTGAACGGGTTGAAAAAGCCGATCCAGGTGTAGAAGTCATCACCGTGCGAGGCCTCCGGCGCGGGCGCCGGCAGCGGCTCGCCGTCGATCACGCCGATGATCCGCGTTAGCCCGGCGGCGATCCCGCCGGTGAAATCGCCGCTCTTGAATCTTGGCGTGATCACCTCGTCGATGATGCGCCGCGAGGTCACGTCGGTGAGCGCGCCTTCGAGGCCGTAGCCGACCTCGATGCGAAGCTTGTGGTCGTTCTTGGCGATCACCAGCAGCGCACCGTCGTCGATTTTCTTGCGGCCGATCTTCCAGGCCTCCGCGACCCGGATCGAATACTGCTCGATGGTTTCGGGTTGGGTCGTCGGCACGATCAGCACCGCGATCTGGCTGCCCTTGCGCGTCTGCAGGTCCTTCAGCCGTTGCGACTGCGCGGCGATATCGTCGGCCGACAGCGTCCCGGTCAGGTCCACCACGCGGCCGGTGAGCGGGGGCACCGCGACATCGGCCGCCGCCGGAAACGCCCAGCACATCAGCAGCGCAAAAATGGCGGCTCTTGCAGCGTTCATCGCGGCGGTCGATCCAGTTATCGTCCTACTTCGTGGGCGAGGGCGCGGGCGCCGGATTGAAATCGACCTTCGGCGCGGTCGAAATTTCCTTTTCGTTGTCAACCGTGAAATTCGCCTTTGCCTTGTAACCGAACGCCATCGCGGTGAGGTTGTTCGGGAAGGTGCGGATGCCGACGTTATAGTCCTGCACCGCCTTGATATAGCGGTTGCGCGCTACCGTGATGCGATTCTCGGTGCCCTCCAGCTGCGACATCAAATCGTGAAACAGCGCATCCGATTTGAGCTGCGGGTAGTTCTCGGTCACCACCAGCAGCTTGGACAATGCGCTGGTCAGTTCGCCCTGGGCCGCCTGAAATTTCGCGAATGCGCCGGGATCGTTGACGAGCTCCGGCGTCGCCTGGATGCTGCCGACCTTGGCGCGCGCATTGGTGACGCCGAGCAGCACGTCCTTTTCCTGCTGCGCAAAGCCCTTCACCGAATTGACGAGGTTGGGGACGAGATCCGCGCGGCGCTGGTACTGGTTCAGCACCTCGGACCAGGCCGACTTGACCTGCTCGTCATTGGTCTGGATCGCGTTGTAGCCGCAATTGGTCAGGCTCAGCATCGCCAACGCCGCGAGCACGGTCCAAAACTTCCGCATCGAACTCTCCTATTGGAAATTTCGCCGCACGATATCAGAACGGCGCCGAGGACTGTAAGGACTTTTGCTCGTCATTCCCGCGCGATGTGAAACATCGAACCCGGAATCTCGAGATTCCGGGTTCGCGCTGGCGCGCGCCCCGGAATGACCGGATAGCTATTAGGCCTTGCCTATGATTTGCTGAAATAGTCAACATGGCTGATGTTAGTGCGCCGGCCGGGGCTTTGGTTCAGGCGTTTTACCGGCGATGCGAGGACCCATGCCAGAATTTGAGACCATCATCGTCGAAAGGCCGGAACCGCGCATCGCGCGCATCGTGATGAACCGGCCCGAGGCGCGAAACGCGCAAAACCTGCAAATGACCTACGACCTCAACGCCGCCTTCGACCAGGCGGTGCAGGACGATCAGGTCAAGGTCATCATCCTCGCAGGCCACGGTCCGCATTTTTCGTCGGGGCACGATTTGCGTCCCACGGGCAAGAATGTGGCGGGTGTCGATTTTCCGCCGGTCGGAAGTTGGGGCGGCTTCACTGAACCCAACGCTCATGGCCGCTTCGCGCGCGAGCAGGAGATCTATCTTCAGATCACCCGGCGCTGGCGCAATCTGGCCAAACCGACCATCGCCGAAGTCCACGGCAAATGCATCGCCGGCGGCTTGATGCTGGCCTGGGCCTGCGACCTGATCGTCGCCAGCGCCGATGCCGAATTTTGCGATCCCGTGGTCACCATGGGGGTCTGCGGCGTCGAATGGTTCGTGCATCCCTGGGAAGTGGGCCCGCGCAAGGCCAAGGAATTCCTGTTCACCGCCGACAGCTGGAGCGCTGATGAGGCGCACCGGCTCGGCATGGTCAATCACGTGGTGCCGCGGCCCGAGCTTTCGTCCTTCGTGATGGCGCTGGCGCTCAGGATCGCCGCAAAACCGTCCTTCGCACTGAAACTGACCAAAGAAGCCGTCAACCGCTCGGTCGATGTCATGGGCCAGCCGGCAGCGATCGACCAGGCTTTCGCACTACACCAGCTCTGCCATGCGCATAATTTGCAGGAATTCGGCATGGTGGTCGATCCGGCCGGCTTGCATCCTTCCGTCAGGAAAACCGCGGTTGTGAAATAGCCAACATGGATCTCAATCTCTCAGACGAGCAGCGGCTGCTGCGCGAGAGCGTCGACCGCTTCATCGCCGAGACCTACGACGCCGATCACCGGCGCCGCGGCGCCGGCGATACCCTCGGCTTCAGTCCGCAGATCTGGAAACAATTCGCCGAACTCGGCTGGCTGGCGTTGCCGATCGAAGAGGCCTATGGCGGGCTTGGCGCGGGCGCGATCGAAACCGGCATTCTGATGGAGGCGTTTGGGCGGGGTCTCGTCACCGAACCCTATCTTTCGACTGTCGTGCTCGGCGCCGGCCTGATCGCGGAATGCGGCAGCGAGGCGCAGAAGCAGGCAATGCTTCCGAAAATCGCCGATGGCTCGCTGGTTCTCGCCTTCGCCCATTCGGAACGCGCGGCGCGTTTCGATCTTGCGCATGTCGAGACCAGCGCGAGGAAAATGCCTGACGGCTGGCGGCTCGACGGCAGCAAGACCGCGGTGCTCGATGGCAATGCCGCGGGTCAGATCATCGTTTCGGCCCGTGTCGTCAACGCAAGCGGCGCACCCGGCAATCTCTGCCTTTTCCTGGTGCCATCTGGCGCCGCGGGGCTCACTTCAAGGGATTTCCCGCGGCTCGGCGGCGGCCGCGCCTGCAATCTCGATCTCGTCGATGTTCGTCTTCCCGCGGATGCCTTGCTTGGCGACGGCGGCGACACGCTTGGAAACATCGAAGCGGTCGTCGATCGCGCGATGGCTGCGCTGGGTGCGGAAGCCGTCGGCATCATGCAGACCATGCTCGACAAGACGCTCGAATATACCAAGGTGCGCCAGCAATTCGGCCGGCCGCTGTCCGCCAATCAGGTGATCCGCCACCGGCTTGCCGACATGGCGATGCAATGCGACGAGGCTCGCTCGATCGCACTGCGCGCTTCGCTGATGGCGGACGCCGAACCGCTGACGCGCGGCCGCGCCGCCTCGGGCGCGAAAGCCAAAATCGGCAAATGCGCGCGCTTCGTCGCCGAGCAAGCAGTGCAGTTGCACGGCGGCATGGGCGTCACCGACGAGCTCGACATCGGCGCCCATTTCAAGCGGCTGCTCGCCTTCGACACCCTGTTCGGCGGCAGCGCCCATCACTATCGTCGACACGCCGCGCTCGGCGGGAGAACGACTTCACCATCGGAGCCCTAATCATGGATCTCAGCTTCAGTGCCGAGGAACGCGCTTTTGAGAGCGAAGTCCGCGACTTCATCGCCGAAAACTTGACGCCGGAAATAAAGCGCGCGACCGCGCTGACGCCGTCGGTGTTCTCCGACCCCGATATCGGCATGGCCTGGCAGCGGGCGCTGCACAGGAAAGGCTGGGGCGCGCCGGGCTGGCCGGTGGAATATGGCGGCCCGGACTGGACATCGGGCCAACGCTGGATCTTCGAGGCCGAAAGTGCCCGCGGCGGCGTCCCCAATGTCAATGTCATGGGCGTGAAGATGGTCGGTCCCGTCATCATCGGCTTCGGCACGCCGGAGCAGAAGAATTTCTATTTGCCGCGAATCCTTTCCGGCGAAGATTACTGGTGCCAGGGCTATTCCGAGCCGAGCTCCGGCTCCGATCTCGCCTCGCTGAAGACCCGCGCGGTGCGCGACGGCGACCAATACATCGTCAACGGCACCAAGATCTGGACCACGCATGCCCATCACGCCAACCGCATGTTCGCGCTGGTGCGCACCAGCGACGGGCCGCGCAAACAGGATGGCATCAGCTTCATCCTCATCGACATGAAGAGCAAGGGCATCACCACAAGGCCGATCCTGACCATCGGCGGCGATCATGAGGTCAACCAGGTGTTCTTCGACGACGTCCGGGTGCCCGTTACCAACCGTGTCGGCGAGGAAGGCAAGGGCTGGACCTACGGCAAATATCTGCTGGAATTCGAGCGCGGTTCCGGCATCGCCTCGGCCAAATTGCGCGAGGCGCTGAAGACGGTCTCCGATCTCGCGGAGTCCGACGCCACCGGCCGCGCCATCGACGATCCCGATATCGCGCTGCGGATGTCGGAGGTCGAGGTCGATATCGACACCCTTGAAATGACCGAGCTGCGCGTATTATCGGCGCTGCAGACCGGGCAGAACCCAGGCGCGGTGTCGTCGCTGTTGAAATTGCGGGTTAGCGAAATCCGCCAGGCCGTGACGCGGCTCGGGGTCGACGTGATCGGCAATGACGGTCTTTATGTCGAGCCGATGCGGCCGTTCTACAAACTCAACCAGGAGCCTGCGATACCGGAAGATATGCTGCCGATCGTGCCCGAATATCTCAACGGCCGCGCCTATACGATCTTTGGCGGCTCATCCGAGATCCAGCGCGACATTGTCGCCAAGATGGTGCTGGGGTTGTAATGCTTCGTCATTCCGGGGCGCGCGCAACCGCGTACCCGGAATCTCGAAGTTGTGGGGCGAGATTCCGGATTCGATGCTTCGCATCGCCCCGGAATGACGGGATCAAATTACTGCGCGCCCGCCTTCGCCTCCCGGATCGCCTGCCATACCTTCATCGGCGTCAGCGGCGTATGCAGGGTCTTGATACCGAATTCGGCAAGCGCGTCCATCACACCGTTGGCGATGCAGGGCGGACCGCCGATCGCACCCGATTCGCCGCAGCCCTTGGCGCCCAGCGGATTGGTCCGGCACGGCGCGCTGTCATCGAGCGTCACCTCGATCGGCGGAATATCATCGGCACGGGGCAGGCAATAGTCCTGGTAGCTCGCGGTCAGTAACTGCCCCTCGGAATCGTAGGTCACGCCCTCATAGAGCGCCTGCCCGATGCCCTGCGCGACGCCGCCATGAACCTGGCCCGTCACCAGCATCGGATTGACGGCGACGCCGACGTCGTCGACCGTGGTGTAGCGCACCACGCGGCTGACGCCGGTCTCGGGGTCGACCTCGACTTCGCAGATATGGGTGCCGTTGGGCCAGCTCGGTCCGTCGACTTCGCCGGTCGAGTCGACGGAAAGCCGCGCGTCCTTCTCGGCCCTGGCAATCTCGAACAGGCCGATCCGCCTGTCGGTGCCGACCACCGTGAGCCAGCCGTTGCGATACTCGATGTCCTCGACGGAGGCCTCCAGCAGGCCTGAGGCCTTTTCGCGGGCTTTTGCGATCAGGTCGTTGCTGGAGACCGCGACCGCGGTGCCGCCGACGAACAGCGAACGCGAACCGACGCTGCCGAAGCCTATGGCAAGATCGGTGTCGCCCTGCACGACGTCGATCCTGTCCATGGGAATGCCAAGCGATTCCGAGACCATTTGGGTGTAGGTGGTCTGCAACCCCTGCCCCATCGCCATGGTGCCGGAGTGCAGGACGATGCGCCCTTCGGCCGTGGCGTGCAGGCTGACCGTTTCGGTATGCACGCGGCCGCCGGTCCATTCGATGTAGCTGGTGAGGCCGCGGCCGTAGAGCAGGCCCTTTTTCTTCGCCGCCTTCTTGCGCGCGGCAAAGCCGTCCCAATCCGCCAGTTTCGACGCGCGCTCCAGCATGTGCGCGAACGCGCCGGAGTCATAGATCTGGCCGACGGGATTGGTGTAGGGCAGTTGCGCAGGCTTGATGTAGTTCAGCTTGCGGATCGTGCGCGGATCCATGCCGAGTTGCCGCGCGGCGGCGTCCATCAACCGCTCGACGATGAAGACGCCCTCGGGACGGCCCGCGCCGCGATAGGCGCCGACCGGCGCGGTATTGGTCATGACCGCCTTGACCTCGTAATGCACCAGCGGAAGATCGTAGACGCCCGATTGCACGAACGGCCCGAGCACCAGCGGAATCACGCTGCCGGTTCCCGACAGATAAGCGCCGGTGCCACCGACCGAGCGCACCCGATAGGCCAGCACGCGGCCTTTGGCGTCGAGCGCAAATTCGCCGGTCGAGGTCAAATCGCGGCCGTGGGTGCCGCCGACGAACTCGTCGGTGCGCTCGCCGCGCCAGCGCACCTTGCGGTTCAACTTGACGGCGGCGTAGGCCACCACGCCATCTTCGGGATAGAGGCTGGTCTTCTGCCCAAAACCGCCGCCGATGTCGCCGACCAGCACGCGCACGCTTTCCTTCGGCCGTTTCAGCACGGCTTCGGCCAGCAGATCGCGGGTCGAGCCCGGGGTCTGCGACTGCGTATGCAGGATCAGCCGGCCGGATTTCTTGTCGACCTCGGCGATCGTCGAACGCGGCTCCATCGCCGACGGCGCCAGCCGCTGGCTGACCAGGTCGAGCGAGACGGTGTGCGCCGCGCTGGCGAAGGCGGCTTCGACCGCGGCCGCGTCGCCATAACTCATGACGGCGACGATATTGTCGGGCGCTTCCGCCCACACCGCGGGCGCGCCGGGTTTCGTGGCTTCGAGCGGATCGACCACGGCCGGCCGCACTTCGTACTCGACGGCGATCGCTTCGGCCGCCGTCTGTGCCTCAACCCGCGATGCCGCCACCACGGCCGCGACCGGCTCGCCGACAAAGCGCACGATCTCACAGGCCAGCAGCCGTCGCGGCGGCACCGTCATCGGCTTGCCGTCGGGACGCATGAACACCAGCAGCGTCGGAAGCGTCCCGATATCGTCGGCGATCAGATCCGCGCCGACGTAAATAGCCGCAACGCCCGGCATTTCCCGGGCGGCCTTGACGTCGATCGATACGATTTTCGCATGCGCATGCGGCGAGCGCAGCACGTGCAGCCACAGCGCGCCGTCTTCCGGCTTGTCGTCGATGAACTGGCCCTTCCCGGTGAGCAGCCGCTGGTCCTCCAGTCGCTTGACGGGCTGGCCCGCGCCGAAACGAATATTGCCGGGAAGAATGTTCATCAGGTTGTCCTTCGGGTCTCTTGTTCGCGGATGGGTTCTAGTCGATCAGCAGGGCACAGGCCAACCCCGGACCAGGCCGGGAATCGGCATGTCGGGCATGACGGCGCATCAGGCGAGTTCGCCGAGCACCGCCTCGACTGCCCTGCGCTGGTCCGCCGTCAGCGGGACCTGCGGCGCCACGGGATCGCCGACCTCATAGCCCTGGATCGCGAGGCCGGCCTTGATACAGGCGGCGAGGTTATAGCGCGCAAACGCCTCGTTGATGCGCCACAGCTTCCGCTGCAGCGTCAGCGCATCGTCCCAGCGGCCGGCTTTGCAGAGCTCGTAAAGCTGGACACTCTGACGCGGAATGAGGCAGGCCGGCCCCGCCATCCAGCCGACGCCGCCGATCAGCATCACTGCCGCAGGAATATGCGCCGATGCCGAGAACACCCGGATCGCATCACCGCAGCGGTTGATGATCGACAGCAGCCGTCCGGTATTGGTGGAGGCGTCCTTGATGTACTGGATGCGCGGATGGCCGGCGAGCCGCGCGATCACCTCAAGGGTCAGGTCGGAACGCTGGAAATTCGGATTGGTGTAGATCACCACGGGAATATCGACCGCGTCCGCGATGGAGCGGAAATAGGATTCGACCTGCGCGTCGGCAAGCGGGAAATAATCTTCGAGAATCGCAAGGATGCCGGATGCGCCGAGCTTTTGATACGCCTTCGCCTGCGCCACCGCGTCCCGCGTCGAGGTCGAGGCGACCCCGGCGACCACTGGCACGCGGCCCTTGGCTGCCTCGATCGTCGCCCGCACGATCGCGGCGCGTTGCGCGCCGTCGAGATAGGCGAACTCGCCGGTCGAGCCGAGCGGCGTCAACCCATGCACGCCGGATTTGATCAGGTCGTCGCAGAGCCGGCCGAGCACCTCGGTGCGGACCCGTCCTTTGGCATCGACAGGCGAGACCAGATAGGGAAAGACGCCGTGGAAATCAGTCATGACGGTGCCGCGCATGGATGCGCCGGCCCATCCCGATGTGACGAATACGACTGGATTTTTCGGACCACAATGATCCCCCAACCATGATTAGGTGACGCGAAGAACGAACCGCAAGGTCGCAACTTGACCCATGCGGCCCTTACCTGCCGGTGATCGAGAGCGCGGTCAACCGGCGTTGGCCGGGTCCCGTCGCGCCGAGCGGTCGATCCCGCAGCCGTGGAGCCAACAAGGAAGCCCTGGGCTGAAACCAGCGCGCCAGTCGAGCCGCCGAGGCTCCGGCTCAAGGCTGGAATTTTCTGCGGCAGGGTCATGGCATGCCATTGACCGCCCGCGGTCCTGACTGTGCCTTGCTTGCGCCACAACCTGCGCCCGTTTGTGGCTTCCGGCGAACGCAAGAAGTCATTTTTCCGCCCCACTGGGTCAACATTATCCACAGGTAGTTACGTTCAGTTTGTATGCGTGCTCCAGCGTAAATTCGCGGCGGGAATTTCGAGGGGAGACGAATCTCGCAGCGAGAGCGACGATGAAGACGCTTTACGATTTGCTGGGAGCCCTTCCGCACGACGACGCCGAAGGTCTCAGGGCCGCATTCCGCCGCGCCGTCAAGGGTACCCATCCCGATCTCAGGCCCGACGATCCCGAAGCCGCGCTGAAATTCAGGGAGATCGTCCGCGCCAACGAAATCCTTTTCGATTCCGAGCAACGCGAGGCTTACGACCACCTACTGGAGCTGGCACAGCTGGAGCAGGATCAGGCGTCGAGAAACGCGGTCGCCGCCAAGATCCACAAGCTTGCCTCCGGCATGATCGCGATTGCCGGCGCCGCAGTTGTGACCGCCGGCGGGTACCTGTTATTCATCCATATGTCGGCGGCTTCGATCGCGCCGGCGAACAACGCAGATGACGTCGTTCGGGCGCCGGTTCAGGTCGCTTTCGTCACCCCTGCGAGGGCGCGGGATTCGCTCCTTGGGAGCGCGTCGCCTGCGAAAGACGGGCGCGCGGGCAATCCCGCCGCGGCAAGCGGAGCACACGCCAACGTGCCGCGGACCAATGCCGCTGATGGCGCGGCTGCAGAGCCTGTCGCGGCCGTATCCCCGCAACCGCGCGGGCCTTCCGCGGACCGCTTCGCCGATGCCACGGGCTTGATCGCGCGCCTCGGTCACGCCAGTCCATTCGATCCGCAGCTCTTGCCGACCTATGCCGACCGCGGCGTCATTTTCTATCGCGCGCGGAAATTCCACGGCTTCCCCGATATCGCGCGGGCGAAGCCGGCCGAAAAGCCCCACCACCCCAAATCCCAGCCCGTGATGGCGCGGAAGCCGCATGTCGACCAGGTCGCTGCCGCGTCGCCGGCGATGTGGTTTTTCCAGCGCCGCGCGGCCGCGCAGGATTTTTCGCGCGACGAAAACATGGCGGCGTCGGCAAAGCTCCGTTAGAGCGCACGCGGCTGCCGGCCGGCGGGTCGCCGAGCCCGCGCCAACCGCTATCAGCATCCTCGACAAACGGCCGGCAAACCGGTCAAATAATAAGAAACGACGGCGGGGATGCGCAATGGAATTTGTCGAATTGAACGGCGTCGGTCTACGCTACGAGATGACCGGCAAGGGTGAGCGCACCGTGGTGCTGGTTCACGAAATGGGCGGCTCACTTGAAAGCTGGGACGACGTCGCGCCGAAACTCGCAGGATCCCGTCGCGTCCTGCGCTACGATACCAGGGGCGCGGGCCTGTCGCAGAAGGTGCGCGGCGTGCTTGGCATCGATACCATGGCCGACGATATCGCCGCACTGCTCGATCACCTCCGGATATCAGGCAAGGTGGCGCTGGCGGGGATTGCCGTCGGCGGCGCGATCGCGCTGCATTTCGCCGCCCGACATCCCGACCGCGCGAGCGCGGTGGCGGCGGGCAGTCCCGCGACCGGCGTCGCATCCGACCGCCGCGTTGCGGCACTTGAGCGGGTGGCGAAGATCGAGGCCGCCGGCATGGGGTTTGCCGTCACCGATTCCATGCATAACGGCTATGCC
>Ga0075522_10001556_pt1 | contig 17400 bp, 22 predicted proteins | sample NGEPerA_FD_74796 | JGI IMG/M metagenome (GOLD analysis project Ga0075522, IMG submission 74796) | Arctic peat soil microbial communities from the Barrow Environmental Observatory site, Barrow, Alaska, USA - NGEE PermafrostL2-A | ecosystem: Environmental > Terrestrial > Soil > Wetlands > Peat ... | reverse complement strand
TCATAGCCGTTCTGGGAGATGGCCTGGAGCTTGGGCACCAGCTGATCCTCGGTCACCATCGCCAAGAACGGCAAAATCTATCTGCAAAAAGAAGTGGTGACCGAGAGCGGCTCCTTGTCCTGACCCAGCGCCGGCGCCCGTGTCTTGGGCAGATCCACCGGCACGCCCACAGTCAAAAGCGGCGCGGTCACCATGAAGACGATCAGCAGCACCAGCATCACGTCGACAAAAGGCGTGACATTGATCTCGGACATGGCGGGGCTGCGCCTGCGGCGCCCGCGCGAGCCGACATGGTGCATCACCGACGGCATCAGTGCATCTTCTCTTCAAGCTGCCGCGAAAGGATCGACGAGAATTCCTCGGCGAACGCGTCCAGCCGGTTGGCGTAACGGCCGATCTCATTGATGAAGCGATTGTAGAAGATCACCGCGGGAACCGCCGCGAACAGGCCCATGGCGGTGGCGAACAAAGCTTCGGCGATGCCGGGCGCCACCACCGCCAAAGTCGTGTCATGGCGCGCGGCGATGGCGCTGAAGGAATTCATGATGCCCCAGACCGTGCCGAACAGGCCGATAAAGGGCGCCACGGAACCCACGGTCGCCAGAAAGCCCAATTGCCGCTCGATGCCGTCGGTCTCACGCATGATGGTGACGTTCATCGCGCTGTCGATGCGTTCCTTGATGCCCGGGACCTGGCTTTCCTTGGGCGTGCCGCCTTCGAAGGCGCGGCGCCATTCGCGCAGTGCCGCCACGAACATCGCCGCCAGGGGATGGTCGTTATGGGCGGCGAATTGCTGATACAACTCGTCCAGCGACTGGCCCGACCAGAACACTTTCTCGAAGCGGGCTGCCTTGCGCTTCAATCGGCCCAGCACGATCCATTTGTTGATGATGATGGCCCAGGACCAGAGCGAGGCCAGAAGCAGCAGCACCATCACCGCCTTCACGATCACATCGGCGCGCAGGAAGCTTTCGACGATGGAGAAGCCGCCGCTCGCCGGGTTGCCCACCTGCGACAGGCCGCTGATATCGACATTGGTGGTGGGGGCTGCGGTGGGCGGCGCCATGATCTGGGTGTCGGCGGGCGCGCCGGTCGGCGCCGCGGCAGGGCCTTGCTGCGCCATCGCGGGCCTTGCCGCGAACGCCAGCATGGCAACCAGCATGACAAAAAAGACAGGGGCGAGCACTCGCTTCAATGTCATGGGAACACCTTGTTTCGCGCGAGGACACGCGGTGGAAGAGAAGCGCATTCAAAATTGACAGAAGTAGGGCGCAACGGAAGGAATCACTTTCAAGTATCTGTTTCAGAAAGAAAAGGTGTCAACAAATCGCGCAACTGTCCGGGCAAGCGGCGTGGGTGCCCCTTCAACGTAACGATGCAGGCCTCGATTTGGCCCTCCACCAGCAGGGTTTCACCGGCATAGATTTTCTGCAACGCGCGAAGCCGAGCGCCCGACAGCGAAACCAGCTGGGTCCTGACGGTGAGCGCATCGTCCAGGCGCGCGGGGCGATGATAGCTCACCTTGACCTCGCGCAAGGTCCAGGCCGTGGGTTCCTCGGCCTCAAGCTCGGCCATCCGTTCCACCCCCGCCAGGCGGAAGAATTCGGTGCGGGCCCGTTCCATATAGCGCAGGTAATTGGCGTGATAGACTACGCCCGAAAGGTCTGTGTCCTCGTAATAGACCCGAAGCGGCAAGACATGGATCTTGCCGTCGAAATGGCCCAGGCCCGACATTATATCTGACACCGTCATCAGGACCGCCTCGGCCTGAGGAAGGTCAACATCTCGATCTCTTTGTATTTCGCGCGTCCCGCTTCGCGGAACCCAGCGCCCGCGGCAACTCTGCGCGAGGCCAGATTGGCCGGACTGATCATGCACCAACTCTCAGCCGCTTCGAGATGGGCATCACCCCAGGAGAGGATTTTCGCCACTGCCTCGCGCGCAAAGCCTTTGCCATGGAAATCAGGCGCGATCACCCAGCCCATTTCGGGTTCGTCGCGATAGGGGATGTCCATCATCCGCTTGCCGGTGATGAAACCGACCGCGCCGGCATAGGCGCCGCTGGCTTTGTCCTCGAGCGCCCACATGCCCGAGCCCATCAATTGCCATTGGCCCACATTGCGCAGGAAGCGCGTCCAAAGTTCTTCCTCGTTTCTTGGCGGACCGCCCATATGCCGCAAGGTGCGTTCATCGGTCCACATGGCGGCATGGGCGGGAAAATCCTTCAGCGCATGGCCCCGCAGAAGGAGCCTTTCGGTCTCCAACAGGGGCGCCATCAATCGTCATCCTCGCTGGGGAAAAGCCCGATCTGGGCGGGGCTTTGTGCCGGCTGGGCCAGGCCCAGATGGCCATAGGCCGCGCCTGTCAAAAGCCGCCCGCGCGGAGTTCTCTGCACAAAACCCTGCTGCATCAGATAGGGCTCGACGATCTCTTCGATGGCGTCGCGCGCTTCGCCCAAGGCCGCGGCGATGGTTTCGATTCCCACCGGGCCGCCGGCGAAATTCTCGGCGATCAGGCTGAGATAGCGCTTATCGAAGGCATCCAGCCCCTTATGGTCCACTTCCAGCCGCGTCAGCGCGGCATCGGCGATCTTGGCATCTACCCTGGTGTGTCCGCCCACCGAGGCGAAATCGCGCACTCGCTTGAGCAGCCGTCCGGCGATGCGCGGTGTGCCCCGCGCGCGGCCCGCGATCTCGCGCGCGCCCTCTTCGCTGAGATCGAAACCCAGCACGCGCGCGCCTCTGGCCACGATCGAGCAAAGCTCCTCGGTATTATAAAAGTTAAGCCGGATGGGAATGCCGAAGCGGTCCCGCAGAGGCGTGGTGATCAGGCCCGAGCGGGTGGTGGCGCCGATCAAGGTGAACGGCGCAAGCTGGATCTTCACCGAGCGCGCGGACGGTCCCTCGCCGATCACCAGATCGAGCTCGAAATCCTCCATCGCCGGATAAAGAATTTCCTCTACCGCGGGATTGAGACGATGGATCTCGTCGATGAAGAGAACATCGCGCGGCTCGAGATTGGTGAGGATGGCGGCAAGATCGCCCGCCTTGGCCAGCACGGGCCCTGAAGTGGAGCGAAAATTCACCCCCAACTCGCGGGCCACGATCTGCGCCAGGGTGGTCTTGCCCAAGCCGGGCGGGCCCGAGAACAAGACATGGTCCAGCGCTTCGCCGCGCGCCTTGGCGGCTTCGATGAAGACGGACAGATTCTCACGCGCCTGTTGCTGGCCCACGAAATCGGCCAGCCGCTTGGGCCGGAGTGAGGATTCCAGTGCGTCATCCTCAAGCCGTTCCGGGGTGACGATGCGGTCGGCGTCGTTTTTTGCCTTGGCCATCTAGCGCCCCATCCCGCGCAATGCTTCGCGGATCAGAGCGCCCGTCTCGGCGGTTTCGCCCAGATCGTTCAGGGCGCGCGCCACCGCCTCCGCCGCCTGGCCATCGGAATAGCCCAGTTTCGAAAGTGCTGCGACCGCATCGGCAGCCGGACCGCGCGGCGCGTTCACCGGAACGTGCAGCTCGCCATCGCCCCGCATCATCATCGCGGGCGCTTTGTCCTTGAGTTCGGTGGTGATACGCAGCGCCAGCTTGGGGCCCACGCCGGGCGTGCGCCCGATCATCGCCTTGTCGGACAGCGCCAGCGCCCGCTGCAATTCGCGTGGGCTCAAAGTTGAGAGCACCGACAGCGCTACCTTGGAGCCCACGCTTTGCACGGTCTGGAGCAGCCGGAACCATTCCCGTTCCTCGGCTGAGGCAAAGCCGTAAAGCCGGATCGCGTCCTCGCTCACTTTCATTTCGATCATCAGGCTGGCATGGGCGCCGGCCGACAAACGCGACAGGGTGGAGGACGGGCATTGCACCAGATAGCCCACGCCATTCACGTCCAGGATCACGCCGTCCTCGGAAACGGAATCGACGATGCCGCTCAACTTCCCGATCATGTCAGTTTGCCGATCATCGCGCCGCCATCATGCGCGCCCGCGTCCCCGCCAAATGGGCATGGGCGATCGCCGCGGCCAGCGCATCGGCGGCGTCGGCTTCGGTGACGCGGCAGGCGGGCAAAAGACGGCGCACCATGAACTGCACCTGTTCCTTGCCGGCATGGCCCGCGCCCACCACGCATTTCTTGATCTGGTTGGGGGAATATTCCGCGATCTCCAGGCCGGCTTGCGCGCCCGCCAACAGCGCCACCGCGCGGGCGTGACCCAGCTTGAGCGCGGCCGAAGGATCGCGGGCGACAAAGGTCTGTTCCACCGCCAGCGCATGGGGCGAAAGCCGCGCGATCACCGCGCTTATTTCCCGATGCAGGATCATCAGCCTTTGGCCCAGCCCCATCGCGGGGCGGGTGGCGATCACGCCATGTTCGATGTGACAGAGCCTGGTGCCTTCAAGCGCGATCATCCCCCAACCCATCCGGGTGAGGCCGGGGTCAAGGCCAAGAATGCGAATCGCTAAGGCGGCCATGGCACCTTTGTGCCTGTTCTGTTCACGCGCTTCAATGCGCAAAAGCAGGCAGAAATGGTCTGTTTAACCGGCCAGCTTCGCCATCAACGCATCCGACAATTCATAATTGCCGTACACGTTCTGAACGTCGTCATGATCGTCCAGAATCTCGATCATCTTCATCAGGCTTTCGCCCGCATCATCCGACACTGGCACGGTGGTCTGCGGCCGCCAGGTGATGGCCGCGGACTGGGGCGAGCCCAATTTGGCTTCCAGCGCCTCGCGCACCAGGGCGTAGCTTTCCGGCGAGGTGATGAATTCATGGCTCTCGCCGTCCGAGATGCATTCGTCGGCGCCCGCTTCCAGCGCCATTTCCAGCATTTGGTCCTCGCTGCCCTTGGCAGCGGGGTAGGCGATCACACCCACATGGTCGAACAGGAAGGTGACCGAGCCAGTCTCGCCCATCGCCCCGCCATATTTGGCGAAGGTGGAGCGCACATCGGCCGAGGTGCGGTTGCGGTTGTCGGTCATGGCTTCGACGATGATCGCGACGCCGCCGGGGCCGCGGCCTTCATAGCGGATTTCATCGTAATTTTCGGCGTCGCCTCCCGCCGCCTTCTTGATGGCGCGCTCGATATTGTCCTTGGGCATGGACTCGGCTTTGGCGGCGACGATGGCGGTGCGCAGCCGGGCATTGTGCGCTGGGTCGGGCAGACCGGCTTTGGCCGCCACGGTGATTTCGCGGGCCAGCTTGGAAAAGAGCTTGGAGCGCTCTTTGTCCTGCTTTCCCTTGCGGAACATGATGTTCTTGAACTGACTATGGCCGGCCATGCGTCGCTCGCCTGAATTTTGGCGGGTCCAATAGCCGTCCCGGCTGGCCCGTTTCAAGTCCCGGCCTTGTCGGGGAACCGCGCCGGGAGTCAGGATCGGGCGATAATCCGTCCCATTTCCCAAACTCAATTTCGGAGAATCTCATGATCCTCGGCATGGATTGGCTCACCCTCTTGCATGTTCTGATCACCCTGATCGGCATCGTCACCGGGCTGGTGGTGCTTGCGGATTTGGTTGGAGACCGCAGCCGCCCCGGTTGGACCGCCTGGTTCCTGCTGTTCACGGTTTTGACCAGCGTCACCGGCTTTCTCTTTTTCCATAACGACCATCTCACCCCTGCTCAGATTTTCGGAATTGTCTCTCTGATCGACTTGGCGGTGGCGCTTTACGCCCTTTATGGCCGTCGCCTGATGGGAGCCTGGCGGGGCGCCTATGTGGTGAGCGCGACATTCGCGCTCTACCTCAATTTCTTTGTCCTGGTGGTTCAAATCTTCGCGAAAGTGCCGTCTCTGGCGGCGATTGCGCCGGGCAATCCGCCCAGCGGGCCGATCTTCATGACGGTGCAAGGGATCGTGCTTTTGGCCTTCCTCTATTTCGGCTGGAAGGCCTGGCGCAACTTCAAGCCGTTGAACGGATAGAGTAATATATATACCTATTACACATAGGTAGTGTTTACCTATTGAAAATAGGTATAATGGATTCGTGGCCGCGAATCCGCCTTTCATGTCCGGGGTCCCGGAGCTTCTGATCCTCAGCCTCCTGAAGGCGCGGGAGGAGATGTATGGCTATGAGATCGTGGCCGCGATCGGCGCCGCGACAGACGGGGTGGTCTCGTTGAAAGAGGGGGTGGTCTACCCCCTGCTCCATGCCCTGGAAGCTGACGGCCTGCTCAAGACCCAGCGCCGCTCCGCCGGTGGGCGGACACGGGTCTATTACGCGCTGACCTCCAAAGGCGTGCGGCGGCTGTTCGACCTCATCGACGAATGGCGGCGGCTGGGCGGCGCGGTGGACTGGGCGCTGGGCGAGGCGGGCTGACCGCCCTTCGCTAGGGAAGTGTCTGTCCTAGACGCCCGCCCACCCGGACCGGCGCGATGCGCGTGGCGAGACCGCCCTTGCCGGTTTCCACAAACACGCCGCAGACCGTGGCGGGGCCGGTGGCGGGTGAAAAACGGGTGGAGGAAATCTTGCGCACAAAACGTTGCAGCGGCTCGTTCTTGTCCATTCCGATCACGGAATCGTAATCGCAACAGGCGCCCGCATCGGTCTGATAGGCCGTGCCGCCCGGCAAGATCTGGGCGTCGGCGGTGGGCACATGCTGGTGGGTGCCCACCACCAGGCTGGCGCGGCCATCGCAGAAATGCCCCATCGCCATTTTCTCCGACGTGGCTTCGGCATGCATGTCCACCACAATGGCGTCGGCGGCTTCGCCCAGCGGGCAGGCCGCGAGCTCGGCGTCCACTGACGCGAAAGGGTCATCCAGCGCGTCCATGAACACGCGGCCCATCACATTGATCACCAGCACGCTGCCGGCTGGCGTCTGATAGAGATTGGCGCCCCGTCCCGGCGTGCCAGGAGGGTAATTGCGGGGCCTCAAGATGCGGTCCTCATTGTCGATATAGGTGAGGATCTCCTTCTGGTCGGCCCAGTGATTGCCGGTCGAAATCACATCCACGCCCATGGCGAAGAATTCCTCGGCGATGGCGCGGGTGAGGCCAAAGCCATGGGCGGCATTCTCGCCATTGACGATCACCAGATCGGGCGCAAGACGCGTCTTGAGGGCGAGGAGTTCCGCCGACACCGCGTCGCGGCCGGGCTTGCCGATGACGTCGCCCAGAAACAGAATCTTCATCGCGCGAATTCTTTCAGGCCTTGTTCGGTGAGGATGGCGTCGAGCGGATAATCATGCGGCTCATGCGGCAGGCTTTCCATTCTTTGTCCGCCATAGGCGATGCCGATGGCGCGCGCACCGGCCAGCGCGGCGAGAGTACGGTCATAATAGCCGCCGCCAGTGCCAAGGCGATAACCTTGATCGTCATAGGCCAGAAGCGGCACCAGAAGAAGCCGGGGCATCACGTGCGGCCAATGCGCCAAGGGCTCGTGGATGCCATAACGTCCGGGCGAGAGAATCTCGCCATCGGGCACCAGATGAAAATCCAGCGCGGCATCTTTGGCCGTGACGCGCGGAAACGCCACATGCGCGCCCAACCGGGCCAGCGCCTTCAGCAGCAAAGCGGGATCGGCTTCATTCTGATGGGCATGATAGCCGCCCACCATTGTGCCGGGCGCAATTGCCAGCGATGCGGCGTGATCCGCCAGATGTTGTGCGAAGCCCGCGCCATCGAGCGACGCCCGGCGTTGGCGCGCCAGCAGACGCAATTGCGCCTTATCGGGCATGGCGGACGGCACCGCATTCGCCGTTGGTGTTTGGATCCTCACGGGCCTGCAGTGCAGGTGGGCGCCATATGACCAAGGCCACGACCCTGGTCAGGGACAGCTCCCGGTGAGTACCATTAAGGCCCCTGGGCATCGCTAACCTGACGCGCGAGGCAGTCACCGTCCTGAATTCACTCTAGGCTGCGGCGAGGCCAGCGGCAATCTGTTCCAGGCGGCTCGCCACCTGTTCCAATGCCGTGACCGCCCTTGTTTCCGCCGCTTCGGCGCGGCCTTCCAGTTCCGCCTGTTGGGCCACATGCCCGGCATCGCGGTCTGCGGCATCTTCCCTGCCGCCATGATGCTCATCGGCGATCAGGATTGCCGCCATCAACAGCAGCCGCGCATCGCCCACCTGGCCCACGGAACTCAGGACCTCTCGCGCCTTGGCATCCACCCTATCGGCCAGTTGGCGCAGATGTTCCTCTTCACCTTCATCGCAGGCGATGGTGTAGGCGCGGCCGTTTACCATCACATTCACTAAGGGCATGGGATCACCTTGCTAACGCCGCGCGAATTTCGCCGATCGCTCCGTCCAGCTTGCCCTCGACTTCCTGGCTGGCACTGGAGAGGGCCGCCAATTCTTCTTCCAACTGGGCGATCCGGGCCAAAAGCCGCTCCCGCTCCTCGGCCATAACCTCGATTCCGGGTTGGTCCTGGCCGCGCTTAGCCGCTGTTTTCGCGGCCTTTTCCAGCTTTTCCAGTGTTTGGGCGAGGCGTTTTTCCGCCAAATCCAGCCGGCTCATATTTTTTCCGTACTCGGGGCCGCGCAAGACCTTAGGCCGCACCGGGAAAGAGGGTCAACGCATTTGCGTTAGGTCCTTTGTGGCCGCCTCTTGACGGCGGCAGACCCCCCTCGCTAAGGCCTCCACACCCTCACGGGAAACCGATCATGACCAGTACTCAGGCTCCTCCAGAGCAGGCTCATAACCGCCGTCTTGCCAACGTGATCCGCATGCTGTCGATCGACGCGGTGGAAAAAGCCAAGTCGGGCCATCCTGGCTTGCCCATGGGCATGGCGGACGCGGCCACGGTGCTGTTTTCCCGCTTCCTGAAATACGATCCCGAACATCCCCATTGGCCGGACCGCGACCGTTTCGTGCTGTCGGCAGGCCATGGCTCGATGTTGCTCTATTCGCTGCTCTATCTCACCGGCTATCCGGACATGACGATCGATCAGCTGGAACATTTCCGCAGAGTGGGAAGCCGCACCGCCGGCCATCCCGAGTACGGTCATGCGCCGGGGATCGAGACCACTACCGGGCCGCTGGGCCAAGGCATCGGCAACGCGGTGGGCATGGCGATCGCGGAAGCGCATTTGCGCGCCCGCTTCGGCAAAGATCTGGTCGATCACAAAATTTATGTGATCTGCAGTGACGGCGACCTGGAGGAAGGCATCAGCCACGAATCCATCTCGCTGGCAGGCCATCTCAAGCCCGACAATCTGATCATGCTGTGGGATCACAATTCGATCACCATCGACGGGTCCACGTCGCTGTCGGAATCGACCAACATGATCGAGCGCTTCCAGGCGGCGGGCTGGATCACGGATGCGTGCGACGGCCATGACGCCGCCGACGTCTTCCGCGCGCTTTCCGCCGCGCAGAACGCCAAAGGCCCGGTGCTGATCGCCTGCAAGACCATCATCGGCTTCGGCATGCCCGATCGCGAGGGCACGCAAAAAGCCCATTCCGACGCGCCCGGCGCCGTGGAAGTGGCGGCCACGCGCAAGGAACTGGGCTGGGATTATCCGCCTTTCGTGGTGCCGGACGATCTTCTCAATCAGTGGCGCGCCATCGGCGCCCAGGGCAAAAGCGCGTATGCGGATTGGACCGCGCGCAAGAATGCTTCGGCCAAGAAAAAGGAATTCGACGACGTTATCGAAGCGCGCATCCCGGCCGCGGTGCCCCAGGGCCTGATCGCGCTCAAGGCGAAGATGAGCGAAGAGAAGCCGGAAGCCGGCACCCGCAAATTTTCGGAAAAGGCGCTGGAGGTGATCAACGGCGCGCTGTCCATCACCATCGGCGGCTCGGCCGACCTCACGCCTTCCAACAACACCAAGACCAAGAACATTACCGAGATGGCGCCGGGCGACTTTTCCGGCCGCTATATTCACTATGGCATCCGCGAGCATGGCATGGCTGCTGCCATGAACGGCATGACCTTGCATGGCGGCGTGATCCCTTACGGCGGTACCTTCCTGGTGTTCTCGGATTATTGCCGGCCCTCCATCCGGCTCGCCGCGCTGATGGGCATCCGCACCATCTTTGTCATGACGCACGATTCCATTGGCGTGGGCGAAGACGGCCCCACCCATCAGCCGGTCGAGCATCTGGCAGCGCTGCGCGCCATTCCCAATCTTCTGGTGATGCGTCCTGCCGATGGGGTGGAGACGGCGGAATGCTGGCAATTGGCGCTGGACCATACCAAGCATCCCACGCTGCTGGCCTTCTCGCGCCAGGAGGTGCCCACGGTGCGCACCACCCACATGGCGGAGAATCTCTCCGCCATGGGCGCCTATGAATTGATGGGCGATCCGGGCGCCAAGCTCACATTCCTCGCCACCGGCTCCGAAGTGGGGCTGGCGGTTCAGGCCCGCGCCCTTTTGGCCAAGGACGGCATCCCCTCACGCATAGTCTCCATGCCCTGCTGGGCCTTGTTCGAGGAACAGAGCGCACAATATCGTGAAAAGGTGCTGGGTCCCGGCACCGTCAAGGTCGCGATCGAAGCGGGCGTCCGCCAAGGTTGGGACCGTTATATCGGCGCCGATGGCGGCTTCATCGGCATGCATTCTTTCGGCTCCAGCGGGCCGGCCAAGGATGTTTATAAGCATTTCGGCATCACGCCCGAGGCTGCGGCGGAAGCGGCCAAAACGGCGTTGAGTAGGCGTTAGGAGCGAAGGGCAATGGTACGTGTGTCAATCAACGGCTTCGGCCGCATCGGGCGGCTGGTGCTACGGGCGATCGTGGAAAGCGGGCGGCGCGACATCGAGATCGTCGCCGTCAACGATCTCGGGCCCATCGACACCAACGCCCATCTCTTGCGCTATGACAGCGTCCATGGCCGCTTTCCCGCGACCGTGACCGTGGAAGGCGATGTGATGACCGCCGCCGGCCACAAGATCAAAGTGACCGCCATCAAGGAGCCGTCAAAGCTGCCGCACAAGGAGCTGGGCGTGGACATCGCGATGGAGTGCACCGGCCTCTTCACCGCCCGCGACAAGGCCGCCCAGCATCTCGAAGCCGGGGCCAAGCGCGTGCTGATCTCGGCGCCCGGCGACGGCGCGGACATCACCGTGGTCTATGGCGTCAACCACCACAAACTTACCAAGGACCATATCGTCGTCTCAAATGCCTCCTGCACCACCAATTGTCTGGTGCCGGTGGCCAAGGTGCTGAATGACGCGGTCGGCATCGAAAAAGGCATGATGACCACGGTCCATGCCTATACCAATGACCAGCCCACCCTGGATCAGATGCACAAGGATCTTTATCGCGGCCGCGCCGCCGCGCTCTCGATGATCCCCACCTCCACCGGCGCCGCCAAGGCGGTGGGGCTGGTATTGCCGGAATTGAAAGGCAGGCTGGATGGCGTTTCGGTGCGCGTGCCCACGCCCAATGTCTCGCTGGTGGATCTGAAATTCATCTCCAAGCGCGCGACCAGTGTGGAGGAAGTGAATCAGGCGATCATCGCTGCTGCTTCGTCGGGTCCGCTCAAAGGCATTCTGGAAGTGGTGCACGACAAGCTGGTGTCGGTGGACTTCAACCACAATCCCGCTTCGTCCAGCTTCGCGCTCGACCAGACCAAGGTGATAGACGGGAATTTCGTCTTCATCTTGACCTGGTATGACAATGAATGGGGCTTCTCCAACCGCATGGGCGACACCGCCGTGGCGATGGGGAAGTTTCTCTAAGCGGCCCGCATGGACTTCAACACGCTCGATGATCTTCACGTGAAGGGCAAGCGCGTCCTGGTGCGCGCCGATCTCAATGTGCCGTTGAAGGACGGCAAGATCACCGACGCCACCCGGATCGAGCGCCAAGTGCCCACCATCCGCGAATTGGCGGACAGGGGTGCCAAGGTCATCCTGCTCAGTCATTTCGACCGCCCCAAAGGCAAGATGGTGCCGTCCATGTCGCTGAAGCCGGTGGTGGCGCCGCTGGCCAAGGCGATCGGCCGCCCCGTTGCTTTCGCCGAGGATTGTGTGGGACCCAAAGCCGAGAGCGCGGTCAAGGCGCTGAAGGATGGCGAGGTCCTGCTGCTCGAAAACACCCGCTTTCATGCCGGTGAGGAAAAGGACGATCCCGATTTCGCCAGACACGTGGCGGCGCTGGGCGACATCTTCGTCAATGACGCTTTCTCCGCCGCCCACCGGGCGCACGCCACCACCACCGCGCTGGCCGCGCTTTTGCCATCGGCGGCGGGACGGGCGATGGAAGCCGAGCTCACACATCTCAAGAAAGCGCTGGGCGATCCCCAGCGGCCGCTATTGGCCGTGGTGGGCGGCGCCAAAGTTTCGACCAAGATCGAGCTGCTGCAGAATCTGGTGACGCGGGTGGAAGTGCTGGTGATCGGCGGCGCCATGGGCAACACCTTCCTGGCGGCCAAAGGCGTCGCGGTGGGCAAATCGCTTTACGAAGCCGACCATCTAGAGACCGCGCGCAAGGTTCTGCATATGGCGACGGAAAGCGGCGCGGCGATAATTTTGCCCAGCGACGTGGTGGTGGCCAAGGAATTCAAAGAAAACGCCGCGCATCGCACCATTCCGGTGGATCAGATCGCCGCCGACGAGATGGTGCTGGATGTGGGTCCGGCCACGGTCAAAGCGTTCCAGAATCGCCTGCTGAACACCAAGACCCTGGTCTGGAACGGTCCTTTTGGCGCCTTTGAAACCAAGCCTTTCGATCAGGGAACGGTGGCGGCGGCAAAAGCGGTTGCGGCGGCGACCAAGGCGGGCGATCTTTTGTCGGTGGCGGGCGGCGGCGACACGGTCGCGGCGCTGGCCCACGCGGGCGTGGAAAATGACTTCTCCTATGTCTCGACCGCCGGCGGGGCGTTCCTGGAATGGCTGGAAGGCAAAGAGCTGCCCGGCGTCGAAGCACTGAAAGCCGCCCGGGCACGGAACAAATAATTCAAGAGGCTGACGATGAATCTCAGTGAATTGAACGCAATCGCGAAAAAGATGGTGGCGCCGGGCAAGGGCCTGTTGGCCGCCGATGAATCCACCGGCACGATCCAGAAGCGCTTTGAGAAGATCGGTGTCACCAACACTGAAGAGAATCGCCGCGACTACCGCGAATTCCTCTTCCGCACCGATGTGGCGATGAAAGGTCACATCTCCGGCGTGATCCTTTATGACGAAACCATCCGCCAGAAGGCCAAGGACGGAACGCCGCTGGTGAAGCTGATCGAGGCCGCCGGCGCGATCCCCGGCATCAAGGTGGACAAGGGTGCCAAGCCGCTGGCCGCCGTGCCGGACGAAATGGTGACCGAAGGCCTGGACGGCCTGCGCGAGCGCTTCCAGGACTATTACAAATTGGGCGCACGCTTCGCCAAATGGCGCGCGGTGATCGACATCAGCCCGAAGATTCCCACCTACAATTGCATCAATGCCAATGCCCAGGCCCTGGCCCGCTATGCGGCGCTGGCGCAAGAGAACGGCATCGTCCCCATTGTCGAGCCGGAAGTGCTGATGGACGGCGATCACGACATCGCGCGCTGCGCCGAGGTCACCACCTGGACGCTGAAGGAAGTGTTCCAAGAGCTTTTCTATGCCGGCGTGGCGCTGGAAGGCATGATCCTCAAGCCCAACATGATCGTGCCGGGCATGAAATGCGCCAAGCAGAATTCGGCGCAGGAAGTGGCCGAAGCAACGGTGAAGGTATTGAAGGAATGCGTGCCGTCGGCGGTGCCGGGCATCGCTTTCCTCTCCGGCGGCCAGTCGGACGAAGACGCCACCGCGCATTTGTCCGCCATCAACGCCATTGGCGGCTTGCCCTGGCCGGTGACTTTCTCTTACGGCCGCGCGCTGCAGCACGCGCCGCAAATGGCCTGGTCGGGCAAGGCCGACAATGTGGCCAAGGCGCAGGCGGCCTTCGCGCACCGCGCTTTGATGAACAGTCTGGCTGCCTTAGGCAAATGGACCAAAGCAGACGAGAAAAAAGCGGCCTAAGCTGACCGTGACACGCACACCGGCCGATAAATGTCTGATTGCAGACTGTATTTAATTTCACCGCCGAAGCTTTCGGCCGCGAACTTCATCACGCCGTTGCGCGAGGCGTTGGCTGGCGGCGATGTCGCGAGCTTTCAGCTCAGGCTCAAAGACCTCGAAGACGATGCGATCCGCCGCGCCGCCGATCTTTTGCGTCCTATTGTTCAGGCGCACGGGGCGGCGTTCATCTTGAACGATCGGCCCGATCTCGCGGCAGAATTGGGCTGTGACGGCGTCCATGTGGGCCAGGAAGACGCATCTTATGCCGACGCGCGCGCCACGATGGGTCCGTCGCGCATCGTGGGCGTCACCTGCCACGATAGCCGGCACCTGGCGGTGGAAGCGGCCGAGGCAGGCGCCGATTATGTTGCCTTCGGCGCCTTCTTTCCCACCCGGACCAAAGAGCCCAATACCCAGGCCGATATCGCGCTTCTCAATTGGTGGTCGGACGTGATGGTGATTCCCTCTGTGGCGATCGGCGGCATCATCGTCGCCAATGCGCCCGTGCTGGTGGAAGCGGGCGCGGACTTCCTCGCTGTTTCGGCAGGCGTCTGGGAACATGCTGAGGGACCGAAAGCGGCTGTCACGGCGTTCAACGCGCTGTTCTGATACAAGCGCCGCATGAGCGGCCTCTATTCGTTCCAAAATCTCGCGTCCGAAGACCTGCCGATGCTGCACACATGGCTCGCCACGCCGGAGGCGTTGCGTTGGTGGGGCGATCCCAGCACAGAATTGGCGCTGATCGAGGAAGATCTTGCCACTGAGGCCATGCGCCAATGGATCGTCTCCCATGACGGTCGCCCATTCGGTTATGCCCAAGCTTACGAAGTGCATGCCTGGCCGCAGCCCCATCTTGCCGAATTGCCGCGAGGTGCGATGGCTGTCGATGCCTTCATCGGCGTCCCGGAAATGATCGGCCAGGGTCATGGCGCCAGATTTCTGCGCCTGCTCGCGGAAAAGTTGCTGGATGAGGACGCGCCGTTGATTGTCATCGATCCCGCGCCCGCGAATAGCCGGGCCCTGCGCGCCTATCGCAAGGCTGGATTTCGCGACCTGAGAGAGGCGGAAACCGACAGCGGACCCGTCATTTTGATGGCTTTTTCCCGCGGTTGAGATTGCCCCCTGCTCCCGCTATAACCCGCGCGCTCTTTGAACCTGCTGAACTTCACCGCGCCCCGCCCCGACGGCGAGCGATAAAATTAAGGCGACTATCCCGATGGCCAAGATCACCGGCAATGAAATCAGCCCCGGCACCTTGATCGAATTCGATGGCGGCTTGTGGATGACGGTGAAGACCCAGAAGGTCAAGCCGGGCAAGGGCGGCGCCTACAACCAGGTCGAGCTCAAGCACGTCATCCAAGGCACCAAGCTCAATCAGCGTTTCCGCTCCGACGAGACGGTGGAAGAAATCCATCTGGAAAAGAAGGACTTCCAATTCCTCTATGCCGCCGGCGACATGCTCACCTTCATGGACATGGAGAATTATGAGCAGATCGAGCTTGCGGCCGATTTCGTGGGCGATCAGTCGCGCTTCCTGCAGGATGGGATGAAGACCCTGGTGCAACTTTACGAGGGCCGCCCCATCGGCATCAAATTGCCGGTGCAGGTCAGCGTCACCGTCAGCGAAGCCGATCCCGTGCTGAGAGGCGGGACCGCCGCGCCTTCTTACAAAAGCGCGGTGCTGGAGAACGGCATGAAGATTCAGGTCCCGCCTTTCATCGAAGCCGGCGAGCGGATTGTGGTCGTCACGGAAGACGGCTCTTACGTTCGCCGCGCGGAAAACTGATGGAGCATCGGCCAGCAAAAGTGCGAAGCGGTTTTGCGCCTTGCGCGCTTCGCGCGCAAATAAATCATGGGGCGCATCCGCGCCCGGTCCGTGCGACCATAAAGGACTAACATGGTCTATTTATCGCCTGCCTTGAATGTGATGATCGCGGCGGCGCGCAAAGCCGGCCGTCCCCTGATCCGCGATTTCGGCGAGCTGGAGAATCTCCAGATCTCGATGAAGGGTCCGGCCGATTTCGTCACCTCCGCCGACAAGCGCACCGAGCAAATTTTGATCGAGGAATTGACCAAGGCGCGGCCCGGCTATGGCTTTTTGGGCGAGGAGGGCGGCGCGGTCGAAGGCCGTGACAGGACCCATCGCTTCATCATCGATCCCATCGATGGCACCACCAATTTCATGCACGGCATTCCCCAATTCGCCATTTCCATCGCCCTGGAGCGCGAAGGCCAGCTGGTGTCAGGCGTGGTCTACAATCCCGTCACCGACGATCTCTTCACCGCCGAGAAGAGCCATGGCGCCTATCTCAACAACAAAAGACTGCGGGTCGCGGCGCGCAAGGATATGGGCGCCGCAGTGATCGCCACCGGCCTGCCTTTCATGGGCAAGGAAGGCCATGCCCGTGCGCTGGCCGAAACGGGCGCGGTGATGGAAACGACCGCCGGCATCCGCCGCATGGGCGCGGCGTCGCTCGACATGGCCTATGTCGCGGCGGGGCGCTTCGACGGTTTCTGGGAGCATGGCCTGCAGCCTTGGGACGTGGCGGCAGGCATTGTGCTGGTGCGCGAAGCGGGTGGGGTGGTCACCGACCTCAATGGCGGCGATCAGATGCTCGCCAACGGCCAGATGCTTTGCGCCAACGATCCGCTGCATCCCCAGCTGCTGAAATTGCTGAAGAACGCGCGCGCCTAAAACTCGATCACGGTGCGGATGCTTTCGCCCGTGTGCATCAGGTCGAAGGCCTCGTTGATGCGCGACAAGGGCAGCTTGTGGGTGATCAGCGGATCGATGGCGATCCGTCCATCCATGTACCAGTCCACGATTCCAGGCACTTCGGTGCGACCGCGCACGCCGCCGAACGCTGTGCCTTTCCACACCCGGCCGGTCACCAGTTGGAACGGCCTGGTCTTGATCTCTTGCCCCGCGCCCGCCACGCCGATGATCACTGAGACGCCCCAGCCGCGATGGGTGCATTCCAGCGCCTGGCGCATCAAATCCACATGGCCTACGCACTCGAAGGAATAATCCGCGCCGCCGCCCGTGAGTTCGACCAGATGGCCGACCAGATCGCCTTTCACGTCTTTGGGATTGACGAAATGGGTGAGCCCGAACTGCCGCGCCAAGCTCTCGCGTTTGGGATTGAGGTCCACGCCCACAATCATGGCCGCGCCCGCCATCCGCGCGCCCTGCACCACATTGAGGCCGATGCCGCCCAGCCCGAACACCACCACATTGGCCCCGGGCTCGACCTTGGCGGTCTTGATCACCGCGCCCACGCCCGTGGTGACGCCGCAGCCGATATAGCAAGCCTTGTCGAAGGGCGCGTCGGGACGGATTTTCGCCAGCGCGATCTCCGGCAGCACGGTGAAATTCGAGAAGGTCGAGCAGCCCATATAGTGATGGATGGGTTTGCCCTTGAGCGAAAACCGGCTGGTGCCGTCCGGCATCAAGCCTTTGCCCTGGGTGGCGCGGATGGCGGTGCAGAG
>Ga0075522_10001555_pt1 | contig 17408 bp, 7 predicted proteins | sample NGEPerA_FD_74796 | JGI IMG/M metagenome (GOLD analysis project Ga0075522, IMG submission 74796) | Arctic peat soil microbial communities from the Barrow Environmental Observatory site, Barrow, Alaska, USA - NGEE PermafrostL2-A | ecosystem: Environmental > Terrestrial > Soil > Wetlands > Peat ... | reverse complement strand
ACGTTCCCCGACTTGTTTCATCAGCCTGGAAAAGACGACTGACCGTTTGAACGTCGGCATCGTCCAGATTTGGCGAGTCAGCAGGCTGTGCCCCAGCCGCCTGCAGATAGGAGAGAACAAGCAGGGCTTGAATCGCCATCGGCATCGTCTCACTACTGTCTGGGGCGGGTACAAGCCCCAACCACAAGTGAAGGAGTGGTAGCGATGCTGCCTTGGCTGCTCCCGAGATCGCTCCGCTGACGAAATCGTCAATGGCAGTACGAGGATATCCGGCAGACGTCAGTTCACCGCTTCTCTCATACACAACGATCGCCGATGCGTTGAGGGCAGAGACGTCCTCCGAGCCCAGAAGGACGTTGCTGAACAGCGTTTGACGCGAACCATCGTCCATTGCTGCCGAGGCGATTGTGATGGCGTCACTGACAGAAAGTTGTACCGTCTCTTCCCCAGCGAACTTTCCGATTCGATCGGCAAGACTCCCTCTGAGGCGAGCTGGAAGTTCTCCGAAGACTTGGCCGATTGTATTCTGGGCATTGGCAAGTTCCACACCCGTCAGGCTCGACAAGAGTTCTCTGAAGAGTTCGACGAGTGCATCGATGTCCTGTTCGCTACCGGCATCGGTTCGAGCTGCAATTGCCTTTACGTGCTCACGAAGAGGATCGACCTGAGCATTGGCCAGCATGTCTTTGACACGTCGAGCCTCTCCGCTGCCAAGGCGACGGTCGATCTCGTCCTGTCCCAGATACAGGAAGGGCAAGAGCGAATCGACCTTGTCAACGTAGTCACGGGTGCGACTGAGGTACCGGAGGAGCGTTGCCCTTTCGTCGGTCGGTAGCTCTACATCACCGGCGAGTTCCTGAGGATTCGGCACGCCGTGATCATCTGGCTTTACGAAGAACTTCTTGAGCAGCGCCTCGCCGCTCTCAGTGCGTTGTTGCCCTCTGGCGAGTTGGTCAAGTGCTTCAAGAAGGTCACTGTCCAACACGATCTCTGCGATTGCGTCAGGGAAATCAACCTTCAAGACGGTCAACCGGGCAAGGACCAGGGGAAACTTTGTCACCTCCCCGGCCCTGAGTGCTCGTCTCCCGTCTCCGCTTTCCCGCATTAGCGCCAGCCGGTAGTCGCCAAAAAAAGCATTCAGCAGACGAATCGCATGACGTGGATCGACCACTCCGTCGTGAATGAGCACTTCGATGACCTTGTCTCGGTTGTCCCCGAGATGCATGGCACCTGTGTGAGGCGCTGCAGTGAGCAAGTCCCGTGCGAAGCCACGCATATCACGAGCAGGGTGTGGGGGCACGTACTGCCGCTGCAGGAACATCCGATCGAGGTAAGCAGTAGCTGCAGCTTCGAGGTCGTTGGCTCGTGCAGACAGACCCGGTCGAGCTTCAGCGATGGCGTCACGCACAATACGCTCGTCGCAAGAGACAATGAATATAGGGTGCGGTTCCTGGCAGGCTCGCTGGAAACTGTGGATGACGTGCAGAGTCTCCAGGACACGTTCGGGAGCCAAACGGTCAACATCGTCAACGGCTACGACGAGTCTCTTCCCATCAATCTTCACGAGCAGTGCAAAGACCCGCTCAAACTCGTCTGCCACCTCCGCTCTTGGGGTCAGTTCAGTCACCTTGTCCGGAGTGAGAAGCGCCGTTTGCAAGGGAGACAGCACGTTTGTCGCTGCCAAGATCCTCGCAAGACCGACTGCCAGGCCAAGGAAGAGCGCCAAAGGCACAGCGAGCCCGGAGGAAAGGGCGTGGAGGAAATGGCCATGGAGCCAGATAGCTGCAACTGCCAGCACCAATCCGATCCACACAGCCACCACGAGGAGGCAGAGCCCCAGAGCACGCCATGCCGCTCTGGGGCTGGTCCGCAATACCTTCAGAAGGGGGATGTCCGAAAACCGTGAGGTTGCCAGCTCGGAGCTTTGCTCGACTGCTTTGAGAATCTGCGTGATGTCCTTGGACTCTCGAAGCGGAGGATCGCTGTTCTGCAGCGCTTCTCCGACTGCATAGAGCAAGGTCCGGTGAAGGCCGGTCGGCTCCGAGTGCCGCTCGGCTGAAACACGGATCACAGCAAGTTCACTACTGCCCTTCAGCTGGGTGGAGAGAAGCTCAACCACCGAACTTTTCCCGACCCCGAACGGCCCGAGCAGCCCGATGATGGGTGGAGCACTCTCCTCCTTGACCATCTCCTGCAGATTTCTGGCCACGTCCCCATGGGAGAACTCATCGTGGGCGTCGTCCTTGACCGGCTTGTCGGGAAGGAACCATCGCTCTGGCTGGTCAGCAGGTGTGGACATAGAAATACTTACACTAATGTAATCTACGAGGTTCGGCCTCTGGGCGCCCGTGTTCGGGCGGGAGGTGCAGGACCTCAGTTTCCCCTCTCCCCAACGGGCAGTCCACCCGTAACGAAATCCTCTCTCGACAGTGCTTCCAAGGGTTGTCCGCGGAGCCGCACAGCAGCAAGGCGGTCCGAGCTGCCGCTCTGCTCCGGTACTCCCGGAAGCCTGGTGTCGACGGTGCCCCAGGCAGGCGGAGCTACACACTGTTGCGCTACGTCCGCGACGACAACGGATCGATCCACTTCGCCACCGTCAAGAGGATGACTCCTAACGAAGTTGACGGTTCGTTCGACGCGGCATTGCCATTCTCAATAGCCGAGGTGCTGGAGTAACCGACCTTCACGGACGCCGACGAAGCCAAGCACCTGGTCTGTCAGCTGATCGAGCTGGGCGCCACCGTCGGCCAGATGCCGCAGCACGACTGACACTGCGAAGCCCCCGCTATTCGCGGGGGCTTCGCAGTGTCAGAACGGCTCCTCAGGATGAAGCAGGGCCTTCTAACTTGCCCCTTCCGGCTTGGCTATGGCCATCCACTCGCGAATCAGCTCGACCAGAGCCTTACCGGTCTCGGTCCGAATCTTGGCAAGGTCGCGGTCAGTGCGGTCATCGGCACCGGGGGGTCCGTGTGGGATCAATTCGGTCGCCTCAAGATCAAGCCACTGACGGAAGACGTCGGCGTTCTCCCACCCATCCTTAGCATTGCTCGTGAGGTCCATCCACACGAGATGGAGGTCCGGAGCCTCCCCATCGCGTCGTCGCCTGATGGCGGCCTCTGCGTAGATTGCCTGCGCAACAAGTCGCTTCAGGCGCAATCGAATCTGGCGCAGCCAACGCTCACGTTGCACGCCCGCCAGCTCTTGTTCATGACGAAGGAGCAGATCCGAGGTTGCCTTCAGGCCATCCGCCGCGCACTTCTCGGCTTCGCTCTTCGACACCGGCCCTCCGAGGTCAAAAAGCTCGCTGACCTGCGTCACGCGCTCAGGGGGAGTGCGATCGGCCCGATAGGCGATGGCAAGGCTCCCAAGCTCTCCTACGACCAGCGGGCTGTGATCATCAGCAACCCTCTCTGCGAGCTCGGCAAGGGCTGGTTCGATCGCGGGATGTCCAAAAGTCGCAAGCGCAGTCCAGTGCTCGGGGTCACGCGAAACTCGAGACGTATCAAACGTGGCGGGCTTGCCGGGGGAGTCGAGTGTGAGGTCAAGGTCCTCGATCAGGCAGCGCTTCAATTCCTCCAGTGTGATTGGTGGCTCCGGATACATCGGAATTGGCAGGGGATCCTCGTCACTGAGCTCGATGCCATTGCGTTCGAGATCGTCAACTCGGTGCATCAGGACCTCGATTGCTTGCTCCTGAGCATGAGCCCGCTCTGATCGTGGCGTCCGGAAGATCTGTCGGAATGCGTCCTCGGTGGCGCCAAGAATTGGTTGGAGCTGGCCCACCAGGCCAGAAAAGAGGTCGATGCGATCTGCAAGGGCCTGGTAGACGGATTCCTCGACAGTCCCCGGGATCACATAGTTGCGGACGGTTACAACTGGCTCTTGCTGCCCGATCCGGTCGATGCGGCCGATCCTCTGCTCCACCCGCATGGGGTTCCAGGGCAGGTCATAGGAGATCAGGTAGCTGGCGGCCTGCAGGTTCAGACCTTCGCTGGCGGCATCGGTGGCAAGGATGACCGACACGATCCCGCTTCTGACTCGTTCGACAAGATCCTGCTTGGAGATGCCAACCCATCCTTCGTCCTCGAGCCACTGCCGGCCGCCACTACCTGAGTAGGTGGCGAGGTGGGATCGGTAGGCAGGATGCAGACGGTCTCGCAGGTAGTCGAGGGTGTCCGTGAACTGAGTGAAGACAATGATCGTGCGTCCACTTCCTCGTGCTTCATTCAGGTGTCGCTCGAGGGTGTCGAACTTCGAGTCGGCGACCCTTCCCAGGCGGGAGATGTACTCCCTGATCTCGACGTGATCGGCTTCGGTGAGTGGGACGGCGGCGCTGTCGTCGATGACATCACCTTCGTCCGTCTCGAGATCCTCCTCGGCTTCATCGAGGAGATCGAGTTCGAGTGCGAGGCCCTCCTTTTCCATTCGCCGTTCGAATGTCCGCCGGATTGCGGTCCAAGACGAGGTCAGCCTTCGCCTGTAGACAGTGAGCACGAATCCGGCACCCTGGCGCTTGCCATGCGCTGCCATCAAGCGGTCGAGGAGGCCATCGAGTTCGCTGTAGAGATCGTCCTCTTCCAGGGTGAATGGAACGGGGACTGACTGAACATCCCGATCGGCGATCGGCTCATTCAGTAGGCCCTCATCCCGATAGCGCTTCAGAGTCTGGCGTGAATGTCGAGTGACCAACTCCCCGACAGGGCTACGTTGCCTGAGCCAAGCCCGCAGTTCGCGCCTTCCGTTGGCGCCGAGCCTTTCCACGAGCTCCAAGTCGTCTTGCCCCGCAGTGCCGAAGCGTTCGACACGGCTACGCTGCACGGGTCCTAGCCGAGTGTCGACATTGGAGAGCATGGCCCGGTCGGCGCCATTCAGCGGCGGGAGCGGCGTGTCCTTGAGTGTTCGGGCAAGGAATGCCCAATTCGTGGCCTTGTCGTCGTCCTTGCCAACTTCCGCGTAGAAGCGCTCAAACACATCGAAGCGCTCCATTGCGCCAGACAACCCGACCTGCCGGAGAAGGTCGAGCAGTTCGATTGGATGGATCTGCATCGGCGTAGCCGTGAGCAACCACATTGCCCTTGCGTGGTCGGCCTCGGTGAGCCGGTCGAGGAGTTGGAGTAAGCGGCTCGGCCTGTACTCATCGAGGTCCGCGGCCCGCCGTCGAGCGTGATGAGCCTCGTCGACCACGATCAGGTCATAGCGCTCCGCGTCGAGAATCTGGTTCTGGTGTCCGGGCATGCGAGCTAAGTGGCTCGATACCAAGAGGACGTCGTGATCGTTGTAGGGGTTACTTCCTGGCGTCAGTGTCCGCACGTCACCCGGGTGGGCTCCGTGGATCCTGTTGCCGTCCAATCGGGGAATCCACAGGCCGAATTTCTCGAACATCTCGTCTTGCCACTGTGAGCACACGTTTGCCGGTGCCATCACCAGCACCCGTCGTGCACGGCCACTCAGCAGTAGACGGCGGAGCGAGATCCCGGCGCTGATGGTCTTGCCTAACCCCACCTCGTCAGCAACAAGCCACGACCGGGGGTACTCGTCCGTCAGTCGCTCAGCAACCTTCTGTTGATGTGGGAACAGCGAGACGCCACTTGTCGCCTCAGCCAGCGCCTGGGAGTCCACGAGATGCGGAGCTGCCAGCAAGAAGCGGCTGAGGGTCCCTTGGTCCGCCCGCTCTTCAGGCTCCTCAACGTCCTTAAGAGCCGGAGCCTCTGAAGGCGCATATTGGACAAGGTGGTCCTCGAGGGCCTGAGGGAGCGGGAAGACTTTGAACCCAGCAACGTCTCCCCTCCAGCGCTTCTCGAATTTTCCTGCCCATAGGTCAAAGTGCCCCGAGGTGCCGTCCCAGGACTTGAAGACAGAGAACGACTCAAAATTGTGCAACCAAGCCTTCTCGGACTCGTTGACAGACCCCTGGAACACCACGCCGTCCCCACGGCGATCACGAAGGACACCGATCTTCTCGTGGAAGTACGGCACTTCCATGCCAGGGGGCGTGGGTACGCCATCATCATCGACGGCGATTGCCACTCTGATCTCGAGACGCTTCTCCCTGACGAGCCAGGCCAGCACCTGGAGGCGCCGATGGGCGATCTCATCGGCGGGCACGAGGCCTTCGGCCAGCTTCGCCGCAAATGAAGGAGGGATCTCCTCCACCCCGATAAGTGCGTCCCGCTCAATCTCGCCCACTTCGGCACCGATCAGGAACCGAGCCTGGCCACCACCTGCGATGAAGCGTGAGAGGCCTTTTGCGGCAGCTGACAAGGCCGACACCCGGAAGTAGCCCACAGAGCGGTCATAGCTGACGGCCCGGCTGAGTGCTGGAACATAGAAGTCCCTCAGAGCCTCGTCGGCCGTGTCATAGCCGAGCCTCAGGCCGAGATCCTGAAGGCCCTGCTCTTGTAGGGCCGTACTCGGGCCTTCCACCTCATCCATAGATCGGTCAGTCCAACTCGAACAGCTGAGCCGGCTTCGCATGAGCCTGGTCCGGATCGGCTGGAGCCGCGATGTCGTCGAAAATGGTAGACCGAAGGCCTTCTAGGGCCGCAGCTTCGGGGCGCACAAACTCTCCCTTCTCCTTCACCCGTGGGATGGCATTAATGGCTGCCTCAACGAGATCACGGAACTTCTGATCATCGCCGATGCCCGTCCGTGACAGCCATGCCTTCGCTGCGGCAAGACCCTCCTCTGCGTAGATGAGCATCAACGCGTGGAGTGCGTCGATGAGTGTCGGCCAACTTGCGGCATCTGGGTCGAGACCTCCGGCCGTCCGTCGCTGAGCAGGAGTCAGGATGGTTACGGACCCACTGGCTGCCTTCACGACCTTGTGGACCTTCGCCAGGTCGTCCATCTCGAGGTGCAAGGCAATCGAAAGCTTGCGACCCTCGTCATAGGGAAACTCGGAAGCCTTGAAGTCAGCCCAGGCCAAGAGGTACCAATCGGATATGCGATCGAACTCCACGTCGCGGCCACCAAGGAGTCCTCGCTTCTTCAACTGTGAAACCTCTTCACGAGCAAGGTCTAAGGCCACGTCAGGCCGAAGAATCTGCGGATTACCCTCTTCGTCGAGCTCACCCGTAAACACCGGCCAGCTCCGTGAAAGGACTGAAAGCACAGGGCCGAACGCTGAGATCGTTAGGTCGATGCCGCTCATGCCCTCCGCGGAGAACTGCGCAGCCGCATTCCTCGCTGCAGCCGCCACATCTGCCCGAATATCCGCCCAATACGCAGAGGATGTATCGCCCCGCTTCCGACAGGTGAGAAAGATAGTAGAGGCGGCCGAGTTCTTCTTCGCCTGATGTAGAGAATGCTCACTCTCGGTATGCACGGGCCAGGAGGAATGAATGGAGAAGCCTGCCTCCAGGAGAGCTTGCCCGAGGGTGTCCCATGCGTCTACTCGCTTATGAGTGAACATCACGGTGAGAACTCCACGCTTCTTTAGCACCCTAAAGGCTTCACGGAATGACTGAGTTAGAAGATCCTCGTAGTGCTCATCCGCCAGGTCTGCGGCTGACTTCTCACCCGCTTTCTTGTGCCCCTTTGCCGTAGCCACGTCTCGAAACAATGACGGATTGGCGACAGCCTCATCTTCTTTGTCGGTGAGGACCTGGGTAGTCAGTTCGGGCCAAGAATCCCGAACGGCCCTCTTGAGCCATACGTAGAAGAAGTCTGAAAGCTCTGCATACATGACATTGTCGTAGTAAGGCGGGTCGGTAACAATCGCATCGACACTCTCAGACTCTACGGGTAGGTCGGTGGCCGAACCCAGCACGATCGACGCGATGGCCCGCTGCTCATCGTGAAGAAGACCTTTCGGCTGATACGCAAGCCTTGCAATTCCATCATAAGCATCGACAATCTGATCAACCGCCCACGGAACGAGGGCCGAAGCCCCATCAAATTCGGCAAAAGACCACTTGAATGAGAAGTCGTGTCGATCAAACGTGTTGGCTATCGACGTTCGCGTAGCGTGCCAAGCGCACATCTTGGAGTTGTAGTTCAGACCCTTGCTCAACGCGAAATAGAGATACAGATTGAGGGCCTTAGATCGCTCGACTCCGAGCTCATCCCTTGCTTCCGCAACTAGCGTGCGAAGTTCTTCGATTGCCGTAACAGTAGTAAGAAGCTGGCGCGCCGAGAACATGTCTCGCCACATCTTGATTCCATTTCGTCGGGGTTCGTCAGTCTTCCATCCAGCCGGAATGGACTCAGTGGGAATGAGGTCATCAATCTCCCAGTGCGACAGGAGCTCTTGCGTTTCCAACACAGCCTTACTCGCAGCATCAAGGTCCGCTGCTGATGGCGCTCGGAACTGACGGCCCCTTCTGTCCGGATGAGTCACGCAAAGGGCAAGCATCATCTCGCTCATGTGACCTGCCTGAGCCTGTTCTCGGATGTAGTCCCCGCTGAACGTCTCTTGCGTCCAGATGCTCGTGCCGACACCGCGTTTGTAGGTTCCACGATCACCCCACTCGCCCGATCGAGTGCCCTCCACGATCTCCCGGCCAATCAGGCCGGTCTCGGGATCAGGCGTGAGCTTGACCGCAATGCTTCGTCCTGCCATTCCCTTTGCAAGCCAGTAGTCAGGTGACAATGGGGTAGGCCGACCCGTGGTTGGGCATGGCACCGTGTGAGCCCAAATGTACGCCACAACCGTTGCATCGCCGGGTGTTTTTGGAAAGAAGGTCGTGAGCCGATCACTTACCCGCGTCGACCACCTATCCCCCCAATGACGAATCGTGTCACCGAAATCAGGGCCAAGCTGGGCAGGTAGGGCGACGGTGCCGTTCAATACTGCGACTGCTACCGGATTCAGTTCGTTTGCTACCGACTCCAAACCGAGTCGGGCTGCTTCAAATGGAATCGACCCACCTCCCGCGAACGGATCAAGAAAACTGACCGCGTCTCCAGCTGCTGTAGTGCAACAGAGCCTTCGAATACGCTCTATGGTTTCCGCGCTCGGCGACACGGTGAACGCGCGTTTGTAGCCATAGCCGCCATCGATGAGCTTCTCTCCAGTGATTCGCGCCGCCGCGATCCGTCTTCGACCATCGACTGGGTCGCCAAGGATTCCAATTGACTCGAGAAACCAAGCCCGGTACTGAGCTTCACCTCCAGGGAACTCTTCCTCAAGCATCTTGAGAGTCGACGCACAATCAGCATCCGCCCTTACCTCACTCTGTGAGGGCCAGGCAGGCAAGAGGGACGCAGCGATGGCTGCACGACAGGACGTAAGTGGTCGACGCGCCCACCAAACGTGGAGAAAGTTGACCGGTGGGAGAGCGCTTGACGCGCCGCGCTCCCTAAGACTCTCAGCCCCAACGGCAGCCGCAGGGAACCATTGTTCGATAAGTGGCCTAACTGTCATCGGTTCCCGCCAATCAGAAGTAGGCGCAAGGCTGGCAGGCCACCGGGGTGATGGGATTTGGCGTGCCAGTAAGCCGCTTCTTCCCTGCTCATCTTGGCGACGCCCTCACTGACCTGGTCGATACGATCGCCCCGACGGAGGGGTTTTGCGGCTTGGAGGACGAGTTCGAGTTGAGCACCCGTTACCTGGTCGAGACTCATGGGTTTGCTGGATGTCCAAGATCTCCCCTTGATTCCACCCGCTCGGAGAACTTCGTGGATAGCGCTGGCGACCCGACTGGCGCCAAGTCCCTGGATCCGAATGTGGCGCTGGTGACCTTCGAGGTCCGTGGCCTCCAGCTCTATGGACAGCACTCGTCCGTCCTCATCACGATTCACGGTGCAGACGTACTGTTCTCGGCGGCTCACTCTGCCTCCGTGATGATGCCGACCGTCGCCTTCGAGGGCCCGGTGTCCGCTGCGCGACGCTGAAGATCCGCGAACGTCTCTCCAGACAGTTCGAGAACCGGCTCAAACGCGACAGTCAGCACGACCTTGACGGTCGCTTCGTGCTGCCGAAGAACGTGGTCGAGAGCCGACTTGAGAGGCTGGAACTCCTGAGGGGGGCCGACGAAGGTGAGTTGTAGCTGGTGGGCTGGGTTGCCGAGGGTTGCACCTACCCGAACGTCGTACGTGAGGGTCGCACCAGAGGTCGCGGCTGGGACTACGGATAGCAGCTTGGCCAGCTCGGCCGCAGTGCTCTTGCCAAGCTCGTCGATAGACAGGCGTAACTCTCGCACCTCGCTCTTGCCAGCGTCAGCGGCTTTCTGGCGAGCAGCTTGAAGGGCGACGTCTGCCTTCCCTTCCGCCTCGAACTGACTGCCGACTGCTTTCTTGGGTGGCGGCGGAAGAATGATCCCACCGCCCGTGCCTCCCTCTTCTATGACAGGAGCCGATGCGGGTGGGTAGAGGACGGTGTCGTCTGCAATGCGCACGGCTGCAGTCGGGTCGGCTTTGGTCGCCCAGCCCTTGGCTCCACGTTCGGCGTCGTTGTACTCCCAGACGCCATTCCGCACACCGGCTCCTACGAGCGCAGCGATCTGGGCCCGATCAAGCACCATCTTCAGGTCAGGACGTCGGGCGAATGCCCGCACGAGCTCGATTGTGGCAAGCGGGTTGTCGAGTTGAGCTCCGAGCTTCGACTTGATCCATCCTGGGTCGAGAGGCTTGTCTCCTGCTGCAAGCGTCTTCTCCATCGCGGCGAGTCGATCAAGGACGGCGTCGGCCTGGTTGGGTTTAACGCTCGCCTGGGTCACGACGTCGAGCTCCACCACGTCGAGCCCACCGGCCTGGGGCACGTACAGCAGATTCACGTGGTTACAGACCGCCACCCGCGCTTCAAGGTCACTCTGCTTGGCACGGTCGGCGAGCTCTTTGCGCTTCTCATCTGGCAGGATCTTCACCGTCTCACCACTGGAGGTCAGTTCCTTCAGTGCCAAGTGGCGGCGCACCGTGCGCAGCATGGCCTCATGAGTTGACGCTGTTGGGGCGAGGAACACGAGGCGGTTTCGGTACTCGCGGACTCCGCCAGCTGGAGTCTTCTCCCAGAGTTCCTTGATCTGGTTTGGGACGACGCCGAGGTCAGTAACACCATTGGCGCCACCGAATTCATCCCAATGAAGCACGACGAGCCAGGCGTCGTCGTCCCGGTCGGGGACTTTGGAGTCCTCCCAGGTGCGTTTGACCTTGAGCGCCGAGTCGCGGAATAGCCCTGCCAGGATGTCGGTGGCGGCCTGCTTGGCCTTTCCGGGAGTGATTTGCGACTCGGCCTCCTGAATCAACTTGGCCAACGAGGGCTCGACCGAGAATCGGAAGCCTCGGACGTCCGTATGCAGGTACCAGGCCGAGTCTTCGAGGTTGTCGAGTGTCTTGGTGATCACATTCGGATCATCTCCAGGGGCGAGGACCGCACCGATCAGCGCTGCGGCGGGCACTCCCGGGACTTCCCGTGTCAGCGAGTAGAGATATGCGGTGGTTGCCAACCGCCGGGCGTATGGGGCGCCCATATGTGCATCAACCTGCTCCGCGTGAGAAGGCTCGCTGCCGGGCTGGGAAGCAATGTCGGCCCGGATCACCGGTTCGAAGGTGGCCTTGTCGAGGCGGCTCGAGAGGTCATTCGCGAGTTCCTTGTCCGATAGGTCAATGTGATGAAGATGGATCAGCTGCGTGTCGGGTGGATGGGCTTCCCACAGCAACCGGACAGCTCGAGCAAGCAGTCGCAGGGCACCACGTGTCCGTTGGAAATTCGGAATCGTCGACAGGCGCTTGTCGAGGACCATCATCAGGTCCGGGTGGAATGGGTACGTCCGAGCGACTTCGGCGCTCCATGCCGGACCCGTCATGCGCTCGGGTAGGTCGGTTCCTCGGCCGAAAGCTTCTTCAGTGGCAGTTGCGTAGTCGGCCGCCACGGTGGCTGCTGCCGATGCATCGACATTGGCAAACAGGCGCCGGCTCAAGATCTTGGGAAGATCGGCCTCATCCGAGGGGTGAAGGACGTGCTCCTTGCGGGCGATCAGGGACTGTGCCGAGCTCATGGCATCCAGTACCTTGGCGGTCTCCTCACCGAACGCATCGGTGACCTGAGTGGTCGTGATCACCACCGCCGCGTGGGGCTCGCTGGCAACGGCTTCCATCAGCGACATGAGGAACGCGGTCGTCTGGTTCGCCAGAGTGCTGTTCTGCACTGCCTTGCCCTCAGCCACTCCTAGGTAGCGGGCAATCTCATCGATGAGCACGAGCGTCGGCCGGCCACCCATCATGTTGCGTAGTGCGTCTGCTCCGGGGGCAGTCAGGTCCTCGTCGTCTCCCCGAACAAGGTCGTAAGCGCTGAATCCGCCTAGCTGGAGAGCCAGATAGCCCCACACGGTGTTCGGGGTAATGCCCGCAACGGTCGGGAAGCTGGTCGCCCCAGAGGCCGTCCCCACGAACACGGCGATCTGCTCGACGGGTTCCGCGCTCAGGAGCTTCGGATCCATGAACTCGATTGCCCGCATCGGGTCCAGAAGGCCCCGAGCGGCGTGGTAGAGGGCAATGAGGTTGTGGGTTTTTCCACCGCCCAAGTTGGTCTCCAGCCTGACCACTGGAGCTCCGTCGGGTCGACCACCACCAAGTCGCCCCAGGACCTCATCAAGTAGCGACCGAAGGCCAGCTGAGGGGTACGTCCCTTCGAAGAACGCTGTGGCATCCCCGTAAGCATTTGGAGCGGTGCCGGCAACCACCTCGTCGAGGCTGGCAGCGAAAACTGAATCCGACAGAACGCCCTGCAGAACGTCTTGGCGTGGTTCGACGTGTTCAAACAGATTCATTGCCATGCTTCCCCCGTGCGGAGCCTGCCCCTGTGGAAATGTCCAGAGGGTGCCCAGAGGCTACCCCCGGGGTGTTTCAGGTGATGGAAGGCCTCGGATGCTCTGAACCCATCGGCCGTGCAGCCTGAAGATTCGCGCCATTCGTGACGCCCAGCTGCCCGAACGTTCCGCAACCGCCCGAACTTCCAGCGAGCCTCAAGCTATGGAAGACCCTGGATGTGCTCCTCCGCTTATGCCCCGGGGATACACATCTGTTAGCGGCACCGCTGTCTGCACACTGAGCGGCAACACTCCTTGACAATGGTTCGGCAACGCTGGTCGCACATCGTCGACTTGTATCCAGCCGACGGTGAGGATGGCCGTACCGACGAGGCGGTGTCGGTCGTCCAGGTACGACGCCATCGTGATGTCCTCCCGATGATTGGGGAGCGGGACTCGGGTGAGCTGGGCTGCTGACGTCGGATCGTCGATCCGACGTGACAGGTTGAGGGATGCCTCAGAGACAGCGTCGGGGCGGCTTGTACCGCCGCCCCTGACCCGACGGGGTCGGTACAACGAGCGGATGCGGATGAAAGTAGTCGGGACCATCGTGGTGCCCTCCAGTGAGAGTGGATTCATGGAGAGGACGGACCCACCCACGGACGGGGTGGTACAGGTACAGGAGTGGAGCCGCATGCAGCTGGTGAGGTGCCATCGAGGCCGACGTACGTTGCATCAGCGACGTTGCGGCCCCAAGGGAAGGAGAAGCCGCCACGATCTGACCATGAGGAGACTGATGACCGGCGAAACGGAGTCGTGAGCGGACTCACAGACGCCGAGATCGTGCGCATCGTCAACCGATACATCGGGGTGACCGGTGGGTACCTGGGACTACCGGAGCGCTTCTCGAATCGGACCCACTCCGATTTCTATGCTGAGTACTGCGACCTGTCCGTTCACTTGAGCCCGTTCGAGGGGACCACTCGGCAAACGTTCATGGTCGCTCTTGCATCCTTGTCCACCAGCGACCGAGCAAAGGTGCTCCGTGGCGTCATCGAGCGATTCCCGCCTGACGAATCCGGAGCCCCAGCCAGCCGACCGGCGACCCATGTCGTGCTGCTGACAGACATCAAGCGGCTGGAGGTGAGACCCCTCAGCCTTTTCCGGTCGCCCGAGACTAAAGCGCTACGCTGTGTACACAAAGGAGACACAATGCGAAAGGTGAAGAGCGTCGGCGTGCGAGAGTTCCGCACCAATGCCAGCACCTACCTGTCTGGGCCGGAGACGATCGCTGTAAATCGGCACGGCAAGGTGATCGGTTTCTACATCCCGCTCGCACGGGATGAGGACGAGGTACGCAGTGCTGTCGCCAAGCTCGGCAACGCCGTCGAGAAGTTCCTTGCTGAATCCGGGATGTCCGAAGAAGAATTGTCGGCAGTCTTCAGTCCAGAAGAGACGGAGGACTGAGATGGCTTGGCCACCTACTGCTGAACAACAGGCAGTCATCGACCACGAGATCACTCGCAGCGCCCGGATTCTCGCTGGTCCCGGTACAGGTAAGAGCGCAACAGTCATTCGCCTGATGCTCCGAATTAGTGAGGCAGACAAGAAAGGCAGACTGCTCACCTTCACCCGTGCAGCAACAAACGAGCTGAAGGAGAAGGTCGCCGAGCACCCCGAGGTCCTCGATGAGCCCAGCACAGTGCACTCCTTCGCCATCGCAACGCTCCTTGCAAATCCAGGGACCTCCGGTCTCCCAGAGCCCATACGTATCGCTGACGACTGGGAATGGAAAGAGTTGATCCGAGTGCATCTCGGCAATCTCATTGATTGCGACGTTCGTCTCGTAGAACGGGCAAGCGCGGAGATGGCATCGAACTGGGAATCCCTCGAAGAATTTGAAGACCCGAATCTTCCAGCCGACATCCGTAACCGCTTCGCTGGAGCCTGGGAACAACATCGCCGAATCTTTGGGTACTCGCTCTTGTCCGAGCTTCCGTTTCGGTTGCTTCGAGCCTTGGAGGACCACGACGACATCGACCTCGGACAGTGGGAGTTCCTGGTGGTCGATGAGTACCAGGACCTCAACCAGTGTGACCTGTCCGTCTTGAAACAGATCACGTACCGAGGCAGGTCTCTCATCGGCGCTGGTGACGACGATCAGTCGATTTACTCGTTCCGTCGTGCTCACCCGATCGGCATTCGGCGATTCGTTGAAGATGATTACCCAGGAGCTGACGACTACAAGCTGTCCATCAGTCAGCGCTGTGCCACTTCGATTCTCAACTGGGCTCGGCACGTCATCGAAGGATTGCCTGGGCGCCCGTCACGACCGGCCCTCACAGCAGCGGCACACTGCCTGCCCGGAGAGGCTCGATACCTTCGGTTCAACAACTGGGATCAGGAGGCCGATGGAGTAGCTCGTCTGGTGCAGTGGTTGACGCAGACCAAGGGAGTCGCTCCCGAAGATGTTGCCATCATGTTTCGGTCGAACCACAACCAGGCGTGGTCGGGTCCGCTTTCGGAACGTCTACAGCACTACGGAGTTCCCGTTGTGAACACGGGAGAAGTGCCCGAGATTCTCTCGGAGCCCTCGAACCGCCGGTTGCTTGCGCTTGCTCGGCTCGTTGTGGACAAGAATGACTCGCTCGCTTGGTGGACGATGCTCCACTTGACCCGTGGAATCGGCCCTGCGGTCCGTGACCACTTCTATGACGCTGCAGTAGGTGCGAACCATCGCTTCGTTGACCAGCTTCTCCAAGAACACGCGGCTGGATACCCGACGCTCTCTGCCGGACAAGCGCAACGAGTGAGGGACGTTGTTCAGCCAACGCTCGAACTCATCGAACAGGTTGACATCCACGCTGCTGACCTCGGCGACGGAGGGTGGGGCGCATGGCTATCCAAACAGGCTCCGACTTTTGGCGGGTGCGAAGATCGCTTCTCAACACTCCTCACTGACATCGACTCCGTCGTTGATCGAGAGGATGGGCTCGGTAGGTTCCTCAGCCAGGTTCAGCCAGTCGGCAAGGACCTGCGATCCGGACGGGCAGCAGGTGCAGTCCGACTTATGTCGATGGCCAGTTCCAAAGGTCTCACCGTTCGGGCTGCCATCGTGGTTGGAGTCGAACAAGGGGTGGTTCCCCTCCCGACTGGTCACCCGGACGAGGAGCGACGGCTTCTCTACGTCGCCATGACTCGCTCCACCGAGTACCTGTTCCTAACGTGGTCTGGACGCCGCCTGGGTCCAACGGCTCGCACCGGGGGACCAAACGTTGGTGCAGGCAGGAACCGATCGACCTTGCTGACGCATGGCCCGGTTCCATCCCAAGATGGCAACCCGTACCTCACCAGCATCGGGTTGTGAAGACAACAAAGCGACCGAACCAGGGCTCTCACCGACCCGCCATCCCACACGAATCCCACAATCCGACCCTCGCCGAAAAACGTGCCCGGACGTGAACCCGAAGGCCGTGCCTTCAGATCCCATTCTTGTCGTCGATCCGCTTGGCATGCACGCGCTTGAGTCGGCATCCTTCAGCGCATGTTTCATCGAAGGGGCGGGAATCGCCTCATTCAGGCCCAGGGCTGATGGAGGTTCATCCCGGAGTCAGAGCCTTCCCGAGGGCCGCGGCCGCGTCCCGGTCCCGTTCTGGCAGAGCGTGGGAGTAGACCTTCAGGGTCACCGAGGCGTCCCGGTGGCCCAGCCGCCCGGCGACGGTCCGCACATCATGGCCGGCGCCGATGAGCTCCGTGGCAGCGAAGTGACGCAGCGCGTGCAGGTGAGTGTTCACTCCTACCTTCGTGGCGATGGACCTTACGTAGTGACTCACGGTGTCTGGAGCGATCGGGCGCACAAGGTCGTAGGTGAAGATGGGGGAGTCAGGCGTGATGGAGATTCCCAGGTCAACGGCCCGGTCCTCCATAACCAGTAGGTGACGCTTCAGCGTCTCTTCTCCGAAGGTGTCGAGGGCCAGGCGCCTGGCGGCGTGGGTCTTCGTGTCCTTCGTGACGAGCTGCTTTCGGCCCATGGTGGCGACCGACCGCTCGATGGTCAGGGTGTGGCCGGTCCAGTCCACGTCGCCCCAACGGAGCCCGCACAACTCACCGCGCCGGGCTCCGGTCACCGCGGCCAGGGCGATAAGCGTGGCCATGTCTGGGTCGTCTGATTCGGCGGCCTGGATCATCGCCTGCACCTCGGCCACCGTGGGCGCTGTGACGGTCTTCGAGACCAGCTTTGGCGGGCTGGCATCCGTGGCCGGGTTGGACGCGAGGAACTTCCATTTGACGGCCTGACGGAAGCCCGCCCGCAGGATGGCGTGTACCTGTCGAACCGATGCTGGGGCAAGTCCCTCGTCGGTGAGGCCTTGGTAGAACTCGTCCAGCTCGAGGGCGGTGACCTTCCGGGCCGGCACGTGCCCGAGGGCCGGGCTGATGCGCTTGTCAATGAGGCGCCGGTACTCCCGCAAGGTGGTGGGGGAGCGACCCTCGCTGGTGATCTGCTTCAGCCACTTCGTGAGCAGCTGGTCGACCGTGATGCCGACTCCGGCCGTCCTACCGCTTCGGTTGTCCTCTAATTCCTTGACCAGCTTCGCCAGGGCTTTGGCGGCGGTGGTGACCTCGGGATCGTCCGACGCGTACCCCGGCCACCGCCGACTGACCTGGCCGTACTTGCCGGTGACCGGGTCACGTCCGGTCGCCACGCGCAGTTCGTAGACGGCG
>Ga0075522_10001553_pt1 | contig 17422 bp, 10 predicted proteins | sample NGEPerA_FD_74796 | JGI IMG/M metagenome (GOLD analysis project Ga0075522, IMG submission 74796) | Arctic peat soil microbial communities from the Barrow Environmental Observatory site, Barrow, Alaska, USA - NGEE PermafrostL2-A | ecosystem: Environmental > Terrestrial > Soil > Wetlands > Peat ... | reverse complement strand
GGGTAGGGATGCTGGGGTCTGACAGTGGCGACCATTTCCGCGTATCTTCCAGCGTGGACCAGATTACGTGCTTGAGGTTGGCTTTTTTGGCCGCGGCGGCCATGGCGTGCGCTTCAGCCATTTCCTTTTCCGGAGAGAAATGTGCCCAGAAGAACGTAACGCAATACGCTCCGTATGCCCCTTTGAATGCCTTCTCGATGCTGGCCGGGTCGTCCACGTCCGCGGCAACGACTTCGGCGCCCATTCGAGCGAGTTCTTTGGCCTTGTCGCTGTCAACGTCCCGGGTAATTGCGCGAGCAGTGAAACCGCTCTGCGGATCGCGCAGAATTGCTCGGACCAGCCCTCCGCCCTGCGCTCCAGTCGATCCGAACACGCTAATAATCTTCTTTTCAGCCATTATCGCCTCCGCGAAGAATTGGAAAGTGCCTGCGGCGTATAGGAACTGCCTGCGCCGATCATATCATTCCATTCGAGAGACCTCGCAGAGCGTTTGGCATGAGCAATTCGGGCGGTGGCTGTGGAAAATGCAGCGAAGAAACACGAATCGCATGTTTCTTATATTGAAACACATAACTGGATCTGTTATAACAACAGAGTTACTTGACGGAGGCGGAGACCGCGACTCTTAACGGCTAACTAACCCAGCCGCCTTCGTCCAGTGCCTACGCTAATCGATTCCTTCCGGACTTGCAAATTAACCCGATTCTTAAATTACAATCATCTTTCACTGACCGCTTTTCACTGACCGCTGACCTTGCCCTGCGGATGAATTGCGACGATTGACTTTGCCTGATCGCAGGGCAGAACCTCGGGTTAAAAGATTTTTGTAACGCAATAGAGAGATTCTTAATCTATGATTAAGAAGAAAATATCCCGGGAGGACTTTATGTCGCTCAAAGCGGTTTTGATCAGTCTGGCAGCCAGTTCCCTATTGATGTCGGTGCCGGCGCCGGCGCGCGCGCAGATGCAATTGGGCGAGCGCGAGGCTGTCGATATGCCTGCCGGCGATGCCAAGGAATTGGTCGAGAATTCCTGCTCGGTATGCCATAGCCTTACAAATATTACAAAGTCGCAGGGCCACACGCCGGAAGAATGGAAGACCACCATTTCGATGATGCGCAACGTGGGCGCCGCAATACCCGACGACAAAGTGGAAATGGTCACGAACTACCTGATTAAGAATTTTCCTGAGAAACCCGGACCGGCGCCCGCGGCCATCCCGGGCAACGTGGAAGTTTCGTTTAAAGAATGGAAATTGCCGACGCCAGGCACGCGGCCGCATGATCCTTTGGCCGCGCCGGACGGCACAATCTGGTATAGCGGACACATGGCGAACCTGCTTGGCCACATCGATCCAAAAACGGGCGACATCAAGGAATATCGCACGGGAAAACCGATGTCCGGTCCGCACGGACTCGTGATGGATAAGCAAGGGAACATTTGGTTCACCGCGAATTTCAAGGCGTATATCGGGAAGTTTGAGCCAGCGACGGGAAAATTCACGGAGTATCCGCTGGATCGTAATGCGCGCGATCCGCACACACCGCTCTTCGATCAAAAAGGCACGCTGTGGTTTACCGTACAGGGCGCGAATATGGTGGGCCGCTTAAACACGGAAACGGGCGTCTCGAAAGTAGTCACTTCGCCAACTCCGAAATCGAATCCATACGGGATGGTCATCACCACCAAGGGCGTTCCCTACTACGTCGAATTTGGCGCCCCCAAAATCGCCAGTATCGATCCCGAAACCATGGAGATTCACGAATACAATCTCCCGAATCCGGACGCTCGTCCGCGGCGCGTGGCGATCATGCCGGACGATACGTTGTTTTACACGGATTACGGACGCGGTTACCTCGGGGAGTTCGATACCAAAACCGGCAAAATGACCAAGGAATGGCTCTCGCCAAGCGGCCCTCAATCCAGGCCATATGGAATCACGATTGTAGACGGCATCGTGTGGTACAGCGAGGCAGGCGTAAAGCCGAACACGCTGGTGCGCTTCGATCCGAAATCCGAAAAGTTCCAGACGTGGACAATTCCGGCCGGCGGCGGCGTCGTGCGTAACATGATGCACTTCCCCGACGGCAAGCTTGTGCTGACGGAGAGCGGTGAAAACGTGGTCGCGCTCGTCACGGTAAAAGGCGGCGACAAGATGGCGATGGGCGCGAAATAAATAACCCGCTCGCTATTTTTGACAGCGAATCCCAATGTCATTTCGGATTACAAGTGCCGGGAAATAAAAAGGGGGAACATTCTCTGAAGTTCCCGGCGGTTTTTCAAGTTCGGTTCTAATTGCTTCGTTCGCGTCAGCCTCTGCCATGCAGCCGATGTGAATTATTCCCGCTACCCTAGTGCGATTCGTCACAATGATCTGTGATCCCAAACACAGAGCTCCGTGAGCCCGCCATGGTAAACATGTGTCTATAAGCCACGGCTACGACGCCATCAGTTTAATCCTCCTTCCTTTTGATCAAATTGAAGGCGTCCGTGGCAGGCGATTGCGAGTCCTTGGGCCGACCCTGATTACACATCTGTAAATTTTCAGAGCACTTCTGAATCAGCGTCCCGCTCAAACATTCGAATTTCAAACGCGAAATGGGAGGAAAATGATGATGAACCCACGTATTCGTACTGCGGCGATGGTTGCAGCGTTGTTATTTTCAGGTGTGACGGCTGCAATGGCGCAAGACACCGTCAAGAAGTCGGCGATTCCGATGACGTCCGCGGCGTCGGGCCAGGAAATGTTTAATACCTACTGCGCGGTTTGTCACGGAGTAAGTGGCAAGGGTGACGGCCCCGCCTCCAGCGAATTCAAAATTCCTCCGGCCAATTTGACGATGTTGGCGAGGAATCACAATGGAACGTTCCCTGACGCTTACGTTTCAGAGGTTATTCTAACCGGCCCGCGAGATGCTAAAGCGCACGGGTCGAAAGACATGCCCGTATGGGGACGGTTGTTTGCGTCGCTGGGCGACGAAGCCACAGTGAAATTGCGCATTCACAACCTGACAACTTATATCGGAACTCTACAAGCGAAGTAAAACTCTCGACGTGTCGGGAAACACTGTCCGATATTTATGACGGGATGCAGGATTTTATAAAATGACTGAAATGCACAGTTCCTGCATCCCGATTCAGAAATGTACACACGATAGAATCGTGCGCGAATCCGCGCGTAAGGCTACACGTCGGCGAGCGCGCACCCGCCCTATATACACACTATGAAGGAAGACTTGGCAGCGACGTCGCGCGAAGACTATCGCGCGGTATTTTTTTGAAGTACGGTTATCCGGCCAGTGCGGCCTTGATGCGTTCGGCAGTGAAAGGTACTTGCCGGATGCGCGCTCCTGTCGCATCAAAAATGGCGTTCGCAATCGCGCCAGCGACCACGGTGATTGCAGTTTCGCCCGCCCCGGTTGCCGGGAGATTTGGGCGATCGAGCAGCACGACATCCACCTTTGGCACGGCGAATCCCAGCGGCAGCGAGTGATACGTTTTCCAGTCGATAGAGGTCACATTGTGGTCGTCCCAGGTGACTTCTTCGCCGAGTGCGCGACTCAATCCCTGCAACGCACCGCCCTCGGACTGATTCCGCAATCCGTCCGGATTGGATACGGGCCCCGCGTCGATGGCGACAACCAACCTCTTTACCACAATCTTTCCAGTCGCCAATTCCACTTGTACTTCAGCCACCATGGCTGAGAAACCGTTGTCGCCCTCGTATGCCACGCAGGAAATGCCACGCCCGGTGGCGAAACCTGCTGCGGATTTCCCATGTGGATTTGGCGAAGGGCGCGCGTCCCAATTCGCATGCACGGAGGCCGCCTTCACCACGTCCACCATTCGCGATTCGCTCAGGTGGCGCAAACGGAATTCCACCGGATCGGCTTTCGCGTGCGCTGCGAGTTCATCCATGAACGATTCGTGCGCAAATGTGTTCTGCAAGCGCTGAGGGGATCGCAGCGGTCCGGTCCAGAAAGGTGAAATCACGTTGTGCAGCAGTGCACGTTCGGATTTTACCGTTCCCGCGCCATGATCCGCGCCGCCGACGTGACCCACCACGTACGACGGAATCGCATTGCTATTATTGCTGAATGAGGTGGGCTCCGGCGCGGGAGAGCGCGGCTTGAATTGCTCCGGCTGAAATCCAGCCAAAAATCCGGTAATCACATTTCCGGGATATGTGTACACGGGGCGATTTCCCAACACGGGCGACCATGCCTCGTGGTCCCACGCCACAATATTTCCCTGCGCGTCGAGCCCTGCGCGCTCATCAATTGTGAACGCGAATCCGTAGTTCTCCCACGCCATTTCCTGTTTGCGCGTGAGCTGAACACGCACCGGTTTGCCCACGGACTGGGAAAGCAGCGCCGCATCGTAGGTCACTGCGTCGGCGCCATTAATTCCGTAGCAGCCCGATCCGCGCTTGAAAATAACGTGCACGTTTTCTGGTTCCAGCTCAAGCAACATGCCCAGCGTGGCACGCATGTGCCATACACCTTGCGTAGCCGACCACACGGTGGCCTTATCTCCCTGCACATCGGCGACGGCGCACGAACTGCCGACGGATCCGTGCATCTGATAGGGATGCAGGTAGGTCGCCGTCACGACGGTTGCGGCATCGGCGAGTTTCTGATCGACGTCCTTGGAATTGACCAGCAGGATATCGCGCACTGGCTTCTGCGTTCGCAAGCGTTCGTAAAGTGTTTCCTGCTTCGGCAGTTCCGGAGCGGCCGACCACGTTACGCTCAGCTTTCTGGCAATCTGAACGGCTTGCCACGGCTTTTCCGCCACCACGCCCACAAAATTCTTTTTCACCACGACTTTTACGAATCCCGGCATCCCGGCGACAGAGCTCTCATCCACACTCATGAGGTTCGCGCCCACAGCGGAGGGGCGAATCACCATGCCGTGCAGCATTCCCGGCCGCTTCACGTTCTGGGCAAATTCAAATGTGCCCATCACCATGTCGGTCATGTCCGGGCGCCCGATCGGTTTTCCGAGGATAGTCCACTCGCTCGCGGGTTTGCGCTTTGCGGAAGTATCCACTTTGAGATTGAACTTTTTGCCGGCTACCAGGTCCGCGTAGGCCACTTTTTTCGGCGCGTCACTTTTCGCGCGAATCGTTCCATCCACCGCGACCAGTTGCTCCACCGGAATGTTCAACTTCTTGGAACCAAGATCCAGGAGGGCCTGACGGGCAGTGGCGCAGGCTCCCGCGAGATTATTGTGATTAAAATTGGCAGGATGGGACTGGCTGCCGGAAGTTACGCCCTGGTCAGGCGTCATCGACGTGTCCGCTGCGATCAATTGGACGCGCTGAAACGGCACGCAGAGTTCCTCGGCCACCAACTGCATCTGGGCCGTGGACATTCCCTGGCCTAACTCTTCTTTGCCTGTGTACGCGGTAACGATTCCATCGGATCCGATGGCGATCCACGAATCAACTTCCGTTGCGGGCGGAGAATCCGGCGCCGCGTTTTCTCCAAACACGGCTGGGCGACCCTGCGCAGCGAACGTCTCGATCGCGCTACCCATGCTGAAACTTACGATGAGCGCTCCGGTTCCCTTGATAAAATTGCGACGGGAAAATCCCGCCCGCTCCAAAGCGTCCGCCGCATCCTGCGCCATTTTCGATTCCGACGCATCGTGAGATGTTTTTTTCATCGCGCCATCTCCTTCTGCGCATTTCCGATCGCGCGGAGCATCCGCGTGTGAGTAAAGCACCTGCACAACACTCGCGACATTCCCTCCTGAATTTCTTTTTCCGTGGCTTTGGGATTTTTATCGAGGAACGCTTTGGCCGTCAGAATCACGCCGCTTAAGCAGTAACCGCATTGCGCGGCTTGCTCATCGATAAACGCCTTTTGAATCGGGTGCGGCTTTTCCGGCGTCCCCAACCCTTCCAGCGTGACGATCTCAATTCCCTGCACGGCTTCCACAGCCGTGATGCACGATCGAACCGCCTGTCCCTTCACGAGCACTGTGCAGGCGCCGCACTGCCCGAGGCCGCAGCCGAATTTCGGACCGTGCAGGCCGAGCTCGTCGCTCAACACGTACAGCAGGGGCGTAGTGGGATCGACGTCCAGACTATGCGTTTTGCCGTTCACTTTCAATAAAATGACGCTCATATGCCCTCGAACTTATTGCGAAAGGTGTATTTCGTCAAGTGTATGCCTTTCCGGATGGCCGATGCAATTCCTGACTCGCAATTCAGCAGGAAATCTCCGATCGCACGGAAATGAAAAAGGCCGAATCGATATTCGGCCCTTCTCATTTCCGTGCGCGCCAACTCGCGTGCGTTCCTTCCGGAACGGCGCGCCTTAACTATTTCCCATATACATGACGTGAACGTACGTGCCCAGCCTCACGTTGTAGGCCAGATACCATCCATCATGATCCGGATCTGCATAAATCACGATGTCGTCCGAGTTCCATAGCCAACCGTTCGCATAATCGATATCGTACGGCGCAACGGAGAAATAAAATCCATTAAACCAGAAGCGGTCCGGTCCGCCGCCCTGAAGGTGGAAAACGTGCCCGCGGCCAAAGCCGCCGTTAAACCGGCCATGTTCAAACGGATGGTCCAAATGGTAGTGGACGTCATCCCTTCCTGTGTCGTGTCCAATCCATTTGTCGCCACTTGCATGGACATGGGGCGCTTCGGGATGTCCTTGCTTATCGCTATACGTCCGGCGCTGATCCTGATTTCCGCGGGCTTGCTCCTGCGCAGGAGCCTGGCGTGATTGTTGTTGGGCTGGAGCGGGTCGCTGCGCGGGCGCCGGGCCAGGGTGCGGCGCTGGTCCATGCGATGGAATATGCCCACCTCCTACGCCACGCGCGTGTTCGGCTCCACGATTTTGAGCTGCTGCCGGAATAGTGGCTATTGCACACGCCAGAAAAATACCTAGAAGACTTTTCATTTTTAAACTCCTGGGACAAGGTTTGGAAGCACACGGGAATGGACGAGTGTTGGAGTTGCGCATGTCGATTCTCTGCTCAATTAACATCCCTATTAAGATGGCTTCGCGAGACGTCCGGTTGCAAGAGAGTTCCCCGCTAACATGACCGTTAACATGAGACGGGCGACGTTGGAAAATTCTTCGCCTTCGTGCACACTACGTACAGGAAAATCTCAATTGAATATAGGGTGCCCACGATGAAGCTGGACAAAATTTATACCCGGACGGGCGACGAAGGAAAAACTTCTCTCGGAGACGGATCGCGCCTGCCAAAATTTCACCTGCGGGTTACGGCTTACGGCAGCATCGATGAGGCAAACTCCGTCATCGGCGTGGCGTTACTGCACGTGCCGGATCATGACGTGATGCAGGTGCTCCGTCACATCCAAAATGATCTGTTCGACGTGGGCGCGGATTTGTGCCAGCCGGAAAAACCCCGAAAAGAGAAGCCCGCCCTGCGCATCACGGAAGAGCAAGTGGTCTGGCTGGAACAATGCATCGATCGCTTTAACGCCGATCTTGAGCCGCTGACCAGCTTCGTGCTTCCCGGCGGAAGTCCCGCCTCGAGTTACTTGCACCTTGCGAGAACTGTCACGCGGCGCGCGGAACGCGATGTGGTGCGTCTATCGGTGGATGAGCCTGTGAATCCCGCCGTGCTGCGCTACGTCAACCGCCTTTCAGATTTGTTTTTTGTTCTCGGAAGATATTTGAACGACAATGGGAAAGAAGACGTCCGCTGGCAGCCGGGCCTGCATCGGTAAGACGTTCAGTAGGACAGGCTTCAGCCTGTCTGGTTTGGATTTTCCGTCGACGTCGGCCGAAAAGAAGACAGGCTGAAGCCTGTCCTACCAAAACCGCATTCCGCTCACAGCGTCGTATACACGACGTGCGTGAATCCATCGCCTTTCAGAAAGCCTTTGCCCCACTCCGCATCCAGATCCGCAAAAGGTTTCGCCGCAATCGCTTCGTCGAGCGATTTTCCCGCGGTTTTCAGTTTCCTTACGCGCGCTTCGGCCACCACGAGCATGTCGCGAAATTTTTTCAGGTCGGCTTTGTTTCCTAGCGGGCCATGGCCGGGAACAACTTGCGTGTCCTTGTCGATCATCGCCAGCATTTTCGTCGCGCCCGCAATCATGCCGTGAATGCTGCCGTTGGTTCCCTTGTCGATATAACAATAGATGCCGTTGAAAAAAACGTCGCCCATGTGCAGCACGTTGGCTTTCTGGAAATGAATGTAAATATCGGAATCCGTGTGCGCGGGCGCGAATTTTCCGAGCGAAACGTGTTCACCGTTGAAATGCATCTGGTAAGACTCTTTAAACGTGCGCTGCGGCAACGCATTTTCAGCATACGGCACACAGTGCATATCAATGAGGTCCAGGTCGTGCGTTTCCGACAATCGCTTCAGCGTGTTCTCATGGGCGATCAAATTCGCTCCCGCCGCGCGCACGTTGACATTATTGTCGGTGTGATCCCAGTGCCAGTGGGAATCGATGGCCAGCTTCAAAGGCGCGTTACTGATGTCATCGAGCGTTTTCTTAAATCTGTCCCATGCCCCTTGCGTGAACGTATCCACGAGCAGCTTGCCGTCCGTGCCGTTCAGCACCACCACGTTTCCGCCAGGCCCCGTCAGCAAAGTCAGCGAGTCCGAAAGCTTCACGGTCTCGATCGGAACCTTTTCAAATCGGTGACGGGCCTGCTCGACGCCGTCCATCGGGGCCGCTCGCAAACTTCCGGGAAAAAGATGCGAAAGCACCCACGAGCCCGCCAGTGCACCTGTCCCCTGCAAGATTTTTCGTCGCGTAATTTCCGTGCCGTTTTTGCCAAACTGCATCATGCACCTCGCTGATGGCGGAATCAGTTTCCTATGTTGTCTGCCGGGGGGAATATAACAAATTTGGAACAGCAGAGACAGATCGGCGAACGTGGCAGTTGCCTACCGCTCGAGCGGCTTTCAGAAACTCGCCGCACTCGCTATACTGACGCCGCTTTGCGAATGCGAGGTGTTGACATGGATAAATTCGAATCTTTTAAAGCAGCACAAAAAGAAGGCTGGGCGCATTTCGCGCCGTACGAAGCGCACACAACTCCTTGTGCCGCAATGCTCGTGAAGCGCGCGGGCGTGCATGCCGGGCAACGCGTGCTGGACGTAGCGTGCGGGACCGGCGTTGTATCCGTTACGGCGGCGCGGCTCGGGGCGCGAGTAACGAGCCTGGACCTTACTCCCGAATTGCTGGCGCGTGCGCGGGAAAATGCGCGCATTGCGGGCGTCGAAATTAATTGGAACGAAGGGGACGTCGAAAATCTTCCCTTCGCCGATGCGAGCTTTGATGTCGTTCTCAGCCAGTTCGGACACATCTTTGCGCCGCAACCCGAAGTTGCCATCGGCGAAATGCTGCGCGTCCTGAAGCCCGGAAGTACGATTGCGTTTTCCACGTGGCCGCCGGAATTTTTTGTGGGCCGCATGTTCGCGCTATCGATGAAATACCTGCCGCCTCCGCCGCACGCGGCTCCGGCCCCGCCCCTGTGGGGAGAGCCCAGCATTGTGCGCGAGCGACTCGGCTCCGCCGTAAAGGACATCCATTTCGATCGCGAGCGGATGACGATTCCAGCACTGAGTCCCGCCCACCACCGCGCAGGGGCGGAGAAAAGTGCGGGTGCCGTCGTGCGACTGGTCGCCGTGCTGCAGACAGCCGACCCCGCTAAACTCGAACAGTTTCGCCGGGAATACGATGCGCTGGCGGCGGAATATTTTGAGGACAATCTGGTCCGCCAGGATTACTTGATTACGCGCGCCACCAAGATTTGATTGCTCATTCAGCGGGCCAGACATAGGCACGGGCCGACTGAGCAATTCCTTGCGAGGTTCAGAAGGACGATTCGAGTAGCACAGCCGCTCTTGCCTCTGTGCACTTTGCAAAACCCACACTGGCAAGAGTGCCTGTGCTACTTAAAACATTCACCCGAACCATTTTTTCGAAGCCTGCTGAGTCGCAGGAAATTTGCGCTCCTCCATCCCCTTTGTATAGGCTTAGATAGGGGGTGATCACGATGAAACTCATGCAGTTTCCCGAGTGTCCGCAGCCTCAAAGCGATGGCACGGCCTCAACTCGAGGCGTGCCGCTATTTTTGCGCGCGCTTTGTTCATCGCTGCTAGTTTGCCTTCTCGCTGCCATCCATCTACGAGCGGACGAAGGGATGTGGCTGTTCAACAATCCGCCGACAAAAATTCTGCAGGAAAAATATCATTTTCAGCCAACGCCCGAGTGGCTGGAGCACGTGCAGAAATCTTCCGTGCGATTCGACAACGGTGGTTCCGGCTCCTTTGTCTCTGCCAATGGCCTGGTGATGACCAACCACCACGTGGGCGGGGGGTGCCTGCAAAAATTGAGCACGAAAGAAAAAGATTATGTCGCCGATGGATTTGAGGCGAAATCCAGCGCGGAAGAGCCACGCTGTCCCGATCTGGAGCTGAACGTGCTGATGAGCATCGAGGATGTGACCGCGAGAGTGTCAGGCGCCGTGCAATCAGGAATGGATGGGGCGACGGCGGAAAAAGCGCGGCGCGCGGAAATCAACAAGATAGAAAAAGAGTCTCACGACAAAACGGGACTGCGCAGCGACGTGGTGCCGCTCTACAACGGCGGGCAATATCAGCTATATCGCTACAAGCAGTACACCGACGTGCGCCTGGTGTTCTCTCCGCAAAAATCGATCGCATTTTTCGGCGGCGATACCGATAATTTTGAGTTCCCGCGTTACGACCTCGATATCTGCTTTTTTCGCGTCTACGAAAACGGCAAGCCTGTGCACCCTGGCAATTATTTCAAATGGAGCGAAGCCGGCGCCGCGGAAGGCGACCTGGTCTTCGTTTCCGGCAATCCCGGCCGAACCGAGCGCGGAGACACGGTGGCCAACCTTCTTTACCAGCGCGATTACGCCATTCCGGGCACGCTCAATTTGTTGCGGCGTCGCGAAGTCCTGCTCGACAGCTACTCCGAACGCACCACGGAAAATGCGCGCCGCGCCGAACGCGAACTTTTCAGCATCCGAAACAGCCGCAAGGCTCTGCTCGAAAGGCTCGCCGGGCTGCAGGATCCGTCCATCATCGCGAAAAAGCGCGACGAAGAAACAGAATTGCGCGATGCCGTAGCCAAAGATCCAAAACTCAGTCGCGTGGACGGCAGCGGCTGGGAGGAAGTTGACGCCACCCTCAAGGCCCTGATTCCGATCCGCGACGAGTACAACTTGTTCGCCATTGGGCCGCAAAGATCCGCGATGGCTTTCAACAGCGAATTGTTCAATATTGCGATCGAACTCGTGCGCCTGGCAGAAGAAACGCAAAAGCCAAACGGCGAGCGTCTGCGCGAATACTCGGACGCCGGTCTCAGTTCGCTGAAACTGCAACTTTTTTCCGACGCGCCCATCTACGACGACATGGAAACCGTGAAGCTCGGTGACTCGCTCGGAATGATGGCCGAAGTGATGCGCGAGGAAAACAAAACCGTTCAAATGGTGCTGGCTGGGGAATCGCCGCGGGACCGTGCGGCCGAATTGATTCGCGGCACTTCACTCAAAGATGTTGCGGTGCGCAAACGCATCGCGGATGGCGGCCTGAAGGCGATTCAGGAATCGACGGACCCGATGATTCAGCTGGCCCTCGCAATCGATCCCGAATCGCGACGAATTCGCCAGACATTTGAGCAGCAGGTGGACGAGCCGCAGCGTCAGGCGTACAGCAAAATTGCCAACGCGCGATTCGCCGTGTACGGCTCGACCGTTTATCCCGACGCGACCTTCACGCTACGCCTGGCTTTTGGCGTCGCCAAGGGTTACACGGAAAACGGCCACCAAGTTCCTTGGACCACCACGCTCGGCGGTACGTACGAACACGCGGCCGAACACGGAAACGCGGACGGTTTTGAGTTGCCGAAAATCTGGATCGACAGAAAATCCCGGTTGAATCTTTCCACGCCTTTTGATTTCGTGAGTACCGCCGACATCATTGGCGGCAATTCCGGCAGCCCCGTGGTCAATCGCCAAGGTGAAATCGTCGGAATTATTTTTGACGGAAACATCCAGTCGTTGGTCCTCGATTATATTTACACTGACAAGCAGGCCCGCGCGGTCGCGGTGCATTCGGCCGGTATCGTGGAGGCATTGCGAAAAATATATCAGGCCAATCGATTGGTGGCGGAGCTCACCGGGGAAAAATAGTTCTGGAATACCAGCAGGCTGAGGAAAAACTCAATGCTCTGTCATTCCGAGCGAAGAGAGGAATCTCTCCTTCATTTGATTTCTCATACTTAAAATCGAAGAGAGATTCCTCGCTTCGCTCGGAATGACAGAATAAAAGTGCTTTTTCCGCGGCTTGCTCGAGATTTGCGCGACGGTTGCGGCGGAAAATTAGACATGTAGATAAAAAAGGCCGGACGTTTTTCCGTCCGGCCTTTGATTCTGTCGCGTCAACTGTTTTCTCGCCAGGCAACTTCAATGCGCGCCCTAGTTCGGAAACGGCACGTAGGTCCAATGATCGTTGAGGTATCCCGGAGGCGCGCCGTTGGAAGAATCGTAGCCTTCACCGCCGAAGAGGTGGACATTACCCAATGAATCCGGCCCCCAGAAGGCCGCGCCACGGCGCCCGCCGACGACATTTTCTATAAAGGGCACGTTACTCAGCGAATTGGCGTCATCTTTAATCGCAAATACGCTGTTCTGGTTTGCGTTGCTAATTCCTTTCCACCAAATCCACTTACCGGAGCTCTGCTGATATTCCCAAATATCATTCAGAAAGCCCGTCGGATCTGTGGTCGAGGTTCCGTATCCCCACCCGCCGACCAGCCAGAGGTTACTGTTGGCATCTCTCCAGCCCACAGCGCCCCAACGTGACCCGGGAGCGTCTCCAGCAGCTCCGGTGCTCAAGTTACTTGAGGCTTGCGCGCCATAGCTGCCAGTCTGATTTGCGAGGTTACTCCCCGCCACCCATTTCCATTGCTTCGTCGTAATATTAAATTCCCAGAGGTCATTCAGGATCGACCCGGCCGGCGGTGGACCAGCGGTTCCGGTCCCGACCGAATCGAGTCCAAATCCCCCGAAAAGCCAAATGTTACCCGAAGCATCTGCCCACAGAACCGCTGCCTGCCGCCCACCAGGAGCGGTCGTACCGGTCGCGGCCCCCAGCGTGCCGTAATTGCCATTCTGATTGGCGGCAGATGAAGGAGCGGGCCCCATCCACGTCCATTGATTTGAGGTGGTGTTGTACTGCCAAAGATCATTCAACAAACCGATTGTGCCCGCGGAATCCAAACCTTGCCCGCCAAACATCCAGAAGTTGCCTGCCGCATCTTTGGTCGCCGCAGCCGCCCACCTGCCTCCGGGAACACCACCCGCCGCGTTTTGGGTGCCATAGACGCTGCTCACGTTGCCGATGGTGGAGCCTCCCGCCTGGGTCCATGGGCACGCGCTCGTCCCTGCGCCCTGGACATCAACCGAAGCGCCTGGCGTGCATTTCCATAGATCGCTCAGCAGTTTTGCATTTCCTTGACTGTCGATACCTTGGCCGCCGAACAGGTACAGATCGCCGGAATTGCTAGTCCAGCTGGAGCTACCCCATCTCGATCCTGGAGCGCTTCCTGTGAAAACATCCTCAAGTTCGAGTTGGTCGACGCGCACTTGAAAGACAGCAGGATTGCTCCCGGAGTTCGTGAAAGTGGGAAGATTCGCTGGGACCCACCCTCCAACAGCCGTGTCATACACCCAAAGATCGTTCATAAGTGACGGAAGCTGATTCCCAAGTGGGCTCGGATATGGGTAACCTTGCCCGCCGAAGAGCCATCTTCGGCCCGAATTGTCGGTCCAGGTCGATGCGAAATCCCTGCCGCCCGGTGTGCTCAGATTTGGCGGAAACGTCAGGTTAGGAGGAAACAGAGGCGTCGTAACCGCGGAATAATTGTTCGCTTTGTTGGTGCTGCCAAGGTACCAGGATTCCCAGCCCCAATCGTTGTGTTGGCAATCAACGAGAACCGTGCTGACATTGGTAAGAGCTATGCCCGTGTAGAAGAAATCGTTGCAAGCCTGCTGCGGTTGGCTGGATGGCTCTAAAAATGTTTGTACGTTGTAAATGCCGCCGTTCGTCACCGGCGTCGCGAATGTGAATGTCGTATCCCCCGTTACAAATAAATCGTCACCCGCGTTATTTTGCAATTCCAATGTATCGCCGGGCCCCTCGACCAAGCCAACCACCGCTCCACTGATCTTGAAACCAGGCTGCGTGCATATGACTTCCACATTGGTCACGTTAGAGGTAGCCGTGCCGCTGCCGCTGACGACGGAGCACACTTGCGGCGGGCTCGATGGCTGTTTCAAAACAGTAACGCTATAAGCAGTGCCGCCGCTGACCGGAGCCGAAAACGTGAAGGGAACATTTCCTTGCCCGGTGACTGTGAAATTGTTGCCGCCATTGTTCTGAATAACGAGTCCGGTCCCGATAAGCCCGGAAACCGAACCGCCAATCGTGAGGCCAGTTGTACCGCAATTGATCAAAACGTTGGTCACGTTCGCCGTGGCTGTTCCCGTGCCATTCGAGATGCTGCACGTCTGAGCGGGATTGCTGGGCTGCGTTAAGATCGTCACCACGTACGCGCCAGTCACTGCCGTCTTAAATGTAAATGTGCCGTTGGCCGAGACGGGCAGATCATCCCCGGCATTATCCTCCAGCACCATGCCTGTCCCAGAAAGGCCGAGTACCGATCCACCAACCGTAAATGTCGAAGAGGTACCTCCGCTGCCGCCACTCCCTCCGCTGCCTCCGCTGCCTCCGCTGCCGCCACCGCTACCGCCCGAACTGCTCAGCGAGCCGGACGACCCGGAGTGTGCCGGATAGCAGGAATTCAGGGCCAGCGTAGCGAGAACAAGCGAGAGAAAAATTCCGGACTTCATCAGATGTTTCATGGCTGCGGAGTGCTCCTTGATTGCGAACGCGGGACGCACCACCCCGTAGCGCCGGCGAAGCGCTCGGGATCCACCCTCAGTGGAAGCGCACCTGTCTATGTGTTTCCGACGCTCGCGGAATTGCCTGATTACTGGTACGACATTAGTTAGCTGACTGTGTACATCTACTTAAACACCCTAATTCGAGTTACCATTTCGGTCAATTCTGACGTTTGGGTGATGTGCTTACCTGAATAATGAACAGAAGGAGTTATGCGGCTAATATGTGGATAAATTAATTTTGGTAATGTTTTACCCATGAAAAGCCATTTAGAATTAGTGACTTACTGTTAATTCCAAACAAAGTTATCCTGTGTGGAAAATTAGTGTCCTCTTATCGTTTTAGCGCTTCGCTGCGTTTTTTTTTCGGCCTTACGCCTTCCGCTCGTTCCACCTTCCGCATGTGATACGATCTAAAACGGTTTACATGAAACTCGCCGCGCTGCTCCCCCGCCATGCTTCGCTTTCGGGTCAGTGGCACTGTTTGTCGATTGAAACCGCCCCCTATGCGCCCATCTCAAATTCGAAACTTGGTCATCCTTGCGGTCTCAGCCATTGTTGCCCTCTGGGCCAGTTCCACGGCGGCCGACTACGTCATCGAGTACAACTGGTGGAAAGAAATCGGGCAGGTCAACACTTGGGTAGGCATGCTGTGGTACAGCATCGCGCCCGCTGCCGCCGGTACTGTAATCGCGTTCATTGCCCTGTGGTTCGCGCACGCGCGCGGCTTGCACTTCGCTGGAGTGTTGAAGCGCGACCATCGCATCTATTCCATGCTGATTCCGGTTGGACTGGCCGTGGTTGCCCTGGTATTCGCGTCCAGTTCAATTGACTACTGGACCGTGATGCGCTTTTTTGGCTCACGCGGCTTAACCGTTCCCGCCGATGCCTGGAAGGACCAGGTTTTTTCCCGCGGATTGCCTTTCTATCTCTTTGATTTGCCCTTTTATGGCCAGGTGCTCGGCTTCGTATTCGTCCTGGCGATACTTTGCGCGCTGGTGTTTTGGGCCACGGCGCGCGGTTGGCAGTTGGCCGAACGTTTTCGATATGGAAGTTTGGACTCGGGTTCGCATAAAGTCCTGACCATCGAACCAGGCACGCTACTTTTGCCCGGAGCAAGCCGAGCGGGTTTCGTGCGCGTGCTGACCGTGATTCTGCTGCTGGGCTTCGCCGTGTGGATTTACCTTGGCAATTATGAACTTCTGCTCAACACCCATGCCTTCATGACAGGCGCGGATTATGTCGACGAAAAAGTTACACTTCCCTTGCGGTGGCTGCTCATTGTCGTGTCGCTTGGCATGATTCCCTTTGTATGGATGCGCCAGTACAAAAAAGCCGCCTCGATTGTTGCCGCGTTTTTTGTTCTCCAAGTTGCTTTGCCCTTGATCGTCCATGCGGTGTATGTGCGCCCCAATGAGATTTCCATCGAGCGGCCGTATATCGTGCGCCACATCGAAGCGACATCCAGCGCGTTCGGCCTGAATCGTAATGCCCAGGAACTTCCGTTCGTGCCATCCGCCCAAGCCACCGTCGATCCCGTGCAGGACGCAACCCTTCTGGACAACGTTCGCCTGTGGGATTTGCGCGCTTACAATTCGACGATCACGCAAATTCAGGCGCTCCGCCCCTATTACACGTTTCCAGACACCGATGTGGACCGCTACTTCCCGAACGGACGCATCAAGCAAGTGTTGCTCTCGCCGCGCGAAATCGATGTGACCCAGTTATCGGAAGGCGCCAGCCAGAGCTGGATCAATCCGCGCTTCATTTACACGCACGGGTTCGGCGTCGTCATGTCTGAGGTCAATAAAATTACTCCTGACGGTCTTCCTGTCCTGTTGATTGAAAATGCGCCTCCGGAAATCAAGGCGCCCGGATTTAAGGTGACCAGGCCCGAAATTTATTTCGGAGAAAAAACACAGGATCCGGTTTTCGTCCACACGGCCCGCGAGGAATTCGATTATCCATCGGGAGACCAGAATAAATATTCCACCTATCAGGGCACGGGAGGATTTCCCGTCGGATCGCTTCTAATGAAAACAGCGGCGGCGATTTCGGAAGGCGAGCCTAATATTGTTTTTACGAGTTACCTTACGGGCGAAAGCCGCATGATGATTCATCGCAACGTACAGGAGCGATTGCAGTACGTTGCGGGATTCCTGGATTGGGATCAAGATCCGTACATGGTCATTACCGACGATGGCCGTCTGGTTTGGATGGTGGATGGTTACACGACTTCCCAGTTGCATCCATACTCCGCGACAATTCCCGTGCCCGGATTGCCTGATGGCGTGAACTACATCCGCAACGCCGTGAAGGCGACGGTCGATGCGTACGACGGCAAAATATCGCTCTACGTTTTTGATCCGACCGATCCGATCATTCAATCATACGAGCATCTCTTCCCGAAATTATTTCTGCCCGCCTCGGAAATGCCCGCGGATCTGCGCCGACACACACGCTATCCC
>Ga0075522_10001552_pt1 | contig 17432 bp, 11 predicted proteins | sample NGEPerA_FD_74796 | JGI IMG/M metagenome (GOLD analysis project Ga0075522, IMG submission 74796) | Arctic peat soil microbial communities from the Barrow Environmental Observatory site, Barrow, Alaska, USA - NGEE PermafrostL2-A | ecosystem: Environmental > Terrestrial > Soil > Wetlands > Peat ... | reverse complement strand
CACCTTCCCCGGCGGACCCGGCGGAGGTCCCGGAGGCCCCGGCGCACGCCCGGGCTTCGCTCCCGGCGGACGCCCCGGCTTCCCTGCCCGCCCCGGCTTCGGTGCCCGTCCCGGCGGCCCCGGCGGCGCGCCCGTCGAGGGTGGAGCGCCACCGTCCGCGCCGCGCCCGGCACGTCCCGGCCAGCGCCGCGGCAACCAGCGCTACGAGAAGACCAAAGAAGGCCCGATGAAGGGCTTCGCTCCGCCATCTCGTTTCGGTGGCGCGCAGATCCCCTCCGAACCCCTTCCCATCACCCGCACCATCACCGTGACCGAGGGCATCTCCGTAAAGGACCTCGCCGAAAAGCTCGACATCCGCGGCAAGGACCTCATCGCCACCCTGCTGATGAAGGGCGTCTTCGTCACTGTCAACCAGACCCTCGACGGCGAACTCGTCAAGGAAGTCTCGCGCCAGTTCGGCGCCGACGCCACCGTCATCACGGTCGAAGAGCAGCTCGAAAACGAGGCCATCGAAGGCTTCCTCGAAGACACGTCCAACATGATCGAAGTCGTCCGCGCCCCGGTCGTCACGATCATGGGCCACGTCGATCACGGTAAAACGTCGCTGCTCGACGCCATCCGCACCACCGAAGTCGCTGCCGGCGAAGCCGGCGGCATCACGCAGCATATCGGCGCGTACAAGGTGAAGATCACCAAGCCCGACTCCCCTGCCTTCGGCCGCGAAATCGTCTTCCTCGACACCCCGGGCCACGAGGCCTTCACCCGCATGAGGGCCCGCGGAGCCAAAGTCACCGACATCGTCGTCATCGTCGTCGCAGCCGACGACGGCGTCATGCCTCAGACCATCGAGGCCATCGACCATGCTCGCGCCGCCAAGGTCCCAATCATCGTCGCCGTCAACAAGATCGACAAGCCCGACGCCAACCCCGAAAAGGTCATGCAGCAGCTCGCCGCGCGCGGCGTGCAGGCCACCTCCATAGGCGGCGACACCGAGTTCGTCCTGGTCTCGGCCAAGAAGCACACCAACCTCGACGGCCTCGAAGAAATGATCTGCCTCGTCGCCGACACCAACGAGCAGAAGGCCCAGCCCGAGCGTCCCGCGGTCGGCACGGTCATCGAAGCCAAGCTGGACCGCGGTCGCGGCGCTGTCGCTTCGGTGCTTGTCCAGAACGGCACACTCAAAGTTGGCGACAGCTACGTGGTCGGCAACACCTTCGGCAAGGTCCGCGCCATGTTCGACGATCGCGGCAGAGAAATCAAGGAAGCCGGCCCGTCAACACCCGTCGAAATCCTCGGCCTCGAATCGATGCCCGATGCCGGCGACACGTTCCTCGTCATGGCGGACCGCGACAAGGCCAAGGGCATTGCGCAGTACCGCAAGATGAAGGAGCGCGAAGCCCAGCTCGCCAAGACTTCGCGCGTCTCGCTCGAAGGCCTCGCCGAGCAGATCAAGCAGGCCGGAGTCAAAGACCTCAACGTCATCCTCAAGGGCGACGTGCAGGGTTCGGTCGAAGTCCTCGCCGATTCGCTCGCCCGCATGTCCACCGAAAAGGTCCGCGTCAAGGTCCTCCACTCCGGCGTCGGCGCCATCACGGAATCCGACATCCTGCTCGCCTCTGCCTCAAATGCTGTGGTCATCGGCTTCAACGTCCGTCCGGAACGCAAGGCGCAAGACCTTGCCGCCCGCGAGAACGTCGATGTCCGCATGCACTCCATCATCTACGAGTTGCAGGACGAGATGACCAAGGCCATGTACGGCCTGCTCGATCCGGTCTACAAGGAGAACTACGCTGGCCGCGCCACGGTCCTGCAGGTCTTCAAGATCACCAAGGTCGGCCAGATCGCCGGTTGCCAGGTCACCGACGGCCTCATCCGCCGCGACGCGCAGGTCCGTGTGCTGCGCGACGGCGAGGAAGTCTGGAAGGGCAAGATCGCCTCGCTCAAGCGCGTCAAGGACGACGTCGCCGAAGTCCGTTCGGGCGTCGAGTGCGGTATCGACCTCGCCGGCTTCAAGGACATCAAGGCCGGCGACATCATCGAAACCTTCACCACCGAGAAGCTGGCCGCCGAACTTGGCGCCAACTCCGCCGAAGTCAAGAAGGCCCAGATGGCCGAACTCGCAAGGGCCAAGCAGATCGAGAACGAAGTCGCCGCAGCCGCCGCAGCCGCCGAAGCCGACGCCGCCAGCGCCTAAACCTAAGCCAGTCAACAACAAGGCCGGGAGCATTTGCTCCCGGCCTTTGTTATTGACACAAAAAAATACGAAGCCTGCGCTTGCATGTGTTGTCTTTTATTACAGCGCAGCCATTTTTCACGCAACTATTTTTACGCGCCAACGTCTCCATTGGAATGTTTCACCACCGTCTACGCCGCACGATGCGCGAGGCGAGTTTTCACGCCAAGGAGTTCGTGGCTATGAAGCGTATTGGGTCCCATTCCTTCTTCATTTTTATCGTTCTTTGCTTTCTCACGGCAACAGAGCGCAGGGCGTACGGCTTTTCTGGCTATATCGATCCCGGCTCCGGCCTGCTCGCACTGCAATGCATCACGTCCGTAGTGGTCGCCACCGGATATTACCTGCGCCGCCAGATTCGCTCGCTGTTTGGTCACAAAGAGAATCCCGCCGCGAAAGCCCGGCCGATGCCGGAAGCCCCACACGACGCCTCGTGACGTCCTCCTATCCCGCACCGACATTTCGTGATCCGGACGGATCGCTTGTCCTCGAGGACGAGCATGCGGTTCGCACGATACGCGATTCCGCCAGACTCGCGGTGCTTCGATTTATCGAGTCGCCGCTATACCAGCGTCTCCAACAGCGTGGAGACATAGTCGCCACTACCATCGACGATTCCCCCGCAGGATTGGTCCTGTTTCACCCCAGAATCCCCGTACCCACCTATCCCTGGGAATGGACACCCTCGCAGTGGATTGCGGCCGCCGACCTTACGCTGAATCTCTGCCAGGAAGCTCTGCGAGAAGGCTGGATACTCAAAGATGCGACCCCGCTGAACATTCTCTTTATGGGCCAGCGCCCGGTCCTCGTCGACGTGCTCTCATTCGACGAGCACGACCCTGCAACCTCCATCTGGCTCCCCTACGGCCAGTACATCCGCACCTTTCTGCTGCCTTTGCTGATGAATCGATTACTGCATTGGCCGCTGGCCCTCAGCCTCTTTCGGCGCGACGGGTACGAACCTGCGGAGCTCTTCGCCGTCCTCGACTGGCGGCAGCGGTTCTCGCGCAATGCATTCTGGCCCATCACATTACCGGCGTGGCTGGAGAGATCGGGAAGCTCGAAGAGTAAGCCAGCCGCTCGCCCTCCAGAAGCATTGCAACGCGGCGGCGACCCCGATCTGGCGTTGCACATACTCGAATCCACGCTCAACAAGTTGCGCCGACAGACCCATCGCGCCGCTCCCGATCTAAAGAGATCGGACTGGAGCGAGTACCCGGCCCAACTCAGTCACTACACCGCGGAGCAAAGCGGCAACAAGCGCGCATGGGTGCGCGAAGCAATCGAAAACCTTTGCCCCGCGCGCACTTTGGACATAGGCGCCAATACCGGCGAGTACAGCGTACTGGTCGCGGAAACGGGCGCAGAGGTCATTGCATTGGAGCGGGACGTAGCGTCCGCCGACAAAATCTTCCGCATCAGCCAGTCCCGCAAGCTTCCCATCCAAACCATTCATGCGGACCTCGCGCGTCCCACTCCAGCCGTCGGCTGGGATAACAACGAATCCAGCGCATTGCTCACAAGGCTGGAAGGCCAATTCGATCTCGTACTCATGCTCGCCGTCGTCCATCACCTCCTGCTACTGGAGCAGATTCCGCTAACTGCCATCGCCGCTTTATGCCACCGCCTCACTCGCCGGTACTTGCTGCTGGAGTGGGTGCCCGTCTCCGACCCCATGTTTCAGGAACTGATGCGCGGAAGAGAAGCTCTGTACGGCTCTCTGCACGAAGACGATTTCCTCGCCGCCTGCAACGGCCTGTTCACCGTCCTCCGTCGCCACACACTGGGCAACGGACGCCTCCTCCTGCTCCTCGAAAAAGATCCCCCGGCAGGCGCTTCGTGCTAAAGAAATTCGCCCAGTGCCTTGGCCTCTCATCGCTCGTGCTGGTCGCGAACTACGTCGACCTGCTCGGCGGCGGCGACAACGTCCGCCTGCACGCGCCGTTCGCGCTCCGCGGCATCGCGTTCGCACAGATCGCCGACATTCTCATCGTCGCCGTCGTCATCTTCATCATTCTCGCGGCATTCCAGCGTACGCGCTTCTACCGTTGGCTAAAGCTCCTCATCGTCATCGCCGTTCCGCCTTATCTGATCTTCCGAACGCAGCCGCTCTTTCCGTTCGTCATGCGGCCCGGTGTTCTCATCTTGCTGACAGCGATCTGGACACTATCGGTCCTGCTTCTTCGTACGAAATTCCCACCTTGGTACCGCATACTGCTCCGCGCCGGCGATATGACCGGCGTCTTCACCGCCGCCTTCGCTCTGCTCAGCATCGTCCAACTGCTTTGGGTTGCGCATTGGAAGCCCGCCCCGCAACAGCGCACAGCCCTCTGGACGACTTCGCCTCAGCCGCAGCGCAACCATCCCCGCCTGGTCTGGATCGTCTTCGACGAACTCTCCTACAATCAGGCTTTCGAACACCGAGCCCACGACCTTGAACTCCCAAATTTCGACGCTCTCCGCAATCAAAGCACGGTTTTCGCCAACGTGCAGCCCATCGGCTACAAAACAGTGAAAATCATCCCGTCGTTACTCACCGGTCGGGCTGTGGACGATTTCCGTTACCGCTTCGACAACACCTTTCTGGTCCACGACACCGGCCAACATGGCTGGCACAAAGTGTCCGGCGCCCAGACCGTCTTCCACGACGCCCAGCAGAACGGTTGGCGAACGGCCGTCGTCGGCTGGTACAACCCGTATTGCGGCATCTACGGAGACGCGATCGACCAGTGCTACTGGATGAATCTGGACAGCGTCACCGGCGTCATGGCCCAGCGCGACCCGTTCTGGCGCAACGTCTCTTTGCCGCTACAGCAAATCGCTCGCGAGGCCGAGTCTCCTGCGCGAGCCGCTCAGGACGCCTGTCGCGACGATGTTCTCCACCACCGCAATTCGTACATCGATCTCCAACAACACGCAGTGCAACTGCTACAGACCGACCAGGCTGACTTCGTCTTCCTCCACATGGCCGTACCGCACACTCCAAATATCTGGAACCGTAGCAAACACCAATACACAGACACCTGCGGCAGTTCATACCTCGACAACCTCGCCCTCGCCGATCGAACGCTCGGCAATTTGTTACACACCCTCGAAGCTTCTCCGCGCTGGAAAGACACCACCCTGATCGTCGAGGGAGACCACGGCTGGCGCATCGATCTATGGAACTCGTCGCCAGCCTGGACAGACGAAGACCAGGCAGCATCACGCGGAGTCTTCGACCCACGCCCCGCACTTCTGGTACACCAACCCGGCCAGACCCAATCCAAAACCAACTCAAGCGCCTGGCCCCTCATCCAAATCCACAACATCGTAGAAGAAGTGCTGAAGGGACAATCAGTGAATTTCTAAACCTTAGCCACAGAGGCAATTGCCTTTTTCCACCGGCCCTCTTGACACCCGCTATACAATTGACTCAGTCGAAGAAACGCTCGGACATGCGCCGGGCTCTTCTCTTTAACACCCGCATGAGCAGTCAACTCGCTTTCGACCGGCGGTTCCGGCGTTTGCAAACGAAGTACGGACCTAAGTCGTTTCGATAAGGGACTTTGCATCTTCTTAGGGGGAGGGGTACCACCGCGAAAGGCGAAAACGCATCCAGCCGTTACACTGGATGCCACATGAACCTCGACGCAATCCAAACCGCAATCCGCGACGCCCAACTCGACGGCTGGCTCTTCTACGACCACCACCACCGCGACCCCATCGCCTACCGCATCCTCGGCCTCGACCCGCAGAGCTTCGTCTCCCGCCGCTGGTACTACTTCGTCCCCGCGCACGGCGAGCCGCAAAAGCTCGTCCACCGCATCGAAGCCGGAAAGCTGGATGCGCTGCCGGGCGATAAGCACGAGTACTCCTCCTGGCAGGAGCTCGAAGCCAGCCTGCAAACGATGCTCGAAGGCTCAAGCAAAATCGCGATGCAATATTCTCCGCGTAACGCCATCATGTACGTCTCCATGGTCGATGCGGGGACCGTCGAAGTCCTCCGCGCCTTCGGCAAGCAAATCGTCAGCTCCGCCGATCTCGTCAGCCAGTTCGAAGCCGTCCTCACCGAAGCGCAAATCCAGACGCACTACGAAGCCCAAGTCCGCCTCGACCGCGTCCTCGCCGCCGGCTGGAAGCGCATCGGCGAAGCCGTCCGCTCCGGCCGCGGCATCGGCGAACACGACGTCGTCGAGTTCCTTCTCGCCGGCATCTCCCGCGAGGGCCTCTTCACCGACCACGGCCCCAACTGCAGCGTCGGTTCCAACTCCGCCGACTCCCACTACGAGCCGACCGCCGCCTCGTCCCGCCCCATCAAGTCCGGCGACTTTGTCCTCATCGACATCTGGGCCAAGCTGGCCAACCGCCCCGAAGCCGTCTGGTACGACATCACCTGGACCGGCGTCGTCGACCGCGAACCCACCGGCCGCGAAACCCTCATCTTCAACACCGTCCGCGACGCCCGCGACGCGGCGATATCCGTCATCCAGGCCGCCTACGCCGCCAACCAGCCCATCGCCGGCTGGCAAGCCGACGACGCCTCCCGCAACCTTATCCGCGCGGCCGGTTTCGGAGCCCAGTTCACCCACCGCACCGGCCACAACATCGCCACCGAGCTCCACGGCAACGGCGCCCACCTCGACAACCTCGAAACCCACGACGAGCGCCTCATCCTCCCCCACACCTGCTTCTCCGTAGAACCCGGCATCTACTTCCCCGGCGAGTTCGGCGTCCGCAGCGAAGTCAACATGATCACCAAACCCGGTGCCGCCGTCGTGAGCGGGCCGATGCAGAATGATTTGCTGCGCATTTGAACTTGATAAGAAGCGCTGCGCTCGGCATGTGCGTTAGATGATCCTGGGCAGCCCCACCCGCAGACGGATGTTCTCGATCCGCTCCGCGCTCAGTTGCTCGCTCGACAGGCCGCGCAACTAGCCGGCCCGGTCGGCCTTGACCCAGTTGGACAGCGTCTGTTCGACGATCCCCAGGGTCTTCGCAGCAGCCGCCACCTTCTGCCCAGACGCCACCGGCCGAACCGCCTCCTGCTTGTACTCCAACGTAAAACGCCGACGCTTCAACTTCTCCATCACACTCTCCTCTAAGCAATTACAACAGTTCGCTAAGAGAGACGTTTTCCGGGGGCAAGCACTGCTCTTGACGGATGTTGAGAGTTTCCATTAACATTCGGCGTTTGATTGCGGCCTCTCTAAGTTGCTGTTGGCAGATGTTTTTTGAACGAATATCTGCTCTGGAGATATGAAATGAACGCGGGACGTCTACATACTTGGCCCAGAGCTGCCTTCCGCCTGCACATTCTGACGAACCTTGCACTCCTCGGAGGCTTTCTATGGTGCGCAGCACCATCCCAGGCACAATCTACGGGTGTTGTATTGCCCTTCGGCAGTTATCAGGGACACTTTGATTTGGTCAACCTCGCTAACGGGGGGCTGCATATCGATATTCCCCTCTTCACCCACAAAGCACGTGGTGTTCATAGCGGAGTCTCCGTTCACCTAGCATATGACTCAGGATACCAAAGTGGCTACGACTTTGGCTGGAGGATAACAGGCGCAACTGCAGGGCAGGGCAGCAGTATATCCGCAAACTATCTGACTATCGAGTGCCCGCCGCCCAACTATAATAACGTGTACTATCAGGCATGGACCTACTATGTATCCGATGAATCAGGCTATCGTCACACATTTCCTGGTACTACAACAAATCCGGACGCGGGCACATCCTGCCCGAATAACTTTCAGTATACTTCCCTCAATGCTTCAGTTGACGGATTTAGGATCTCGGCGAGCGGACCCAACGCCGATGTGACGGATAGGTCGGGTACAACATTTTCGTTCATCTCCTGGGTCCCCGGGTTGGCGGTAGCTGATACGAATGGTAATGGGGGCGCTACCGATGGCGGCCGTGGGCCGCTAGGGAACAATAATCAGTCTCTACAAGATAATTCCAATATAAGCGTTAACGTGTCTGGAGGTATTGTTACTACTGATCTATATGGAGTTCCCTTGTCGAGAGCTCCTACAATCGTTCATTACACCGATCCAAATGGCAGTCCGCAGCAGATCGCAATTTCCTACAAAAAAGACGTCTCGGGCGTATTTCTGGTCGATGCGGTAACCTTTCCTGATAACAGTGCCTATCATTTCACCTACCAGGCGCCTACTTGCTCCTCAGGCACACTTCCCAACGGGAACATAGGGTACCTGGGATCGGTTCAACTACCAACCGGCGGCTTGATCTCCTATTCCCTTACCATGAGTGACTGTAGTGCAAGCCAGAGATCAACTAATACGTTGGCACGCACAACTTCGGATGGCCCTACGACCTACGCCACAACTTCCCACGGTTGTAACAGCAACTCCAGCTACTACGACCTGCCTTGTACGACAACTACTATCGCACACGCTGACAGTAGCACCGAGACAGTCAATAATGTCCCACTTACCGGGCTCGCCTATAATCTCTCATACAGTGGAGGTAATGTAGAGACGTCTCATTACTGGTACAGCTCATCTGGCGCTCTCATGAGGTCAACGATGCGTTGTTATAACGGCGCATCTGGTGATTGCACGACAGCTCCTGTTTCTTTTCCTATTTCCCAGATTGCAACTACCGCAACAGTGGATGGCCTATCCAGCAAGACCGTCGAGTATTTGAATGGTGCAAATCTCCCAACTGAACTCGACGAGTTCGACTATGGAGCGTCGAATCCAACGCGCAAAACCATCACCATGTATGCAAGTCTCGGCAACAATATCCAGGACCGACCCAGCAGTGTGACAATTCAGGATGGTAATGGCAATCAAATAGGCCGAACGACCTACGGTTACGATGAATTTCCACTCGCCTCGTCCGGCCTCCCCAGCCACCCAATTACGGGTTCTCGCGGCAATCTGACGAGCACGCACCGTTGGGTTAATACGACCAATACCACGATTGACACCTACAATACATACGATGATGCGGGCCAGCTGATGTCCACAAAAGACGGCCGAGGCAATCCAACATTGTTCAGTTACGATCCGGCTACGGATAGTTGCCTCAATAGCACCACTTTGCCAACACCCTCAAGCGGGGTCTCAATTGTATCTTTACAAAGCTGTGACACTCATACCGGCCTCGTCAGCACTACTACCGATCCAAACGATGTCACAACCGCGTATTCCTATGATTCGGTGCTGCGTAGTACTGGGACGACCGTTACCGGTGTAAACGGTCTAGCAGCTAAAACAACTACAATTTTCAGCGGAGGGTCGTTGCCTGAAACCATAACCACTACTGTAACGGCGACGCCAAGCCCAGACCAGATTTCTACCACGGTGCTCGACCCGTACGGCAGAGTTGCAACAACCACTGCGCCCAATGGGGCACTGGTCGTGACGACCTACAATTCGATGGGAAGAGTAAACTCAGTCACGAATCCATATTTCTCCCCGAGTGATAGTACCTACGGTGTCACGAGTTATGCCTATGATGGCCTTGGCCGCAAGGTCCTCCAGTGTCAACCGGACAATGGAACGACCGGCAGTTGCGTACCGGGAAACAACTATCTGCAGTGGTCATACTCTGCGAATGCGACTACATCCTACGATGAACGGCGCAATGCATGGACCAGCGCGGCAGATGCTTTCGGACGGCTGATCCAGGTCATCGAGCCGGGCTCTCTGAAAACAGGTTACTCATACGACACCCTGAACAATTTGAAGTGTGTTGATCAATGGGGAACGACAATGGTAGGTGCGGCCTGTTCGAGCTCGAAGCTGCGCACCTTTACCTACGATTCGCTCTCGCGGTTACTCTCATCGACGAACCCAGAGACGGGCACCATCTGCTATGGGCTATGGAGTGGCAGCAATTGCGCCAATGGCTACGATGCGAATGGCAATCTTCAATACAAGACGGACGCTCGGGGTGTTGCGGTCAACTATACCTACGACGCGCTGAACCGGCTGATAGCGAAGCGGTCCGCAGGCGGCAGCGGAGTCGCCGGGTTCAACTATGCGTATGGGTACGATAAGATATCTCCAACAACCGAACCGAATCTGATCGGCAGGCTTGCTTGGACTAGCAATAATGTGAACGCTACCGAGATTTACTCCTACGACTCGATGGGCAGGGTGACGGGGCATAGTGTCGGCCTGCCATCGAATTACATGCCGCCCTGGACGAAGTCCGTTGTCTCGACTGGTTACGATCTGGCGGGAAACGCGACCGATCTTACCTATCCTGATGGGCACCATCTAAAACAGACGTGGGATGGCGCGGGCCGTCTCTCCAGTTCCGCTCTAGTGGATATTGGGGGAGTTCCTCAGAGCCAAAGTTATCTAACCTCTGCGACCTACAATCCAGATGGATCGCCCAACGCGCTCACGCTTGGCAATGGCGTGCAGGAGACGACGGCGGAGAACAACCGGCTTGAGGTGCAGAGCTTGACGGTCAATGCACCGGGTGGGCCATTGAACAGTGCCGCGTTGCTTTCTCATACCTACTGCTACACGGGATGCACTACTGGCGGTACTGCAAACAACGGCAACATCTGGGGGATCACGGACTCGCTTAGGGCCGCTAACAATCAAGGATTTACCTACGATTCACTCAATCGAATCGGTAGTTTTTCGCTGGGTGGTGTTCTCAATCGGCAATACGCCATCGACTCGTTTGGCAACCTGAGCGGTGTGGTGGGGGGCACAGCGGTTACCAACTTTGATTCCGCGACCAACCGGATCAGCAACCTTCCCTGTGCGGCTGCCTTGCCGCCCCCCTTGCTGCCCTATGACGCGGCGGGCAATCAACTCTGCTCCACGGACGCGAACGGGGCCGTCAGCCAGTATAGTTACAACGCCGACGGCCAGATCGGCCAGATCGCCTTGCTGGGTTATGCGGGCAGTCCTTACGTAACCTACACCTATGACCCTAACGGCAACCGCATCCTCAAGAGCAACGCCAGCGGCACTTTCACGGAGTACGTTTACTCCGGCGGGCAGCCGTTGGCGGAGTTGAACTCCGACGGCACCTGGAGCGACTACATCTACGCGAACGGGCAGAAGATCGCGAAGGTGGCCAGCAGCGATACCCGCATTCATACATCCGGTGTCTTTACGACCAACGGGAACGAGTTGCGTTGGAACCTGCCGACTCCGACCAACGCGGACGGTTCGCCGTACACGGCGCAAGCGGGAGACATGCTGTGCTTTCGGCAGTATCAGGGTCCAGGTGCGGTAGGCGGCCCCGCAATCTACTTCAGCAACGGCCTAAATAGTGCCTGGATCTGGCAGGACACAAGCGGCAACACGATGAACCAGCTGTTCCATCAAGGCGCGTGGTACCAGCGTTGCGCGGACATGACGCTGGGCGGACGGACTACTGGAACGCAGATTGGCTGGCTGGCGCTGGTGACGGATGTGGCTACGGGGCCGGGTACGTGGGACATCTGGTATGCGGACATGTCGATCACGCGTGCCGATGGTTCGGTAATACCGATCATTACCGCGCAGCCTCCGACCCCAGTCTATGGTGACTTCCAAGGTGGCGGATGGATCGGGACGCCGCAAGCCGTTGTGGAGACGGTACCGGCTGCCAGCGATCCGACTGGCGGGAGCGCGTCGGTGACGGCACACTACTACCTGGACGACCATCTGGGTACGGCGCAGATGGAATTGAGCGCGGGTGGATGGCCGCTGTGGCAGGGACAGTTTGCGCCGTTTGGTCAGGAACTTGATACCCAGACGACTTCCATGCACTACAAGTTCACCGGCAAAGAAAGAGATGCAGAGTCAGGACTCGACTACTTCGGGGCTCGCTACATGAGCAGCTCAATGGGCCGGTTCATGTCTCCTGATTGGAGTGCGACTGCTGACCCTGTGCCGTATGCAAGGATGGATGATCCGCAGAGCCTCAACCTCTACGCATATGTCGGCAACAATCCCCTAAGCCGTAGAGATGGAGATGGGCATCATCAAGAGTGTCAGCATACGAGTTCATCGTCTACGGATTCTGACGGAAACATCCATGTGACTGTGCGAGAGCACTGCACTGAAGTTCCCGATTTCATGTTTGCTGGTCTTCTCTTGGGCGGTTTCGGGCATCATTACATCCCCCAGTCGATATCGAACGGCTTCAACAGCATGACGCAGAGATTTTCTAACAGTATTACGAGCGGCCCTCTTGTTGACAAGACCAAGAACTATTACGACGCATTGCATCGTGCCTATAACGACAGAGTGAGGGCAATCATCCAGCAGTACCTGCGGGATACGGGAAAGAATATGAAGCAACTGAGTACGTCCGACATCAAAGCCATTGTGCAAAAGATGAAAGCTGCTGGTGGTGAGATCGAAGAATTTAACAATAGGCTCAATGCCGACGAAAGTCCGACGCTTCGCAACATGGATGAGGCTCTGAGGGATGGAATAAAGACGCTTGGCGAGAATGCTGGCCAAGCTATTGAAGAAACAATTGAGGAGTGTGAGGCCGGCGCGCCTTGCATACCGCCGCTATGAACCAAAACACACGACATCTTTTCCCTATCTTCGTAAAATCCGGCAAGCGCCGGGACCAATTTCGTGCGGGCTTTATTGATGAATCAGGGAACGTCGTCATCGATCCAGTTTTCGACTCCGCCGATAGATTCCATGAGGGACTTGGTTCAGTTCAAGTTGGTGCGGAATGGGGGGTGCTTGATGAAGAAGGTCAGATGACGATAGAGCCATTTTCTGAACGCAGCGTGTCCTTCTCTGAGGGGAAAGGGACGTTTAGCAAAAATGGGAAGGTTGGAGTCATTGATCGGTCTGGAAAAGTGGTCGTTTCGCCGCAGTATTACATCGTGAGCGACTTCACTGAGGGATTGGCTTGGATGGCCGACTTCGGGGCGTCAACAGACCAGCCAGGGTCTCACGGCTTTTTAGCCTCCGATGGAAGTGTGAAAATCCCCTTCTTCTTCGATGATGCGAGAAGCTTTCATGAGGGTCTTGCGGCGGTCAAATTGAACGGTAAATGGGGCTTTATCGAACCTGGCGGAACAATGGCAATACCCGCTAGTTTTGGAGCTGCGATTCGTTTGTCCGAAGGTCTAGCTCGGGTCAAATCAGGAAGCGTCTGGGGCTACATCGATCACAGTGGAGTGCATCGAATTGCGAGTTCCTTCGATGGAGCCCGGGAGTTTAGTGAGGGATTGGCAGAGGTTGAGAGAGCCGGGAAATGGGGTTTCATTAATCAACGCGGCGAGTTTGAGATACCTCCTTCATTTTCACTTACCGGCAGATTTTCTGATGGATTTGCGAAGGTTCAATCACGAGGACTCATTGGTTTTATCGATAAGTCCGGGAAACTGTGCATCGAGGAGCAATTCCGCATGGCAAGTGATTTTCAGAACGGCTTAGCTTATGTCGAGACAACTAAGGAAATCGGTTATATCAATCAACAGGGCGATTTCGTGTGGAGATCCCCTTATGTTGACGCCGGACTTGCGCTCCTCTTGTAGAGGAGCCAAGACCTATTCCGCTTGAGGAACTGGACCGTCCAGAGGCGGCTTCGCTGCGTGTGGCTGGCCCGTAGACGCGCTGGGAGGTCCTCGCAGGCGTCGGAGGGCCATCGGGCGCTCCATCGCCGCGCTAAAGCCTTGGCAGAAGCGTCCTCGCCATCCATGGAATCCGTCGCTGGTACTAGATGCTGCGCATGGGATGAATGTTGACACGGCAAGGGCAACAAGGAGCGTTATGTCCCCATCGGCCCGCGAGCCATCGCATGGCTGCGCAAATACATCGAAGAGGGCCGTCCGCAGCTCGCCATCGAGCCGGACGATATGACCGTGTTCCTCACGGCGCAAGGCGAGCCGTTCAGCCGCGATCATCTGTCATGGGCGGTGCGGGAGCGCGTCGTCGCAGCGAAGCTGGGGAAGGTAGGTTCATGCCATCTCTTCCGCCACACGATGGCCACGCTCATGCACGAGGGCGGCGCGGACATCCGATACATCCAGCAGATGCTCGGCCACGAGGACATCAAGACGACCCAGATATACACGCAGGTTGCAATCCGGGCGTTGCAGCAAATCCACGCGGCGACTCATCCCGGAGCGATGCTCGAACGCGGCGAAAACCCCTCCACAAAAGCCACGAGTCCCGACGCCGAACCGTTGCTCCAAATGCTCGCCGCCGACGCCGAAGACGACCGCGAATAACCACGCGCGCGCGTTCTTCTTAAGCAGTTCTTTTAGCTGCTAAAGAGGGTGCCAATCTCGCCCGGAATCCACGCGGGAACACGCACCGAATCTCCCCACAAATATCCCGCTGACCCGCCGCCGAACCGTACAATCGAATGCAAATGCAACTCAGCTTCGACGTGCAAATCCCGGACGGTCTCTTGGCGGCGAACGCGCTGCTAAGAGAAAAACCGCATCAGGGGGTTCCGAGCTGGAATCTTGCACTGCATCAGGGCATCGACGAGCGTAACTCCACGGCTGCAATAGGGATACGCGCAAGCGCGCAACTCAATCGCATCTGGCCTCGTTATACCGGCAAAGAAAGAGATGCAGAGTCAGGGCTCGACTACTTCGGCGCGAGGTACTACGCCAGCAACATGGGGCGTTGGATGTCGCCGGACTGGGCCGAAAGCCCTGAAGCCGTACCTTACGCTAAACTGGCTAATCCACAAAGCCTGAATCTATACGGGTATGCCCTGAATAATCCACTTAGCAAGTCGGATCCCGATGGTCACTGTGTTGTCGACGGCGAAACTCATGGCGGAACTTGGTGCTTCTTTCACAAGATAGGCTTCGTCGAAACTCAGAAAGAGCAGACCGCCGACGCCCGCTTCTACGCAAACCTCTATGCTCAAAACCATAAGGGGTTTGATCCCTCGAAGCTCTCCGATACCCAAGTGTTAAACGCCTACAAAAATGGCGCGTTCGCAAATGATGCCGCCCCCGATCCCTTTCAACTACTGGGGGCGGTGTCCGCCCCGATCGGGGCGGCGCCAAGCTTGGACACTGGTAACTGGCACCAAGGAGGTTACGATTCTGCCGTAGATTCATTATTAGATCACTATAAAGCACATGGCGAGGAAGTTGGAGCAAAGTCGGAACAAGATTACTTGAGAAAAGCGGAGGCATTCAAGGATTATGTAAAGCAAGGTGGAGCCACGAAGAAAGCGATTGAAGGCGTCACGGAAAACGTAACGCGCTATTACAAGAACGGCAAATATATAGATTTGACACGCGACGGCAAGATTATCTCGTTTGGCAAGCAGTGACCTATCAGAGCGTTGTTTACTTAGGACCAAAGGGCAGAGAACTAGATGATTGACTTTCGCATTAAGTCAGCCGACGAAAAGGTAGGAGGGCTGAACCTCGGGTTTTGTGTTGGCCCCTATCTGGGAAAGGAGTCTCGGCGAAAGGGTATCTATGTAACGGAGGACGCCTTCGCCTTACTCGAACCGAGTATAGCGGCGCGATGGCCGCGGTATCGCAACTTTGGACACTGGGGTGTGACGGCAATCAACCGCGAGTCGTGGCAATTGATCATCGAAGATTGGGAGAAGCTGGGAAAAATTGCTGAGACTGCAGAAGTTCCTGAGGTTATCTGTCGAGCGGTTACGATCCCAGCGGAGATTGCACAGGACATCCGTGCCAACTTCCAAGACTGCCGCCAGGGTGTTGCTGATATGATGCGTACCCTGATCGCTTTGATTCGGGAGATGCTAGAGTCTAGCGACGAAGTTTGCGTGTTGGGCATCTAGTACTACAGTTGTAGATAGCTGTGGCGGGTGGCCCACATCTGAACTACCCCAAAATGGGGTGCCCCATGTCTCGCTTTTGAGCAAGGTACCGGCTTCGGCCGGCGGAGTTGGAAAGCAACATGACATTGTCATGTTGCTTAGGAGACATGGGTTTACAGAGGTGATTGCCGACGTACCCGACTGACCTGCTCCCAAACCGCCAAGTCCATTATAGGACGGCAAAATCCTGGAGGGCCGGGTTTCTAACCGCCATCAAAAGCCGCGCCGAAGGTGCTTCCGCCCTGCCGGAGGCCGGAGCGACATAATTGCCTTCTTCCGCGCCGCCTCAAAAACCAACCCCTTGACACACCCACTACAATAGAAGCAGCAGAAACTCCAGCAGCCCGGTCACCCGCCGGGCTTCAACCATTAACCGCCACCGACACCGCGGACCATCCAGGAGGTACGGAGCTAAGTTCAATCGATAAGGCACTTTACCACAAAGAGGGGGGGGAGGGGAGGGGTGCCGCCAGGCGCGCAGTATCCCGGCATCGCAAGTCGAATATGAAACCATTCGTGTCCCTTAACCTTGGGGCGCCCCTCATCGCGTCTAACCAACTGAGAGGAGAATGATGGCAACTTCCGCGCTGCTCCCGCCCAGCCCCAGCCGTTCCAGATTCAAATCCTTTCTCTGGATCTCCCTTGGTCTCATTGTGCTCTTCGTCTTCATCACCTCAGAAGTTCTTCTGGTCGCCGATTACCCCATGTACCACGCCTACCGTCTGCAGGTCATCGCCGACCGCCATCTCCTCATCCCGCATGTGCTCTTTAGCAGCATCGCTCTCCTGAGCGGACCCATCCAGTTCTCGTCGCGATTTCGCCGGCGTCACCTGCAATTCCATCGCGTCCTCGGCCGGGTCTATGTCATCTCCGTGTTTGTCGGCGCCTTCACCGGGATCGCCCTCGCCGCCGGCCGCCCCGGCCTGCCCGGAACCTCCATGCAGGCCGCCGCCTGGATCGTCTGCACCACCGCCGCCTTCATCACCGCGCGTAACCGCCAAATCGTCCAGCATCGCCAGTGGATGGCCCGCTCCTATGCCGTCACCTTTACCTTCGTTTCCAGCCGTGTGCTCAACCTCTGGCCCCGCTATTGGAGCCACCTCGGCGACAGCTTCGCCGCTGTGGGCGTCATCGCCTTCACACTGGCCTCGCTGCTGATCGTGGAGCTTGGCCTCAGCTGGCACGAACTCACCACCCGTCGTGGCTGACCGCCCTTGAGACATTGCCGCACCAGCAGGATGCGACATACCAGCGTGCGGTGGTTCGCCTTCTGCCTGCGCCGCATCACACTTGGGCCATGTTCGCGGACGTCCCACATTCAGATGACAGCATCGTCATCCGCCGGGTGACGGCATCGCCTCTGAAAACGCGTCTAAACAGATAGAGTTTAATGTGTCGGCCCAGAAAGAGGCGGCTCCAATTAGAACGT
>Ga0075522_10001551_pt1 | contig 17441 bp, 18 predicted proteins | sample NGEPerA_FD_74796 | JGI IMG/M metagenome (GOLD analysis project Ga0075522, IMG submission 74796) | Arctic peat soil microbial communities from the Barrow Environmental Observatory site, Barrow, Alaska, USA - NGEE PermafrostL2-A | ecosystem: Environmental > Terrestrial > Soil > Wetlands > Peat ... | reverse complement strand
CCCAAGGACGATGACGGCTGTTACGTCTATGACGGCAAGCAATTCAACAAAATTTCTCGCGCGTCCTGGCAGCGGCCGGGCTTCGATCAGACGCCGAACGATCCCGTGGTTTGCGTGAACTACGGCGACGCCAGCGCCTATGCGGCATGGCTGTCGCAGAAGACCGGCCATGCCTATCGGCTGCCGTCGGAGTCCGAATGGGAATACGCGGCCCGGGCGGGAACGGCCACAGTCTACTATTGGGGCAACGACCCCGGTAAGGGCAACGCCAACTGCGACGGTTGCGGCAGCAAATGGGACAATAAGCAAACCTCGCCGGTGGGGTCGTTTCCGGCCAATCCGTTCGGTCTTTACGATATGATTGGCGATGTCTGGCAGTGGACGGCGGATTGCTTGAACAACAGCTACAATGGCGCGCCGAAAGATGGTTCGGCTTGGGGAAGCGGCAATTGTGGCATTCGCGTTAATCGCGGCGGTTCCTGGCTCTACGATACCGGGAACGCCCGCGCGGCCTACCGCGACGGGGGCAGCCTCCGTTACTCCAATAATGGGTTCCGCGTCGCCAGAACATTCTAATTACCGCTTGCGGCTTTACCCCTTTACCTCTTTTGGGGGTTCATAGGGGGCGTGAGCCCCCTATGCGAATCGGGTTAGCCTTCCCACGCAACGCCGTCGGTTAGGAGCCGTTATGTCGAACCTTGCGGGGGGGGGGGCTCGACGCACCGGTCCGGCTCTGGAGGCCGCGTATCGCTTTCAGCTTTGGATGATTCCCACCGTCGAGAAATTTCCGCGCAGCCAAAAATTTCTGCTCGGCGGCCGCATCCAGCAAACCGCGCTCGACGTTTTGGAACGGCTGATTGAGGCGACTTACAGCAAGGCCCGTGCCGACAAACTGATCGCTGCCAATCTCGGTATCGAAAAGCTGCGCATCCTGTTCCGGCTGGCGTCGGAACTGCGTCATCTGGATTTGCGGCGCTATGAGCACGCCGCGCGCAGTCTTGATGAAATCGGCCGCCTGATCGGCGGCTGGCGAAAGGCGCACGATGCCCGCGAAACATGACGGCTTGTTTCCGCGCATCGCCAATTTCCAGGCGCTTCTGGCGGCGGCCAAGCGCGCCATTCGCGGCAAGCGAAAGAAGCCAGGCGGCGCGGCTTTCATGGCCAATCTGGAAACCGAATTGCTGCGCCTGGAACGTCAACTTTGCGATGGCAGCTACAAACCGGGGCGTTACGTGAAGATCGAACTGTTCGAGCCCAAGCACCGTGTTGTCTCCGCCGCGCCCTTTTGCGACCGCGTGGTCCATCATGCGCTATGCGATGTTGTCGATCCTATCTTCGCCAAGGGCTTTATCGCCCACAGTTTCGCCAACCAGACCGGCAAGGGCAGCCACCGTGCGGTGGCGACCTATGAACGATATCGAAACCGTTACAGCCATGTCTTGCGCTGCGATATTTACCGTTATTTTCCCGCCATCGACCACCAAACACTAAAACGCGACTTCCGGCGCCGGATCGGTTGTGCTCCGACACTGGCCCTGATGGATAGAATTGTCGATGGTTCCAATCCGCAGGAGCCAGTCAACCTGCATTTTGCGGGCGACGATTTGTTCACGCCATTCCAGCGCAGGCGCGGATTGCCCATCGGCAATCTCACCAGCCAATTCTTCGCCAATCTTTATCTCGATCCGCTCGATCACTACGTCACCGAGGTTTTGCGCGCGCCTTATGTGCGTTATGTCGATGACTTCGCATTGTTTCATGACGATCCGCGTGTGCTGGATTGCTGGCAAACACAAATCGCGACCTTCCTTGAAGCGCGCCGCTTGCGCCTGCACCCCCGCAAAACCTTCATTGTGCCGACCACTATGCCCGCTGAGTTTTTGGGCTTTGTTCTTTTGCCCGATGGCAGGCGGCGCTTGCCGGAGGATAATGTTCGGCGTTTTCGGGGCCGGCTGCGGGCGCTCCGCGACCAGTGGCGTGCCGGGACCATTGACCGGGAAGACATTGAACAACGCGTGGGCGCCTGGATTGCCCACGCCTCTCATGCAAATACGTGGCGCTTGCGCCATGCGATCTTCGAGGACGGATGGTTCGATCCGTCATCGGGGCCTGGACAGCCCCCTGTGGCAATCGCGTTAATCGCGGCGGTTCCTGGAACAACAATACCAGGAACGCCCGCGCGGCCAACCGCAACAGGAACAACAACCGTAACTCCAATAATGGGTTCCGCGTCGCCAGCACGCCTCCATGCTTGAGCCGGAGAGATCACGGTCCTTCCGGGAGTGCCGAGGGTGCGTTCAGGGTTGTCCATGATGAGAACGGTTATGTCGGGAGACATAACCGGGCGCGGCGTCCGCCCTGGCTGCATCTCGCAGCGGCGGACGCCGGGCTTTACGGTAGATCAAACACCTTGGTGAACTCCCGATCCGCGTAATGGCGCAGCTTGTGCGCCCGCAAGAACGGGCCGCTGCCCGGCGATGAACAGCAATTCTTGATGCTGCGGCAGATTGCGAACCTCGTCCGGCATCATCAGTGGGCGGCCCGTATGGTGGTCGCTGATTGAGGTATCCCCCTTGGAAAAGAACGTCCCGTCGCGGCGGCTTTCCGTCGAGAAAACGATGGTAGTTTGACCCAGGAGGCCAGAGACCAGTTGGGCGGTTTCCGAGTCGTTTACGCCGAAAACTTGCAGCACCGAAGCGTTGGAAAAGAAGGTTCCCGCGCGGCCCCCATAGGTGGACCGGAGTTGATGCAGGTCTTGGAGGATGGGCCAAAGTTGCATCCCATAGCCCGCCATAAGACCCATGGCCCGTTCGATGGGCGACATGTGGCCCAGCGCCGCGAACTCATCCAGGAGGTATAGGACCGGCGCACGGGGCTTACCGGACGCCCGCGCCATGTCCTGCAAGCTCTGGGTAATGATAAGACGCAGCCAGCGGGCATAGGTGCTAAGCCGGTCTGGCGGCAGGACCAGAAAGACGGTTGTGGTGCGGGCCTTCATGCTTGCCGCGCTCGCCAAGACAAGCGCCAGCGCTTCGTGACAGCCCTCCGGGCCATACGCTAAAGCGCAGATATTCCTCGTTTTGCAGTTTAATACGCAAAACCCCGCAATTAACTTTGTTTTGATACGTGAATTGTTGACTATCTGGCCTGAACGTGTCATTCAATAATACGAAACAAAGGTTTTCATAGGGTTTTGTTACAAAGATGAGCATTGAGTTCCCCGCTCGATCCCTGTCACCGCAAGAGAGCCGCGTCGTGCTCACGCTGGCGGAGCATGGCCGCCGCGAAGTGGCGCGGAAGGATATTATCCAGCTTCTGGCAGCAAGCCCGGAATCCGCAGACCATGTGATCCGTTCCCTGCGCCGCAAAGGCTGGCTCCAGCAGGCAAGCTGGGGAAAGTACCTCCTGATCCCGCCCGATCAGGGACCGGAAGCGCTCGGCGAAGGCAACCTGTTGGCCCTGGCCAGCCGGATCGCCGAACCCCATCCGTATTATTTAGGCTACGGCACCGCCGCTGCTCACTACGGCCTGACCACACAGCATCGCAGCACGATCTGGATCGTTACGCCGGCGCGCTTGCGCGACCGGCACCTGAACGATTCCAAAGTCCGGATCGTCAACCCCGTGCCGCGAAAATTCTTCGGCTTCAGCCCCGTTGATGTTCTCGGCTACGCCGTCCAGATGTCCGACATCGAAAAGACGGCCATCGATTGTATTGAGCGGCCGGACCTGTGCGGCGGCATTGGAGAGGCCGCTACCATTCTTGCAGCGGCAAGCCGCCGCTGCGACTGGAGCAAGATTGCCTCCTACCTGCAACAGATCGCATCGAAGCCGCTCACACAGCGATGCGGGTGGCTCGCCGATCATGTCGGCGCGGAAATCCCGACGGACGCACGCGCGCAGATATTCCAGCTCGCCAGCAAGGGCCGCAAAACCTTCCTCGGCCCCAAGAAAGCGCCGCCGGGCGCGATTGGCTATGACGAGATATGGCACCTCGTCGTCAATGTGACGCCGGCAGAGCTGCATGGCAGCGCCGGTCTTGGCCGCAAACAACACATCAGGAAGGACACGTAGGATGCTGACGCGCCCCGAGGTCCAGCGTTACGCTGCCGAGTCCGGGCTCCGCGACATCATGATCGCGGAGAAGGAAGTCATTCTCACCTTCCTACTTCAGCTATTGTCCGAACGCGGAATTCTCAACCGGCTCGCTTTCAAGGGAGGCACTTGCCTCAGAAAAATGATCGTCGGGAGCCAGGGACGCTTTTCAACCGATCTCGACTTCACGGCTCTGGAAGAACATGACCATGAAGATGTGATTCTGGAGATGATGCAGGCAGTCACCGAACCGTTTCACGGCATACAGTTCGCCATCACGGACAACAGCTACTATGAAACCCAAGACGGATTGTCCTGGGGTGCTAATCCAACCTACGTCCACGACTGGAATCCCGGCGGTCAAAGTGAAGTAAAACTCCAGATCAGCCGCCGCGAGACCCCGACGCTCAGCCCTGAACGGCGGTCTCAATGCGTCCAGAGCTATTTTCAGCGCCTGCCTTTCACGCCGGTAGATATCAACTGCCTTGCGTTTCCCGAAATCATCGCCGAAAAAATCCGCGCCTGTTATCAGCGCAACAAGGCGCGGGACATCTATGATCTCGGCATGTTTTCCACGCGGCCTCTCAACCAGCCGCTTGTCCGCCGCCTTGTCGTCCTGAAACTCTGGCAAGCGCAGGATAATTTCGATCCCGCGCGGCTCATGACGAAATTCGCGGACGGCCAGGCATTTGACTGGGCCGATCTGGGGCAACTTGTCCGCCGCACGCAGGACATCAATCGCGAGAAGATCATCGCCGATTGCATCAAAGGCTTCGCCTACCTCGCCACGCTTACGCCGGACGAACAGGCATTGGCGAACGATCCCTACCAACGGGAGCGCCCCTTGTGGGAGAGGCTACGGATCGATCTCCCCCAGTGACCAACGGCGAAAACCATACGCACTTGTCCGAACTCGCGCGATTGATCGCGCCGGGACACGGCGTTGCCAACTATAGAATTTCAAAGTGGGGCCGGAAGTGGGACCGAGAAAAAACGCTGAGTCAATATTCGTTACTATTCAAATGCTTTGAGCAAGAAATTGGCGGACAGGGTGGGATTCGAACCCACGATACCCTTGCAGGTATGCCGCATTTCGAGTGCGGTGCCTTCAACCGCTCAACCACCTGTCCGTTAAAGGCCCTGATACGAAAGGGGCCTGGGAAAGGCAAGAAGAAACAGGGTCTAAACAAAAGCCCGGACCACCCCTGTTCATCCGTCCGCCCATGCGAAAAAATAGCGCCTTATTGCCATTCTATGATCGCCCCGCTTTGGAGGAGAATTTCCATGTTGAAATATCTGTTGGCCGGATCGGCCCTGATGCTCGCAATGTCGTCGGCACCCGCGCTGGCCACGCCGCAATGTGATGCCGACAATGGCGGCATCACGCTTCCCAAAGGCTTCTGCGCGATGGTGGTGGCGAACAATCTGGGAGCGGCGCGCCACGCGGCGGCGGCGGCCAATGGCGATCTTTATGTCGCGCTCCGCGCCGAAAATGGCAGTCCGGGCGGCGCGGTGGCGCTGCATGACTCCAAGGGCGACGGCCATTTCGACGTCGAACAGAAATTCGCCAGCGGCAGCAGCACCGGCATCGGATTCTACAACGGCTATCTTTATGTGGCGCAGCCCACGCAAGTGATCCGCTTCAAGATGACCCCGGGTCAATTGGTGCCCGCGGGCCAGCCGGAAGTGGTGGTGTCGGGGTTCGATCCCGCTCGCGAGCACAACGACAAGGGGCTCACATTCGACGGCAAGGGCTTCTTCTATGTAAACGTCGGAAGCCCCTCCAATGCCTGCCAGGTGCGTGACCGGATGAAAGGTTCACCGGGCCAGGATCCTTGCCCGGTCCTGGAGAAGCACAGCGGCATCTGGAAATTCGACGCGGGCAAGCTCAACCAGACCCAGGATAACGGCACCAAGATCGTCACCGGGCTGAGGCAGGAGCCTGATGTCGCCTGGGCTCACGGCGCGGCCTATACGGTGATGAACAATCGCGATTCGATCGACCAGCTTTTTCCCGATCACTTCACCGCCGAAGACAATAACGACGGACCGGCCGAAGTGATGTACCGCGCCGATCCGGGTTCGAATTTTGGCTGGCCCTATTGCTACGTCGATTACCGCTCGGGGAAAATTCTCCTGGCGCCGGAATATGGCGGCGACGGCAAGACGGTGGGCCGCTGCGCCAGCGGCGTCACCCCGCCGGTTGCGGCCTTTCCGGCCCACTGGGCGCCGGTGGACGTGAATTTCTATGATGGCAAGCAATTCCCGGCCCATTATCAGGGCGGCGCCTTCATCGCCTTCCATGGGTCCTGGAATCGGGCACCCGAGGAGCGGCAAGGGGCGGTGGTGTTCCAGCCCATCGGGGCCGACGGCAAGGCATCGGGGAAATTTGAGATCTTCGCAAGCGGCTTCAACCCGGGCCCGGTCAAGACCCAGGCGGACTATTCCGCGCGCCCCGACGGGGTGGCGGTGGCGCCCGACGGCTCGCTCTACATCACCGACAGCGAGAAGGGGAAAGTCTGGTGGGTGTTTTACCGGGGCTAAGCGGTCCCGTCCGACTCGGCAGCCTGAGCTGGCGGAACGATCTCTCTGGGATGTCGTTAAAGGGCAGATGCCACAAGCGTGGGCCCCGGACGCGTCGTAAAACCGTGACCGATTCCCACTAATTTGCGGCGTCGAGTCGATGGGAATTTACGCCTGTTTCGCAGGTTCAAGATCTGTATATCTTAGTGAATTCAATGAGTTGAACCGTTGTTAGCCACATCCGGCCGTATTCACGTCCGGTCCTATCCCAAAGGGGGTTTTATGCGCCTGTTCGTTTCGGCCGTTTTGGCCACTGCTCTTTTTGCCTCGAATGCCCTGGCCGGGGACAGCACCGCCCTTGCGCCTGGAAAGCCTGCCGGCGTCAAAGACGCTCAGATAATGGACAATACTGTCGTGATCGGCCTGGGAGTAGCGCTGGTGGCCGCCGGCATCGCCATCGCGGCCTCGTCGGGCAACAACCACAATGCACCCACTAATGTGACCACCACAACCACGGCCCCCTGAACCGGTTCGGCACATCGCGAGCCTTGCCCCATGCGTTAACGATGAATTAAGACGGGATCGGACAAATTAGCCCTCCCGAGAGGCTTGATTTTTTCCTGCCAATCAAACAGCCTCCACCTGGGAACTTAGCAACAGACCCGGGGGAGACCGCCGGTCGCCAATACCTGTAGGGGGTTTTATTATGCGTGCTCTAATTTCGGCTGTTCTGGCTACTACCTTGCTGGCCTCGAGTGCCCTCGCCGATGACGGCGCCTTGGCTCCGGGCAAGCCCGCGGGCGTCAAGCAGGCTCAGATGACTCAGAATGAACTGTGGATCGCTTTAGGCGTCACAGCGATTGCCGCCGGTATCGTCATCGCCGCCACTTCGCAAAGCCATACCAAGGCCGCTGCTGCGGGTGGTACGTCCAACCCGGTTACGACTAGCACTGGCACCTCGCCCTAATCGCTTTCGCGGCCAAGCTGAGTTGCAAAGTTCTGGGACCTCGCGCCTAATCGCTTAGGCGCGGGGAGTTTCCTTTTATGACGACGTCCAATCCACCGGCACGAGATGTGCGCGGTCAGTTGCTGCGCATCTTCGGTCTGGGCTTCGGCCTGGCGGTGGTGATCGGCGGTGTTATCGGCTCCGGCATTCTGCGCAACCCGTCTGTGGTGGCCGCGGGCTTTCTTGATCCCAAATGGATTCTGCTGGCGTGGCTGGGCGGCGGGTTGTTCGTCGCCATCGACGCCATGCCCACAGTCGAACTGGGTGCGGCGATCCCCCGCTCCGGCGGGCCCTATTCCCTGGCTGTGCGCGCCATCGGGCCCCGCGCGGGATTTTTCGTGGGTTGGGCCGATTGGCTGCAGCTGGTTTTCTCCACCGGCTTCATCGCGGTCGCATTCGGCGAGCAGGTCCAGCGTCTGGGCCTTTTACCGGGCCTCACCACCGGCGAAATCGCCGTGCTGCTGGTCCTGGGCTGCGGCGCCATCAACTGGATCGGCGCGCGGGTGGGCGGGGCATCGCAAAGCATCGGCAGCGCGCTGAAGGCGTTGGGCCTGCTGGTGTTGGTCGCCATCCTGTTCCTGGCGCATGGCACCGCCGCTATGGTCGCGGCGCCGCCCCCACCTGCTTTCAGCTGGGTAGCCGCCGCGATAGCGCTGCGCGCCATTTACGGCGCCTATGGCGGCTGGGAGGCGGCGGTCTATTTCTCCGAGGAATTGCACGAGCCCGAGCGCAATGTGGCGCGCGCCACGTTCGGCGGCATCGCCTTGGTGACGGTGATCTATTTCCTGATCAACGCCGCGGTGATTCACGTCTTGCCGATGGGCATCCTCACCCGTTCGACCCTAGCGGTATCTGACGCAATGACGCAGGTGCTGGGACCCGGCAGCGGCGCGGTGGTGACGATTCTGGCCATGTGGTGCGTCGCCACCATCGCCAATCTCCAGGTGATGGAGCATGTGCGCAATACCTACGCCATGGCGCGCGAAGGACGGCTGCCTCCCGTCCTCGCCACCGTGTCCAAAAGCGGCACCCCGCGCGCGGCCCTGATCGTGGTGGTGGTGGCGACGTCGCTGGTAATCCTCTCCGCCGATCTGCTCAAGGGCGAACTCTACGAAGTGCTGCTCAATCTCTACGCGCCCAATATCATGCTGATCTTCTTGATTCTCGCCTATGGCGCCATCCGCTTGCGCAACCGCGAGCCCAACCTGCCGCGTCCCTACAAAATGCCGTTCTATCCCTGGCCGGCGATCCTCACCATCGGCGCCAATGGCGCGCTTCTGGTGCTGTTCGTGGTCTCGGATTGGCGCACCGGCATCTATTCGCTCTTGAGTCTGGCGTTGGCGTTGCCGCTTTATGCGCTCGGCCGCGCGCGCTGGCGCAGCGCGCACGACAGCTGAAAGGCGTCCAGGCTTCAGGCATAGTCGCACGATGCGCGACGATGCCCATATCCTGCCCGACCGTTTGAAGCCGGGTCTCAAGCTGGTTTTTTGCGGCACGGCCGCGGGACGGCAATCGGCGCTGCAGAAAGCCTATTACGCCAACAAGCAGAACAAATTCTGGCGCACGCTTTATGAAGTGGGACTGACGCCGCATCTGTTCGAGCCCAGGGAATATCCTGGCCTCTGGCGGCTGGGTATCGGGCTCACCGATATCGCCAAATATGCCTATGGCATGGATCATCAACTGCCCAAGGAAAGTCTGGGGCGCGAAGCGGCCGAAGCGCTGCGCGCGCGCATTCTCAAGATCGCGCCGCGCCATCTGGCTTTCACCAGTTTGACCGCCGGGCGCGCCGTGATGGGCAAGAAAGCGTGCCCGGGCGAACACGAGGAACGGATCGGCACGACCCAGATATGGATCCTGCCGTCGCCGTCACCGCTGGCGTCCAATCATTGGGATATCGCGCCCTGGCGGGCACTGGCCGGCAAAGTCAGGAAATCTCACGGACCCTGAGCGGCAGCGGCGACAATCAATTGCGCATTGCTCGCACATGCCGCCGACGCCATCTTGGCGTCGCATTGGACGGGATCTGCCATTCGCACCTGATAGGCGCCGATGCTCTTGTCCGGCAGCAGAAAATCCGTGACCACGAATTGCGCACCCGAGGAAAAGGCGGCCTCGCGTCGCGCGGTGGCGCCCTCACGGGCTTCGCGCGCGTCTTCGTCGGCGCGCGTCTTGACGATGAAGCCTTGGGCGACGTCGCTTGAAATGCGGGTTCCATCCTTCACGGGATCGTCAACGCAGATGAAAGAGGCGAGGGGTGAATTCTCATCCGTGGCCACGAACAAAGGACGGCCCTCCAGCGTCTGGTTTGGTCCGGCATACAGCGCTGCTTTTTGTGGCGAATCGTCCAGCAGGAAGATCACCTTGCCACGGACCTGTTTGAGGCTGGGCCAGGCGCCGGCCCGTACCGCTTCGTGCAGCGTCGGGTAAGCGCCCTTCACTTCGTCGGGGGTGATGAGTTCTTCCCGCGTGAACAGGTTTGAAATCTCGTGGTCCAATTGTGCGAAAGCCCCGGCATCGAACGGCATCGGCTTGGTGGCGCCTGGCATGGGCGTCTTGCTGTCGTTGGTGTGCAACGCGATCAGGATGGGCAGGTGATCCGGATGGGTACGGCTCCAGGTCACCACTTCGGTCAGGCAGTCCTTGAGGGTGAGGCAGTTCGAACGAAAATCAATGTCCAGCACATGGATCACTTTGAACCCCGGCTGGGACATGGCCGCCACATAAGCGGGATCGAGCAATTCTCCCGCCATCGAGGCGCCGGCGGGATTTTTGAACAATCCCCCTTGGGGGTCATAGGCGATATCGAATTCCAGCGCCCTGGCGCCGGCGTCGAGTTGTTGGGCCAAGGCCGGTTCGCCGAAATCCAGCGCCTCGGCATCCTTCTTTCCACCCATGCTGATCAGGGACAACATCTGACTGCTGGGCGCCAATTTGTAGCTGTCCGCCATGCCCACGAATTGCAGCTGGTTGAGACGCAGATTGGCATCCAGCCAAGCGCGGGCGCATTGCGTATCGCCGGCATCTGCCGCGGCGAGATCGCAGGCAGCGAGCGCGGGGTCCTCCGTCGCCAGCAGACCCATCGCCGCTATGGCCATCAGCCAGGATCGCATCACTCGCACCGGGTTTTTCTGATTCGTCGGAAGCCTAGCCTCCGCCCACTCTGCGGGCCACCGTCAACCCTGCGATCAACAGCACCAGAAAGATGAGCATGAAGATGAAGAACAAGGTCTTGGCGATGACGATCGAAGCGCCCGCCACGCCGGTAAATCCCAAAACTCCCGCGATCAGACCGATCACCAGGAAAATAAGCGCCCAACGTAACATGGGGATAACTCCTCCCGTTTCATTTGGAAAATGCTCGAGGCCCGGGCCGGGTTCCCTAAACTTGCGCTTTCGCTCATGATCTTCACCATATTTGCAAAGGAATTGGAGGCCAGCAGTGAAAGATTTTCACAGGCGAAGTTTTGTTGTGTCGGCGCTAGGCCTGTTGGCCGGCACGACACAAGTCTGGGCCGAGCCAGGCGTCGACGCGGTTTTCAAGCAGATCGAGGCCCGGTTGGGCGGCCGGGTCGGCCTTTCCGTCTTGGACACGGGAAATGGCAAAACTCTTTCCTGGCGGGGTGGCGAACGATTCGCCATGTGCTCGTCCTTCAAATGGGTGCTGGCGGCTTCAGTCCTGTCGCGCGCCGATAGTGGGCAACTCCATTTGAACGAGACGATCGCCTACAACTCCGCCCAATTGCTTCCCCATTCCCCGGTCACGGCCACGCATGTGAAGGAAGGCCATATGCGGATCGAGGATCTTTGCGCCGCCGCGGTGGAAGAAAGCGACAATTGCGCCGCCAATCTTCTGCTCGCGCGCATCGGCGGTCCCAAAAGCGTCACCGCCTATGCGCGCGGCCTGGGCGACAGCATCACAAGGCTTGACCGCAACGAGCCCAGCTTGAACGAAAATCTTCCCGGCGATCCGCGCGACACCACCACACCCGACGCCATGGCGCAGACCATGAAGACGGTGCTGATTGGCGATGCCTTGCGTGCCGATTCGCGCGCGAAACTGCTGGAATGGCTGCGCAAATCCGATACCGGCGCCCATCGCTTGCGCGCAGGCCTGCCGCAAAGCTGGAGCGAAGGCGACAAGACCGGCACGGGCGAGCGGGGCGCGGCGGTGGACAACGCCATCATCTGGCCGCCCAATCGCGCGCCAATCGTGGCGGCGGCCTATGTCAGCGATTCCCGGAAACCGGTCGCGATACAGGAAGTTTCTCTTGCCGATTTGGGCCGCCTGATCGGCACGCGCTTCGCCTGACCTTTGCTCAGGGCGCGGGCGGCGTCGCCGATCCCGGCACCGGAAGCTCGTTGCCGCCGGGCGCTTGGCGCGGCGAGATGGTTCCGTTGGCGCGGGCTCGCGAGGACGCGCGTGGCGTCTCCGGCGCGGTGAGGTCGGCGGACGTGCGCGTCGGTGGCGGTGGCGGTAGGCTGAGCGCCCAGGCCACAATCTGTGTGACAGCTTTGGCCAGGGCTGTGTCGAAAGCCTGAACCACCGCATCCACGCTATTGGCCGAAGCGGCCTCGCTGAGATTGACGGTGAGATTGGCCACGATCTTGCGCGAATGGGCTTCCGCCATGTGGGCAATGATGGTGACCGTGGCGGTGGGGACGCCGTCCGGCGTGGCGTAACGCCCCTCGAAATCCCGGATGTCGGTGGTGAGATTGTAATCGGCGTGCAGCGAATCCTCTTCGCGCGCCACCGAGTCGATCCGGCCCGTGGCCTCAAAGCCCGCCAGCAATGACGTCTGGACCAGATTCGGCAGGCGATCCGGCCAAACCGCGTTGGCATAATAATCGAGCTGGGTATCGCTTTTGGTCAGCGCGATCCGTTCGGTGTCAAGCGAATCCGAAGCGTCGGGTTTGTCGATGGAGAGCGCCCATGAAATTTTTTCACCACCTTGCGCGGGCGGTGTGGGACGCAGCACATAAATCTGCGATGCGGCGGGGGGGCCCAGAATATTGCCGCATGCGGCCAGCGCCAGCGAGGACGCGCCGATCAGGAAGAAGCGCCGGCCGGGCGCGAACGAGGACTTGCTCATTTGGGTTCGTATCCTTTGCGCCGGTCGCCGAACAGAAGTTTGCTGGGATCGCGGTTGAGCTGCTCGGAGAATTTGCTGAGATTGGCTACCAGCCGCTTGGTCTCGCCGATCAGGCCGGAGAGCTGGGCCAGCCCGTCGCCATTGATGAAGGCGTCGGCATCGTCGGCCACCTTGCCGTATTTCTTCATCATCACATCGGCATCGGCGAGGGTGGGTTTGAGATCGACGGAGGCATCGCGCAGATTGACGACGGCTTCATTGGCGTTGCGCAAGGTGGCGTCGATATCGCCCGAGCGCTTGGCGATGGTCGATGTGGTCTGGTCCAGGGTCTCCAGGATATGGGTCACCGTGCGGCGGTTATTGTCGCTGAGAAGATCGTTGAGGCGGCTGGCGGCGACATTCAGCTTGGCCACCACTTCGGGCGCCGATTGCTCCAATTGCTGCAAGCTGGATTGCTTGGCGCGGATTACGGGATATTTCTGGCCAGGCTTGGCGACCAGAAGCGGCGAGGTCTTGGTGCCGCCGCTGATCTCCACATAGGAGGCGCCGGTGAGGCCCTGGCTCTCGATCGAGGCGACGCTGTCTTCATGGATGTTGAGATTGGGCTGGACCTGCAAGGTGACGATCACGCTTTGCGGATCGTTGGGATCGAAGACCAGATCGGTGATGCGGCCCACTTCGATGCCGTTGTAGCGGGTGATGGTGCCCTTGCCCAAACCCGTCACCGGGCCTTTGAAGAAGGTCTGATAATAGGAATATTCCTGGCTGTATTGCGCACCGGCGAGCCAAAGGATGGTCACCACCAGCCCGATCACGCAGGCCAGGACGAAAGCGCCCACCGCGACATAATTGGCTTTGTTCTCCATGCGCGCCTCTTATCCGGCCATCGCGGCGTGACCGCGTGGCCCCGAGAAATATTCGTGAATCCAGGGTGTGGGGTCCTTGCGCAATTCGGCGATGGTCCCGGTCTTGATTTTCTTGTCCACCAGAACGGCGATGCGGTCGCAAATCGCGCTGAGGCTGTCCAAATCGTGCGTCACCATGAAGACGGTGAGGCCCAGACTCGCCTGCAATTCACCGATCAACTCGTCGAACTGGTTGGCCGAGATAGGATCGAGACCTGAGGTAGGCTCGTCGAGGAACAAGAGCTCGGGATCGAGCGCCAGCGCCCGGGCCAGGCCGGCGCGCTTTTTCATGCCGCCGGAAAGCTCGGAAGGATATTTCCCCCCCGCGTCGGGCGGCAGACCGACCATGGCGATCTTCATGGCGGCAATTTCGTCCATCAGCTCCTGCGACATCGAGGTGTATTCGTGCAATGGCACCTGGATATTCTCCGCCACCGTCTGGGTGGAGAAGAGCGCGCCTTCCTGGAACAGGATGCCCCAGCGCACTTCCAGCGCCCGCATGCGGCTGCCCTCGGCATAGCCGGTGCGCTTGCCGAACACTTCGATGCTGCCTTCGCGCGGCTTGTTGAGGCCGATGATGGTGTTGAGCAGGACCGACTTGCCCGCGCCTGAACCGCCCACCACACCCAGGACTTCGCCCCGATAGACATCGAGGTCGAGATGGTCGTGAATGATCTTTTTGCCGAAGCCGGTGACAAGGCCGCGGATGCGGATGATCACCTCTTTGTGGGCCTCGTCTTTGGAGGAAACTTCTTTGTTCGTCTCTTCTTTGTTTGTCTGGGGCGCCATCAGATCCCCAATACCGAGAACATGATGGAAAAGGCCGCGTCGATCACGATCACCAGAAACACCGATTCCACCACCGAACGGGTGGTGAGCAGGCCGACGCTGGCGGCGTTGCGCTCGACCTGGAAGCCCTCGTAACAGCCCACCAGCGAGATCACGAAGGCGAAGACCGGCGCTTTGATCAATCCCACCATCAAGGTGTTGACGTTGATCGCTTCGTTCAGCTGGCGCATGAAAGTGGGAATGGTGATGCCCAGGTCGAAATAACACATCACGGCGCCGCCGATCAGGCCCATTATGTTGGCATAGAAAGTCAGAAGCGGGAGCGAGATGACCAGACCGATGATACGGGGCAGCACCAGCGTATCCACGGTATCCAGACCCATGGTCTGCATCGCGTCGATTTCCTGGTTAACCCGCATGGTGCCCAGATGCGCGGTGAAGGCCGAGCCTGAACGGCCCGCCACGATGATGGCGGTGATCAGGCCGCCAATTTCGCGCAGCATCCCCACGCCCAGAAGATTGATGGTGAAGACTTCCGCGCCGAAACGCTTCAATTGATCGGCGCCCTGATAAGCCAGCACGACGCCGATCAAGAAGGCGAGAAGGCCGACAATGGGAAGCGCGTTGATGCCGGTTTCTTCCACCTGATGCATCATGGCGGCGAAGCGCAAATTCTTGCGCGGCGCGGCGATCATCTCGCCGGTCTCGACCGTGACCCGGCCCAGATAGCCCAGCATGCGCCAGCCCTGTCTGCCTGCCTCCATCGTCGCCTTGCCGATGCGGTAGAGCCGGTAGACGGTGGGGCTCATGCGCGGGCCGCGGCGCTTGCGTTCGGGCTCGGGCTGGTCGTCGCGGTCGATATTCTTGATCAGCGCGCCATAGCGTTCGGGAACGTCGAAGCTGGAAACCTTGTGGCCCGCCGCTTCCAGCGCCCGGGCGGTGCGCAGCAACAGCCAGGCGCCGGTCGAATCCAGCTTTTCGATCTTGCTGCCGTCAATGGTGAGGGCCTGCCCCGATCCCACATCAAGCCCTTGCAATTGCTGGTCGAGGCGGGCGCTTTCGGCGATGGTCCAACGCCCTCCGGCCCGGAGCACGTTGCGCTCCAGCTTGAACCAGGCGGCAGGCTCTGCCGTATTTTCGATGCTGGCCATGAAAGCCGGAAAACCCCGCGATAGCCTTCGGAAATGCAGCAGCGCAGATAAAAGTTCCCGAAAGTTCCGCAACTCTGCCTCCTTCGCCCTTCGCATCGCAAGCGCGCGCAGAGGAAGACGTGACCAAGCCGCATCCGGGCTTGGTCAACACAGGGCAGGGGAAAGGTGGGTCGGCAGCAGGCCTACAACCCGCGCTGGATTTTGGCCGCTGGCGAGGAGCGTCGCGATATGTCAACGCACCGGGAATTTCTTCCCCGCCCTAGCGGCAGCGTAGCGCGCGAACACGGAATTTGGGACGCCTGAACGATCTATCCGATTGGCGATCGCGTCCGCAGGACTGGGGGATCGATTAGATAGGCCACCAATCGAGCTGGTATTTGTAGTTCTTGTCGGAATCCTGCTGCGTCCAGCCGCCGCCCAACGCGATATAGAGGCTCACATTGGCGTCAAGCCGCGCCAGCTTGGTCAGTACCAGCGTGTTCTGCGCAGAAAACAAAGTCTGCTGCGCTTGGAGCAGGTTGAGAATATCGATCGTGCCCTCGCGATATTGCAGTTCCGAGATGCGGAATGCCTCGGTCGAGGCGCGCACTTCCTCGGTCAGGGCCACCAGTTCGTCGCCGTCGGACGCCACCTGGCCCAGCGCGGTTTCCACGTTCTGGAAGGCGGTGAACACAAACTTGCGGTAATCGGCGATCTGCTCCTGCTCCTGTGCGAGCGCCAGATCGCTGGCGGCCTTTTTCGCGCCACCGTCGAAGATGGTCTGCAGCAGCGAGGCGCCGATGCTCCAGGCGAAATTGCCGGGATTGATCAGGCTGCCGATCACGGTTGAGGCATAGCTGCCCGAGCCGGTAAGGCCGATCTGTGGGAAGAAGGCGGCGCGCGCCGCATCCACATTGGCGTGGGCGGCATAGAGATTGGCTTCGGCCTCCGCGATGTCGGGACGGCGCAGCAGCATTTCCGAGGGAAGGCCGCCTTGCACCACCGGCGAGGTGATACCGTCCAAATTCTGCGTCTTGACGTCGAAACCTTCCGGCGCGCGGCCGAGCAGGATGGCCAGGGCATAGCGCGACTCGCGCTCTTGCTCGATCAGATTGGGCAGGGTGGCTTCCTGGCCGGCGATGACGGCCTGTTGGTTTGCGAGATCCAGATTGGAAGACACGCCGGCCACCACTTTCGCTTCCACCACGGCCAGGATGCGCTTGGCGGCGTCGATATTCTGGCGGGTGATGGCGATGCGCTCGCGCGTGGCCAGGACGGTGAAATATTCCTGCGCCACGCTGCTCTCGGTGGTGAGGCCGATCACGGTCTCGGCATAGCGGGCGGAGCGCAGATTCTCGCGCGCCTGACGCAGCCGGTCCTGGTTGAGGCCCCAAAAATCGAGCTGATAGCTGGCGGCCAGGCCCGCGGTGAAATCATTGCCGGTGGTTGCGATCGAAGCGCCAGGCGTTTCGATGATGGTCCCGCCGGGTCCTGCGGTGAAAACGGGCCGCGTGGTGTGCGAACCTGCGCGCGTGGCGCCGCCTTGCAGATTGACTGCGGGCAGGAGATTGGCGAAGGCCTCGGCGTCGGTGGCCTCGGCCTCGATCACGCGGGCGGCGGCGGCGGCGATGTCCAGATTTTCCTTTTGCGCCGTCTCCACCAGGGCGGGCAACTCGTCGGCCTTGAAATTCACCCACCAAGTGGCGTCGGGCCAGATCGGGGACTGGTTGTCCACCACCGGCGCCGTAAAGGCCTTGGGCATGTCGCCCGTGCGGTTCAGGGGCGTGGGATTGGGAGTGACACAACCGGCTGCCGTCAAGGCAAGCATGCTGACGGAAAGACCGCGGAAAATCGCTTTCATCGAATGCTCATCAAACTAAGTGTGAAGCCTTGGCCCCCG
>Ga0075522_10001548_pt1 | contig 17449 bp, 13 predicted proteins | sample NGEPerA_FD_74796 | JGI IMG/M metagenome (GOLD analysis project Ga0075522, IMG submission 74796) | Arctic peat soil microbial communities from the Barrow Environmental Observatory site, Barrow, Alaska, USA - NGEE PermafrostL2-A | ecosystem: Environmental > Terrestrial > Soil > Wetlands > Peat ... | reverse complement strand
AGTGGAGAAGGACATGTGGTCTGTGGGCGATGCCGTAATTGCCTGGCAGGACGCCGCCATTTGTGCGCCGACACCCAAGGCGTTGGGGTCAATCGCCCGGGAGCGTTCGCCGAATATCTGGCTTTGCCGATGACGAATGTCTGGCATCACCCGCGTTCGATGGACTTGGATATTGCGGCCATTTTTGATCCGTTTGGGAACGCGGTGCATACGGCGCTTTCGTTTCCGGTTTTGGGTGAGGACGTGCTGATCACCGGCGCGGGACCGATTGGAGTCATGGCGGCGGCGGTCGTGCGCCATGCCGGGGCGCGATTCGTGGTTATTACCGACGTGAATCCTTACCGGCTGGAACTGGCGCGCACGATGGGAGTGACGCTGGCGGTGGACACGCGCGAGCTTGCTTTGCGCCAAGTCCAGAAGAAGCTGGGCATGGCCGAAGGCTTCGATGTGGGCTTGGAGATGTCCGGCAACGCGGAGGCTTTTCGCGAGATGCTGGCCAATATGAGCCATGGCGGAAAGATCGCGATGCTCGGCATTCCGGAAAAGGAGATGGAGATCGATTGGAATGCCGTCGTATTCAACATGCTGACGATCAAAGGAATTTACGGACGGGAAATGTATGAGACGTGGTATAAGATGACCGTCATGCTGCAAAGTGGACTTGACATCCGCCCGGTCATTACCCATCGCTTCCATTACAGCGAATTCCAAAAAGGATTCGATGTGATGCTCTCCGGTCTTTCGGGCAAGGTTATTCTGGATTGGACAACGCCCTAAGATTGTTTCCCCAACAATGAGACGGTCGATAGAAACAAATGTATGAACAAGCGAGCCTGCATCATTCTCACGGTCGCCGCTCTTCTTGTCGGTTTTTTGAGCGGTGGTTTAGGGGTTGCCTCATGGTATAAGCCTCGTGTCGGACGGTACATGGCTATTGAATTGGAAGCAGATGCCGGTGCGACCGTCGTTGTCCTGCGTCGTTTGCGGGCGGGGAATACAAATAATGCGATCGAGTGTTTGGAGACCGATCTTGACGGCGACCTGTTAAGCATGGCCCTTATTCGTACTACCACGCCGGATTTTATGCGCGATCCATCGTTTATTCAAACGCGTGCGATGGTCAAAGCATATCGCACAGAGTTCCCGCACAAATCCAGCCACCCGGATATTGACGAAAAGGTCGCAAAAGCGTTGCAGTTCTGACATATAAGCCGTCATGGGTCCAAGGGTTCGATGGAGTCGGCAGCATCCTAATTTGGAGTTACTTTTTGGCCGGTAAGTTGGACTCAAAGAAAATAAAAAACATGACGAGGGAACAGAGGCCGACGAGAATCCAGTCCGGGGATCTTCCGGACGGACGGTAAAATATTTCTGTGAAGATGATAAGCAAATAACTAATTACCACCCAGGTCATTCTCCGGCTTAAAGGTTTTGGACGGAGGTTCATTTCGCCCTTATTTTCGCATCCCATCGCGTTTTGGTCAATTTCAACGTTGCTTTTTCAAATTAGGGCACTAATGAAGAATAGCGCGAATGTACGGTGACTCTTTTACGGGTTGGCAAGGCGGAAGAATAAACTCCCCTTGGGCGGGGAGTTGGTCAAACTGTTGTTGGTGATGGCACCCGCGTAGTTCCCCCAACTGCCAGTAACCAGATTGTTGTTGGTCTGCAGGATCCAACCTGTGACCGACAGTGGCCACGAGATGACCACGGCGTTGCCGCTGCTCTCGATGGCCAGCGTGGGAGGCGCCATTCCCAGGCTCAACGAGAACACCGCGCCATCGCCCGCGCTGCCGCCAGCGAAAGTCGTGGTAAACAACGTGCCGCCGGACATCACCACTCCGTCCTCGGGATTGGCCCCGTCAAGGTTTGTGTTCGACTCCAGCGCGCTAAAACCGTATAAATTGGTGAAGGCCGAGCCGTCCGTGTTGACCGCGAAAATGGTCCCCGAACCGCCGCTTCCGCCGCCCTGCGTCGTCCCATACAAAAGGCCGCCGGTCAAGAGAAGCCCTGCGGGCAAGGCCCCGTCATTGTTGGTGGCGCCGTTGCTGAAGTTGTAGAGCGTGGCATAATTCGATCCGTCGGTGTTGACCTGGAAAACCGTGCCGCTGCCGTAAGTGCCGCCCTGGCGCGCAACGCCATAAAGGGTGTTGCCGGACAAGACCAATCCCGCTTGGGGGCTGGCCCCATCGTTGTTGGTAAAAGTGTAAAGATTGGTGAAGGCCGATCCGTCGGTATTGACCCTGAAAACCGTGCCGTTGCCGAAACTGCCCCCTTGGCTGGCCGTGCCATAAAGGGTGTTGCCGGACACGACCAGCGAGGCCGCTGGATAAGCTCCATCGCCGTTGGTGAAGGCGAACGAAGCGTTGTACCCGCCGGCGCTAAAACTGTAAAGATTGGTGAAGCCGGAGCCGTTGGTGTTCACCGCGAAAACCGTCCCCCCATTGGCCCCGCCGCCATAATAAGTCGTTCCATAAAGCGTTTCACCGGACAATACCAACCCATTGGGGTCAAAGCCGTTGGTTGAAAAATTGGTAAAATTGTAAAGATTGGTGAAGCCCGATCTATCGCTGTTGATCGCGAATACCGTGCCGCCGCCGCCGACGCCGTCCTGGCTGGCCGTGCCATAAAGGGCGCCGCCGGCCAGGACCAGCGTTGACCGTGGATTAGCCCCGTCCGCGTTGTTGAACGCTACCATTGGAACGGCGCTGAAATTGTAAAGATTGGTGAAGGCCGAGCCGTCCGTGTTGACCGCGAAAATGGTTCCCGAACCGCCGTTGCCGCCGCCGGACATCACGCCATAGAGCCGGTTGCTGGACAGCGCCAAGCCGGCCTGGGGATGAATCCCGTCGCTGTTGGTTATCGCCTCGATGATGGGATCAAATCCGCTGCTGGAGGTCACGCCAAAAGCGTAAACCTCCGAGCAGCCCGCCGCAATGTTTGGGCCAAAGCCAAGAATGATGGCGCCATTTGTGTTCTTCGCGGTCAAGCTGGCCGAATAAACTCCGGAAATGGCGTACGTGTGCGACGGGTTTTGTCCGGCGCCGGTCGAGCCGTCGTCGAACCTCCAGTTCCAATTGGTGATGGGGTAGCCCAAGGCGTCGTTAGTCGGCGCGCTGAATTGAACGGTGAGGGGAACTTGGCCGCTGGCCGGGCTGGCGCTGAAATCGACGGGCGGATAGAGCACGGCAATTTGCGGCCCGGCCGCCACAATGGCCGTGCCATTGATATTGATCACCGTCAGACTGGGCGAATTCGTTTTCGACTTGAGGGGAGCATAAGTGTGCGCAGGGTCTTGAAAGGCGCTGGTGAAACCGTCGCCGAACCTCCAGCTCCAATTGGTGATTTCGTTGTTTGCGCTGTCAACCGACGGGCCGGCAAAATTAACCCCCAAGGGCACAATGCCATTGGTCGGGAAGGCGGTGAATTGCGCCGTGGGCAGCGCCACCACAATGTTCACCGGGACGCCCAGGACCGTCGTGCCATTGACGTTGGTGGTGGTGAGCGTGACCGTGAACGTGCCGTTGTTGGTATAGGTATGCGATGGATTTCGGACGGTGTTGCTCGAGCCGTCGCCAAAATTCCAGTTCCAACTGACAAGGGCATTGGTCAAGCTGTCCTTGGCAGGCGAACTGAATTGGACCGGCAACGGCACCAAGCCGTTGGTCGGCGCGGCGGTGAACGAGACGGTCGGCGCGTAGGTGACATATTGAAAAGTGATGGTGTTGTTGGCGGTGGCGGTACCTGAGATGGTCTCTAGAAAGTCGTTGGCAAAGACGTAGTTAGTAGAGACATTCACTGTCACGTTTGACGACAAGGTCTGGCTCCACGGGAGGGCGGCATTAGGAAGAGCGAAAGCGAGGGTGTCAACCACGTCCATTGCGTAAACGAGGCAAATCTCACCGACCATATAGCTATCGACATCCAGAGGCCACAACGATTGATCACCGAGCGATCCACTAGATATATAACCTCCTTCAGCCAGTCCATTATCTTCCTCTGGGTAGTATGGCGGTGTCTCCTGAGGGGACCAGGAAAATAAAGCTTGCTCACAATCGGCGGTTCCTTGGCCCGAATTGTTGGTCTGGATCAAAGTCACACAAGTGTTTGTTGCCTCGAAACCATTCCAGCCGACGATCGGGGATGCTAAACTGTCAAAAGACTCCCCAATATCTCCATCCGGGGCCCAGCTCTCTTCAGCCCAGTTTCCTGAAACGGTCTGCTGCGCGCTTGAATTGGTCGGATTGGTTCCAAAGATCAGATTGGTTCCCGATTGAAACACCGGGAATTGAATCTGGCCGGAAATGGAAACCGTGACGCCGTCGTTGCCGGACACTCCGCCTCCGACTTGCACGGCCACCCCCTCAAACCATTGACCCGAGCTGTTGGCGTTCATGGTATAGTTGATGGTGAGCAGGCCGACCTGATTGGTTGGGGCGGCGGTGGAGAGGTGGGAACTGCAGGTTGCCAGCGCCAACAACACCAGCCTCAGCAAATGGTTGATTCGGTTTTTGAAGCGGGACATCAACCTTTGATTCAAAGCTGATTCCTGCCTTTTGCAAGCTTTTTACTCGACAGATTTTCGGCGGGCGGCATTAGTTCTTCGCTTTTATGCGTTTGAGCGGCAAAGGGGTCAAAGGCACTGCCGAACAATAGCGCAAATGTACGGTAACCCCTGCTACCCCGCTACTCGGAGCGAGGCGGCCGCGCGGTTTAGGACTGGACTGTTTCGGATTTCAGCATATCCCACCATTTGGCAAGCAAGGTTAGCGAGATAAGATGAAAGCATTGGTCAAAAGCAAGTCGGAGCGTGGGTTGTGGCTGGAGAATGTTCCTAAGCCGCTAATCGGCGTGAACGATGTTTTGATTAAAATAAATCGGATGGGTATTTGTGGCACCGATCTTCGTATTTGGTTGCGGTGCATTTGAAGTGAGAACAACAGGTTACTTTTTCAGGGCGCGATTGTAGAGGGCGATGGCTTCTTTGACTGAGGCGCCCTCCATGACAATGGCGTGGACGGCTTTGAGCGAGGCGACGGGGTGCGGGCTGCCCCAAACACGCCGCCCAATGGCCGCGCCGCTGGCACCGTGAGCCATGGCCTCGTGCAGTTGGTGGAAGATCGCCAGGTCGCCTTCTCCTTTGGGGCCGCCTGCCATGATGACCGGCAGATGGCCCGAGGCCACGGCTTTGGCGTAGCCAGCGGGGTCGCCGTTGTAAACCGTCTTGACCACGTCGCAGCCGTACTCGAGGCCCATGCGGATGGCGGTGGCCAGATCGGCAGAGGTGGGCGAGGTCTGCGTTTTGTCGGCGTAAGAGACGCGTGGAATGATCTCGGCGCAAAACGGCATGCCGATGCGTTCGCATTGGGCTGAGACGGAGGCCATCTTTTTGAGCAACTCGGATTCGATTTGAACATCGCCCATGCCGAGGTAGCAATTGACGATCACCATGTCGGCCCCTAACGCGGCGGCTTCCTCCGGCGTATGGAGGGTGTGCATCACCGTATCGGTCCCGCCCATTTGTGAGATGGTGGCGTCGATGCGCATGAGGATGCCCAAGTCGCCCACTTCGTCGATGGCCTGGCGCAAGGCGCCGGCCGTCAGGAGGACGGCGGTGGCGCCGCAGTCGCGGGCCAAAGCGAGCAGCTTGGCCGGGTTTTCAGTGCCGGGTTGAGGCCCAAAATAAATAGGGTGGTCCAAAGGTAAAACCAGAGCTTTGCCATTGCGGAAGATGCGGCGCATTCGCAATTTTTTGCCGATGTTAGTAATGTGCATAGATGAAACCGGTTAGGTACAATCATTTCCCGTGCGCGCAATTTGATGGCCGCAACATGATTTGTCCAGTAGAAAAATGTTCTTGAAAAAATGATTCAGTCCGGCGATATTCAGCGCATACAAATTATGAGTAATGAAACCGGTTCCATAAACAGCGGTCCTTCTAATGGCCAAGCCATCGCCACAAATTCCTTTTCGCATCAGCGCGCCGCGGCTGAGGAACGCAAAAAGGCCTACCCCTATCGCTTCCCGCGCGACAATCGCCGTCTGGGCGGAAAATATACCGTGGCCGAAAACGCCCGGCGCTTGCTGCGCTTTTTCTATTTTGAACGCTGCCTGATGCACGGTCTGGGCGCCTGGACGCTTTCGGTGCCCGAGTTCGAAGTCAAACTGGAGATGGGACGGCACATCTTTTATCACGCCGACGCCGCGCGGTTGTTGCGCGAGCGATTGAGCGAACAGGAAGCGCGCTTGAAGGATATTGACGGCTTCCGCGATGCGGAAATTGACCGGTTCATGGATGAATTGCTCAGCGCCGAAAGCGCGCCCGAATTTCTGGTGGGCATGCACCAGGTTTTAGGCAGCTTGCTGGCGACTGCTTATCGCCATCACATCGACGACACCGACCCGGTGACCGATGTGCCTACCATCCGGTGTTTGCGCCGGATTTTGACCGATTACGAACCGATGCTGGCGTGGGCCGAAGGCGCCATCGCGGCGTATATCGAAGGCGGCGTGGAAGAAGCCACGCTGGCAACATGGCGCTGGCACTTGCAACGACTGCTGGCCTCCATCGGCGGCGTGACGGGAAGCGATCCGCGCGGCCAGGCGCCCAAGCCTTTGCGGACGGACTCCAAACCGTTTGTTCGCGGGAGCAAGCCGATGCGGGACGTTCGTTTTGACACGTTCAAAAACACCGGCGACTACGACGCGGCCGATGAAACGCCGCGCTTCCCCAAGGATTCTTACGAGAGTCTCCGTCTGCGTTTTATTCGCACCCAGCGCGATGAGGTGGACGCCATCGAAGCCTTTGGCACTTTTGTGTGGGACATCCGCTTCAAGGATTTTGAATCGGAATATAACCTGGCCCGCATCACTTGGGATGAAGCGCGCCACACGGAGATTGGGCATCGCGCGTTGTTGACAGCGGGTTATGATCCATTCGAGTTGCGGAATCGTTTGGTCGGTTCGACCTGCCGGGGACCGATGGAGGCGGCTTTCGCCATGGCCGAGATCAATCTCTTTGGCGAAGTAGGCGTGCTCAAGACCATCAACAATCTGATTGACGTCGCCGCCGAGCGCAACGATGAGTTGCTGCGGCATGTGGCCGATTTCATTCGCGCCGACGAGCGGACGCATGTGCGCAAGGGGCAGGGCATCCTGAAAGTAATGACAAACCTGGACGCAAAGGCGCTGGAGTTGCGCACGCGGGAATTGTTCACCGAATGCCTGGTCAGCCTGGGCGCGTTGAAAAAGGACATGGACATATTCACGATCTCGCGCGAAGACATCGAGCGCCTGGTCGGCGAATAAGCGGAAGCGCGGAACCATTATTGATTGCCATGGGCCGCCTCTTCGTCAAATATACGGCCAGACACTAACGAAACAGTCCTCCGCCAGGAGGGAAAGTTTCAACACGCCCGGCGTGAGCAAAGAAAGACGCGGCAAGCAGCGTGGAACCGGTTGCATTAGAAAAGACCCGCAGCGCCAAACAGGGTCGGCCAACCCCGACGTGGTACGGGGGCCGCTTCCACATGCCGGAATTGACCATCGCCGTTTCGGTTGTCCTGGCGGTCATTATCTTCAGCGCGCTGAACCCCCGTTTTTTTGCAGTCGAAACGGCGGTCACCATCCTGGAAAACGCCGCGCCCGACGGGTTGATTGTGATTGGGATGACGATTGTCATCATTTGCGGGGCCTTCGATATGTCCGTCGGCTCGGCCATGGCTTTGTGCGGTTTGGTCGGGGCGCTGGCGATGAACCGGGCGCACCTTCCTGTCTCGTTGGCGGTCGGGGCCATGCTGGTCACCGGGGCGGTCATCGGCTGGATCAACGGCGCGATTGTGGCCCGGCTCAAAATCAATCCCTTCATTACCACCCTGGGCACGATGAGCATTATGCGGGGCATCGTTCAGGTGGTCACGCGCAGCGCGCCGCTGACGGGATTCCCGGAGGGTTTCCTTAAGGTGGCGTGGGGAACGGTGTTCACGCTGCATCTGCCCGGCGGACGCGAAATGGCGGTGCGCTGGCCGGTGATCATCCTGCTGGCGGCGATCCTCGTGGCCGATGTGCTGCTGCGCCGGTTGAGTTATCTTCGTCAAGTCTATTTTATCGGCAGCAATGAGGAGGCGGCCCGGCTGACCGGCATCCCCACCGCCCGGGTCATGACCTTTGCGTTTCTCCTCACGGGCGTCCTGGCCGCCGTGGCCGGCGCCATTACCACCAGCCGGGCCAATGCCTTGGACGCCAATGCGGGCATGGGCGCCGAAATGCGGGTCATCGCCGCGGTCATTGTGGGCGGCGCGAGCCTGTCCGGTGGGCGGGGCAGCATTCTCGGATCGTTTCTCGGCTTGCTGCTGATGCAGGTGATCACAACGGGACTGGTTTTCATCAATGTCGCCGCCGAAGCGCAACTGATTGCGGTCGGTTTGGTGTTGATTCTGGCCGCTATTATTGACAGGGGCGGTTCGTCCTCGTTCGTCCGCAAAGCGGCCGCCTTTCTCTTTCAAACAAGGAACAAAACTATGGAACGCATCTTCAATATTATCCTGGCGGTCGCGCTCGTCGCCGTCTTGGCCTCTCGTTCTAGCGGGCCGAAAACTGATTCTGCCACGTCGTTGGAAAAGAGCGCGTCCGCCGCGAGGGCCACTTCCAACCAACGGTATGTGATGATCTCCATTGTCACCGGCGCTCCGTATTGGATCGACTCAAAATCCGGCCTGAATGATAAAGCGAAGGAATTGGGGGTCACGGCCAGTTTCATCGGCCCGGCCACGGTCGATGTCAACCAGGAGATCGACGAGATCAAGCGGGCCATTGCCGAAAGGGTCGATGGAATTATTCTGGTTCCCGGCTCCGAGGCGGTTGCGCCGGCCGTCAATGAAGCCATCGCGGCCGGCATTCCAGTGGTGTGCGCCGACAACGACGCTCCCACCAGCCAGCGTTATGCGTTTTTTGGCACGGGCAATTACAATGCCGGCTACCAGGGCGGCGAGCAGTTGGCCAAGTTGCTGGATGGCAAAGGCGAGGTCGCCTTGATGTCAATTCCAGGCATGGATAACCTGAGCCGCCGAGTAAAAGGCTACGAAGATGCGCTGGCCAAATATCCCAATATAAAAATTGTCCAAGTCGGCAACGACCACGGTTCGCAGACCGAGGCGGAGAAGGAATGCCGGGCGCTTATTCAGGCCTATCCGAATCTGGCTGGGTTTGGCTGCGTGGCGGCGGCGGGCGGCCAAGGTGCGGCGGTAGCAGTCAAGCAAGCGGGCAGGGTGGGGCAAATCAAAATCGTGGCGATGGATCGCGATGAAGCGACCCTCCAATTCATCCAGGAAGGCGTGATCGACGCCTCCATCGCCCAGCGAACTTACACGATGCCGTATTTGGCGTTGCAGTTGCTCTACGATTTGCGCAATAACCGAATCCATTTTATTGACAACTGGCGCAAAGCGGGCGTCGATCCGCTGCCCTCGAACGTCGATACCGGAAGCTTCGCCATCACCAAAGAGAATGTTAAGTTCTTCTTCCATAAACAATAATTGACAGGAATTTTGTGAACCCGCCTTTGCTGGAGATGCGATCGGTCGGCAAACGCTTCGGCGAAGTGACCGTTTTGCGCGGCGTCGATCTATGCGTCGGCGCGGGCGAGGTTCATGCGGTGGTGGGCGAGAACGGCGCCGGCAAAAGCACGCTTATGCGCATCGCCGCCGGCGTCCATGCGCCGGATGAGGGGCGGCTTCTCTTTTGCGGCGGCGTGTTTTCGCCCAGGTCGCCCGCCGACGCGTTGCGGGCGGGCATCGCCATGGCGCACCAGGAGTTAAGCCTGGCCGGTGGATTGACGGTGGCGGAGAATATCTTGACCGGCCTGGAACCGAAACGCGGCGGCTTCATTGACTGGAAGAGGCTCTATCAACGAGTGAGCGCAATGTTGGCCGAATATTGCCCCGCCATCGATCCACGCGCCGCCGTCTCGTCGCTGGGCCTGGGCTACCGGCACGTCGTCGAAATCCTCAAGGCGCTGGCGTGGCAGCCGAAAGTAATTATATTTGACGAGCCCACCGCATCGCTCGAAGCGAACGAAACGGAGCTGGTGCTCGAGACGATTCGCCGGCTCACCGCCAAAGGCGTCGGGGTCGTGTATGTCTCGCACCGGATGGACGAAGTTTTTCGCATCAGCGACCGCATCACCGTGCTGCGCGATGGCGAGCGGGTGGCCAGTTGGAAGACGGGGGAGGTGTCGCGTCCCGAGGTGGTGCGCGCCATGGTGGGCCGCGAGTTGACCCAGCTTTATCCGTCCAAAGCTGAAAACGTTGGTGAAGTCCTGCTGGCGGTGCAGGGGCTTTGCGGCGGGGAAAAATTTCGGGGAATCACCTTTGATTTGCGCCGCCGCGAAATACTGGGTTTTTCCGGTTTGATCGGTTCCGGCCGCACGGAATTGATGCGATCAATGGTTCGCGCGGACCCGCTGGATGCGGGCGCGATTGTCCTCGAAGGCCGTCCGCAGCGATTCCACGGCATCGGCGACGCGATCAAGGCCGGCATCGTCTATGTTCCCGAGGACCGGAAGACGCAGGGCTTATTTTTGAATTTAAGTCTCGAAGACAACATCCTGTGCGGGAATTTCCCACGATGTTCGCGGAGGGGTTTTTTGCGGCCGCATCTAAGCCGCGCTTTGGCCGGCCATTATGTCAACAATATTAGAATTGTGGGCGACACCATGGGCCGCGAAATTCGGAGCCTGTCCGGGGGGAACCAGCAGAAAGCCCTCCTGGCCCGCTGGCTGGCCACTTCGCCCAAAGTCTTGATTGTGGATGAGCCGACTCGCGGCATCGACATCCGGGCCAAAGCCGAAATCCACCAGTTGCTGCGGGAATACGCCGAAGCCGGCCACGGCGTGATTGTCGTTTCCTCCGAAATGCAGGAATTGATCGGGGTGTGCGACCGTATTCTGGTGCTGCACGAAGGCACTTTGGCGGGCGAAGTCAACGGACGCACCGCGACCGAACAGCAACTCATCCATCTGGCCACCGGCTCCGGGCGCAGAGCAACGCTCTAACAAATGCGGCCGCGCTTGCCGGCGACACCGTGGCCGGCCGGGTTTTCGCCCATCCAGCGCTGGTCCACCGGTTCGCTGGCCAATTGATAGCGGGAATCACTGGAAAGCCGGATGTGCTTGGAATGATTGTCGAGGCTGCCGTGAACGGTGTAAATACTAAAGATGAGAACGTCACCGGCCGAAAACCCCGTGGTCAGCCAGCGGCCGCCGAATTTTTTGAGCATCTCCGGCGGGTCTTTGCTTAACACGCCGTCGAATGCGCCCCACCAGCGTTTGCCGGCCTCGATCTCCGGGGCGTGCAGGCCGTTGGTGCAGTAGGAATCGACGTCTTTTTTGTAATACGATTGCAGACGAGATTCATGGTCGCGCGTGCCTTCCAGAACCATCAGGCCGCCCATCTCCATATTGACATCCCCAATGGGAGTCCACGCCGTATAGACATTGTGGGTGCCGCGGCCCATGTAAGGCACGTCGGCATGGGGGGGCGCTCCTTTGCCGGGCGCCACCGCGCGGAACCAGGTGAAATCATAGTGCAGCACCGGGCCGCCCAGAAAGCGCGCGAAGAAATCCATCATGGCGCCGGAATAAAGTACTGTTGACAAGGGGCCGTTGTTCCGGGCCACTTCCGGCAGGAAGCTGATTTTTGCGTCCGCTTGCGCCACTGCGTCCATGGGCGGGTAAGCGGGATCAAGGTGGCCGGCGGTTTGCAGGCGGTCGGTGACTTCCCGCCGGGCGGCCAGCACTTCCTCCCGATCAAGCAAGCCGGGCAGGTAAAGATAGCCGTCCGCCTTCATGCGCGCGCGCAGAGCCTCGGGATTTCCGAGAAGGTCTTTGGACGAAGTCAATTCTCCAAAAGCTTCCGGCGAAACGTCCAACTCGTGGCCGAGCGCCGTCAGTGTCAATGTGTCCAACTTCATGGCCTCATCCTAAACTGGGAAAAGGAACAAGTGAATGGACGGTTTGGACAAAAACTTGTGGATTTTGGTAACTACGAAGAAATGGGTTGCGCGCGGATTAGGTTCTCAAGATCGGCCAGAGAAGCGACTCCACGATGGCTGAGTTGGGTGGTGCAAAGAGCGCCGGCGGCGTTGCCCAAACGCATCGCTTCGGCCAGCGGCCGCTTGCAGCCCAGGCCAAGGAGAAAACCGGCCACGAACGAATCCCCTGCGCAAGTGGTGTCCCGCACCTCGACGCGGTAAGCCGGCAGGTTGATCTCGGCGGTACGTGAGCAGAGCAGGGAACCATGCTCCCCGCGCTTGACGATGACAACTTGTGCGCCTTGGGCCAGCAAGGCCCGGGCCGCTTCGCGCGGATCCTCTTTGCCGACCAGCATGGCGGCTTCTTCCTGGTTGGTGATCAAGTAATCGGTTTTCGGCAATGCGCCCTCCAATCGTTTCATCCAAAGGCCGTTGGTGTCCCAGTCCGTATCGAGAGAGGTGGTGGCGCCGAAGGTTTTTGCCCGGGCAAAAAGTTCGCCCAAATCCAAGTCAAGCATTTTAAGCGCGCCTCCCACATGAATGATGCCGGCGGACTGCAAGACCGCGTCCGGCAAATGGCGGTTGGAAAGTTTTTCGTTGCCGCCGTTGCGATAAATAAAGGAGCGCTCGCCCGCGCCGCTGATCAAGACGATGGCCGCTGAGGTGGGAGTCTCCGGCTCTCGCACGACCGCGTCGAGGCAAAGCCCCGTCCGCTTCAGGTCGGACAGCGCGGCGTCACCCAGGGCGTCCTGGCCGATTAAGGCGGCCAATCGAACGTCCGCGCCCAGCTTGGCCAGGACGGCCGCGGTATTGGCCGCGCATCCGCCGGAAAAAATCTGGAGGTCCTCCACCAGGTCTGTCCTTCCCGGAAAGGGGAAAGTATTGACAGGGCGGACGACGATGTCCGCCACGAGCTGGCCGATGCAAAGGACGGACATACCAGGTGGCTTTAGGCGTCCGGGCTGACCCAGGAAACACCCAGAAAATCCAACAGCATCCGCACTTCATCCCCGATGTCGCCCATGGCGACGGCGAGATGATGGGTGAAGCCGCCTTCCAGAATCATGCGGTTGAGTTTTTGATGGTCAGGGACGGCCACATCGGTGGCCACGTACTTGATGCCTTTGGCCGTCTGCGCATTGCTGATTCCTTTGAAGATGAGAATTTTGACGCTGCCGTCGGGCCGGGGCGCAAGGCTCAGCCCCGTCTTTGCGCCATATTCGTATTGACCGGTAATCACCGGGCCCATTTTTTCGCCGACCAGGCGCAAGACGGGATGAATGGTTACTTCGTCGCAGGAACTGCCATGGCAGGAGCCTTCCGCCATGCCGCCGCAAATGCCCACGCCGCAGTGGCCCAGTTGGACGACCTCCGAACCGCCGGTGTAGTTGACCCAGTCGAGGCAGGCGGCCGGTTTGTCAGTCAGCAAAGTGCCAATGGATTGCATGACGGCGATGGGCCAGTCCGATTCGCAAGTGGCGGCGGTCACGTCGCCGTTGCCCAACAGCAATCCGATGGCCATGCAGGAACTGACGCCGATGTAGGATTGCATCTGCTCCGGCCAGCAGCGAAAAGCCGCCGAGGTATAGCCGTTGGCGCGGACAATGGCCCGGTAGGTTTGGTAGAGTCGCGCGCCGCGCGTGAGCATGTCTTGCTCGACCTCGATTTTTCGGCCCTTGCTGATTTGATCGACCGTGCGGCGGATGTCATCGTCGGAAAAAGTGGCCTCGCCATTGTAGCCGGTCACCTTGGCGGTGCGAAAAGTTTCCATGACCAGCGTCAAGTCGAGAGTATCCACCCGGGTGCCGAAAATGCGGGCAAAAGCCATCTGGTCGCCCGAGGCGGAATGGAACCCTCCCGGCGCCTCGCCAAAGCGGCAGAGGAAATCGCGGCGCAGGAAGCGAATGGTCCCGGCCACCCGCAGCAGGCGTCCGAATTTCGTTTGGAAGTGCTCACTGGCAAACGGGCCGGGAATCGTCACGATGGGCCGGTTGATTTGATGGGCGACATAGTTGTTCATGATCACGCCGCACCAGGCGTTGGTCGCCCATTCCGGGCTGTCCGGCTCGGGTTCGGCGATGACCGCCAGCGGCACGCGCGCGAGATGGGGGTGAGTGGCCAGCGTCAGATATACCTGACCGTTGGGAAATGCGATATTGACGATGACGACCAAGTCCACACAAGCCGCCGCCAATTGGTCGGCCACCGCCAGGGCTTCATGCGGGCCGAAGATGCGCTTGGTGATGATGGATTGCGGGTCAATTTGCCCGGATTTGAGCAAGCTTTCGTAATAAGCGCGAATTGCCTTTTCGGATTGGTCCTTGGAGGCCGGATCGAACACCTCGATGGAATTAAGAACCAACCCCAGCTTGGGCGCTGGGCGGCGCTGCAATGGCGACTTTGTCATATATATTGTTCCAGGTTCTTTGTCGCAACCGGTTGCATCGGTTTAGACTAGCCGCCGCAGTGCGCACTGTAAATGCTTAATCGCATCGCTGCGGCAGTTTTTTTATTTTGCGCCGGTGGATTCGCGGATGATCAATTCCACCGGCAGGACAATTTGCTCGGAGTGCCCCTTGTTTTCCATGCACTTGAGCAGCAACTCCACCGCGCGCTGGCCCAGGAGCGCCTGGGGCTGGCGAATGGTGGTCAACGACGTCTTCAACATGCCGGCGAAGGGCAAATCGGCATAACCGATGACGGCCAGTTCCTCGGACACACGGATGCCGTATTCGAGGCACGCTTCCAGCAGCCCCAAAGCCACATTGTCGCTGAAACAGATTACGGCATCCGGGCGAGGATTCAGGGCCATGATGCGCTGAACAGCCTCCCGGCCCCCTGCTTCCGAGGCGGGCAGGCTCAACGCATATTCGGGATTAGGCAGGATGCCATTACGAATCAACCCCGTCGCGTAGCCCGCTTGCCGCAGCCGGGTGGTGGAGATCGTCGTCCAACTTCCGCCCGCCCAAGCGATGCGCGTGCGGCCCGCCGCCGCCAAGTGGTCCACGGCCATGGCAACACCCGCCTCGTCATCCGTTGAAACGCTGCAAAACGGCGTTTCGGGAAAAGTGCGATCAATGGTGACAAAAGGGATTTCGCGCCGCCACAATTCCCAAAACAGTCCGGCGTGCCCCGTCGATTGACTCGGCGCCACGATCAGCCCGTCCACCTGCCAGGTCAGCAAGTCGTGGATTCTGGACTGCTCCACCTGCGAATCCCCGTTGGAATCCGCCAGGATAACGCTATACCCCGCCTTGACCAACGGCGCTTCGATGGCGCTAATGACCACGGGAAAAAAAGCGTCGGTCAGCGCCGGGACGACCAGGCCGATGATGCCCGTTCGCGCCATGGTCAGTCCGCGCGCCATTTTACTGGGCCGGTAGTCCAGCTTGATGGCGGCTTCCCGCACTTTGGTTTTAGTTTCGAGCGAGTAAGGAATGCGCGCATCCTTGACGGCGGAAAGGATGCGCGAGGCGGTGGACTTGCTGACCCCCGCCAGTTTAGCCACGTCCTCCAAAGTTGGGACCGCGTTCGACATAATTCCAGCGGACGTTTAATGACTTCTCAACCTGCGTCAAACACAATCGTGATAAACTCTGAAGCGAATTATTTTTTCGGCATAATGCTCGCGCGGATGCGAGTGACGATCTCGGTGTGGCGGCCTCCGTCGGCGGGAAGGGTGTCTTCGGTTGGGGGAGGGAGCGTTTCGAAGTGCGAATATTTGTTTTGACCGCGCACCAGCATGGCCAAGGGAGGTGTCGGGCTCTCTTGTTTGACCTCGGCGGCCACATAACGTATGGCCAAGCCGATGCGCGGTATATCGGAGGTGTTTGCTTTTGAGCCATGCACGGTCCAGACGTGATGTAGGGACGCTTCGCCGGGCTGGAGGCAAATATTGACCACCTTGCTTTCGTCCACTTCGACGGCGATGTCCTGGCCGCGGGAAAGGGCGTTGTCGGTGGCGTAGGTGTCGCGGTGCGGTAAGGCAGGGCGGGTGTGAGTGCCGGCCACGACGCGCAAGCAACCGTTGGCCGGCGTGCTCGGAGCCAGGGCCAGCCAGGCGGTGACGATTTTTGGCGGGCTCATCTTCCAGTACATGCCATCCTGGTGCCAGCTTACGTAAGTCTTGTCCCCGGGCATCTTGGTGAACCAGGAGGTATTCCACACCAGAAAATCCGGCCCGAGCACGCTCTCGACCGCATCTAGCAGGGCGGGATGCGTCACTAACTCGTGCGCCCACCGCAAGACGAAATGCAGTTCTGACAGGACCATGTAGCGCTCCTTGACCGGCATTTTTTCGATGCGGTCCCGGTGCTGTCGATGGAATTCAAGGTAGCGGTCGAGATAATGTTGGGCGCTCTTCTCGTCCAGGACGTGGACCGGGAAGAAATAGCCGTCTTCCTCGAATTGCCGTTGCTGCGCCTGGGTTAAACCAGTGGGGTTGGCGAGAGTCATGGATGGATCCTTAATGCCCTTGGATGAGGCGGAAGAATTGCGCACCCTTGTTGGCAGTGACGCTGACTTGATTGTTGACTGGATTCGTGGCCAGGGGCGTCCAGGTGGTAGTGGTCAGATTGGTGTTGCTTTGCAGCACATAGTTGGCATACCCGGGCGGCCAGGAGAGTTGGACCGTGCTGGCGCCCGTCTCGAGGACACTTAGGATGGGTGGCTGCGTGGATATCTGGGTGAACGCGACATTATACCGGGCGGCCAGATAGGCGTTGACGGCCTGCACTTCGTCCGCACCCAGGACTCGATCATAAACCAGGACGTCGCCCAGGTTTCCCGTCAGCGGATTCGCAGAGTCGGCGCGCATGCCGATTTCCATCGGGAGATTCAAATCATTTCCCGGGTAAAGTATGCCCGTGCCGTAAAAAGCATTGTTGAGATAATGGATACAGGTGTCACCCGTAACCGTGTACCCGCCGACCAGATACTGCCCCGCCGGAAATGGGCCGGCGCTGACGATGGCCGTAAAGCCGCTGGGACCACCGCCCCGGGTTGCTGTCGCGGCCGTACCTGACACATTATAATCGAACTGGTAAGCGAAAGATTGGACGGTTTCGCTGCAGATCGTATTAGCGCCCGTAAAAGGAGCGGTGAATTCCGCCGTGTAAAACATTGACATGTCGGATGGGCAATCCTCGGTGAGCGAGTAGGGCACCTGCAAAGAGTTCGTACTAAAGGCCAGCACGAGCCTCTGGATATTCGTGTCCATGATCAGCGAAGGGGCGCCGGGATCATTTCCAATCGCGTTATTTCCATTGGTGGTTTGATCCGCCCACGAGGCCACTGTGCCATCCGAGTTGGTGGTTACGCCAACATCAGCTCCCAGCCAGATGGCCAGGCCGTTGGTGGGCGGTGGCGGCGGGGACTGAACGCTGCCCGTGCCCGTCACCTGGATCACGGCCGACTGGCCGGT
>Ga0075522_10001546_pt1 | contig 17454 bp, 19 predicted proteins | sample NGEPerA_FD_74796 | JGI IMG/M metagenome (GOLD analysis project Ga0075522, IMG submission 74796) | Arctic peat soil microbial communities from the Barrow Environmental Observatory site, Barrow, Alaska, USA - NGEE PermafrostL2-A | ecosystem: Environmental > Terrestrial > Soil > Wetlands > Peat ... | reverse complement strand
CATCGCTCTCGGCGATTTGACTGAGGATGCTCTGTCGACGGTCGCTCGTCATTATGGCGGTTCTTGCGTGGCGTAACGATCAAAGAAGGGGTCCGCGTGCACAGCGTGCGCTCCCTCTGATTGTTCGCTGCGCATGGTTATCTCACATTTCTTCGGTTCGCAACCCCCTGTTGCCGACATTGACCATTTCGCATCTACTGGGCCCTAGATTGCACACTCGCTTCTCAGCAAGTAATACGAACTCGAGACTGGCGGGAGAGGGGCGACCGATTGGATACAAATGATCCAGCCCGGCCAGCGGAAGAAGATGCCGTCGTCGAAGCAATCGATGATGTTTCCATCGCCGTAGCGGACAGCGTCAGCGATCAAGAGGACCTTCTTTCCGAGTTGGGCCGAATACGCCACGATCGGGTTGCGGGCGTACCGCTGCAGGAATCGATCGGTGGCACAGGTCAGCCTCGAGCCCTCGTGCTCTTAAACCGTGTCACCAATCGACTCAGCCTCGGAAGTGCACGTTTGCGACGCGCTCTTGTCACCTCCTTGGTAAAAGATGGGGAAAGCGTGAATTCGGTTGCGAAGCGCTTCGAAGTCACACATCAGCGCATCTCGTCGATTCTTCGACGAGATAAAGACGAATAGCGCATTACCCAAGCGAGTGTTCCGACGCAGTACAGCTCGCCGCGCTGAGGCTCAAAGGAGGTTCCCTGGGGACAAACATGCAAGGACATGCCGCGACCGAGTGCGCCTAATGGCTAGGCGGCTCGCCCGGGGTCGTAGTAGTGATCTATCAAGTAGCGACAAGAACTGACTCGCACTGTTCGTGAGCGACCGTGACAATGGTCCCGGTTTGGCCCCAGCACCTGTCACGCGGGTCAGATGCGCTGCCTTCGAACAGGACGTTCTGAAGACCCAACCGCTGCTGCAAAGCCCTTTGCCCGGTTCGATTCCCGGCGCCGCCTCCAACTTTGCTATCCCTACCAGGACGTTTAGACCGACATCTTTACAAGCTCTGTGTATATTGTTCAACGCGTCCCATAACTGGACTACGACGCACGCTGGAACCCAACTCGACAGCCAATGACCCTGCTGCCTACCGGGCGTTATGCGGGTGACGCTCACTGATCCACCATGGTTGGATCGGGGACCCGCAAGGGTGCTGGTGCTGAACCCGGTGCCGTCGGGTCACCGCTAGCGACGCTTGCCCTTCGAGGGCCAATAGGAGTACAGCGGGGCCCGACGGTCCGGCGTTGGACTGGCAATAGGGCCATGCGCATCGGGCGCCTTGCAGTGAGCGACCAGCAGCAACGCCTGAGCCTGGTGAGGCTTTCATCTCGAGACGAGGAGTGAGCTGAATGAGCGAGGGCGTGGCATTCGCCGGGATCGATTGGGCCTCGGCGCTCCATGTGTCGTGCGTGGTGGGTGAACGCGCTTAGGTGCGCGAACGTTTCGAGTTCGCGCACGATGCCGCGGCGATCGACGGCATGGTTCGCCGGATGAAGCGAGCCAAGGTCTTTGGCGTGGCGATCGAACGTGGTGACGGTCCGGTGGTGGAGGCCATGATGGATGCCGGCTTGGCCGTCTTCGTCATTCCGCCGCGCAAGGTCAAGGCGTTGCGGGAGCGATATGGCTCCGCGGGCAACAAGGACGACCGCTTCGACGCATATCTCCTCGCGGACGCGCTGCGAAGCGACGGGCACCGCTGGCGACCACTGCGCTAGGACAGCGACGCAACCACGGCGTTGCGAGCGTTGTGCCGGTCCCGAAAGGACCTCGTCGACATCCGCGTCGGAGTCGCCAATCAGCTACGTGCCAACTTAGAGCTCGCTTTCCCTGGCGCAATAGGCCTGTTCACGAAGCTCGACAGCCCGATCACGCTCAGCTTCTTGCGTCGCTTTCCAACGGCCGCGAAGGCGGCCTGGCTATCACCCAAGCGAATGGCCGGCTGCATTCGGCCGATTACAACGGCGGCATCGCCACCGAGGTGCTTCATCGCCGGCTCGTCGCGGCGGCCCCCGGCTTGACCGGCTTCGAGTGCGAAGCCCGGGGACAGATCACCCTCGGCGTGCTTCTCTCGTCCCATAATCCGTCCCATAACCTGTGGCGGACGCTAACGAACTGCACTGGACGCGCTGGGCATCACCCCAGACCGCAGCATTCCGGACAGACACTCGCAGTCCGCGTGAACAGCTACGAACGCTCTGCAAAGCCCTCTACCCGGGTTCGATTCCCGGCGCCGCCTCAACTAACTAAGGCAGTTCAGAGGCTATTTCTTGCTCTGAACATTTCGCGATGAACCGCATCGATGGCGCGTGGATGGCGCGGATCTCTACGGACGTAGGCGGACGGTGGCGGCCTTCGGCGATGCCTCCGCTTGCGCGATGACGTCGTCGAGGTAGCGCGCAATCGCATGGCCGCGCTCTTCGGTGGCGTGCTGGTAACGGAGCGCCGCGACGGGCGACGAGTGCCCGATGGTCGCCATCAGCTCCTTCAGCGTCACGTCGGGATTCCGGGCGATGACTGTCGCCGCGTGGGGGCGAAGGTCGTGAGGATGCACGCCGGCGAGCCCTACCTCGAGGCACGCGTCCCTCCAGGCATTCGAAAGATCAGCCCTGCGCAGCGGGAGCCCGGAGGGTCGATTGAACACCGGCGACTCAGCGTCGCTCGCCACGTGAGCATCAAGGTACTTGTCCAATTCCTCGGCCACGACTGCAGGCAGTGAGACGGTGCGGTTGCCGGCGTCGGTCTTCGGTACGGTGAGGATACGGCCCTGTCCCGTAATCTCGTGCGCTTGGCGCCGGACATGAACCACGCGATGCAGAAGGTCGATGTCGCGCCGCTCGAGCCCGAGTAGCTCGCCCGGACGAAGCCCACAGAACCCCGCGAGATAGACGAGCGCGCGAAGTCTCGGTCCCATCGCCTCGGCGAGGCGAAGGACGGTGGGCGTCTCGAGCATCGGACGCTCGTTTGGATGTTCGATGCCGGCGCCTTTCAGGTTGCAGGGGCTCCGAGCGATCAACTCGTCCGAGACGGCGGTGTTGAGGATGGCGCGAAGCACCCGATAGGACTTCGCCGCGGCATCGGGACCGGCATCTTCGGCGATCGCCGACTACCACGCCCGAACGCGTTCGGGTGTGATCTGGCGCAGCTTGGTGTTCCCGAAGTGCGGACGAATATTCCGACGGAGCACCGCCTTATAGCCCTGTCGCGTCGCGGGCGTAAGCGGCCGCCCTTTGACGAGGCGATGATCCAGCCAATCAGCCGCGTACTCACCGAACAGTCGCTCCGCGCCATGTGGGTCGATGACGAGTCCAGCGTCCTGATCGCCGCGAACCTTGTTGAGGTACTTCTTCGCGTCCTTGTCCGTACGGAAGGTCTCAGTACGGCGCTCCCCGTTGACCATGTAGCGAACGAGGACACACTCACCCGTATAACCAGGGTTGGGTGCCACCTACTGGCGCATCAGGGATGCCCAATAACACTCAGTCCAAGCCTTCCTTGTGCCTAAAGCGTGCAGCGGCGCATTCGGTCCCGATTGCCGAATCCTGAACCACCATCGGCCCGTTCCTACTGCACTGCGCTTCTTCGATGCCCAGGCAATCGGCGACGCTTATGCCGCAGGAAATCGTCGACCTCTGTTCGATGACGCACCCGGTGAATTCGCACATCGCGTGATCGATTTCGCGTCCGGGGTCGCTACGCGATGCGTGGGAGCCTCAGGAGGGTCGAGAGTAGGCACTTTCTGCTCAGTCCCAGGCCGAAACGTCGACATGAAGCGCCATCCCTGGAAGGCCTCGCACGTTAGAGACGGCCAGCCACCTGGCACAATCCAGCCTCAATTAGAGCTACCGCGGAAACCTGACCTGGGACTTGGTATGTTGGAGTGTGCTCACGAACGGGAGGTAGGAGCATTTCAACGTGGAGGACTCTCCGAGGTTTCGCCAATGACAATTGACGGCGTAGATGCGATGCCCGTCGAACGCGCACTAACTAAGAGCGAACTCGCCTACCAAGTAGTCCGCCGCCGAGTGCTTTCTGGCGAGTACCCACCTGGCTTCATAATCAACCAGCTCCTCGTTGCGTCAAGCCTAGGGCTGAGCACGACGCCGCTTCGAGAGGCTCTTCGACGCCTGAACTCCGAAGGCCTTGTGGAGATCGATGCGCACCATAACGCCCGGGTCGCGAGTCTGTCTAAGACCGAGGCTCGTGAGCTTCGTGAGATTCGGAAAGCGCTCGATCCAGCAGCGGCCGGCCTCGCAGCGATTCATCGAACCGACACCGATATGGCGATCCTTAGGTCGACCGCCTCCGATCTGCAGCCGATAAACGGGAATAAGTTTTCGGAGGCGCTACTCGCCCACCGCGCGTTTCACGCGGCGGTCTATCGGGCTTCCCACAACAGTTTGATGATCGAGATGCTTGAGGTTCTCTGGGACAAGGTAGACCGCTACCTCAGGCTAGGACTGACCCTTACCGCAGATTCGAATAATCTTACCGCAGATTCGAGTAATGAGCGACTTCGGGACTACCACGAGCACTTCCGACTGGTTGAAGCCATTGAGGCGAGACAGCCTGACGTTGCCACAATGATCATGCGGCAGCATAAAATTGAGTCAAGCCTCGGCGAACGGGCCCTGGATACGCTTCGGCCTGATCGTGACGAGTGAGTTCGTAACGCGCCGTCTTCGCTAGCCATTTAAATGGGGTGCCTACCCACTTGGCTGCAACGCTTTTTGAGAGCGCAGTCAGCTTACGGTTGACGCAGTCCTGCAATATAGACGTAGCGGCGGTGGCGTGCCAGCCTCCCTAGTGCGAAAGTCCGAGAGATCTTGTCCCCTGGCAATCAGCAAACCAAAGGAATCCGGATGCGCGGCGCGGTCACGCCCTTGCAGTAAGAACTAACCCGCGGTCCGACCGGTGACCGACTGCGCTATACGCTTATTGCGGTGCCAGGTCGCGGGTGTGCGTGGCGAGATCAGCTGCCTCCGGCGACCACGTCGAGAAGCTCCACAGTTCGACTCTCCAGCAACGGAACGATCCGTTCGAGGACGATCGACTTAATGTGTTCGCTCGCGCCATCGTGAGGCGAAGGCCTCTCGAGAGACGCAAACGCCCTCGGCGACGTAGGAATCGACCTCGGCCTCGAGGGCCGCGGCAAGCATTCGTTCAGATTTCCTCACGGCAGACTTCGTCCAACATCGACAGCGCGTCGGCGACAACGGGCCCAGTCGTTCACTATGGTCGGTGCAGGCGTTCCTTTCTCGCCGACGTTCTACCGTCGGCCCTCGTTCGTTCCAGGTCGGGTGGTCGCTTCTCCTCACGAGTGGGTGATCCACAGCTTCAGGTCATACCTCAGGACGATCCTCGCGAGAGTTGCCATCGCCTGTTGACTGGCTGCTCTGTCCGACAATCGTCGGGAGGACCACCGGCGAGATCTCGGTAAAGGACGCTTCCTTCGTATCGGAAGAGTGTCGCTAACTAACCCAGCGGAGGAGCTAATTGGCTTTCAGCCGGTTCGCGGATGCCTCGCGGTACGGCTCGACGACTGCTTCGTGAAATCTAGCCGTCTCCCGCTCGATGTCCTCGGGCATATTGCTATGAAAGCTTGTTACGACCACGTCGACGCCCGCATCTTCGTATCTCAACAAGCCCTCGATAGCGTCCTCGGCGGTTCCACAAAGACTAAAGCTGGCGCCCGGTTGGTCGCCCAAACGGACTGGAACAAGTAGGGAAAGGCTCGGGCTTGGCCGTCCAGCGGTGCGCGCCTGCTCTAATACGGACGGCCAAGCATCGCCAATCTCCTCTGGAGACCAGCGCGTTCCGATGTAACCATCGCACAGTGTCGCGACTCGCGCCAACGCCCTAGGGCTATGACCCCCGCACACAATTGGGAGCTGGCTACCTTGTGGGGGAGTCGGTTCAAAGGCGTAGTTGCGCAGTTCATGAAACCGACCCAAGAACGGATCAGTGCGCCCGGAGAACAAATGGCGCCAAAGCGCAATCGTCTCGTCGACGTACGCTCCACGAACGCGAAGTCGATCGGCCTTGCCCAGATTCGTGTATTCGTCAGTGTTCTCAACAGGCTCGCCACCTATTAAGCGCCCTCCTATGCCCACTCCGGCGATAACACGACCGCCACTCAGATAATCAAGGGTAGCTATCTCTTTCGCAAGCAGCGGAGCGTCGCGCATTGGCGGCACCAGCACCCCTAAGCCCAGGAGAAGTTGGTCGTAACGGGCCGCCATATATGTCAGAGATACAAGAGCCTCGAGCACCCACTCGTGCTCGGCGCCGGGTGCCGGTTTGTCCTCCGTTTCTGCCCATGAAGGAAGCAGGTGATCAGCCACCCATACACCGCGCCAGCCCAACGCCGTTGCGACTTTGGCAGACACATCCAGACTCTCAGGCGATGCTCCGCTGCGATTGTTACCAACAGACAAATCAAATAGCATTGTCATATCGAAACCTCCTGAGGATATTTGCAGTCATTGGACGGTCAAATCGGATTACTGGAATGCACTGTAAGTATGTGCTACCGGGCTTGTGTCCGCTCGAGGTACTCCCACGCAACCGGTAAGCGGCTTAGGTTGTATGGTCGCTTTTCCATGGCCTCTTCGTCGGAGCTTGGAATTGCATGCTCACCTGCCAATAACGCTATCTGGCAGGCCCGTTCCAACTGCATTGCGGCCGCAACAGCTATTCCAATATTTGATCCGACCGTAACGATCCCATGGTGCGGAAGAAGAGCCGCATTCCGATCACCCAGGCATTCCGATAAAGCACGACCGAGTTCAGCCGTTCGTATCATATTCCCCGTAACCTCGAACCGAGCTATATCTGGAGGAACAAAGCAGCACCCTTCATGTGAGAGTGCCATAAGCGGCCATCCTGTAGCGGCAAAGGCAACCGAATAGATCGGATGTGTATGCACCACGGCCCCGACATCGTCCCGCGTTCGCATGATCTCCAAATGGATTGGGTATTCCACATGGCGACCAGCCGCTCCTTCGAGTATCTCCCCATCCCAGGACAGAAGAATGACGTCATCTGCTCGTACTTCGTCAAAGCCAAGATTGCTGCCCTTAAGCCAGACGCCGCGACCCGCGTGATCCCGTACTGACACGTGTCCCCACACCAGGTCGGCTTGGTTTGCTGCCTCCAGGATGCGACATGCCTTTACGATAGCTTCCTGCGGTGAGAACCCACATGAAGCCTTGCTATCGTCGACTTGGTTTGACATTTTCTAAGTCCCTCCCCTTTGTAGGTATGGTCGGTTGCGAATCTAGGCCGGGACGCATGAGAGGCAACGCGATTCCCTCGGATCGGAAGAAGTCTCTTGGTCTCGCGACCGCAAATGCGACTCCTCCGTCTCCACCAAACGCGGCAGGCCTCAGACCCAGTGTGCGAATCCCATACCAACTCCGGTGCCCGCCGCGGACCGATAACTGGGGACATAGTCCACGATCTCCATCGATAGATTCTCAAGCGCCGCCCCGGCGACAATCCAGCTGAGAATCTCCCCGCTACCCCCGCGCAATTCATCGAGAGATATGCGGCCGAGGCTCTCTAGGTCGTGGTCCCTTAGCGCGGTTAGTAGTCGAAGGTCCAAGTCCTCATTGATAACGAAATGGCTCAGGCCGCCGGACGCAATTATGATGACTTTCGCGCTCTCTGGCCATGCTTCGATAGCTTTGCGAAGCGATCGCCCTAAATCAAGGCAACGGCTCGGACTCGGCTGGTTCGGCGGGAAATATGTATTTATGAAAAGAGGAACCATCCGAATCGAGGAGCGACCTCCTAGCCTCAAGGGCACAAAAGAAAACGAATGCCCGAGCGGGCGACCTGTCGGCTGCACCGAAAATTGCATCACATCGAAGTTGTCATGAGACAACTCTTCTAGAAGGAATTGACTCAAAGATGGATCTGCCGGATACGCTCTAATTTCCTCGGAGTGGCGAGCCCACATCGCAGCTTTAATTCCTGAGGGAGTTCGCTCCAGTTCTTCCGCTGGCAGCGGAAAGTCGAGAAGTGTATCGCCTAGATAAAGTGCCAGCGCTGGTGTTCCCAGGTTCAGAAATAGCTCGTGAAGATCCCCGCCGATTACAACTACGATATCTGCCCGCTCCGATACGTTCGAGTATTCCTCAGCGATCGCTCCGACATCGCGCTGCGCTCTCTCGTACGCTTGCCACCAGGCCTCTTCGGTATTCGCGTTCTCGAACCTCTTGCCGACTTGTTGAAGCAACTCATCGTAGGTATGGATCTCGCCATCCAAGCCAAGGAGTGTTCTATTTTGTTGATCGCGGAGTGCATGATCTCGCCAGTGGTCGGGCGACGAACTCAATTGCGGCGTATGCGGAAACCCGAAACCAGCAATTATCGTAGCCAACTTGAGTACTGTCCTCCGCTAACGACCAACCTTTCGTCTACGGGTTGGTCTCTTCTGTCTCTAATGGTGTTACGTCTTCATATTGAGCAATGCGAATTGTGAGGTCTGCTTTCTCAACCCGAGCGAGCAGGCATCCGTTGCGTAGACCTACAGCTGGGCGGCGGGTGAAAGGAATATCGTGCCTATGTCTCCTCGGGCTGCGAGTTCTCTCGCGGAGCCGGAAGCCTTCACCTCACCTGCGACCATGACGTACGCCGTATCGGAGACGGCTAGTGCGTCCGCGACCCGCTGTTCGACCAGAAGAATCGCCACTCCGAGCCCCGCGAGCTTGGTCACATGTTCTTCGAGCAAATTACGTGCGAGTTGAGGTGCGAGGCCCGCAGTGGGTTCATCGAGAAGCAACACCTTCGGATGCGTCATAATCACGCGTCCGATGGCGAGCATCTTCCGTTCCCCGCCGCTCAAGTTACCGGCTCGACGCTTCGTCAGAGCCGTAAGTGCTGGAAACGTTTCGAACACTTCTTCCATTCTGATAGCCACCTCGGCTTTCGGAACAAGGTATGCCCCCATTTCCAAGTTGTCTCTCACGCTAAGAGGGTCAAAGACGTCCTGAACCTGCGGTACATATGCCAAACCGCGTTTCGCGAGCTGGTCAGTTCGTAGGCTCCCGACCGCTTCGCCATCGAGAAATACAGTACCGCCCATACATGGCACGATCCCCGTGATTGCCTTCAGCAGCGTGCTCTTGCCGGCGCCATTAGGTCCAATTATCGTCGTTATGCGACCACCGGCGACCGATACGGACACGTCTTTCACAATAGGTACTCCGCCGTATCCAGCTGTTATATTCCGAACTTGTAGGGCTAGGTTTAGGTTTTCGTCAGGCGGTAAGATATGCATCGATCACCTCCTGATTTTGGCGCACATCCTCCATGCGACCCGTCGCGATGACCTTTCCGAGGGCCATGACGACTACCGAATCTGAACACCGATCAATTACGCTGAGCTCATGCTCTGCCATGATCATCGTGACGCCTTCGTCCCGGAGAGCCATTAGGTACTCCTCAACGGTGCGAGCTAGTGGTCCCGCGATGCCAGCGAACGGCTCGTCAAGGAGGAGCATCTTCGGTTCGGCCATCATCGAACGCGCGATCTCGAGGATCCGCTTCTGGCCTCCACTTAGATCGGACGCGTAATCGTCGGCAAGGTCGCTGAGGTGAAACCGCTCGAGCAGGTCTTGCGCACGCTCCAGGTTGACCTTCTCGTCTTCACTCCAAAATCGTCTTCCCCGCATCGCTCCCCAGAATGTGGCGCCGCGTTGATGGGGTACGGCCATCATGAGATTCTCAAGCACCGTGAGGCGAGCGAACTCGCTCGAGATCTGGAATGTTCGGATGAGACCGCGCTTCGCTACCTGATGGGGGGGCGCATGAGATATGTCGGCGCCATCGAAGAAGACCGATCCCCTATCTGGGTGTTCGATTCCTGCGATCAGGTTCATTACCGTCGACTTCCCAGCCCCATTTGGTCCGATCAAGCCAATGATTTGGTGCTGCGGAACCGCGAATGACACCCCGGCTACAGCTTGTACCCCGCCAAACGACCTCCACAGGTCGGTCACTGTGAGAAAAGCCGGTTCGGCTGCTGGCAATTGGTCGGCGTTTACCATCGACATATGCATCAGGTCAGCACATTTTTGTCGTCGCGCTCACGTACTCCGACGACATTGGCTCGACTGCCACGCACCGTCCTGACTCGAGTGCTAAGGCGGCGGCGGCGCTGGGGCACCATACCCTGCGGCCGGAACCATAGGAACAACGCAACCAATATTCCTATCGCCATCCACTGAACTGCTCCGACGAGGTTACCGACCCCAATACTCGGAAAGTACTGGACACCTTCGAGGATTCCTGTATAAAGAATTGCCACTCCCAGTGCGACGCCAGCCATATTATCCACCCCACCGACGACGATGGCGGCTATATAAAGGAAGGTCTCGGACGGCATCCACGTCGATGGCGCCCAGGCACCAAGAAATTGCACAAGAACCGCTCCGCTTATCGCAGCGATCACTCCGCCGACCACGAAGACGACCATTGTCTCTTTTCGAACATTAACGCCTAACGCCGAGGCGCTCCTCGCATTTTCACGAAGAGCACGTAGTTTGCGACCGTAGGGGCCGGTCGAGCATCGCCGAATGACGAAGTACGTGACTACACAAAAGACTGCCGTGAGACCGACGTAGAACCATCCGTAGCTAACAAGTCCCAGCCCGAGCGCACCTTGAAGGGGCTTAGGAATCGCCGCTAGACCGTTGGTCCCGTCGAACCACCCGAACTCCGTGCTCACGAGATCGGAAGCGATGACAGCGACGATTAGCAACACGATCCCCTGGAACGCTCTTCCAATTGGCCTAAGCGCAAAGCTGCCGACAACAATCGCCAACAGGCCACCGGCGATGCCAGCTGCCACAATTGAAAGTGGCCATGGGAGGGTCGCCCCCAAGATGTATTGCTGATATCCGCCGGGCTGGGATGCTCCAAGGGTCGTCACACTTGCGACGTAAGCACCGATCGACTGGAATATAATAAATCCGAAATTCAGGATACCAGCCACGCCATACTGAAAATTTATCGCCCAACCAGCCATCAGATTGACGCCGAAGTATACCAAGAGAGTGATTGCATAAAACTGCCACGCGACGCTCATTCGCTTATCACGTCCGAACGTACCTTTCCGGCTATTTGCAAAATGCCTCCCGGACTAATGATGAGGAGAACGATAAGAACACCGAATGCACTCACATATTTAAGGCTCGGGCTGAAGACTGCGACCTCCTCAGTGACGATGCCAACGACTAGCGCCCCTATCATTGCGCCATACGTGTGTCCAAGCCCTCCGACTACGGCGGCCGCGAACACGACAAGAAAGAACGTATCGCCGCTGACAAATGAAAACGCCCCACTATCAGCCGCTAACACAACGCCCGATAATCCGGCAAGCAATCCCGACATTGCCCACGCAAGACTTGTGCTGCGCCTCACATTGATGCCGCAGCTACTAGCTAAGGCCCGATCGGCAGCCGTGGCACGCATCGCTGTACCAAATCTGGTCTGCGTAAGCAGTAAGTGGACGCTCACCATAGCGAAAACTGCAAGTCCTACGAATACAAGTTCAAGGGGTGTCCACGCAGTTCCGACGAAACGAAAGACTGTCTCAGGTGGAAGCCTATAGCTGAAGAAGCCCGGGCCAGCTATGGCGTTAATCGCATTTTGAGTAAAGAAATCTAATGCCAATGAGAGAATAATGACGGCAGCGATTGCTGGTCGTCGCCGTTGGAACGGCGAAAACAGAAGTCTCTCGCTCGCTAAGCCAAGTACAGCTCCGCTGATACCTCCGGCTACGAGTCCCAGCCAAAGACTCGTCCGGAGAATTATGTCGACATAGTATGCCACGAATGCTGATACAGACATCATTGCACCGTACGACACGTTAAATATCTTGGAAATGCCAAACTGGAAGCTAAAGCCTACCGCAGCAAGTGCAATGATTGCCGCCGACACCAGCCCATAGCCAAAAGCAAGCACCTCTAGGCTCATGCCCGTCCTCCAAACGAAGGTCGGTCATGAAGAGTTGAACGGCCTGCCCAGATGCCTACGACTTGCTCCGGGCAAGCGCGCACAAACCCGTTCAACCTGCCGCTAACTTTAGAAGTACCGAAAGAGGTACCGAGCCGATATTTTGCAGTGCGCCGGAGGAATCGTTGAGCTTGTCTGCACTAAAGGGGACGGCAACATTGTGATACTTGTTGAAGGCAATCACGCCGCCAGCGCCGCTGTAGTCGATAGTTTTGCCAGCCCGCAGTGCGGCGACACCCTGTGCGTATGTGTAAACCACAGTTTTTCCGCGGCTCGGTACTCCAGTCACTCTGGTCATATAAGGCTGATAGGTCGGGGGATTTACGGACTTCGCTGCATCCATGGCCAAAGCCGAGAGCACGACACCATCGTAGAAGGAGATAGTTCCTGGAAAGGTGGCGTACTGTGATGGATTCTTTATCTGGGAGCTTAGAGTCAACAACTCCTTCTGATAAAGCCTAAAACCTGCCGTGGGCGCTGCTGCCGAAATCGTGAGTGAAACTAAATTCAACTTCGCGACTGGGAGAACGGCTTGTACCCACGGCTGAAGCGTCGTCTCCTGATCGCCAATCACAGGTGGCAACTTTGAGCTCGTCTGTACGGCCTCCGACCAGAACGTTGCGGCGGTCTGAGGATCGGTCTCGGTGAATATCACTTGGGGATGAGCAGCGATGAGTTCCGCCGCCTCGGTGCGATAAGAGGTCTGGTCGGGAGCCAAAGTGATCGATTTGACAATTTTGCCGCCGTACTTCGTGTACAAGGGTGTGATGGCACCAGGAATTGTCTGGGCGCCAGGGTCGTTGGTGAACACTTCCGCGGCAGTCTTGTACCCATGCTGCCAAGCCCAGTACGCTTCCGCATCGCCTTGAAGGCTGTCTGACGGACCTGCCCGATAGAAATACTTGTCCGTATTTTTGTCGTACTGGGGGCTCCCGCTCCCGGAAATCATCGGTATGTGCGCCGCACTTATGACCGGCACCGTAGGGGCAGCGACGCTACCGGGACCCATCACAAGAACGATATTCGGGACGCTCGTCAACATTCTGCTTACCGCTGGAACGGCGTCAGCGGGGTCGCTGCCACTGTCAACCGACCGGCAATTTAGCCGGTGGCCGAGTACCCCACCGGCCGCGTTGATCGTCTTCACCGCGGAAAGACAACCCGCTAGAAGCGTCGGGCCAGTCGAGGCCTCAGATCCTGAAAAGGGTTCGAACACCGGGACATTTAGTACCGAAGCAGCACTCCTAGTTCCCATCGCCGCCGAAGCCACCCCAGCAGAAGCCAGGGTTCCGATCACGCACAGAACGCCTACGAACACAGCCCCTATCGAGCGCGCCGTCCTCGTTCCATTCCTAGGCTCGGCACGCCGATAGCTCGGAACATTACGCGACAATTTCATTAGTCTCCCCCCGCCTCAAGTTTCAATCGATCGCCCACCGACCTACCGCGTGCGACCCCCCGTCCTGCATGGATCAAGATTTCGTCGTCCTGGAAAGGTCGCCGACGACCCCGAGGACGACAATCGTGCTCCGCTGGCACGGTAACGAGTTATACGCGAATAGTCAATAGGAAATAGACTATAAGATCGTTACCGCTACGAGATGACGTGTCGTTATTCAAGACAACGGGGGAATTAGGTGCAGAAGATCATTGATTTCGCGGAGTCTGCTGTCGCCGACATCGGCGACGGTGCCACGCTCAGCGTCGGCGGCTTCGGCCTGTGCGGCATTCCGACGGTCTTGATTCACGCAGTCGCCGCGCGCGGAGTTGCCGAACTCAGCATCGTCTCCAACAACTGCGGCATCGACGGTATCGGCCTCGGCATCCTGCTCGCCAACCACCAGATTCGTCGAATGACTGCTTCGTACGTGGGCGAGAACGCCGAGTTCGCGCGTCAGTACCTCGAAGGTGAGCTGGAAGTGGAGCTGACTCCGCAAGGCTCACTTGCAGAGCGGCTGCGGGCGGGCGGATGCGGGATTCCGGCCTTCTACACGCTCGCAGGCGTCGACACCATGATAGGCACTGGAGGTTTGCCATGGCGATATGCGCCCGACGGGTCGGTTGCGCTCGCGTCCCCTGTAAAGGAAGAGCGAGTATTCAACGGTCGTCGATACATTCTCGAGGAGTGCATTACAACCGACTTCGCGCTCGTGCGCGCCGCGGTCGCTGACCACGCCGGCAACCTCCTGTTTCACGAGGCCGCGCGAAATTTCAATCCGCTCTGCGCGATGGCAGGCCGAATTACGATCGTCGAGGCTGAACAAATCGTCGAGAATGGTGACCTAGCGCCCGACGAGGTACATCTACCTGGCGTCTTCGTCCAACGCGTCATCGCGGTCCCACCGGCAACCGCAAAACAGATCGAGAAACGAGTCGTCCGCCCGACTTCCGAGGCAGCGTAGCGATGCCTCTCACCCGCGAACAGATTGCGGCGCGCGCTGCCCTCGAGCTTCGAGACGGCGAGTACGTGAATCTCGGTATTGGTCTCCCAACGCTCATCCCCAATTACGTCCCTAAAGACGTGCACGTGATGCTGCACTCCGAGAACGGAATCCTCGGGGTAGGGCCCTTCCCGAAAGAAGATGAGGTCGATGCCGACTTGATCAACGCCAGTAAGGAGACCGTCACAGTTCTGGCCGGCGCCGCATTCTTTGATTCGTCCCTGTCGTTCGGGATGATTCGTGGCGGCCATATCGACTGCGCAATCCTCGGAGCGATGGAGGTCTCCGAACGCGGCGATCTCGCGAATTGGGTCGTCCCGGGACGCATGGTGAAGGGCATGGGCGGCGCGATGGACCTCGTGCACGGCGCAAAACGCGTCATCGTCACGATGGAACACTCGACCCGCGACGGCGAATTTAAGATCGTGAGTAACTGCTCACTCCCCCTCACCGGCACTGGCGTCGTCGACCTCATCATCACCGACCTTGCCGTGATCTCCATCAGTCCTGATGGACTCGTGCTAGACGAGATCGCCCCCGGAGTAGAGGTCGAGGAAATCCAAGAGCGCACTGGGGTCGAGCTGCTCGTGCCGGTCGAACCACGACTTATCGGGGTTGCCTGAGCAATTTGAACGCCACCGCCAGGACGCCCTGGGCTTGATTGCATTAGGACTGGCTGGCGAAAATACCAAGGAGGAGGGGGCATGGCCAATTCGGTGATCATTGCGGGTGCACGTACCCCTATCGGCAAACTCGGCGGCGCACTCGGGTCCTTTCGGGCTTCCGACCTCGCAGGAATCGCGATCGGTGAGGCACTGCGGCGTGCTGGAGTCCCACCCGCGGAGGTCGACTACGTAATACTCGGTCAGGTTCTTCAGGCCGGGCAGGGCCAGGTCCCGGCGCGCCAAGCAGCGGTCGCTGCAGGGATCCCGCTGGCGGTCCCCGCCACGACGATAAACAAAGTTTGCCTCTCCGGCTTGAACGCTATCCACCTCGCTGACCTGATGATCCGGGCTGGCGATGCTGAGGTCGTCGTCGCCGGAGGCATGGAATCGATGACCAAGGCACCCTACCTATTGGCCGAGGCGCGCGTCGGCTACCGCGTCGGAAATGGCGAGATCGTCGACGCAATCTCCGTCGACGGCCTGACTTGCGCCATCGAGCACATCTCGATGGGCTCAGCAACGGAATCGTACGCGACTCAATCGGGCATCGGACGCGATGCCATGGACGAGTTCTCCGCACGTAGTCACCAGCGAGCCGCGAAAGCGATCAAGGACGGCCGCCTCTTAGAAGAGATCGTTCCAGTCGTCGTCCCTCAGGCGCGCGGCGATGCACTCGTCGTCGACCAGGACGAAGGAGTCCGACCTGACACGACAACCGAGTCCCTCCGACGCCTACGAACGGTCTTCGCGACTGATGGGACTCTCACGGCGGGAAACTCGAGCCAGATTTCGGATGGTGCTGCCGCCGTCATCGTCGCCTCGCCCAATGTGGCCGAACGACTCGGCGTAGCCCCCCTAGCGGAGCTCGTCGGCTACGGCCAAGTCGCGGGACCCAATACATCACTACTCACGCAGCCATCGCGTGCGATCCGCGCTGCGCTCGAGCACGGCAGGCGCTCGCTGGCAGAAATCGACCTCTTCGAAATCAACGAAGCCTTCGCCGCCGTGGCGATCGCGTCGATGAATGATCTCGGTCTCGGCGTAAACCAGGTGAATGTCAACGGAGGCGCTGTCGCCCTCGGCCACCCGATCGGAATGTCCGGAGCACGGCTCGTGCTCACACTCTGTACCGAGCTCGCCCGGCGAGGTGGTGGGCTCGGCGCAGCGGCGCTTTGCGGCGGAACCGGCCAGGGAGATGCAGCGCTTGTCTCAGTTGCGGGTAGCTAAGAAACAGCGAGCAAAAGATGATGCGACGGCGTAAGCAGGTCTGGCGAATGGAAAGTACGCGTCACCTCACCTGTGCCAAGACTGCAGGACAAGGTTAAAGAACTTGCGGTTCCAGCCAATGATCGAGCGAAACCAACCTCCAGACGCAAATGTCACCAACTATGAACCACTGTCTATTGCGGCTGAGCTCGGAAAGGGCGACCTTAGGTGTGCCTCAACTTCGATTTCATAAATGTGCTGCGCCTTAAGTCTTGGGCTTGACAGGTTGCTTGTGGTGATTACGCCGCCTGAGGGTTGAGGCTACGGTGGATGGACTCCCATTCGGTTGGGCCGCAGTGTCGAGCGATCTGTGGAGCCTGCGAGTGTTGTACCAACCCTCGATGTAGTCGAAGACAGCTCGCTGCAAACTGGCACGCGTGGGCCAGGCTCGGGCGTCGATGAGCTCTCGCTTGATGGTGGCGAAAAAGCGTTCCGCCGCGTTGCCGGCGGGAATCCGGGCCACGCCGGTGACGAATCGGGCAGGCTCTAAGCACAGTCCTATCTCGTCGCGATCATCTTGGCCGTGCGGTGCGTGCCTGAGCCGACTTGAACGCGAAGGATCATCCCGCTTTCCGCTCGTCGCTGGCGTGGGGGTGATAAAACCCAGCCGGAAGGGTCCGGTCGCCGTCGACCACGCTCGGTCAACCAGCTTGACCAGTGATGGAACGTTCTTTGAGGGCGACCCATGCCCCTCGATTGAAGCACCTGCGGCGGCAGCCGAGTTACAAGCGGCTTGTCGCGCATAACGTCGGGACGCGGGGATTTTGGGTGCGAGCTGACCAGCAAGTGTGTGTCTTGCCCCAGGCTGGAAGCCCACACATCAGTACGAGCGCCGCCGATGATTTCGCCATGCACGATTTCTAACGCATCAGTCGTATTTCGGACTCTTGCTGGCTGCGTGCTCGTTCATGGCGCACATATGGCGCGACAGCCTTGGAAATAGCTGAACGGCGGCGGACACCTATGGCCATTGACCTGCAGTTTTGCATCGCAACGGACGTCGATGAACGCCGTTTTGGCCCCTGCAAAGCCCTCTACCCGGGTTCGATTCCCGGCGC
>Ga0075522_10001544_pt1 | contig 17465 bp, 15 predicted proteins | sample NGEPerA_FD_74796 | JGI IMG/M metagenome (GOLD analysis project Ga0075522, IMG submission 74796) | Arctic peat soil microbial communities from the Barrow Environmental Observatory site, Barrow, Alaska, USA - NGEE PermafrostL2-A | ecosystem: Environmental > Terrestrial > Soil > Wetlands > Peat ... | reverse complement strand
TACTTACTCTGCCTGAGTGCGCAGCCGGGCGCTCCGCCCGAGGTGCCAGGCCCCACCGCACGGTCCTCCTCAAAAATGCCGGCTGGTGGAAAAGTATGCGCGGTGCGAGCGCACCGCTGCGGTGGCGCAAACGCAACGTTATGACTTCGCTCGCGCGGGTCGAGGAGCGCCTGGACTCCTTCGTCGCGATCGGCAAGCGCAAGCTTGGGTTTGAGTTGAAGATGTGCGCAAAGGCCCTACAGGGAGGAGCGCCGCGATCAGTTTCGCCGGTTGGCGCAACTTATTGCGGGTAACTTCCTGACGCAAAGCCCCTCCGTTAGGTTAGGTTGCAGCACCATTTACCACCTAACGTGTTCCTATTCCTACGATTTCCCGGGATACTGTCTGTATGGATTCCGTCACTTCCGATGCAGTCTATCAAGATCGGATTCTCCCCTACGTCTCGCGCACCTTTGCGCTGACGATCCCACAACTGCCGCCGGCACTGCGTACTGCGGTGACCAGTGCCTACCTGCTCTGTCGGATCGCCGACACGATCGAGGATGAGCCGGCGTTGTCGGCCGCAGAAACGCTTGCGTTTCTGCAACGCTTTCGTGCGACGGTATCCGAGTGTGCCGAGTCAGCACCGTTGGCAAGGGATCTGTCGCGGCGTCTGTCGGACCGCACATTGCCCGAAGAGCGCGATCTTGTGAATAACATGGAGCGCGTCATTCGCATGACGCGCGCTCTGGATGAGCTGCCACGATCCGCCATTCAGCGCTGCGTCGATCTCATGTGTTATGGCATGCCGCATTTCCAACTGAGCGCAAGCGTACGGGGGCTTGCCCGCTCGAGCGACCTCGACGACTACTGCTACTACGTCGCCGGCGTGGTCGGCGAGATGCTCACCGAGCTGTTTTGCGCCCACTCTGCGGACATCGCACGGCGGCGTCCTGCCCTGCAAAGCCTGGCGGCCTCTTTTGCGCAGGGGCTGCAGATGACGAATATTCTAAAGGACGTCTGGGAAGACCGCAGCCGCGGCGCCTGCTGGTTGCCGCAGGATGTCTTCACGCGCCATGGGGTGGACCTTGCACCACTGTCGCCGGAGAGCCAAGACGCGGGTTTCGCTGCGGGAATGTGCGAACTCACTGCAGTCGCACACGCGCACCTTCGTAATGCGCTTGCCTTTACGCTGCTGGTTCCGGCAAAGGAAACCGGCATCCGGCGCTTCTGTCTGTGGGCCATCGGACTTGCCGTCCTCACGCTGCAGAAAATTCATGGGAATCCGCAGTTTACGGCCGGAAAGGAAGTAAAGGTGTCGCGCTCCGCCGTTGCCATGACTCGCCTCCTGACAAGCGCTACCGTGCGCAGCGATTGGCTTCTTAGACAACTTTTTGAATTCGCCGCGCGCGGCCTGCCGCTCGCACCACTTCCGCCCGCCGTGCCGCGAACAACGACCGTTCTCGGGGCGTCCGAGCCGATCCCGCTCCATGGCCGGCATGCGCCGCGCCCCCAGCCCGACGCGAGCGCGCCGCTTGAGCGCGTGCGCCGGCGCTCCGACGGAAGTGCAGCCACATGAGTGTTTCGCGCACACGCACGGCGCCGGGAACACCTAAGCCCAAGACTGCACGCTCGGAATTGTTGTCGCATACTCTCGCGCGCGTCAGGGAGTCATCGCTGCTTGACCGCTGCATTGCGGCCGCGCGCGACGCTCTCGTCGATGCGCAGCACGAGCATGGCTACTGGTTATTCGAGTTGGAAGCGGACTGCACGATTCCCGCCGAATACATTTTGATGATGCATTTCCTCGACGAGATCGACGCGCCGCTTGTGGCCAAGATCGCCGTCTACTTGCGCGCTCATCAGGCGGAGCACGGTGGCTGGCCGCTCTACCACAACGGCGACTTCGACTTAAGCTGCAGCGTCAAGGCATATTTTGCTTTGAAGCTCGCAGGCGACGATCCGGACGCTGCACATATGCGACGCGCACGTGCAGCAATTCTGCAGCGCGGCGGTGCCGCGCGTGCGAATGTGTTTACGCGCATCGCACTGGCACTGTTCGGGCAGCTGCCCTGGCGCGGCGTACCTTACATTCCCGTGGAAATCATGCTGCTGCCACGTTGGTTTCCCTTTCATATCGACAGGGTTTCTTACTGGTCCCGCACGGTCATGGTGCCGCTCCTGATTCTGTGCACACGAAAGCCCATCGCTAAGAATCCGCGCAACATCAACATTCGCGAGTTGTTCACGACGCCACCGGAGGAGGAACGCGACTACTTCCGTGGTAGTCGCCGGCAGCCGGGATTTCTTGCCAAGCTCTTCCTGGTGCTGGATCGAATCGGCCGCACCATAGACCCGCTTGTGCCCCGAGCCGTGCGCGCACATGCAACGCAGCGCGCGCTTGACTGGATGCTCGAGCGGTTGAACGGCGAAGAGGGCCTGGGCGCAATCTTTCCGGCAATGGTCAATGCCTTGGAAGTGATGGCGGTACTGGGATTTGACAGCAACGATCCGCGGCGTGTCACGGCCAAACGGGCACTGCAGAAGCTCCTCGTGGTCAGTTCGTCAAGCGCCTACTGCCAGCCATGCGTCTCCCCGGTCTGGGACTCTGCATTGGCAGGCCTTGCTATGCAGGAAGCCGGCTGCGCCGTGTCGGTCGACGCATCGGTTCGAGCGCTCGACTGGTTGAAGTCACAGCAGCTGCTGGATGATCCGGGTGATTGGCGCATTCGCAGGCCAGAGTTAGCCGGCGGCGGATGGGCGTTTCAGTTCGCGAACAGCTATTACCCCGATCTTGACGATACCGCGGTGGTCGCTTGGGCCATGCACCAGTCGCGTGATAGCGAGCGCTATACCGAGACTGTCAACCGCGCTCTTGATTGGCTGGTGGGAATGCAAAGTAGCAACGGCGGCTTTGCGGCATTTGATGCGGACAATACCTACTATTACCTGAATGAGATTCCGTTTGCCGATCATGGTGCACTCCTTGATCCGCCGACGAGCGATGTGAGTGCGCGCGTCGTCGCGGCGCTCGCACGCATTGCTCGACCGCAGGACAAAGCGGCGCTCGATCGAGCAATCGTTTACTTGCGCAGTGAGCAGATGGCCGACGGCTCTTGGTTCGGCCGCTGGGGCACAAACTACATTTACGGAACGTGGTCGGTATTGACGGCCTTCGCCCAAGCAGGCATCAGCGCGACTGACCCTGCAGTGCGTAAAGCGGTCAGCTGGCTGACTGCACGCCAGAACGAGGATGGTGCCTGGGGTGAGAGCAACGCAACATACTCGCAGCAGAGCTATGTTGTCGCGGACAAGTCGCCAAATACACCGTATCAAACCGCCTGGGCGCTGTTGGCGCTGCTGGCTGCAGGTGAGGCGGGCTCAGACAGTGTGCGCCGCGGTGCTGAGTACCTGATGCGCACGCAGCAGGCAGACGGACTTTGGAGCGACCCGAGTTTCACTGCACCGGGATTTCCACGCGTGTTCTATCTCAAATATCACGGTTACAGCGCGTATTTTCCGCTTTGGGCGCTTGCGGCGTACCGCAATCTGAAGAGCTTCGGAACCTCGCATTGAATGTGGTCGGCATCGTCGCCGCACTCGCGGCAGAGGCGCGTGCTTTGGACCCCCCGAAATCCGCAAGCGGTGCACCAACTGCACTTTCCGATGGAACTTTACTGCTCGTAAGCGGCATCGGCTCCGCCGCCGCCGCAGAGGCCGCCCGTTCTCTCATCGCAGCCGGAGCGACCGCCCTGACGAGCTGGGGTATGGCAGGCGGCCTTGATCCAGCGCTTGACGCTGGAACCATATTTTTACCGAGTGCGGTCATTTCTGAGGCTGGCGCGAACATCGCGACGACAGCCCATTGGCGCAATGACCTGGGAGCCGCACTCGTTTCTTTACGGCCCGTCACAAGCGGCAAACTACTGACAAGCTCGTTTGCTATTGCAGCGGTTGCTGGCAAAGCCGCAGCGTTCCGTACCACAGGCGCCCTGGCAGTCGATATGGAGAGCGTTGCGATTGGCCAGATTGCCGCGGCCCACGGATTGCCGTTCATTGCCATACGAGTAATTGTTGACACCGCCTACGACACCCTGCCAAGCGCAGTCGTGGCAGCGAGCCGCTCGGGCCAAGTGCAGATTTGGCGTCTCATTCGCGCACTCGCGCTGGCGCCAACGGATCTCATGGCGCTCGTGGGGCTCGCGCGTCGATATCGGAATGCGCGCCGTTCATTAACCGCCGTTGCGCGCGCAGGATCGCTCACACGCCTGGCTTTTCCGGCCGCTGGCATCTCATGAAGGCGCTCGTGACCGGCGCGACGGGCTTCGTCGGGTCCGCCGTTGCGAGGGCATTGGTAAGCTCTGGGTCCGAGGTGCGCGTGCTGGTGCGCAGTAGCTCCACTCGCGGCAATCTTAAAGATCTGCCAGTTGAGGTTGTGGTAGGTGATCTGATCGACCGTGAATCACTTGACCGGGCCATTGCCGGTTGCACGGCGTTGTTTCACGTTGCCGCAGATTACAGGCTCGGAACGCGCGAGCCCGGCCAGCTGTACCGAAGCAATGTGGACGGAACCCGCAACATTCTTGAAGCTGCGCGCGCTGCCGGAGTTGAGCGCATGGTCTATACGAGCAGTGTCGCAACTATCGGCCTGCCCACCGATGGCTCTCCCGGCGAGGAGCGAACGCCGGTCGCTCTCACGGATATGATCGGGCACTACAAACGCTCGAAATATCTTGCGGAGGAACTCGTAGCCGAGTCAGCGCGGGCAGGCTTCTCGGTCGTAATTGTCAACCCGTCGACGCCGGTCGGCCCGCGCGATGTGAAGCCTACGCCAACGGGCCAAATCGTTCTCGACGCCGCCTGCGGCCGCACTCCCGCCTACGTGGATACAGGGCTCAATATCGTCCATGTCGATGACGTCGCCGCCGGGCATTTGCTCGCGTTTCATCGCGGCCGCGCAGGCGAGCGTTACATCTTGGGCGGCGATGACATGACGCTGCGCGAGATTCTTGGGCAGATTGCGCGGCTGGTGGGTCGAAAACCGGCGCGTATTCGCCTGCCGCACGCGGCACTGTTGCCGGTTGCCTTCGTAGCCGAAGCTTTTGCCAAAGCTTCCGGTCGTGCCACGCGCATCACGGTTGAAGGCGTGCGCATGGCACGTAAGCGTATGTATTTCTCGAGCGCCAAAGCAATCGATGAGCTCGGCTATCGCTCGCGTCCCGCGATCGAAGCGTTGGAAGATGCCGTGCGCTGGTTTCGCGAGCAGGGTTCGTTGCGTTGAACTCAAAGCGCGCACCCCGCTTTCAATTCAGCGCCGCACGCATGCTCTGACGGCACAAAAACCACAGTTTGCGAACGGTGCGCGTGCTGCGTCGACCTGCTATCGGGCCTACGCACCATTATGCGGCAAGGCCACCCTTATCGGCCGGAGGCGGCCGTTGGACTTAATTAACGATAGATTGCCCCAAGTTCCTTGGATGGGCCGAAACTCAAAGCGTAAGCCTCCTGAGGGGCCGCAACGGCCGCCGGGAACAGAAGAAACTGGCGCAGAAGTTTCGGCGAAAGCTATCATTACTCGTACCGAGCCGAGACGGCGTCGACGGTGCCGCTCGTAGGTCCTGTGCGGGGTCGATGGGCACGGCACTCTTTAGAAGTACCACAGGTGGCCTGGGTTGAAGGATGAATTCCATGGGCGCGATCGCGCCGCCGCGAACGATTTTCCAGCTGACATCGACGCGCTGATACTGGTTGACGAAGCCGACCGTGAGGTGGGCTCCTTGAGCAAGGCTCTATGCCACGATGGTCAGGGCGTCCTGCATCGCGCATTTTCGCTGCTGATCTTTAATGACCGGGGCGAGCTTCTGCTGCAGCAGCGAGCACCTTCAAAAAGGCTTTGGCCTCTATACTGGTCGAACAGCTGCTGTAGCCACCCGCGATACGGGGAAACGATGGAGGAGGCGATCAAGCGTCGCCTACACGAAGAACTCGGCATAAGCTGCCGGTTACATTTTCTGTTCAAGTTCCAGTACCAGGCGCAGTTTGGCGTGGAAGGGGCAGAAAATGAACTGTGCTCCGTCTTCATTGCACGCTGCGCGGATGAGATCAGCATCAATCGCAATGAGATTCTGGGCTGGCGCTGGATCGCGCCGGAGGCACTTGAGGTTGAAATGCGTGCAGACAACGCGGCGAAGTTTACTCCCTGGTTCAAGCTTGAATGGGCACGAATCTGGCAAGATCATCGCTTGGCAGTACTTGGCTTGCAGGCGCCAACGCTGCAAGCTTGAATTCTGGCGCCCGGCACCAAGGACCACGTTGGTTTCTGTAGGTTTATTGAAGCGAGCTTCGGCCGTCCGCTGCTCTTAGGATTACATATGGGCATTCCGCTGATTCAGATGTACAAAGTAGCTCGATATCTCGCTGGCCGTAAGCTAAGCGGTGAGAAGCGCTATCCACTGGTGTTGATGCTGGAACCGCTATTCCAGTGCAACCTTGCCTGCTCGGGGTGCGGGAAGATCGACTACCCCAAGGAGATTCTGCAGAAAAGAATGAGCCCGGAAGATGCTCTGCACGCTGTCGATGAGTGTGGCGCACCGATCGTATCGATTCCGGGCGGCGAACCGCTCATCCATAAGGAGATGCCGCAAATCGTCGCCGGAATTGTCGCCCGCAAGAAATTCGTCTATCTCTGCACTAATGCGCTTTTGCTTGCGAAGCACATCGATGACTATCAGCCCTCCCCTTACCTTACTTTCTCCATTCACTTAGACGGCAATCGACAACGGCACGATGAGTCTGTGTGCCAGGAAGGGGTTTTCGACAAAGCAGTCGCGGCGATCCGGCTCGCGCGCGCCAGGGGCTTTCGCGTTACCGTCAATTGCACGCTGTTCGCGGGCGAAGATCCGGAAGCCGTTGCTAATTTCTTTGACGAGGCGATGCGGCTTGGTATCGAAGGCATCACGGTATCGCCCGGGTACAGCTACCATCACGCCCCTAAACAGGATGTGTTTCTGGGTCGAACGGCGAGCAAAAATCTCTTCCGCGAGATCTTTCGCCGCCGTCCCAACCGCCCTGCCGGTACCAAGTGGTCCTTCAATCACTCTGCGCTGTTTCTCGATTTTCTCGCCGGCAATCAGAGCTACCAATGTACGCCGTGGAGCAATCCGACGTTTAACGTATTCGGCTGGCAGCGGCCCTGCTATTTGCTTTCGGATGAAGGCTACGCGCCAACCTATCGATCGCTGATCGACAGTACGGAGTGGGAGAACTATGGCGTCGGCAAGAACCCGCGGTGCGACAACTGCATGGCACACTGTGGCTTCGAGGGCACCGCAGTAAATGACGCGTTCAGTCACCCTTTGAAGGCCCTGAAAGCCTCGCTTCTCGGACCGCGCGTAACGGGGCCGCTGGCGCGCGAACTGCCCATTACCTACAGCGACAGTGCGCGTTTCGCCGCCACTGTCGCCATCCCCGTAACGCAGGTGAAGCTCGCCAACCGCGAGCACGATGAGCATCGTCACGAAGCGCAGCCGCACTGACCAGGCAGCAGCAGGAGTAAGCGTGTGAACATCGCAAGCGATTACTCTGCTGCCGCGCCTGCGAAATCCGCAACGCCTGACGCATTCGACGCCCAGCTCAAATCCTGGCGGGCGCGGATGGAACGGGCTCTCGCGGCGCGGCTTCCAAGCGCAGATATAGTCCCGACGCGTTTGCACGAGGCGATGCGCTACAGCGTGCTCGGCGGCGGGAAACGTATTCGCCCTGCATTGGTATTCGCGACCGCTCGCACTCTGGGTCTCAAGGAGGATGAGGTCGAAGCGGCCGCCTGCGCGATCGAGCTTGTGCACGTTTACTCGCTCGTGCATGACGATTTACCGGCGATGGATGACGATGATCTGCGGCGCGGCCGCCCCACATGTCACAAAGCTTATGACGAGGCTACGGCGATCCTCGTCGGTGATGCTCTGCAGCCGCTCGCGTTTCAGTTGCTGGCGCGCGATCCGGCGCTGCCGCGCTCGCCTGCGATTCGGCTGCGGCTAATCGACCTCCTGGCGCAAGCAAGTGGCACATTCGGCATGGCCGGAGGCCAGGCGATTGACCTGTCGGTTCAGGGGATGCGGCTCGATATCAAGCAGGTGGAAGACATGCATGCGCGCAAAACGGGCGCGTTGATTCGCGTGAGCGTACTGATGGCGGCTGCGTGCGTACCCTCGCTCGAAGCACAGCTTTATGCGGCGCTCGGGCGATTTGCGACCGCAATCGGTCAGGCATTTCAAATCCAGGACGATTTGCTCGATGTGATCGGCGATGCGTCCCTCCTCGGTAAGGCAACTGGAGCGGACCGTGAGAGAGAGAAACCTACCTACCCGGCCGTGATCGGAATCGCCGCATCGCAAGAGCAGGTGCGCCTGTTGCACGCCCAGGCGTTCGATGCACTTGCACCATTCGGCGATCGCGCCGCACCGTTGCGCTTGCTCGCAGACTGGCTACTTTTCCGCCGCTATTGAGGCAGCAGCGCGGAGACACCGGTGCCCAGCATTGCAACCGGTGAGAAGCGAGCAAGCACAGCCACCATGACGACTCGGGTCGACGCCGCGTTTTCGAGGTGCACGTTTCTTGCTGCTGGAATCCGCTGCTGCAGCGGCAAATCAATCAATGAAAATAAACAAATTACCGGGCGCGTCGGCCCGCGACGCCGCACCAATGATACCGTTGCGTCGCATCCGCGCTATTACTCAGATATTGTGTGCAATTCTGCTGTGCAGTGGATTTACATCGTCCGCGCATGTAGGTGGTTCTGCTGATAGTTGCCGGGAGAACTTCCCGGTTATATTCACCGCAGGCTTTGGCGGTACTTTCCGCTTTTGGCAGAATCTCAGAAGCAGCGTAATCCCGCTTACCGTGACCTGGGCTTGCGATCGCTACGAATTCGGCGTTTTCCGCTTCGGAAATCAGTACCAGAAACTCGACGGCGTACGCCAACTGGTAGTCGCGCAAGATTTCGCAACCTCGCTCACGCGTCGCTGGGTGCGGCATCATCGGGGGACGACCGGAATCTTCTTCGGCCTCGGCGGCAGTTATCGAACGCGCGCGGGCCCGGCCGAAGGCAACCCTTTCAACGGCAGCCACCTCAATTTTGCCGAGCAAGTCGGAGTACGGCGGGTACGAATCGGGCAGCGCGAAGGTGTTGAATTTTCATTCAGACACTTCTCAAACCTCGGAATTGTGCGGCCGAACATCGGTCAGAATTTCATCGACCTCGCCCTGGTGTTTTGAGCTGCGAACGCCGGCGCGCGTCGGCCGTGACTTGCTATGGCGCTCCCGTTAGACTCCTGCCGCATGCAGATGCGTATGCGGGATCAAGCAGGAGGATATATATGATTCGCCGAAGCCCAATTCTTGTATCGCTGTTCATGGTCCTCGGACTTGCTGCAAGCGCCGGTGCCGCCAATTCCGCACCGGCTTATATAGATGCCGCCGTCAACGACGCAAGCCGACCAGCTGCCGATAAAACACGCGACGCTGATCGCAAGCCTGCCGACATGCTGGTTTTCGCCGCAGTAAAACCGGGCGCTAAAGTCGCCGATATTATCCCCGGAGGCGGTTACTTCACGCGCTTGTTTGCCAAGGCAGTTGGGCCGAAAGGACACGTCTATGCGTTCGTTCCCGATGAACTGCTGAAGAAACGTGCGACCGCAGCTGACGGTATCAAGGCCCTGGCGGCGGATCCGGGATACTCGAATTTGAGCGTTACGGAAGGGCCGGTTAGCGGCTTCAGCGCCCCTGAAGCTCTTGACCTCGCTTGGACCTCGCAAAACTATCACGACCTGCATAACTGGGTCTCGCCAGAGGATCTTGCCGCCTTCAACAAGGCTGTGTTCGCAGCCCTTAAGCCGGGCGGCATCTATGTTGTCCTCGATCACGTCGCCGCCGCAGGCGCGCCTGCGGATGTCACCGAAACCTTGCACAGGATTGATCCGGCCGTTGTTAAAAACGAAGTCACAGCCGCTGGGTTCCAATTTGACGGTGCAAGCGATGTCCTCAAGCATCCGGCCGACGACCACACCGCCAAGGTGTTCGATGCCGGTGTGCGCGGCAAGACCGATCAGTTCATTCTGAAATTCCGCAAACCAAAATAGTCTTCATTCACGCATTTTAAGTGCGCCACGCGCCAGTTGGACTTTAATCTCGCTCTATCACTCAAGAACAGCAGGCCACCGATGAGCTACATCGATAGCAATCTCGTCGCAGGGGAGCAGGTGGTCTATCGCACGCGGTTGCACTGGTTGCTTTTTCTAACACCGGTGCTTTTCACAGCAGTAGTTTTACTGCCGATCGCGTGGCTGCTGGCAAATGGCAGTTGGAGCAGGTTCACGTGGATACCCTTGGTCATTGGCCTCGTGCTGTTGCTGATTACATTCGTCAAACGGCAAAGCTCCGATTTTGCTGTCACCAATCGGCGTGTCATGATGAAAGTCGGTGTGTTGAGCACGCGCTCCGTCGAGCTTATGCTTAATAAGGTCGAATCCATCGTCGTGAACCAGGGCTTTTTGGGGCGAATCTTTGGCTACGGAGACATCATCATAACGGGCAGCGGCGGCACGCATGAACCGTTCAGCTTTATTCAGGGGCCGCTAGAATTTCGGCGCGCGGTGCAATCTGCGTCCGACACGAGTACAGGTTCCCAGCCATAGAGGAGTTGACCGTCGATTCTCAAAGAGATGGCGCTAAGAGCTCGAGTCGCTGGCAGGCACGTTCGCCGAAACTATGCTCCGAGGTTGATGTCGCTGCAGCGCGCTGCAACTGCGGAGTTTTTACGTCAACAACTACTGCGCATCACGGATATAGTGGCAAAACAAGCTGCGCTTCGAAGCGGCCGCAAGGCATCAATTTCCCATTGAGCGCATCGTGCTTGAGATAACGGAAGGCGAAGTGATCGAGGACGCCATCGAACTGGGATGTACTTTAAACCAATTCCGCGCACGAGGGCTCACCGTCGCCATTGATGACTTTGGAGCCGGACCCGTGCGTCTGAATGGTGGCGACACCGCTGCGCCGAAGTACAGATCCGGGCGCGTATATAGGGGAACGAAGTGCAGCGAAAAGCCCGTGGCCAATAATATGACCCAGATGGGGGTGACCGAAATATCCATAGGATTAGGTGTCCTCCAGGGTCGCTGCTATCAGTCGTAACTCCCGTGCGAGCCGCGAGCGCGTAACTCCATTGGCCTGCATTTGAGCGACAATCTCCTCGATGCGACGCCGAAACGACGCGTCCGCTTTCGGTTTGGAGGTAGTCGTCACGCGTCGCTCTATGACACGAGCGCCGCTGCGTGCGCCAATATCAAGCCATCCTTCTCGAGCCAGTTCGCGGTACGCCTGCGCCACGGTATTGAAATGAGTTCCAAGATCTAGCGCGAGACGTCGAACGGCTGGCAGGGAGTTTCCGGGGACGAGATCACGATTCACCAGGGCGACGCGCATTCCATCGACGATTTGCCGATAGACGGGAGTTTCCGAACTAGTATCGATGCGAAGAATCACGGGACCGCCGACATGTATACTGTACATGTACAACGTACAGATGCCAAGAATCGCAGTCAAGTGCCAGATCGGTTGCTCGGAAACTCACAGTCCGGTTTGTAATTCGGCGCCCAAATTCGTGAATTATTCCTAATGGCCCGACTGAAACCCCCTCCGGGCGCTCCAGTACAGCTAGGCAGAGCCTTGCTCCCCTTCACCATTCAGGAGGCTGAGTTGTTGATTTCGAGACTCCATGTCGATTGGGGTGAAGCCATCGGCAACTATGACGAATTCCGGTTCTTCACGGGCCTGCGCCCCTCCGAACAGATTGCCCTGCTCGTAACGGATTACGACGCCCGTAGAGCCGTGCTGTCGTCACCAAGGCACGCGTCCTTCGGCGGGATAAAGACCGCACTAAGACGCAGGAGGATCGCGACGTTGAGCTTTGCCCGCGCGCTCTCGAAGTTCTAGAGCGCCATTTGGCCCTGCGCGAGAAATACGGATACGTCGCGGCCGGCAAAATCCGCCATGACCATCTGTTCTTCCTCGAAGACGGAACGCCGATCAGCGACCCCGAGATCGCACGCTGGCGCTGCAGCGAGCGCATCAAGGCGCTCAATATTCGAAAGCGCGGGCCCTACCACGCACGGCATTCCTCCGTGACCTGACAGCTCATGCTCGGGAAGAATTTGCTGTAGGTCGCGAAGCAGCACGGACATAGCGTCGAAGTGATGTTGCGCATGTACGCGGCGTGCCTCGAACTCGCAACGAAAGCGGATATTCACGCGATCAAAAAAGCGCTGGGAAAAGGACCCGCTGCGCTTGTCGCAATTGCCGATTCCCGCGCTGCAATTCCCGCTGTAAATACAGCGACAATCGCGTCACGCAGATCGTGATTCGTCCCCTTAAATCCCCAGGATTTAGCATTAGGCTGGTCGTAGGGAAGAACCCGAGTGACTCAAGTCTCAGAAACGGTTCAAAAATCAAGTGGCGGTGCAGTCAGTCTAGAGCGAACTCGTCTCTGCCGGCGATACTGAATAACAGCGAAGAAAACAGGGAAATATCAATTGTTCGGCATTCTCGGCGCCCCACGAACCGGGGTCAGAAGCTGAATTCTGACTCATTTTCATGCAGTTCCATGCAGTCCAGGTCTTCACCGAACTGAGAACTATCAGGGAATCGACTCGCAGGGATGACCCTTCGATCAGGGTAGCTAGCTGGATTGTTGAATCAAGCTTTCATTCGGGACTTAGGTCAGCGGGGGAAGTGGTGATCGTCGCGGATAGATCAATTTTCTTGCGCACACCATCCAGATGACTTGCGTCGACCCAGGGCTACTCGTCCGACAACATTCGAATCATGCACTGAATCCACAAATCCAGCCCATGACACTTTCAGTCCAAGCCGCGTTCTCACCTCAGACGTTGCAGTAGCGTGCTTGCCGTCGGACGAGGCGCACGCGGCATTCACCTTGGCCTTTCCTTTCATGATCTCGACCGCCCCACCTAGCGCCCCGACGATGTCTCTGGTCTGCACAACTAGTTTGTGAGGGCCGCGTCGAGGCTGATGGAACTCGACGATTGAAAAGGCGCTGCGGGGATTGATTGAGGAAGGACATTTTCGCGGATCACCAAGCGTGATGCGAAGCTGTCGCGGCACGCGCTGGCGTAACCCTGCAAGGGGTGCTCCTGACACACCACTGACCGCCAGCGCTGCCGACACAATTTCGTGTCGAGGTAGCCGTAAAGGCTCCGAACTCGCTCTTAGTCACTGCTAGGGGTTTTTGCCGGGCGGAGGTGACCGATGGTAATTCGGGGCGCCTCTTTCGCCGTCACGCTCCCGGCTCAGTATTTATGCTGCTTCAGGCGAGGCAAACCACCCGAAAGGGTGAACGAGTAGGTCGAGGTCGGCCCCGATGGCACGTTAAGCTGGCAAGGCTCAAGCCGCGTCCAGGAAGGCATTCTGATGCAAGGAACGTACAACAGCTGGCTCGTCGCGCTATCGATCGTAGTGGCGGTCCTCGTCTCCTATACCGCATTGAAATTGGCGGCGCGCGTCGCTGCCGCCGATCGCTCAATCAGCCGAATCTGGCTCCTTGGCGGCGCGTGTGCGATGGGCATCGGCATCTGGTCCATGCACTTCATCGGTATGCTCGCCTTCTCGTTGCCAATTCCGCTGCGGTACGACGTCCCGACCACACTATTCTCTCTCGCGATCGCGATCGTGACCTCCGGTCTTGCCATTAAGATTTCGAGCGGACCGCAACTCGGCCTCGCACGTCTTGGCTTCGGTGGCCTTGTGATGGGGGCCGGAATCTCTGCGATGCACTACTCAGGGATGGCAGCCGTTCAGATCGTGCCGATGATTCGCTATGAGCCGCTCCTGGTGGCTACGTCAATAGCCATCGCGGTCGTTGCGTCATTCGCCGCGCTCTGGCTCGCCTTTCATCTTCGCCAGGGTAAATCGTGGGGCCTGCTCCTGGCGCGCCTTGCAGCCGCGCTGATCATGGGGATTGCGATCAGCGGCATGCATTACACGGCCATGGCCGCTTCTAGGTTCGGGCCGAATTCCTACTGCCGCGGCGGCGTGCTCCTCGACAGCGAGTGGCTCGGGCTCACGATTGGGCTTATCGCCGTGAGTCTTCTCGCCGTTACGCTCATCGCGGAGATCTTCGATGCCCATCTGACCTCGCGCACGCGCCTGCACACCAACCGTCTTGAGCAGGTAAACGCTGAGTTAAACCACCAAGCCACGCACGACGCCCTGACCGGGCTTCCGAATCGGCTTCTCTTCATCGATCGCTTGAAGCAGGCGCTTGCCCAAGCAGATCGGAACGCCAAGCATTTTGCGGTAATGGTGCTGGATTTGGATCGCTTCAAGCTCATCAATGACTCGCTCGGTCATGCCGCGGGCGATCAGTTGCTCATTGAGGTTGCCCGACGCCTCACGACGGCAGTGCGCAAAATCGATACCGTGGCCCGAGTGGGTGGAGATGAGTTCCTTCTGATCGTCAGCGATCTTAAGGAGCGGGACGACGCTGCGGCGGTTGCCAAAAAGGTCATTGAGGCAGTCGGTCAATCCTGCCGGGTCGGTGGAATAGAGCTGCAGGCATCCCCGAGTATTGGGATCAGCGTACACCCTGAGGATGGCACGGACGCCGAGTCGCTCTTGGCGCATAGCGATGAGGCCATGTATTGCGCCAAACAGCGCGGCGGCAACACATTCCAGTTCTTCGCTAAGGGGATGAACGCGTTTACCCCTGCCCGTCTGGAACTTGAAAATGATCTGCGCCGTGCGCTGTCACTCGAGCAGTTCGAGCTTTATTATCAGCCGAAGGCCGATGTGGTCAGCGGCCGCGTCGCAAGTGTAGAGGCGCTCATTCGATGGCATCATCCCGTAAAGGGCATGGTCTCGCCCGATGCATTCATTCCCATTGCTGAGGAGACTGGCCTGATCATCCCTATCGGGGATTGGGTGCTGCAGGAGGCGTGCCGGCAGGCCCGTGCGTGGCAGATGAGCGGCCTACCGCCGCTTCGCGTTGCGGTCAACCTTTCCGCCACCCAATTCCGGCAGCCCAATCTTCTGGGCACAATACGCACCGCACTGGAAAAGAATAATTTGCTGCCTAAATTCCTTGAGATTGAATTAACCGAGAGCGCCGTCATGACCAACGCGGAAGGATCGATCGCGATCCTCAAGCAGTTGAGCCGAATGGGCGTCGTCGTTGCAATTGATGACTTCGGTACCGGGTATTCGAGTATGAGCTACCTCAGGAAATTCCCGATCGATCGCCTGAAGATCGATCGCAGCTTTATTCGCGATCTCGGTGCCGATCCCGACAACACCTCCATCGTCCAAGCCATTATCTCCCTCGCACACACGCTTCGCCTGAAAGTGGTCGCGGAGGGCGTGGAAACGCCCGCACAGCTAGCCCAGCTTAAATCCCTTGGCTGTGACCAGTACCAAGGCTATCAGTTCAAGGCGCCGGGACCCGCGGCGGCGATCGAAGCAATGATGCGCGCCACTCGCTCATCGGAGAACGATCTTGAGAGTGACGCACTTGCGCGGACATACACCAAGCTCGATCCGCTACGACCCACGTAATCGGCGTCGATCCATCGTGCGCCACATCGGGTCGGTCGGCGAGATTTTGCGTTGAGCCTACCCGCCCTTGAGAATTGCATTGCCGAATTCACCTCGGCGCAATTGCCGCGGGCTGCTCGCTATGCCGGACCACTTTCACATTGTCGGAGCGTTTGCGCGGTCTCGCACACGCGCGCGTGAGGAAGATATACCCCAGCAGCTCATTGAGACCAACGAGTTCCTCTTACAGCAATTGAAATGCGATGTCATCGTGTCGACGCCCTCCCCGGCCCTGAGCCGTCCCCGCGCCTTGTCGCCGCGTTCCTGAACCGTGGTATAGATGTCGTGTCGGCCAACAAAGTCGCCATGGCCGAACCGGGACCCGCTTTGGGCGCTCTCGCAGCGCGCCACGGCGCCTCGTTACGTTATTCCGCCGCCGTTGGTGGCAGCGCGCCCATGATTGAGACGGTTCGCCACCTAGCAGCGAGCGGTGAGATCACCTCCCTCAGCGCGATCTTGAGCGGCACCTGCAACTTTGTCCTCGAGCAATGCGAGCGTGGCGTATCACTGCACATGGCAGTCCGGGACGCGCAGAGCGCGGGTTTGCGGAAGCCGACGCGAGCGACGATCTATCAGGGCGCGATGCCGCGCGAAAGGTTCGCATCCTCGCGCGCCATGCGTTTGGGCGGGAAGTCGATGTTCTGTCGTTGGAGGGGATTGATGAACGCCGGTTGGAGCAGCAATTGTCAGATGGCAGTTCGGGCCAGCAATGCGACTCATCGCGACTGCCGTGAAGCTGCGCTCGGGGCGCGTCGACGCTTCGGTGCGTCTCGAGCGGCTCGATGAACTTCAGCACATTCGTTCGCTTGACATTCTGCTTGAATGGAATGCACAGCACCGTCTCTTCGCGCAGTTCAACTGATAGGTTCATTTAGGCTGGGCAGGCAACCGATTCCTAGATCACTATGTCTGGGAACACCGCCGATTGAATCGTCCTGACACGCATGGTCACAAGTGGAGAACGGCGGCCAGCATTTGCGCCCTGTCCCAACCGGAGACGCCTCTCCGGGTCAGTCGCCCCGCGCCAGCGAGTATTTAATCGGCTATTTTCGGGGATAATTCGCGAATATCAGGCGGCCCTACGAATTGCGACCTCTTTCGTAGACTGAGTGGCGGTGGATCCAGTCTAGAGCGAACCCGTCTCTGCCTACCAATCCCATTAACAGGGAAAAAAACAGTGAAATTTCAGCCCCTAGACAATTCTGGTGCGTTGCTTTCCGTGTTTGCATCTAGGTTTACTGCAATTTTTAATAACATAGTAGTGATCGATCAGGGCCTGAACAGAGAATTATCAGCGAATCGGTTTCCCGATCGCAGGGTGCTATCAGGGTCTTACCCGGGAACAGCCCGCTATTTTCCTTACTAAAGCGCTCGCAACTTTGCGCGCGGAAAACGTGTGACGCAAACAGCCGAGCGTCCGAATTTGACCCAGAGCTTCCCTTCCCGGGCGTCGGCTTCCGGGAAGGCCGATTAAGGTCGCCTTGATGTGGAACAGCGCTGAGTCCTTCTGTGGACGGGCTCGCTCGAAGCGTAAATTTTTCCCCCGACTAGGAGTTCTTACGTGGTAGTTTCATTTGCCGTCGCCAGTCGGCCCGAGGATATTTCATGGATCGTCTGACCTCTTCCGTGACCGTCGGGGTGACGGCGCTGCTCATGCTCGCCGGTTGTAACTCGGGTTTGAACAGTGGCTCGACGCCTGGACCCTCGACACCCGGAACTTCCACGCCGCAGCGCGGGCAGCTGCTGACCAATCCCCCCGACCCTAGTCGCCACCTTTGGCACCTCGGATCTGCTCGGACTGCTTGGTCTCGATACGCTCGGGC
>Ga0075522_10001543_pt1 | contig 17468 bp, 15 predicted proteins | sample NGEPerA_FD_74796 | JGI IMG/M metagenome (GOLD analysis project Ga0075522, IMG submission 74796) | Arctic peat soil microbial communities from the Barrow Environmental Observatory site, Barrow, Alaska, USA - NGEE PermafrostL2-A | ecosystem: Environmental > Terrestrial > Soil > Wetlands > Peat ... | reverse complement strand
TGGCCTTGGCGCCCCGCCGCAGATCGTGGGCGAAGGGGACCACCTTCTTCGAGCCGCCGGCCGGCGGCTCGAAGAAGGTGGTCCCCTTCGCCCACGATCTGCGGCGGGGCGCCAAGGCCACCAAGGTCACCATCGTCGAGTTCAGCGACTTCCAGTGCCCGTTCTGCAAGCGGGCCGAGCCGACGGTCAAGGGCATCCTCGACAAGTACGGCAAGGACGTGGCGCTGGTCTGGATGAACCAGCCGTTGCCGTTCCACGAGCACGCCATGGACGCGGCCAGCGCTTTCCAGGCCGCCGCCCGTCAGGGCGCCGACAAGGCCTGGAAGCTGCACGACAAGATGTACGAGAACAACACCGCGCTCACCAAGGCCGATCTCGAGAAGTACGCCGGTGAGGTCGGGCTCAACGTCGCCAAGCTGAAGCAGGATTGGGACGACGCCAAGATCAAGGCCGACATCGCCGAGGACATGAAGGTCGGGACCGCCGTCGGCGCCAGCGGGACGCCCACTTTTTTCATCAACGGGCACGAGCTGGTCGGTGCCCAGGAGGCCTCGGCGTTCGATAAGATCATCGACGACGAGATCAAGGCGGCCGACGCGCTCATCAAGAAGGGGACGCCGCTCAAGGACGTTTACGGCAAGCGGATCGAGATGGCCGCCGCGGAAGCGCCGGCGCCGTCGGCGCCCAGCGCGCCGGCCGAGCCCGAGGGCAAGTTCGACGTGCACGTGGGCGACGCGCCCGTGAAGGGTCCCTCGTCGGCGCGCGTGACGTTGGTGGCCTTCAGCGATTTCCAGTGCCCGTTCTGCTCGCGCGCCGTGCCGACGGTCAAGCAGCTCGAGACCGACTACCCCGGCAAGCTGCGCATCGCCTTCAAGGAGTTCCCGCTGCCGTTCCACGACCACGCCCACCTGGCCGCCGAGGCGGCGCTGGCCGCCAACGAGCAGGGAAAGTTCTGGCAGATGCACGACAAGCTGTTCGCCAACCAGCAGGCGCTCGATCGGCCGGCGCTGGAGAAGTACGCGCAGGAGCTGGGGCTGGACATGGCCAAGTTCAAGGCCGCGCTCGACTCGGGCAAGTTCAAGGACAAGGTCGACGCCGAAGCCAAGGAGGGCGCGGCCGTCGGCGCCACCGGCACCCCGACCTTCTTCATCAACGGGACGCGCCTAGTCGGCGCTCAGCCCGTCGAAGCCTTCAAGGCCATCATCGACAAAGAGCTCAAGGCCAAAGGCTAGACCAGCCTGGGCGCGGGTCCGCCGTATTCGCGCCTCGATCACTCGGCCGAAAGCGATCTAGCGGTTAGACCTGCGTCGAGACATCGGGCATTCAAAATCGTTGCGTCGGCACGTCGGGGCGGGCGCGACGGAGGATCTGGCCGCCGACGCCCCACACCAGGCGCAGCTCGTCGGGCGAGGCCTGCCCCTCGTAAGCGTCGAGGCGACGCTTGCCGTTGTCGCAGGCGCTCGGCTCGAGGACCTGGTACGAGCTCTCGTAGATGGCGACCTGGTCCCCGCGGACCTTGCCCGTAAACCGATAACGGGTCGCGATCTGGAAGTCGAGCGCCATGCTGCAGCGGTAGGCGTGCCCGTCGATCGAGACCTGGTGCACGATGCGATCGTAGTAGCCGCTGAGCGTGGTGCCGTCCTGGGTGACGTGCCACTCCTCGCGCTCTTGCTTTTCGTCACCGCCGGGGATCACGCCGTGGTGCTCCCAGATCCACAGTCCGCTGACGTCGCTGGGATCGGCGGCCGCCTGGGCGGCGCTCGGCGAGCCCGGCGGATCGTGGAGCGGGCGCGGACCGTTTTCGGGCGGCGGCTCCAATGACTGGCGCGAACCGCCGAGGTCCGCCTCCGCCGGTGGCGCGACGCTGACGAGCAATGGCTCGGTCGCCTCCGGGTTGCGGATCCGGTAGAGGGTCTCGCGCGCGGCGCCGCTGACCAGCGTGAGGACGTCGCCGTCGACCCGACCGCTATAGCGCGCGAGCTGGCGCATCCCCGGATCGCAGCCGCTATCCCCTTGGGCGGCGCGTTGTTCCAGCTCCTGAATGTCGACCAGACCGCCCTGCACCCGACCCGACACGTTGAACCGCTCCGTCGCGGAGAATTGTGGCAGCCGGCTGCAGACGTAGGGACGACCGTCGCCCGACACGAAGGTCAGCGCGGCGATGTAGTAGCCGGTGATGGCGGCGCCATTCTGGGTCAGGTGCCATTCCTGCTTCTCGATACGGGTGTCACCGGCGCCGGTTCCTTCGCCGATGACGGTTTGGCTCATCGCGTCCCAGACGCCCGACAGCTCTGGGGAGGGGGACCGCGTGGCGACGTTCGGAGGCGGGGTAGGCCTCGCCGCGCAGCCACCCGCGGCGACCGCGAACGCCAACATGACCGAGTCAGCCAACCGCATCCGGATACCTCCCGGAGAAACAGATCAAGTCTACACGATCAAACTAGATCGGCGCCCGATCCGTCATCGATCAATCGGGTGATGTCGCCGACCGGTTGAGGAGCGCCGCGCCGGCGGCCTCCCAATCCGATATCCGCCGCGCGAGCAGGCCGTCGAGCTCCCGCTCGCGGTCGGCCAGCGTGTGCAGCTTCTGCCAATCGCCGGCATGATCGCCGGCGAGATCGGCGCGGACGGCGGCCAGCTCCGCTTCGATCTTGCTTACATCCGCCTCCAAGGTCTCCACGCGCCGCGCCAGCTGCCGGCGCGCGCGCTCCTTCTCCTTGTCGGCGGCCCGTCCCGCGTTCGATTCCGAGGGCGGCCGGGCGGCGGCGGCCGGGGTAGCCTTGCTGGTCGGATTGCCGACCGGTTTCGCGGGCGACTTCGGGGGCGATTTCGCGTTCACCTCGGCGGCCTGCTCGGTCTCCATGGCAGCCCGCCGCCGGCGCCAGTCGCTGTAGTTGCCGAGGTGCGCCTCCACGTGGGTGCCCTCGATCACGAGGAGCCGGGTACAGATCCGATCCAGGAAGTAACGATCGTGGCTGACCACCAGCAGCGTCCCTTCGTATTGCTCGAGCGCGTCTTCAAGCGTCTCGCGGGCGGGGATGTCGAGGTGGTTGGTCGGCTCGTCGAGCACCAGGACATTGCGGGGGAACAGCATGATCTTGGCCATCGCCAGCCGGCTGCGCTCGCCGCCGGAGAGCCCGCGCACCGTGCGAAATGGGTCGTCGCCGAAGAAACGAAACTTGGCCAGGTACTGCCGCACGGCATCCGGCGAGAGATCGGCGCGCACGCTCCGGATCTCATCCAGCAGCGTCAGCTCCTCGTCGAGCGTTCCCAGCTTCTGATCGAAGTACCCGATGCGTACGCCGGAGCCGATCTCGATCCGGCCGCCGAGCGGTGGCAGCTCGCCGATTAGGGTCTTGAGCAAGGTCGACTTTCCCGAGCCGTTGGGGCCGATGATGCCGAGCTTGTCGCCGCGATAGACGTTGACGGTCACGTCGCGCAGGATCGTCGCGCCGGGCGCATCGTCCGTGCCCGCGTACCCGACGGTCAGCCCGGGCGCGCGCAGCGTCTCCTTGCTGCCGAGATCGCCGCCGGTCTGAAACGACAGGCCGATCTTGCCGGCGTGTTGCCACTGGTCGTCGGGGCGCTCGAGGCGCTCGAGCTTGTCCAGCATCTTGCGCCGGCTCTGCGCCTGTTTGGTCTTCTGGCCGGCCAGGTTGCGCCGGATGAAGTCCTCGGTCTTGTCGACCTGTTCCTTTTGGCGCCCGAACTCGGTGCGCGCGCGTTCGAGGCGGGCGTCGCGCTCGACCACGTACTTGTCGTAGCCGAACGGGTAGCGCACCAGCTTGCCGTTCTCCATCTCGACGATCTCGCGGCAGACCGCCCGGATGAAGGCGCGATCGTGCGAGACCAGCACGAACGCGCCGGTATATTCGGCCAGGAACGCCTCCAGGCGCTCGATGGCGGCCAGATCGAGGTGGTTGGTCGGCTCGTCGAGGAGGAGCAGGTCGGGTTGGCGCACCAAGACCTTGGCCAGCTCCAACCGGCCGCGCTCGCCACCCGAGAGGGTGTCGACCGGCCGCGACAGATCGCTCTCGGTGAACCCGACGTCGGCGGTCAAGCGCTTCACGCGCGCCTCGACGTCATAGCCGCCGTCGCGCTGGTAGCGCTCCTGCAACTCGCCGTACCGGGCAAGGTCGGATGGGTCGGCCGGATCGCCCGCCGCCAGCCGCCCCTCCAGCGCGCCCAGCTCGCCGGCCAGCCGCTCCAGATCGGCGAACGGCTGCATGAGCGCTCCGCGCAAGGTCCCGTCGCCCGATAGCTCCTGCGACTGGCGCAGGTAGGAGACACTGGCGCGCCCGAGAATGCGCACGTCGCCGCTGTCGGGCTGCAGATCGCCCGCCAGCAGCCGCAGCGCGGTCGACTTGCCGGTGCCGTTGGGGCCGACCAACGCCAGCCGATCGCCGGGCCGGATCAGCAGCGAGGCGCCGACCAGGATCTCATTGCCCGGATACGCGAAGCCCGCGTCTGCAAACTGCGCTATGGACATCGGTGGATCTGCTGGCCAAGTTGTAATAGAACTCGGGCCGCCGTCCACTACCGAAATCGACCATGAAAGAGTATCTGCTCACCGCCGGTCCGACCCCCGTTCCCGAGCGGGTCCTGTTGGCCATGGCGCGGCCGATTCTCTACCACCGGGCGCCCGCCTTCACCGACTGCCTGAGAGAGGTGCAGGAGGGGCTCAAATGGTTGATCCAGACCAAGCAGCTCCCGCTGATCCTGGCGGGGTCGGGCACCAGCGGAATGGACGCCGCGGTCTGCAATTTCCTGCGCACCGGCGACAAGGCCATCGTCATCCGCGGCGGCAAATTCGGCGAGCGCTGGGGGAAGATCTGCCAGGCCTACGGCATCGAGTGTGTCTTCGTCGACGTCGAGTGGGGCAAGAGCGTCGAGCCCCAGGCGGTCGCCGACGCGATCGAGAAGAACCCGGGCGTGCGGGCGGTCTACGCGACCGCCTCCGAGACCTCGACCGCGACCAAGCACGACATCGAGCCGATCGCCAAGATCGTCAAGGCCACGGACGACATCATCTTGTGCGTCGACGCGGTCACCGCGGTCGGCGTCTACGACGTCCCGATGGATCGCTGGGGACTCGACGTGGTGTGCGTCGGTTCGCAGAAGGCGCTCATGTTGCCACCGGGGCTGGCGGTGGTGGCGGTCTCGGACAAAGCCTGGAAGGCCAACGAGCGTTCGAACCTACCGCGCTTCTATCTGGACCTGATGCGCGAGCGGAAGAGCCAGGATAAGGGCGAGAGCGCGTTCACGCCGGCGATCTCGCTGGTGGTCGGCCTGCGCGAGTCGCTGCGCATGCTCAAGGAAGAGACGCTCGAAGGCGTCTTCCACCGCCACGAGCGTCTGGCCAAGGCCACCCGCGCGGCCACCGGCGGCCTGGGTCTCGAGCTGCTCTCTTCGTCGCCCGTGAATTCGGTGACCGGCATCCGGGTGCCGAGCGGCATCGACGGCACGGCGGTGGTCAAGCAGATGCGCACCCGCTATGGCATCACCATCGCGGGCGGGCAGGATCACCTCAAGGGCAAGATCGTGCGCATTGCGCACATCGGGTACTTCAGCGAGTTCGACATCATCACCGCCATCTCGGGGCTCGAGATGACCCTGCAGGATCTCGGCTTCGGCATTCGGCCGGGCGCGGGGGTGGCGGCGGCACAGGCGACGTTCTCCGAGACCAGACGCGCCTAAGATTCGTTCAGTCGTTCGTTCATAAGAGGAGCGCAGACCATGGCCGACCCAATTCGAGTTCTCATCGCCGACGACATGTCCAAGAAGGCCGTCGAAATCCTGAGCGGCGCGGGATTCGCCGTCGATTTCAAGATCGGGATGAAACCCGAGGAGCTGGCCGCGGTGATCGGCGAGTACCACGGCGTCGGCATCCGATCGGCCAGCAAGATCACCTCGGCGACGCTGGCCAACCCGGGCAAGCTCAAGATCATCGGCCGCGCCGGCGTGGGCGTCGACAACATCGACGTCAAGGCCGCCACCGAGAAGGGCGTCCTCGTCATCAACACGCCGCAGGGGAACGCGGCGGCGGCGGCCGAGCTGGCGATTGGGCTGATGTTCGCGCTGGCCCGCAAGATCCCGCAGGCGGCCCAGAGCATGCGCCAGGGGATCTGGGAGAAGAAGAAGTTCATGGGCGCCGAGATCGCCGGCAAGACGCTGGGCGTGGTCGGCCTGGGCAACATTGGGCATCAGGCGGCCGAGCGCGGCGTCGGCCTCAAGATGAACGTGATCGGCTTCGACCCTTTCCCGCCGAAGTCGCTTCCGGCCGGAGTCAAGGCGGTCTCGTTCGACGAGCTCGTGGCGCAAGCGGACTTCGTGACCCTGCACGTGCCGCTGGTCCCCGAGACCAAGGGCCTGTTCGGCGCGGCGACCTTCGCCAAGATGAAGAAGGGCTCCTACGTCATCAACTGCGCCCGCGGCGGAGTGGTCGACGAAGCGGCGGTGCTCGAGGCGCTCAAGTCCGGCCAGCTGGCGGGCGCCGCGCTGGACGTGTTCACCAAGGAGCCGCCGGATCCGTCGCCGCTCTTCGAGCACGAGAACCTGATCGCGATCCCGCACCTCGGCGCCTCGACGCGCGAGGCGCAGGAGAAGGTGGCGATTGAGCTGGCTGAAGTATTCGTCGGCTTCCTCAAAGACGGCATCGTCCGTAACGCCGTAAAGTAGGATCTGTGAGCCGAGCGCAGCGCGGCCCTGCGCCAACCCGCGGCAGAGGGGTCGCGCCCAGTTTGACGGCAGGCGCCGCGCGCAATCCGCGCGACATCGCGCCGCCGACCCCGCGGCTGCCGGCCCCACGGCTGCCGGCCGGTATGCGCGACTACGCACCGCAGGCGGCGGCGGTGCGGCTGCGCACCCTAGAGTCGCTCTTGGGCGTCTTCGGGCGGGCCGGGTTCGCGCGCGTCATCACCCCGGCCTTCGAGTACGAAGAGGTTCTGGCGCTCGGCCTGGGCGATGCGGCGCGCGCCGCCACCGTCCGTTTCGTCGAGCCCAGCTCGGGCCAAGTGGTCGCGTTGCGCCCCGACATCACGCCGCAGATCGCGCGCCTCATCGCCACCCGTTTTCGCGACGAGCCTGGTCCGGTTCGGCTCTGCTATGAAGGGACGGTCGTTCGGCTCGAACGCGCGGCGCATGGTCAGCGCGAGCTGAGCCAGGCCGGGGTCGAGCTGGCGGGGCTGCCCGGACCCACCGGCGACGCCGAGGTGATCGCGCTGGCGGTCGACGCGCTGTCCGCCGTCGGTCTGCGGCGTCCGACCATCGATCTCGGACACCTGGGCCTCGCGCGCGAGGTGCTGTCGGCGCTCGCGCTGGGGGGACCCGAGCAGGAAGAGGCGCGGCGCTGCATCGCCAAGCGCGATCGCGCCGGTCTCGACGGCGTCCTGCGGCTGTCGCGCGGCGCGCGGCCGGCCATCGAGTTCGCGCGCCGGCTGCCCGAGCTGTCGGGATCGCCGGCGGTGTTGGTCGGCGCGCAAAAGCAGGCGCCCAACGCCGGCGTGCGGCGTACGCTGGCCGAGCTCGCCGCCATCGTCGCGGCGATTGAAGCCCGCGGGGTCGAGGCGCGCCTGCACGTCGATCTGGGCGAGGTGCGCGGCTTCGACTATTACACCGGCGTTTGTTTCCAAGCCTTCGTCGAGGGGGCACCGGACGCGGTGTTGCGCGGTGGGCGCTACGACGATTTGCTGGCGCGCTACGGGCGCCCGAGCCCGGCGGTCGGTTTCGCGGTCGACGTCGAGGGCGTGATCGGGGCGATCGAGCTCCAGGCGGACCTGGCGTCGCGCGGCGGCGGCCGTATCGGCAGTATTGGCAGTATTGGAAAGACGAGGAGATAAGTCGCAATGGCTGTCGTGATCGTGGTCGGAGTCCAATGGGGCGATGAAGGCAAAGGGAAGATCGTCGATCTCCTGACCGAGCGGGCGCGCTTCGTGGTGCGTTGGGCGGGAGGCGCCAATGCCGGGCACACGCTGGTCGTCGATGGGAAGAAGTACGTCACGCGGCTCATCCCGTCGGGGATCTTGCGCAGCGGCGTCACCTGCGTGCTGGGCGAGGGGATGGTGATCGATCCGGCCGTGCTGGTCGAGGAGATCCGCGCCTTTCGTTCGCAGGGGTTCATCAAGAAGGACAGCGACCTCATCGTGGCCGAGAGGGCCCACCTGACGTTGCCGCACCACCGCGAGATCGATCGCCTGCGCGAAGAGCGCCCCGGCGGCATCGGCACCACCAAGCGGGGGATCGGCCCGACCTACGAGAGCAAGGCGGCGCGTATCGGCCTGCGGGTCGGCGATCTCTATCGGCCGGAGCGCTTCCGGGCGCGCCTCGAGCGCCACGTGGCCGCCATCGCGCCTTACGTGCGCGAGCTGGGCGGCGCGGCGCCGAACGCGGCCGAAATCGCGTCGAGCTATCTGGCGCTGGCCGAGGAGATCCGCCCGTTCGTGGGCGACGCCTCGCGCACCATCCACGACGCCGTCGTGCGGGGCGAGAACGTGCTGTTCGAAGGCGCCCAGGGGGTGCTGCTGGACCTCGACCACGGCACCTATCCCTTCGTGACGTCGTCCTCGACGACGGCCGGCGGCGCCTGTGCCGGCCTCGGCATCGGGCCGACGCTGATCGACCACGTCCTCGGGATTGCCAAGGGCTATGCCACCCGCGTGGGTGACGGGCCGTTCCCGACCGAGCTGTCGGACGCTACCGGCGAACTGCTGCGCAAGCGCGGCAACGAGTTCGGCTCGGTGACCGGACGCCCTCGGCGCTGCGGCTGGCTGGACGTCCCGGCCGTGCGCCTGGCGGTGCGGCTGTCGGGGATCGAGGCGCTGGCGCTCACCAAGCTGGACGTGATGGCGGGGCTCGATCGGGTCAAGCTCTGCGTCGGCTATCGGCTGGGCGGTCGGACGCTCGACGAGATGCCGCTCGACCCCGACGATCTGGCGGCGGCCGAGCCGGTCTTCGAGGAGATGGAAGGTTGGCCGGACGCGGCGGCCGGTGCCGTTCCGCCGGGTGCGGCCCGCTTCGTGGCGCGTGTCGCCTCGCTGGTCGGGATTCCGGTCTGGGCCACCTCCTGGGGGCCGGGCCGCCTTCAGACCGTGGTCGAGCACAACCCCTTCGCCGGCTAGACGCGGTAAAGCCGTCCCGCCGATCCGGCGAAGACAGACTTCGAACACCGGCGCTTAATGGCTGAATTCGCTGGGAAACCGGGGCGGCTTGGCTTGCGTGCCGGCCTAGCCTCAATATAATGTTCCCCTTTTCCGTGAAGCATCGGGACAGCTTCGGGTGCGCTCCCTCTGAATCGAGGCGTTGATGAAGATCGTTTGTGACTCGTGCGGGACCAAGTATTCGATCGCCGACGAAAAGGTTCGCGGCAAGGTCTTCAAGATTCGATGCAAGAAGTGCAGCCACATCATCGTGGTTCGCGGCGGTGAGTCCGCGCCCGAAGAGGCGGCGGCTCCGGCCGAAGGCGGCTGGCACCTGGTGATCGACGGCGAGCAGGTCGGTCCCATCGCCGACGCCGACGTGCGCACGAAGATCGAGCGCGGCGAGGTCAAGGGCGACACCTACACCTGGAAGGAGGGTTTTGCCGACTGGGTGAAGCTGTCCGCGGTTCCAGAGTTCGCAGGCCTGGTCGCGGGAGAGGACGCCAGCGTGCCCGTCGCGGGCGGGGATCTCTTTACCGCCGGCGCCGCCGCCGCTCCCAGCAACGGTGCCGATAAGACGCGTCGTCCCTCGGGCGCGCGAAATTCGCTCTTCGGCGCGGGCGCCTCGGCCGGGGCCGGCGACGTGTTCGGAGCCCCGGCGGCCGCCGCCACCCGGGGTGGCGGCGGGGACCTATTCGCCTCGCCGGCAGCCCACGCGCCGGAAGAGTCGCGCTGGCCTTCTTCGGGCGCCGCGGCACCCGGCCACGACGGCGGCCGGGTCGAGAGCCTGACCGGCCAGCGCCACGAGAACTCAGTGTTGTTCTCGCTCTCGAACCTGCAGTCGCTGGCGATGCCGAACGCCGCCAAGCCGGCCGCCACTTCCAGCGCGCCGACCACCGAGGGTTCGGGCCTGATCGACATCCGCGCCATGGCGGCTAGCACGCTGGGCAGCCCCATCGAACCCCGTGGGTTCGGCGGCGGCGGCGGCGGTGCCATCACCGACGATCTCCCGGCCTTCGGTGCCTTCTCGCCGGCTGCGCCGGTGCTCTTGCCGCTGTCGTCGAGCAGTGGCCCACCCAAGTGGATCTACCCGCTCATCCTCGTGATGGTGGCGCTGGTCGGCGGCATCGTGTTCATGGCCTGGAAGGTCGTGAGCGCCAAGCCGGCCATGCTGGTCGAAACCGTGCAGGCACCGGCGCCCGCTCCGGCCGAACCGGCCAAGGCCGGTGGTCCGACAGCCGAGCCGGGCAACACCAAGCCGAGCACGATCGCCGAGGAGAACCTGCCGCCCCGCGAAGGGAGCGCCGAGGCCAAAGGCGAGAAGTCGGAGAAGGCCGAAAAATCCGAAAAAGGCGAGCGCGGGCACCACCACGGCAAAGGCAAGGAGAGCGGCAAGAAGGTTGCCAGCGCCGACGACAAGAAGGGCGCGGCGGCGCCCAACACCGAGGCCGTGGTGCCTAAGGCCGCCAAAGGCTCGCTCGACGATCTCATCGACGGCGCGGTCACCCCGCGCAAAGGCGGCGGTCGACCTCGCGTCGCCGACGACGATCCGAGCGCCAGGAAGGCGGACGCTTCGTTGGGGCCGCTGTCGAAGAGCGCGGTGGTGGGCGGCATGAACTCGGTCAAGGGCAAAGTCGCCGACTGCTACAACCAGTTCAAGGTGCAGGGCATGGCCATGGTCAACGTGGTCATCGGCAAGAGCGGCAGGGTTTCGAGCGCGACGGTCTCCGGCAAGTTCGCCGGAACCCCGACGGGCGCGTGTGTCCAAAAAGCGGTCAAGTCGGCGGTCTTCCCGCCGTCCGAAGGCTTCACGACGCCGTACCCGTTCCAGCTCAGGTAGGCGCGCGCCACGGCGACGACGACTCCCGACGTCGACATCCTCTCGTCGCTCGGGCGCGCGCTGGGCGCGCTGGGGCTCAACGTCATCCTGCCACTGGCCGCGGCGGACCTGGACGCCGCCGGGCGAAGCCCGTCGTCGCTCACGCGGCCATTAGAAAAAGGACCCTGGGAGGGTCCTTTGGATCCCCCGCGGGCGAGCGCCGCCGGGCGAAGCCCGTCGTCGCTCACGCGGCTACTGCCAGGTGCGCGCGGTGCGCTGATTGCTGGCTCGGGTGGCCGGACGTTCTTCGGACTCTTCGCCGGCTCGATGGAAGCCGCGGATGGCGCGTCCGACCCGCTCGATCGCTACACCCGCCGCGTCGTCGAACGCGCAGTAGGTGAGGCGCTCGAGCCGCTCGGCGTGCGACGTGCAATTTATTTTCCGTTCGGGACGAGCCCGATCATCCCGTTCCAGCGTCTCGGCCGGGCGGCGGGCTTGGGAGGTCCGGGACCACTCGGTTTGCAAATTCATCCGATCTACGGCGCCTGGTGGGCCTACCGCGCGCTGGTGGTGGTCGATCGCGTGCTGCCGGTACGGCCGCCCCCTGGCGACGGCTGCGACGGCTGCGCCGCGCCCTGCGTGGCCGCCTGTCCCGGGGCCGCCGTGGCGCGGAGCGGGTTCGTGGTGGCGGCCTGCCACGCGCACCGCCTGATCGCGCCGCCGTGCCGGCTGTCGTGCGACGCGCGCATCGCCTGCGTGCGCGGCCCTGAGCACCGCTACACGGACGCCGAGCTGGCGTTCCACATGGCGGCCTCGATGCCCCGTCGCACGCCCGCAACTTGACGGCGCTGGGTCACACTCCTTACGCTGTGCGCCCATGGCCATCAGCGTGAACGCGCACATCACCGGCACCGTGTGGAAGATCGAGGTCAAAGTGGGCGACGTCGTTTCGGAGGGACAGACCGTCGCCATCCTCGAATCGATGAAAATGGAGATGCCGGTCGAGTCGCCCTACGCGGGGACCGTCACCGCGCTGCTGGTCAAAGAAGGCGCGTCGGTCGAAGAAGGTGCACCCCTCGTGGAATTGTCGGCTGGTTAGTCCCCTGCTCGCAGCGGAGCCGAGGCTCGGCCCCCGACGGAAGAGCGGACGAAGCGCCGCCAAGATCAGGCGTTGAGTTGTTCTTCGGCGACGTGGGTCGATTCGCGAACAGCTTCGCCGAGGGAGACGTGGGCGCCGCCGCGGGTCAGCGCCGGTAGCGAGATCAGGCCGATGGCGATGTACCACAGCGTCTGGATGCCGTGCAGGACGATGGCGTAGGCCATGCCGGTCGAGTTGACGACGGAGGCGGGAAGATAAGCCATCAGCGCCAGCTTGATCGCGGCGTGGAATTGTCCGACCAGGCCGGGTGAGTTCGGGAGGCTCAGCACCACCCCGGTGAAGGCCATCGTCACGAAGGCCGCGCCCAGCGAGATCGGCAAGCCCATCGAACGCGCCAGGATCCACATTCCGATCCCGTTCGAGCCCCAATAGACCACCGACTGCAGCAGGAAGATCGAAAAATTGCGGCGGTCGGACAGCGGGCTGAACCCGGAGATGAGCGAACGCAGCTTGTCGCCGATGTGGTGCGCGCGCTTCGGCGCCAGCCACTGCAGCAGGGTCACGCGCAGCGCGACGGCGATCGTCCGGTCGGTCCAGATCTGGGCCAGGATCAAGAACAGCGTGAGGGCGAAGAAGCCGCCCAGCGACAGCCAGGCCGCCACCCGCAGCTCACGCGTGAACAGCGCGCCCGCCGAGACCAGATAGGCGCCGAAGAACAGGATCGAGATCAGCAGGCCGTCGACGATCCGCTCGACCGCCACCGCGCCCACCAGCGCGCTCATGCGCACCTTGCGCTCCCGGGCCACGAAGTACGGGCGTACGAACTCGCCCAGCCGCACCGGCAGCGCGAGGATGGCCATGAAGCCGACCGAGGAGATCAGAAACAGCCGCCGAAACGTCAGTCGGACGCCGAGCGGGCGCAGCAAGAAGCCCCAGCGCCAGGTGCGGAACAGGTGGGTCACCACCAGCGTCAGCAGGTACACGCCGACGGCCGGGGCGGACAGGGCGCGCATCGCCTCCAGCACCGCGTGTCGATTCATGCCGTGCAGCGCGTAGGCCACGCAGACGCCGCCCACCGCGAGCGACAAGATTCCCTGAACGACCAGGCGCCGGTTCATCGCGTCTTCATCGCGTCATCGAGCCATCGGGATCTCGGGCAGCTCGCCGGCCAGCATGCGGCGCGGGTTCTCGGCCAACATCCCGTCGAGCGCGGCCGGCCCGAGCTGCTTGCGGATCCAGGCCATCCCGGCCGCGACGGAGGTCTGGTCCTCGGGCCGATGGACGTCGGAGGCGGCGACCGGCGCCAGACCCTCCAGCACCAGCTTGCGGGCGGTCTTCATCTCGGCCTTGCCGTGTGCCCCGTCGAGGGCGCCCAGATCCACCATCATCGCGGCGTGGCGGCCGAGCCGCTCGGCCAGCGTGTAGTCGCGTTGCACGGCCACGTAGCGCTCGGGGTGGGCCATCACCGGTAGGTACCCGGCCACCCGCAGCCGGAAGAGCTCGTTTTCGATCCCCGTCGGCATGAGCTGCGGATTGACCTCGAACAGAAAGGCCACGCCGCCGCCGTAGGATGGGACACTGTGCTCGCCGAGGCGTTTGTGTAGGATGTCGTCCCAGAAGTTCTCCGCTCCCAGCCCCAGCGTGGCGGTGACGCCGGCCGCCGCCGCGTCCGCGCGGATCATCTGAAAGGCGGCGTCGATCGCCGTTCGCGCCGGCATGAACATGCCCGACCGCTGGTGCGGCGTCGCGTACAGGTCGGAGAAGCCCAGCGCCGCGACCGCCCGGACCATCTGGAGCGACATTTGCCGATCGGTCGCGCCGTCGTCCAGGGCGGGAAGATAGTGGGCGTGTAGGTCGACGTATTGGGCCATCGTCAAAGCTGCGCTTGGCGGCGCAACATAACGCCCAGTCGCTGGCTCCGAAAGAGACTTCCGGCCCGGCGGGCGCTGGGCAACCTGGGGTTAGTGGGGGGGACTGTCACCAGGCCCGCGAGCCGCCGGGAATCAAGTTGCATGTGAGTTTCCAGCAACTTACACTATTGTCTCGGCCGGAACGGTTTTTGCGCGCGATTTCGGACGCCGCTGGCCCGCGGTCCAAAGGAGTTCACCCAGATGAGCGAGAAAGTGGTGCTTCCGAAGTTCGATATTCCCTCGGAAAGGATGCACCCGGCGATCAAGGCCGTGCTGTCTGTCGGCGTTGTGTTGCTCATCTCCATGGTGATCCTGGGCGGGGCCGTTTGGCGTCGGCGATCGGCGCAGATGGCCGCCGAGGCGCGCGTCGAGGCGCTGATCGCGGCGCGCACCGCCGAAGCCAACGCCGTCGCGGAGGCGGCCAAGGCGCGCGCGGCCGAGGCCGAGGCGCGCGAAGCCGCGGCCGAAGCCAAGATCGCAGCGACGAAAGCCGCTGTCGTCGCGGCCGCGTCGGCCAAGCACGACGAAGGATCGAAGACGGTCGCCTCGGCGTCGGGGCACCACCACGCCGGCGGTCACCACCGCGGCAAAGCGGTCGCCGCCAAGGGCGCGGTTGCCGCGAAGAGCGGCGGCAGCGACGACAAGAAGGCCGCGCCCAAGTCGACGCGGAACAACGACGCGATCGACAAGTTGTTGGCGCAGTACAAGTAAGTTTCGCATTCACCGCGCGACCGCCCGAGCCGCGCGCGCGTTGAAGTGGTTGGAAAATCGTGTTACCACGAAAGGGCCATGTCCGATCGGCGTGAGAATTCGGTTCTGTTTTCGCTGAAGGAGCTGCGTCGGCTCGAGGACGATCGCGTCCGCAAGGAGCAGGACGAGGTTCGTTCGCAGCAGGAGGCTGAGCGGGCGGCGAAGGAGACGGCCGAGCGAGCGGCCCGCGAGGCGGAGGCGCAGCGCCACCGCGAAGAGGCCGAGCGAATCCGTCTGGCCGAAGAGGAGCAGCAGGCCAAGACGCGCGAGGACCAGATGCGCCTGCAAGAGGCCGAGCGCCGCGCCCGCGTCGAAGGCGAGATGCGCATCCACCAAGAGCGCATGCGCCTCGAGGTTCAGGCTAAAGCGCGCAGCTCGCCGGTCAAGGCGGTGGTCACCGTGGTGGTCATCCTGGTCGCGATCGGCGGCGGGCTCGGCTACAAGATGTACACCCAGCACCAGGCCGAGCTGGCTGCCCAGCAGGCGGCGCTCGAGGCGGAGCGTGCCGAGGCCAAAGCCCAAGCCAAGAAAGCGCAGGCGGAGTTCGAGTCGAAGATGGCCGCCATCCAAAAAGAGATGAACGACAAGCTGGCCAACGCCAAGGACGAGGGCGAGCGGGACCGTATTCGGGCCGAAGCAGCGGCTCGTACTCAGGCCGCCGCCGCCGTTCGGAGCAAGGCATCGCACGCCTCATCCAGCCGCAACGACAAAGAGTCGACGCCCACGTCCAAGATCAGGGCGCCGGGCAAGCACGAGATCAGCGACAACCCGCTCGAAGGGCTCTGAGGTCCACGGCCGCCATGTCGATCGGGACGGATCTCTTCGAGGAGAACCGACGTCGGCTGCTCGCGCTGCTCAAGCGCCTGTCCTACGAGGAGCGTGAGGTCACGCTGGCGTCGGGGCAGAAGAGCAACTTCTACGTCGACTGTAAGCAGACCGTACTCACGGCCGAAGGGCACTTCTTGGTCGGAAGCCTGTTCGGACGGATCCTAGCCGAGCAAGCGCCCGAGGTGGAGGCCATCGGCGGCGTGACCATGGGCGCCGATCCGCTGGCCTCTGCGGTCTCGACGCTGAGCTTCGTGGCCGGCCGTCCCTTGCCTGCGTTTTACGTGCGTAAGGAGGCCAAAGGCCACGGCACGGCCGCCTGGATCGAGGGGGCTAAGTCCTTGCGCCCCGGTATGCCGGTGGCGATCCTCGAAGACGTGGTCACGACCGGAGGCTCCGCGCTCAAGGCCATCGCCCGCGCGCGGGAGCACGGTCTCGAGGTCGCCATCATCTTGGGCCTGGTCGATCGAGACGAAGGTGGCCGCGAAGCGCTCGAGAAAGAGGCGCCGCTGGTGACCTTGTTTCGGCGCAAAGACTTCCTGGCATGATCGGCCTGGCGTGATCGGCCCAACATGATCGGTCCCACATGATCGGATCGAAGGACGCAGCGCGCGGCGGTCCTCTCCCGGGGCCCTTCGTGCTGGCGGCGCTGCTGATGGCGTGCGTGGTGCAACACCAGACGCGCGTCGACTTTTCCGAGACGCCGCGCGACTACCTGTCCAAGGACTACCACGCGGTCTACGAACGCTGGACGCGCCACGACTACGCGGAGCACGACGCCGACAAGGCGATCGAGGTGTGGGCCACCTTCAAGAGTTGGGACTTCCGCGAGGCCTACGTCGAACACTACGCCGCCGTTTATAACCTGTCGGACGCCGACCTCGCGACGCTGCGGCAGGCGCAGCGGGATGCCTATCACCAGGCGTACGAGTTCCACGTTGTCGCTCAGAGCGCCGAATATGCCTGGAACGATCTGGACAAGAGCAGCTCCGCTTGGCGGGTGACGCTGGTGGACGCGCTCGGGCACGAGCTCCAGTCGGAACGGATCCGGGTGGAGAAGCTGCCGGATGCCTACGAGAGCGACTTCTTTCCCGACAAGACCCCGTTCTCGAAGACCTACAGCGTTCGCTTCCTCATGCCGCCCGCCGGTGCCGAGTGGGGCGGCGTCAAGTCGGGATCGATCACGCTCCGGATCGCCAGTCCGATCGGCCGGGTCGATCTGCTCTGGCAGAGCTGACCCGATCGACCGACCGAGATTGCCTGCCGCGCGGTTCTACTTCTTGCGCGGGCGCTGACCGGGGGGCCGCGGCAAGCCACCGACGGGATCCAGATCGTCGAACGTCTCGAGCGCCTCGCGCTTGTAAAGATCGGCCTCGCGGGCGAAGAAGTCGGCTTCGATGGCGTCGAAGGCGTCCGGCGCGATGCCGGCCGCTCCGCCGGTGATCCGGCGAGGCCGCGGGGTCAGCTCGACCTTGGGCGGCGGCGGCTCGTCCAGCGCCACCGGGTGGCCGTTCGCACCACCGTCGCCCCTTTCGGCCATCGGCGGCGGCGCGCCCTCCAACGCCAGCTCGGCCGGCGGGTTGCCTGCCAGCTCGGCCGTCACATTGCCCGCCAGCTCGGCCGTGAGGCTGCCGTCGATGACCACCTTGGGCGGTGGTTCGCTGTCGAGCACGACCAGCGGCGTCGGAAGCCCGCCGTCGACGATGACCCTCGGTGGGGCCTCGGCGTCGAGCGGGACGAAGTTGCCCAGCAGCGCGGCCCGCGGCGGCGGCTCACTGTCGACGATGACCCTGGGCGCGGGCTCGCTGTCGAGCGGAACGAATCGCCCGCTCGTGCGATCGGCCCTGGGCGCGGGCTCGCTGTCGAGCGGAACGAATCGCCCGCTCGTGCGATCGGCCCTGGGCGCGGGCTCGCTGTCGAGCGGAACGAAT
>Ga0075522_10001542_pt1 | contig 17470 bp, 8 predicted proteins | sample NGEPerA_FD_74796 | JGI IMG/M metagenome (GOLD analysis project Ga0075522, IMG submission 74796) | Arctic peat soil microbial communities from the Barrow Environmental Observatory site, Barrow, Alaska, USA - NGEE PermafrostL2-A | ecosystem: Environmental > Terrestrial > Soil > Wetlands > Peat ... | reverse complement strand
TTTGTCTTCTCGTCGTCGCTCAGCGTTCGCGCCCCGTCGGTCATGCGGCGTTGCAGATCTTCGATCTGCTTTTGCAGATTTTGTAGTTCGTTTTGCTTTGGCGCAAATTGCGATTGCAACTGCGCTTGCGCCAGTTTACCTTCCGCCGTGGCAACAATCGCGTTGCGCACATTGATCACAGCGATTTTCGTTGGCGCCGCAGCGGCGCTTGCCGCGCCCTGTGCATGCACCCCGCGAACCGGCGCCAGGCACAAAATGGCCAGCGCGGCCGCGGTGCTCAAATAACGTGAATTGACGATCATCCTCACTCCTTCTTTCCCTCTAGCAAATCACAAATCGCGGATTATAGCGGTCCAATTTCAAATGCGTCAATCGAAAATACTTTGATTCCCCTTCCGAAAGACGCGGTTTGCATGGAGCCGCGTTTCAAAAACTTCTTGGATGCAAACGAGTGTTTCCGTGTTTTGCCGCACCATTCTAGCGCGGCAAAGGAATAAACAACACATGGCCGTTGGCCGTGTCGGCAATGACGCCGACGTTGGTCAACGGATGAATATCCATCGCGTACTGCAAGGCGCCGGCAAATCCCAGGCTCAGCGCGAGATTGGAATTTGCCGTGGTAACGGGCGGCAATGCCAGCACCGCGCGAATTTTTTGGCCCAGGAAATCCGCCACGGATATCGTGTGGCTTCCCGTGTTCGTGCTCGCCAGCGTGCTCGTAAAGTAATTGTACGCAACCGATGTCGGATTAATTCCGACGCGGAACGTAATCTGGATCGAACTGACCGGATCGATGACGCTCACCGAATTGCCCGTGCTGGAAGCCGCGATGAAGCATCCTGTTGTATTCGTCGTTGTTCCGTTCGTGTTCGACCCGCAATCGGTCGGCACAGGATCGTACACGACGGACGTAGGAGCATTCACGCTGAACGTTTGAGCCTGCGAGCCCGCCGCGCCATTCGAAATTCCGATGCTGTTGCCGCCCGAGTTCGCGATGGCCACCTGATGGTTTACGTAATTGAAACCCACGGCCAAGGGGCGCTGTCCGGCCGTGATCGTGCTCGTGCCCCCAGTAACGGCGTTGACTACCGTGACCGTATTGGCCACGCTGTTCGCGATGGCGACTTCTCCCGTCGCGTCATCCGCCGCCGCTCCTACGGGCCCGGAGCCGGTAGACACCGTTTGCGTTACAGTTTGTGCCAGCTCATCCACGATGGACGCGGTGCCTGCTCCGCCATTATTGGCAACCACAGCGAGATGCAATCGAGGCAGCACGGCCACGCCAATCGGATTCGATCCGACGATTACCGAATTCCCGGTTCCCGATGCCATATTAATGAGCGCCAGGGAATTGCAACCGAACAAACTTACCGCCGCGATATTCTGGCGCGGATCGATTGAAATGCCAGAAGGCAGCGGCGTCGGGCAGCTTGGGCTGCTGACGTCCACGCTCTGCTCAACCGTAAAGTCTTCCGCATTGGTCACGCGGCCGCTGGAATCGCTGACGTCCAGTGCAAACCGGCGTGCCGACGTCAGAAGGTTAAACGGAACTGTCGCTGTCAGCAGGCGGTCGCCCACGCCGGTGCAGGAAGTTGGCAGAGGGATTCCGTCCAGCCGCACATTCAAATTCGTCGTGCCATTCGAACAAGTCAGTCCCTTGCCGATCACAGTCAATGTTTGGGGACCGGGGCTTGGCGCTGTCCCTAGCGTCGAAGTCGCGATAAATGTTTTGGGGCTCGTTTCCGTGATCGAGAAAGGCTGAATCGCGCCGAGACTCAATATGCTGACCGTGCCATTGCCCTGATTGGCAACGATAGCAATATTTGTGCCGGGATCGATTGCGATCGCGACAGGTCCGTTCAAGGTAGAGGTAAATGGCTGGTTATCATTTAATCGCCGAGGCGCGGTGGGGTCAATCACCGAAAACGGGTTCGTGGCACTCGTCGGATTCACTGCGTAAATCGTGTTCGTTAACGGGTTATATGCGGCCGCAACCGTACCAATATCGGGGAAATTGTTGGTGCTTAAAGGGAGCGACGAGATGGACTGATCGATCAAGCTGAAAAAGGAAACCACTCCGCTCGTTGTAGGATCCACCAAAACCGCTTGTTGGGTTTCGGGATTAATCGCAATTCCCTGCACCGTGACCGGCACTCCAACCGTGGCCACCGGCTGAGAGTAATTGACGGATCCTGTCGCGGATTGGGGAGCTTGCTGCGTAGCCACATTAGGCAAAGTTGCAGCCTGCGTTTCCGCGTAACTGAATTGATTGGAGGCCGGCCCGACGGACGTCACTGCATAAAACCCGTTCAGCGTCGGCGCTTGTGCCGCAATCGTGGAATCTGTTCCGGCGGGGAATTGAATATTTTGAATCTGCACAGCATCTCCCACTTGAATGGAGAGAGGCGGAGCCGACGCGGAAGAATCCACGGTGACCGTAACAACGTTTCCCGTGCCGTTGTTCGTTCGAGAGATGGCCGTAATCGCATTGCTGGATTGCTGATTCAAATCCACGATACCCAGCGAACCAAGTGTTCCTGGTGTTGCCAGCGCCCAGTTGAGATGCGGCTCAATCGCTACGCGTGTATTCGCTCCGGTACTGATCGAGACGATGCCCGCATAGCTCGGCGGGTTCGTGGTTACATCCACGATGACGCCGTAATTCCTTTGCTGCATCGCGACCAATGCGCGCCCCGTAACCGGGTTTATACCGACGGCCCCCGGCGTGTCCTGCAGCACGGGAAGAACAAAGCTGACCGAGCGCGTGTTGAGATCCACGACGGCGATTGTTTTCGAAGTGGAATTCACCACCAGCGCAATATTTCGAACGGAGTCAATCGAGACACTCGACGGGCCTGACGCCGGGCACGGAGCAACTGCGCCCACCGCGCCCGTGCAAATGCTCAGAACCGCCGCAGTGCTAGGAATGGCACCGGAAATATCAATCAATGAAATGTCGTTCGATCCCTTGTTCGCGACAACCGCAATGCCTGTTGCAGGATTGATCGCCACATCGGCAGGCGACGTACCCACAGGAACTACGCTGGCTGCGGGCGGCGCGTACGTTGGCTGCACCGCGAGATTGGTAACCGCGAATTTTGTAGCGTCCGTGTTGCTCTTGATGGCCACGGGATATAGGCCGGGCACCGTGAAATCGCTCGAGTTCGATCCGCCGCCAATCGTCACGGACAATTGCCGCGTGCTGCCGATGGTCTGGCTGGCCGGGAGTTGAATACCGCGCAGCTGGCCGTTAAATGTCGCGTTCACCGCCGGCGCCGCAGGATTGCTTCCCGTTCCAAAAAATCCGCCGTCAACTCCGAAGGTGAGAACGCCCGCGGTATTTTGCGGAATGCTTGAAGGCGTAGGACCGACAACGCCGGGTCGCGTTCCGACCACGGTGATGCGGCATTGCGATGCATCCGCCGTGCATGTTTGAATCCCGCCCGATTGCTCGGACACGCCCACTTGGAGAACGTTGGACGCCAATCCCGAACCCGAGGCCGGCTGCGGCGGCGAAGCCAAAATATAATCCGGAACGCGCGCCCGAATCACGGAGCTGGATATGTTTGTCACCAGGGAGGAAGCCAGCTGTACGCCATTGATGAACACGTTTTCCGTGGAAATGAAATTCGTCCCGGTGACGTAAATATCCTGGAACAAACCGCCCAACGGCGCTGTGTTCGGGCTTACAGAAGTCACTGTCGGCTGAGACGCAGTGACGATTGCAACCGTGGCCGTCGCGGTGACCGAAGTGTCAGCCACCGACGTGGCCGTGACAATCACAGAACTTGGCGAAGGGACTGATGTGGGAGCCGTGTACACGCCTGAGCTGGCACCGATGCTCCCGATTCCCGTCAGTGTAGTAGAGAGGGACCACGTCACATTGTCGCAAGTGGGATTCGAAGTGATATTGCAGCCGGGATTGTTTACCGTTGCCGTAAAGAGAAAGGTCTCGCCTGTCCCGACGGTCGCGATCGTCGGAGTTAGCGTAATGCTGATGCCAGTAACGACGGTCAGCGTGGCCGTTGCGAACTTCGTCGTATCCGCTTGTGCGGTGCCTGTGATCGTAACGACCGGTGCGATTGTCGGCGTGCCGCTAACTGAAACCGAGGGAATCGTTGCAGGCGCGGTGTAGAGGCCGGTCGCGTCAATCGTGCCGCAACTCGTTGCCAGCACGCTGCTGACAGTTTCGCAGGTGAGGGTCCAGGTGACCGCCGTGTTGCTGTTACCCGTGACCAGGGCGCTGAACAGCTGAGTCCTGTTGGTAATGACGCTGGCGGAGGTGGGCGAAACCGTGATGGACACGGTGGAGGAACTACTTCCCCCGCAACCCAACGCCCCCAGCGCAGCCGCGAGAGTGAGTATTGTTGAAAGTTTCCACCGCTTCATTCCTGCCCTCCAGAAATTTCGTGACATTCGCCCTCGCAGCGCAAACGGATCTTCATCGCGCATCCCGGGCCCTTCGATACCTGAATGACCATCCTGATTTCGACAAAATAAAATCCGCCCCTAGAACGTCCGGCTCACCGTGAACCGGAACGTGCGCACGGGATCAAAGAAATTGGTCCGTTGCGGGTTGTTGAACAAATTTATGATTTGCGGCGCTACCTGTGAATTCCACACATCCGTGTTACTCAATGGCGCCTTATAAATATTCCACGGGCACTGATTGGGATCATTTCCCGATTGCACGCAAGTGGTTGTCAAAGCCGATAGGGTCGCGGGCCCCGGGAATTGCGTCGTCGGGGCCGTAATGACCTCGGATTCCCGATTAAAGTTATACGCCCAATATAAGCGGAAAGGCGCCTGCACAATGGGGAGTTGAACGACTAACTCCAGCCCGGCTGAAGTTCTCGGCTTGAAATTCGTGCCCGGTTGAAAGGGCAGGGTCCGGCTGATGTTCGTACCAGGGAACTGCTGGGCAAGCGTCGAATAATCCAACGAGTTCAATTGCAATTGATCGCGTTGTATGGCGCCGGTCGCACCCGCGTCGCCAAAAATGGAAAGCGCTACGTGCGGAAACAGCGGGATGCGGTACTCAAAGTTGGCGACCATCTCGGTGTCGCCGCCGGGAAACGAGGTTTGATAACTGAGCGTCGGGATATTGACTGCGCCGAGCGTTGGATTTCCGTTGCCGTCGAGGACGTGCGGGTTCGAATAAGAAACCGTTGTGTTCGTAAGCGTCGGCACAAACACGACTGGCGAAACGGTTCGAACGTCGAATCCGCGCAGCGTGTCTTCACCGCCGAGATAGAACCTGCTGAACGGGGGAATTACTTTCCCGCCGTAGCCCGATTCAAATGCGCCGAGCAGACGCACGGCAATCACGTTGCGGCGGTGATAATTCGGACGAAAATACTTGGCCTCGACGATTTCCGAAACTGTGTTTACATTGCCGCCGAGCGGTCCGCCTTCAAACGAGGAAGAAAGAAACAGGCTCTTGCCGTGGGTCGGATTTACAGGATTGTCCACGGTGTTGTAGGTCAGGGTCGGATTGATTTTGCTCTCGTGAATGCCTTGCAGCGAGGACGGACCCTCAAGCTGTTGGAATTGCAAAACGCTAAACAAGGCGGTGGATGCGGTACTTAATCCTGTGATGTTGGTGGCGGTGAATCCATACGTCAATCCCAGGCGTGTGAATCCCAGTTTCTTCATCGGATAGCTTGCAAACAGCGTGAAGCCATCGCTGTTCTGAATATAGTTTTGCTCGGTATTGGGATTCAGTTGAATCTGGTAACCCAACGCGAGGGAAGTCTGCTGCGCCTGGTTAAAATTATAGCGGCTGGCAAAGATAGTGAATCCGGTGCTGATCGGACGATCAAACAAATACGGTTCCGTGAAGCCAAAATTCACATTGCGCTGCAACGTTCCAACGTTCGCGCCGATGGTGAGCGTCTCGCCCAGCCCCAGGAAGTTGTTGGTCTGATAAGTGACGCCAATATAGGTTCCGGCGAAGCCGCTGACGCCGCCCGTCAAACTGATGGATTGCTTTCCCTTTTCCTTCAGCTTCAGGAGAATATCCACCGTGCCTTGCTTCACGTTGCGCTTGATCTCGGCGTTTTCCGGTTTTACGGCTTCAAAATAATCCAGCTGGTTCAGGCGCAAAAGGCTGAGTTCCCACAAATTGTTGCGGAACATGTCGCCTTCATTGAGGAGCAACTCGCGGCGAATCACTTTGTCGCGCGTGCCCGTGTTTCCCGAAAAATCGATGCGGCGTACGAAGAATTGTTTTTGCTGATCGAAGGCGAATGTAATGTCGATCGTCTTCGTGTCGTCGTGAACATCCGTATCGGGGACCGCAGTAAAATCGATGAAACCGAAATTTCCGTAGAGCTTGGTATAGTCCTCGATCGCTTTGCGGACCTTCGCGACGCTGAAAATGTCGCCCTTTTTCATGGGGAAAGCCGATTCCAAATACGCCTGTTTGAAGAAAAGGCCTTCATCCGGATTTGCGTTGCGCACGTGCAGCGTGCCCATGCGATAACGCGCGCCCTCTTCAATCGGAATGGTGATGTTCGTTTCGCGGCCCTGATGCACGCCCACAAGAGGGACGCCCTTGGGCAGCATGCCTTCCTTCACCGTGACGTTTTGGATGATCGGGTCTTTTACCAATACTTTGAAATATCCGTTGTCCTGGTAGAGGCCGCGGATTCCGATTTCCATGTCCTCGTCCAGCTTGGGGCGGTCAAATGTTTTGGACAGCACGGAAATAAAATAAGGAGGCACAGGGCCCAGCGGAATCGCAACGGGACGCGAATTGCGCATGGTGCGAATAATTTTGCGGCCTGAAAATGCCGTGTTACCCGTGATGAGAATTTTCCCGACTTTTACCTTGGGGCCTTCGTCGATATTGAACGTAAGTTTTACGGCATTCGTTCCGGGCAGCCGTTCATACGTGGGTTTCACCGTGGCGAACTGGCGGCCGTGTTCGGCGAGCAATTCTTTCAACACCACTTCCGCTTTTTTAATTTTTGTGGGATCGAACTGGCTCTCGATCGAGAGTCCCACCTTGCGATCCTTGAAGCGGTCCAGAATGTCCGACTCGGAAACGGATTTGTTTCCCTTGTATTCAATGCGCCGGACAATGGGGCGCTCGGTCACGTAGAAAATAATAATTTTCTGATTCGGTTTGTCCGCGCTGTCTTCGATTTCCAGGCGGATGTCCTCGAAATATTGCGTATTCCACAACGCGTGGAAGTCGCGCCGCAAGGCTTCGTCATTTACGGGATCGCCGGGACGGGAAAAAATGCGCGCGCGCAAGGTTTCGCTGCGGATTCTTCTGTTTCCCTGAAATTCGATGCGTTCAATGGTGGGAGTTCCCGCCGGCGTCGGCGCATTCGCGGCGGATGCCTGCGAATTCACCTGGGCGGTAAAGGAATATGCGTGCGCAACGGGCGCCAGACACACGACAAAGACGGCAAGAAAACAAAAAAAGCTTGCGCGCGCAGACGTGCCGAAACACCAATATTTTCTTGCGGCCAAAGAAAACCTCAAGGCCGCTTGCCCCGAAACAAAATTGTACGCTCCCCCCAAACGGGCTCAAGAATTTGAGCCCGCCCTGCGCGCGTAGGATTCGCTAGTGGGATACCGGGGTTGCCTCAACCACCGGTCGGAATCCAAGCCCGTCATTCGTCACGTACACTTCCAATGTTGTTGGCCGCTGCAGGTCACCCTGAATCAGCGCTTCCGACAACGGATCTTCCACGTACTTTTGCAGAGCCCGCCGCAACGGCCGCGCACCGTAGTTACGGTCGCCGCACGTTTTGTCTAGAATCCACTGGCGTGCTTCCGGCGTCAGTACGATCTGCACTTGACGGTGGATCAAGGTATCATTGGTTTGCCCAACCAACAAGTCGATGATGCGAAGTAATTCTTCATCGCCCAGCGGATTGAACAAAATAATCTCATCCAGACGATTGAGGAACTCCGGATTGAACACGCGCTTCACTTCTCCCAGCACGAGTTCGTCGAGGCTCTTTGCCTGTCCCTTTTCCTCGGCGGATTGGAATCCCATCGTAGACCGCTTCTGAAGGTGCCGTGCTCCCAGGTTCGAGGTCATGATCAGAATCGTGTTGCGGAAATCGACTGTATTTCCCAACCCGTCCGTCAATTGCCCGTCTTCAAAAACCTGGAGCAGAATGTTGTACACATCCGGATGCGCCTTTTCGATTTCATCCAGCAGGATCACCGAATAAGGCGTGCGCCGAACGCGCTCTGTCAACTGTCCGCCTTCTTCGTAGCCCACGTAGCCTGGAGGCGCGCCGATCAGTTTCGATACGGAGTGCTTCTCCATGTATTCGGACATGTCGAAGCGGATCAATGACTTCTCGCTGCCGAACATGAATTCGGCGAGGCGACGCGCAACTTCTGTTTTTCCGACGCCAGTCGGCCCGAGGAACAGGAAGCATCCAACCGGACGCCCCGGAGCCTTGAGTCCCGCACGGCTGCGGCGAATGGCGCGTGCCAGAGCGGTGATGGACTTGTCCTGGCTGATGACGCGCTTGTGCAATTCCACTTCGATGCGCAGCAGTTTCTGCTGTTCGTCTTCCTTGATCGAGGTGACGTTGATTCCGGTCCAGCGCGCCACGACGTCTTCGATATCTTCGCGCGTGACGATGCCGGTATTCGTGTCATCCAGCTTCAGGCGTTCGCGGACGACGCGCAGATTTTCTTTTTCCTTGCGCTCTTCTTCCGAGTAGAAACGCGCCTTCTCAAATTCATGATTGGCGATGGCCGTTTCCATGCGATGCGTGATGAACTTCACGCGCTTCTGCACTTCCGCGACTTCATCGGGCAAAGCGGCCTGGCGCAATTTCACGCGCGCTCCCGCTTCGTCGATCAGATCGATGGCCTTGTCCGGCAGAAAACGGTCTGGAATGTAACGGCTCGAGAGATACACGGCGTAGCGGATCGCTTCGTCCGTATAGCTGACGGCGTGGAATTTTTCGTAGCGCTCGCGCACGCCTTCCAGCACAAGAATCGCTTCGTCCTCGGATGGCGCGCCCACTTTCACGGCCTGGAAACGCCGTTCAAGTGAGCGGTCTTTTTCCACGGACTTGCGATACTCGCCCGGCGTCGTGGCGCCGATGCACTGAATTTCTCCACGAGAGAGCGCGGGCTTCAAAATATTGGCAGCGTCCAGCGAACCTTCCGCCGAGCCGGCTCCAACCAGCGTGTGCAATTCGTCAATGAACACGATCGAATTCTGGCTCTCCATCAATTCCTTCATGATGGTCTTGAGCCGCTCTTCAAACTGGCCGCGGTATTTCGTGCCCGCAACGATCAGCGAAAGGTCCAGCGAAAGAATGCGCTTCTCGGCCAGGAACGGCGGAACATCACTGTCGGAAATGCGCTGCGCGAGGCCTTCGACGATGGCTGTTTTGCCGACGCCCGGCTCACCGATCAGCACAGGATTATTTTTGGTGCGACGGCACAGAATTTGAATGACGCGCTCGAGTTCGCGTTCGCGGCCGACGAGCGGATCGAGCTGGCCTTCGAGCGCGGCTTGCGTAAGGTCGCGGCTGAATTCCGCGAGCAGCGAGGTTTCCTTGGGCCGCGCGGCAGGCGCTTTTTCGCCGGCGCTGCGGGCCAGTTCTTCGCGCAGGGTCGTGAGGCGCAGGCCCCGCTCCTGCAGAATTTCCGCGCCGAAGCATTTCTCTTCGCGCAGGATTCCGAGCAGCAAATGCTCGGTACCGACGTGGCGGTGCCCGAGGCGCTCGGCCTCTTCCGTGGCGAAGTTCAGGATGCGCTTGGACTCCTGGCTGAGCGGGACTTCGACCGATGTGGAGATGCGCTCACGAATTGTGATGCGCTGTTCGATCTCCTTGCGGATCGATTCGATGGAACCATGTGAACGGAGGAAACGGTTGGCGAGCGCCTTGTCTTCGCGCATGAGCCCGAGTAACAGGTGCTCGGTCTCAATGTAAGGCGAACCATACTGACTGGCTTCGTACCGCGCAAAAAATATCACGCGTCGAGCCTTTTCTGTGTAACGTTCAAACACGGGTCAACTCGTTTCTCCCTTAGTCCTTGGAACCAGGGTTTGGTCTACGTCTTAACCGGCTGGAGCTTCCCATGCTCTAGTAGCAACACGAGATCTGCGCGCCCCGCCAGAACTGTATTGTGCGTCGCCAAGATGGAGGTGAGCTGGTGCTCTTGATGCAACCGCTGCATGAGTTCAAACACAGCTGTTGCATTTCGCTCGTCCAGGTTTCCGGTGGGTTCATCGGCCAGCAAAAGTGCCGGCTTCTGGACTAACGCGCGGGCAATTGCCACACGCTGCTGTTCTCCCCCGGATAACTCCCCTGCCCGCTGGTTCATTCGTTCTCCCAGGCCAACTTCCCTGAGCCAGCGTTCAGCGGTCTCGAGCGCCTCTTTATGCTTCGCGCCACGCATGAGCAGAGGCATTGCCACGTTTTCGGCCGCTGTAAAGTCAGCTAAAAGGTGGTGCCGCTGCCATACAAAACCAATTGAACGATTGCGATAATTCGCAAGTTCACTTTCTCGAAACGAATCTATCGCCTTCCCTTCGAAGTATACTGTACCGCTCGTTGGCGTGTCTAGCGCGGCCAGCAAATGCAGAAATGTGCTTTTGCCCGCGCCCGAAGGGCCTATGATGGCGATCAACTTTCCGGCGTCCACGCTGACGTTTGCGCCGGAAAGAACGACAATTTCGGCGCTGCCTGCGCCATAAACCTTGCGCAAATCCCGCGCTTCCACGAGCGCGCCGCTCTGCGCGGTGGCGCTAGCCAGGTTGCCTGCCGAAGTTGTGGTTTCAAATGTCATATTTACTTAAAGATGAAAGTCCTAAATCTGTTATTTTCTACCGAATATCCTCAAAAATCTAGGCCTACTCCATTTAGATGCTAGAACTATTCATTTCGTCCTATAACGCCCGTTCCACAGTGCCGCCATATTTTGGCAGGACAAACGATTTCTCATTCTCGCCCTGTGCGTGTCCCTCGAAAAAGTGACCCAATTTGACACTCGTTCCGCGTCTTAGCAACTTAATGAAATAACAGGCCTTACAATCAACTTATCCGACCCTTATTGCAGTACATCGACTCAACCTTCTGTCTGCAATGCTTCACACCGTTACTAAGTGCAACCCGGACGCCAAATATACTCTAAAATAGCGATTATTTTTGGTTTTCGCATCTCCCTGAAAACCGGATTTTCGCAGAAGAAAAACGGCAGGCGATTCGAACCCGGGAACCTGATCGAAACGCCCCACGAGTTCTTACAATATCGGGTATTAAGATAACACTTGGGCGGCGCGAACCCCAAAACCACCGCAGTCTCGGAGGCAGCTATCGCCTTGTTCTTGATCTGGTCGCTGATCGGTCTATATTTTCTTCCTGGCAATATTCGCATTCCCGTTCTGTGCCAGGCGGGCCGACTGCCTGACCCGTCAGCGCGCGAAAACGTCTGGTGTTCGACGCGGGATTTGAGAAGGCTTGACCAGCTCGTCCACGCATTGGGAAGTGTTTGCTGGGTTTACTTATTTGCTACCCCACAAGTAGGGCGGGCTTCAGCCTGCCTGGTTTTGAATTTTTGCCGCGCTAGCAAAAATCAAAACCAGACAGGCTGAAGCCTGTCCTACTTAAACCGATTTTTTAGCCACAACTTCTTCCAGACTCGTGCCGTTATCTTTCAAGATCACAGAGGCCGCGTTTCGCCCCGGCATGCCCGTGACGGCGCCGCCCGGCGCCGTGCAGGCTCCTGTCTGGTAAAGCCCTGCAATGGGCATGCGGTAATTGGCCCAGCCGGGCACGGGACGCATCGCGCCGATTTGTGACGGAATCATCGCGCCGCCGTGCGTGCTCCCGCGCCACATGGAAGGATTCATGCGCTCGATGTCCAGCGGGCTTTCAATAAATTTGCCGAGAAATTTATCCGGCGTGAGATTCGGCGCAAATTGCCGCAGTCGATTCAGCAAAGCGTCCGCGACTTGATCCTTGATGTTATCCCAGTGTTTTGGCCCTTCTTTTAACCCGTACGGCAAATTGCTCTCGATTTTTACGGTGTGGCAACCGGCCGGTGCGCGGCTTGGATCGGCGACGCTCGGAGAAACAATCTGCAGTCCAGGCAAATCGTTCAAATTGATTTCGCCGCGGGCATCGAGCGCGTTCATCTCCAGGAAGTAGCCGATGCGTTCGGGAGCGATGGCGGCTTCGCACGTAGAAATTGTTCCGCCGGTGGACAACGCATATTTCGGTGCTTCGTTGGTCGCGTAGTGCAGGCTAAGCATGGCGTGCTCGGGCTGGTAGAGATCGACGCCTTCGAGAAAATCTTCTCCCCACAATTCGCGCGGGGCCATGTTCACTAAATTTTTAATATGAATGGTCGAGACCACGGATTTTTCGGCGCGGTACGTGCTGCCGTCTGTGCAGGTCACGCCAACGCACTTGCTGCCTTCAATCATCAGCTGCGCGACAGGTTTACTGGTTAGTACAACGCCATTGTGCGCCTCAATAAAGCGGCCGAGCGCCACGCTCAGCGTGCCCGAACCGCCCTTCGGAATCGGCCGTCCGGCGATCACCTGCTGCACGAGCGTGAAGGCCTGCGCGCCCGTATTCGGATCTCCTCCCGGAACGGAACCAAAATGTCCCGTAACGAGGTTGGCCCGGCGCATGTAATCGCTCTCATACATTTCGCAAAGTAAATCGTAAGCGGACAGCGCCATGCGCCGCTGCCACACGCCGGCCTTCGGAATTTTGGGCGCGCCGCTCTCTGCGGAAGCACCGCGACTCGCGGCCACGGCCGCCGTATACGTCTTGTACTCGGCCACCATGCGGCGAAAGGTTTCCGCATCTTTTTTGGAAAAACGCGCGATGGATTCGCAGGTCCGGTCCAGGTCGCGCCACACGGTGATCGACGCGCCATCAGAAAACGGAATGTGCATGACGGGATCGGGATCGATGTACTCGCCGTAGCCGTAGTCGCGGAGTTGCAGCTCGTTGTTGCGGATCAGCGGATTGTTCGCGATTCCGGAATGCACGCTCGAGCATAAATCTTCCTTGAAGCCCGGCATGCACACTTCCGCCGTTTTTGTTCCGCCGCCAATCGTGGGGCGCCCTTCGAGCACCAGCACCTTGTACCCGGCCTTGGCGAGATACGCCGCGCAAACCAGACTGTTGTGCCCCGCACCCGCAAACACGAAATCAAACCGGTCGCCGGGCGCCGCCTGTTGCGCCATGGAACGCAACGGCGTAAACGCCAGAGGTGCAAGCGCCGCGCCTTTCACGAATCCGCGTCTCGTAATTTCAGCCATGAAATCTCCTCCATCGCGTGGGTCGCGGCGTGTCAAGTGTCTCCGGCTCCCGAATCGTGCAGTACACGCTTAGACGGTAGACCCCCCGTAAACGGTGCAGGAATTATACGTCCACTCCGAAGCTTCGTTCCAACGAACTAAATCTTTGTGCAGGAATGTGGAACGGCGCCTTAGTAGGACAGGCTTCAGCCTGTCTGCTTTTGAATTTCTGGATAGTTACAGAAGTCAAAAGAAGACAGGCTGAAGCCTGTCCTACTCGTAGCGCAAAATATCGACGGGCAAAATGCGGGAGGCGGCGCGGGCGGGGATCAGCGTGGCGATGATGCTGATGCCCAGGGAGGCGCCAGCGATCCATAGGCCGTCGAGGGCGCTGGGCTCGAAGGGAACGTAGGGGACGGAATAGACTTGCGGGTCCAGCGGAATCAAATGGTACGTGCCGGCCGCCCAGGAGATGCCGTACCCGGCGATGAGGCCGACGACGGTGCCGATCACTCCGACGGTTAAACCCTGCAACATGAATATGTTGCGGATTTGCGGGCGGTACGCACCGAGCGACATGAGGACGGCAATGTCCTTGGCACGATCCGTGACGCTCATCGATAGGACAACCAGAATATTCAGGCCGGCGACGAACGTGATCAAGCCGATGAATAACGCGGTGACCAGTTTTTCCAGGCGCAGCGCACGGAAGAGGGCGCGATTTTCATCTTCCCACGTGGTGGTGGTGAATCCCGGACCGGCAGCTTCGCCGATGGCGCGGGCGGCAACCGCGGCGCGGTCCACGTCGTAAACGCGAAATTCCAGGACGCTTACAACGTCACCAACGCCCGCTAGATTTTGCGCGGCGGGTAGCTTGGCGAATACCCAATTGGCATCGTAATCGAAGAAGCCGGAATTAAACACGCCGACGATGCGGAAGCGGCGCGAGCGCGGCACCATGCCGTAAGGGGTGAGGCGGCCTTCGGGGCTCGTGAGCGTAACGTAATCGCCGGGATTGAGGTTCAGTTCATCAGCCATTAAGTGGCCGATGACAATGGATTCGAACCCGTCGGCATCGGGAGTGAAGTCGGCCTTTCCCGCAACGATGCGGTGCAAGGCGTCGTCGAACCGGAGTTCCCGTTCGGGATCGATTCCCTTCACCACCACTCCGCGGGCGTGGCCGCCGCCGGACAGCAACACTGTGATGTAGAGCGCGGGAGCGACGCTGCGCACTCCGGGGACGTGGCTGAGTTTGTCGGCAAGCGCGTCGTAATTCGCGATGCCTTCGGAGCCGGGGCGCGTAAGGTTGACGTGGGCGGATACGCCGAGGAGGCGGTCCTGAATGGTGCGCCGAAAGCCCGTGTTCATGGAGAGGGCAATCACGAGCGTCGCGACGCCCGCGCAGATGCCGATCACGGAAAACAGGGTGACGAGCCGCAACACGGCTGGCTTATAGGGCGACCGCAAATAGCGCCGCGCAACCAGCCATGCAAATTTCATTTCTTTGCGCCTGGATCCTGTTCCGCGGCGGCTTCGGACGCATCCGCCTCGGCAGTCTGGTTCGCGGCTTCCGGCCGCAGGAGCGGGAACAGGATGACTTCACGGATGGAGTGCGAATCGGTAAGCAGCATGGTGAGGCGGTCGATGCCGATGCCTTCTCCGGCTGCGGGCGGCATGCCATGGGCAAGTGCGCGAATGTAATCCATGTCCACTTCGCGCGGGGCCTCGGCGCCTCCCGCTTCGACCTGCGCGCGGAAGCGGCGTTCCTGCTCGATGGGATCATTGAGCTCAGAGAACGCGTTGCCGATTTCCATGCCCGCAATGTAAATCTCAAAGCGCTCGACAAGGGTCGGATCGTCCTTGCGGCATTTGGAGAGCGGAGAAATATCGGTCGGAAAATCGTACAAAATGGTCGGCTGAATCAGTTTGTGTTCAGCAACCGTTTCAAACAGAAGGCCCGTAACTTCCCCGTCCTTCATGCTTTCCAGGCCCATCAGTGGCTCAATGCCCGTGGACTGCGCCCATGTGTTATATCGCTGGCCGGCTTTGAGCGGCCCGCCGGGCTCGGCAAGTTCGACGACGGTCGGGGCGGGCGCGGCGCCTTCGGGCCAGTAACAGCAGACAGCTTCGCGCATCGAAAGGCGGCGGAAATTCGAGAAGTCGATATCATGCTCGCCATACTTGACGAAGGCGGAGCCGGTAACTTCAGTAGCCAGCGTGGAGAACAGTTCTTCGCTCAATTTCATGAGGTCGTGATAGTCGCTGTAAGCCTCATAAAATTCGAGCATCGTAAATTCCGGATTGTGCGAAGTGGAAATGCCTTCGTTCCGGAAATTGCGGTTGATTTCGTAGACGCGATCGAGGCCGCCGACAACTAGGCGCTTGAGGTAAAGCTCAGGCGCGATGCGCAGATAGAGATCAATGTCGAGCGCATTGTGGTGCGTGATGAAGGGCCTTGCCGCCGCGCCACCCGCAATCTGCTGCATCATCGGGGTTTCGACTTCGATGTAGTTGCGCGCATTGAAGAAGCGCCGCAACTCCCGGACGATTTGTGCGCGGCGAATGAAAACACCGCGGGCTTTTTCATTCGAGATCAGGTCGAGATAGCGCTGACGGTAGCGAATTTCGACGTCGGAAAGCCCGTGCCATTTTTCAGGCAGCGGCAACAGCGCTTTGCTGAGCAGGGTAACTTCCGTGACCCACACGGTCAGCTCGTTTGTTTTCGTGCGGAACAAATGACCGGCCACACCAATCAAGTCGCCGAGATCGAGCAACTGGAACAACTCGTAGGATTTGGCACCAACGTTGTCCAGCTTCACATAGATTTGCAGGCGCTGGCCCGATCCGTACATGTGGGCGAAACCTGCTTTCCCGTGAAGGCGGATGGTCAGGAGGCGACCCGCGACGCGCACCATCGGCTTGGCCGCTTCCAGCGTGGCGGCATCCGCTTCGCCATATTTTTCGAACAACTCCGGCGGCGTGGCAGTCCAATCGAATTTGTGCGGGTAGGCTTCATGCCCGCGAGCCTCGATTTCGCCTAGTTTTTTCTGGCGTTGCAAGAATTGATCGATTGGTTCAAAGGGTAGCAGGGGATGTCTCCGAATAAGTCGAAGGGGGAGTATAACGGTAGAACAATGCACTGGCAAGGAACCGGAAGTTCTGTCCCGTTATGGTATACTTTGGAGCTTGGCGGGGGTGGGTACTTGGGAGAAACTCGCGCAAAACGCGCAATTCAGCGAACACGGACAGTCCTGGAGGACTGGGTCGCCTGGATTCCCAATGAGATGGATCAGTTGTTCGATGCCACCCGCAACGAACTCGAATCCTCTAACTCCATTTTAAATATCACTTTGGACGAAGCACTGTCTTTGTGTAAGGACGGTCGGTTTGACTCCGCCAAGGACAGAGCCGAGATTTTTGCCGGTCTGTTCGATCGCTTGGCTCTGCTTGTGTGCGATGTGCTGCATTCTATTAAACATCACGGCACCCATTTTGGAACGCTGCCCAATGTAACTCCTTTGGCTTCCTCCAATTTCAGAGGATCCTCAGGCCAAAAAGTTGCCATGATGAACAATGTCCTGGCGCGGGTTGTGTTCCGAGAGCGCACACGCTTTTTTCACAAGCTCGACAGCCTCGATGAAATCGTCAGGGAACTGCAAAAGGAAGCTCACGGAATCGTATCGGAGATGTCCGAAAATGACTCGCATTTCTCTGATCGGGCCTGGCAAAAGCTGGAAGTGCTTGGTTATGATTTAAATACATGCACCGGCGAGACCACTGTGATTCTGAAGTCTTTCTTCTGCGCCCTGCCCCCGGAAGAGCTGGAATCATTCCGGCAGAAGCTGGTCAAACTCGTTCCTTCCCTTAGTGGACTTGATTCAGACAAGAAAACATTCATGAACTGAGCCGATTGCCCGCGCATCTGATGGGATTGGACCCAGAGATGCCTGACCTAGATATGGAAATTGATTCCGCACGGACAGAAAAAGACGCGTGCAACTTAAGGAGAAAGGGTCGCATCCGAACGAGTAGATGCGTCCCGACCGGGTACGGTGACCCGAACGAGACGAACGGATTCCGGCGAAATGACAGAGGCTGAGGCGATACGCCTCGCCCAGCAGGGCGACGCTAGTGCGTTTGAGCATCTTTATCGGCTTCACAGCCGGCGCGTCTACGCGTTGTGTCTGCGCATGGTCGGGAATCCCGCGGAAGCGGAGG
>Ga0075522_10001539_pt1 | contig 17479 bp, 13 predicted proteins | sample NGEPerA_FD_74796 | JGI IMG/M metagenome (GOLD analysis project Ga0075522, IMG submission 74796) | Arctic peat soil microbial communities from the Barrow Environmental Observatory site, Barrow, Alaska, USA - NGEE PermafrostL2-A | ecosystem: Environmental > Terrestrial > Soil > Wetlands > Peat ... | reverse complement strand
CAAGGTCGGGTCACTCAATTCGGTTTCAGCGAACACCTTGGCTTTGCGCAAAAAGGCCGCCACCTGCGCTGGGTCAAAAGACTTCAGCCAAAGGAGACGCCCGTCGCCGATTGCCAAGGGCTTGCCCGCCTCAAACTCACGCCCTTCAAAAGCCCGCAAAGCCTCAAATCGGCCGTTCAAGGCCGGACGGCCCGGCCCCAGCACCAGGAGACCGCCGGACTCGACGTAGCCCGTCAAACGCCGGGCCACGCTTTCATCAAGAAACGCCGGAACCGTGGCCAACACAAAAGCGTGCCGCGCCAGACGCTCCGTGGCCACGGCGCTGTCCGCCAAGGCAAAACTAAAGTGGCGTTCGGCGCAAAACGCCCGCGTCGCGGAATAAAAGACGCGCCCTTCCTCCGAGGACGGCGTCCCCTCCCCCAATAGCCCAGGGGGTTCAGTCGCCCGACGCAAAGGCGCCGGCAAGGCCCGACGCAAGGCCGGAGAGGCAGGGGACCCGAACGCCGCTTCCTGCTGTTGAGATTCACGCGAATGCAAAAGAAGCCCTTGGTTTTGCGGGCTGGCTTTCTGCCATTCTGATTCGCGCAAGAATACGTTGAAACGGTCAAACAAACGCGCCATGTCCTCGCGCCGTCGCCCGTGAACGTCCAAGGGGGAACCGAGCCAACGGTCTCTTTCGACCGCCATGTAAAAATTCACGCCCCTGGCGCCACCCATGAGGGGCGCCAACATGGTGTTGGCCTGGTCGTGCAGATCGCGAACCTCCAAGCCGAAGGGCCAGGAACCCGCCCCATATTCCGGAAAATAAGCCAGCCGGCTGGTGGAACTCAGGTACCGGGCCTGATCCACCGCATGCAAAGCGCCCGCGGCGTGGGGATAGGAATCCAAACCGCAGAAGTCGATGCCCGCATCGGCCTCGACTTCCGCGACGTTGAAGGGCGTGGTCCAAGGGCCGTAAAAATTGTGGTAGAAAGGCACGGACCCAAGTCCGCGCGCCCGGTAAAGTTCAGACATGCGTCCCAAGGCCCATACGATCTGATATTCCTTGTATTCAACCCAATCAAGGGCCGCCCGCAACCCTTCCCGTCCGGCCCCAGGGCCGGGAGCCCTCCGCGGCGCGCTAATCTCGTCAAAGGTTTTGGCTTTGCAGCCCCAAGCCTTGTTCAGAGCCGCCACTTGGCGGTATTTAAGGTCCAAAAAATGGGCCCAAAGACGCAAGGACGCCGGACTATAGTCCATGGCATAGGCGTCGGGAACGAAACCATAGCCCAACTCATTGTCGACCTGCAGGGCCACCACCGGACCATGGGGATGAAGGTGCTTCTGCAACACCGGCGCAAGGGCGCCCAGATAGGTGTCAAAAGCCGCAAAGAGGCGCTCATCAGCGTAACTGGGTATGGCAAAGCTGCTGGTCTGGTGACTCAATACGACGGGATTCCCGTCCGGATCCAGGGCGGCGTAAGAGGGATCAAATAAGATCCGTTCGGGATAACCGAAGTCGGGCAACTCGCTGTTGATACAGGGTCCCGGCCGAAGCAGCGCCTTAAAGCCCTTTTGCTGGGCCAAGCTCAGCCACGCGTCCAGATCCTTATTGGGATCCACCCTGCCAAAATCAAAATCGCCTTCCGCCAGCTCATGCACGGACCAAGGGACATAGGTTTCGACAACTTGAAAACCCAGAGCGCGGATTTGGTCGAAAATAAACGGCCACTCTTCCCGCGGTGAGCGCCAATAGTGAAAGGCGCCCGAGAACAGGGACAGAAGATTGCCGTCGATTTCAAGACCGTTGTAGCGGACTTTAATGGCCATGGAAGCTTCAAAGGAGGGTGGGGGAGAATACTTTAGCTTAGGGGCCCAAGTCAACGCCCAGCTTTAAGGGGATCAGCGCACAATCGCCAATTTTTCCCACGCATCGGCCTGTTCGCCCAGCGCGCGCGCGACGATATGGGCGATGAAGACGCCGCTGGCGGCTTGGGCGCCGGAACTGTTGCGTCCGTCCCACTTTTCCTGGTTGGCGCCCTTCCGACCCGCAAAGGGCACCAAATCCCTCACGGTTTCACCGGACACGTCGAAGATGCGGATGTTGACTTGGGCGTCCGTCGTCAACACGTAAGGCAACCAAATGGGGCCCGGTCCGGGATCGGGATTGGGATATTTGGGCGTCAAAACCAAAAATGGCGGGACGGGAGTCGAAGTGGGGCTGGCCGTGAAGGTGGGTGAGATGGTGACACTGGGCGAGGCCGTCGGCGAGACGCTGAAGGTCGGCGAGGTGCTGAAGGTCGGGCTGACCGTGAAGCTTGGGCTGGCCGTGTAGGTGGATGTGACGGTCGGTGTGGCCGTGAAGCTCGGTGTGGCCGTGAAGCTCGGGCTGGCCGTGAAACTTTGGGTGGCGGAGGACGTCGGCGTGTCCGTAGGCGACACCGTGGACGTCGGAGACGCAGTCCATGTCTGGGAGCGCGTCGGGCTCACCGAGAAGGTCGGCGACACCGACCAGGTGGGGCTTATGGTGAAGGTGGGGCTGGTGGTTGGGCTTACCGAAAAGGTGGGACTGACGCTGAACGTGGGGCTGATGGTTGGGCTCACGCTGAAGGTAGGAGTGGAGGTAAACGTGATGTAAGGCGTGGGAGTGGCCGCCAGCGGCCCTTGGTTCAGCCCAATATAGGTTGTGAACATCAGGGTTTGGCCCGGGTCGACCCTGTACGCGTCGCCCTGGGCATTTCCACCGCCGTCGATATACCCGGCCTGCTGGGTGCCGGTGTACCACAACACGACCGCGTTATCCGGGGATTGAAAATAGCTTGGATTCGAAAACTGTATCCCCGGATTGGGATCCACCTGCCAGAACGTCGACGCTGAAACGTCGGCCCATGCGGCGAATTCAACCGCGTCAGGCTGGGTGGCCGGAGTGCCGACTTGATTGCCCCAGGTCGTTCCGCGGGCCGTCAAACCAGGTCCCGGATATCGGTTGAAACTCCACCAGTCCGAAGGCACCCCGTCGGGGACGGCATTGTCCAGGGTAACGGCGTTGATAATGCTGAGTCCGTCATCGACCGACAAAGGCGAGGCGTCAACGCCGCCGACCATGGTGTCCAACTCCATGCGCAAACCCATCGACACGGGGGCGCCCGAGGCGGGATTTGAGATCCAAGCTTGAATCTGGACGGTGTCGGCCGCGCCCCCGGTGTGGGGGTTGACGACGATGGTATAGCGCGCGCCGATCTGAAGATTTCCGTAGTATTTGGCCATGCTGATGTTGTCGCCCAGAGAGTCGGGACCGGAGCCCAGCGCCGCCGTAACGGGTTGGGCCACAGGGGCGGCCGACTGGAGGTCCACCGGAATGCCGTCCACATCAAAAACGATATGGGAAGTGCCGGTGTTGGTCACCGCATTGGGCCCATAGAGTATATTTTGCCCCCCTGGATAGGGTGGCGTCAGGACCGTCGCCCAAAAACCAGACTTATCGGCGACGCCATCGTCGGCCAACACCATGATCTTGCTTGAAGCCACCGTGACATACGCAGGCAGGCGCAAGGGCGCCAGGCCGACAAGCACAGCGAATAAGGCGATCTTCAGACGCATGTTACCATGCCCAAAACGATGTTCACGCCGGCGCGCGAACCCAACGGGTGCGCAGCAAACAGACCCCGTAACGCGGGCTTTCAACCTTTAGTTTCACCAAGAACCAGGCGCCTTTTGGAATGCCCGTGATCACAACGTCGCGCTCAAGCCCCCCGACAGCATCGGCATCGGCCTCGTGGACCAGCGGAAGGGTACGCCCCCATTGAACGTCCAGCCGCCCAGGACGGCTCAGACGCGTCTCCAAGACCATGGTGTCGCCGTCTTGAACGACCTTGAGGCTTTGAACACGAAAGGGCGCCGACTTAGGCGCGCCAACATCTTCGGAATTCCACAAGGGCTGGCCCGCCATCGGCCAATCGTCGTCGGGCCAGGGCCCTTCAAGGCCTGCCAAGGGCGCCGCAGGAATCAGGTGTTTAGAACGCTCATAAGGGCCGGCTCCACGCCAATCCTGGCGCCAGAGAACGGGAACCTCCGCCTTATCTGCGGCGCGCCCGAGCCGGATTCCCACGGAATACCAGTCTTCAGTATCAATCGTGAATTCCAAAAAGTTCAACTGACTGGCCATGGGAAGCGCCAGAAATAAGGCCTCGACCCCGTCCCAATCCAAGCCTTCAAGGTCCCAAGGGCTGTCCGGAGCGGCCGGAATGATGGATGAATCGTCCACAGACTGCGCAGGAGCGCCTGGCACGGCGGGCAGCGCGTCGAGGGCGTCCGACCGGCGCTGAAGTTCTTTAGGGGAAACGGAGGCATCCGACAGGGCCGCCACGGGAGGCCCATCCGCCGCCGCCGCGTCGAGCGGCGCGTCGGTGCCCGCCGCCACCAAAGGCAAATTATCCTTGGCCCACAATCCGAGCCCCAGTTCCTGCCGAAAGCCAAGCTTCCGCGCGTATTTCACGGTCGAGGCCGCCCAGGCAGACAAGCGGGATTTTTCAGCTGTGGAGACAGGCACCACTTGGCTATGGGCGTCCATCCCCCAGCGCAGGGGCGCCCCGCCGGGCCAAGGCCCGCGGTACAAGAGCCAGCCGCCCACCACGGGCGCTTGGGTCAGAGAAACCCCTTTGACGGTCAACGCGGCCATTTGACGCAGGGCCCAACATTGCCAGCCCCAAGCATTTCTACCCGCAAAAAATACGGCCCGGGCTGTCGCGGTACCCACCAGGCCATCGACCCCGGAGGGCGGATACAAAACCGGGAAAGCATAAAAGCGTCTCAGGTCGCAGGCCTCCAAGGACCGGGTGAAGGCGCGCGCGGCGGCGGCGTCGATTTTCCCGAACGTCGGGGATAAGCCTTGCCGTCCAAACAAAGGCGCTTCAAAACTGACGGCATTGAAACCCGCGGCCGCCGCGCGGTCCAATAATCCGTCCCGTTGTCGGTCCCCTAAAGCCATGAGCTGGGGCGCGTCCAAACAATGCAGCGCCAAACGCCGCTCAGCCACGCTGAAGCTACGCCCATTGTCAAAAAGCGCTTCCATGCGTTGCGTCCTGGGCGACGCGTCCGCAGCCAACGGCGGTGGCGACAGCAGGAAGCCGATCGCGCATAGGAGGAATTTCATGGATGCGCCTCATCAGGAAAGGCTTGCAGGAGATCAAAACTGTAGGCGCCATAGCCATGGCCGTCGCTGAAGCGCAGCAAGAGCGCATAACGCCCGACGGGGTCCGCCGCCAAGACCAAGAGGCCGGGGAACATGCCCGCTTCGAGTTTGATGGGGGCAAGTTTGCACTGTTCACAGGGGCAATGGGCGCGCAAAAAAGCCGCCCCAAGGCGTTGAATTCGGCCCGTGTCCCAGCGGAGCACTGCGCTGGAGCCGAGCTCAATGTCTCCCTCCATGAATTTCATGCGTCGTAGCCCCCTTTGAGGGGTTTACGCACGATCACAAGACTCATGTATGAGACCCGCTCGGGATCCACGGACTCCAAATCAGAGGTCAGCAGTTCTTCGGGAGTCCCCAATTTTAAGGCGAGATGGCTGTGGGCCAAGAGACCCATGCCCCTCAGAAGGTCGCGCAACGCCGCAAAACGGCGCCCCACCTTCATGAGCACGACCGTGTCAAAACGCTCGAGGTCGCCGCGCATGCCGTCGACATCGCTCAGGCAGGGCAGGATCGCCATTTTTTCCGCCTTTTCCACCAGGCTCAGATTCAGGCCGGCCGCCGCCTGCGAGTAGCTGCTGATGCCGGGTATCGTGACGATCGTCAAATTCGGTTCAGTTATTTTAAGCGCATCCACCAGGTTCATGTAGGTGCTGTAAATGGCCGTATCACCCAACGTTATGAACGCGCAATCGACGCCCTTGCGCAGGACTTCTAAAACCGCGGCCCGCGCGGATTCCCAGGCGGGACGCAAAATCTCCGGATCTTTGCTCATGGGAAAAACCAATTCATGCAATTGGGCTTTAAGCGCCGGGTTCTCCCCCCCGGTCAGAGCCTGCATGACGATACGCAATGCGAGGCCTTCATCGGTAATTTTCGCCTTGGGAACGAAGATGACATCCACCCCGGACAGGATCCGGCGCGCGCGCGTGGTCAGCAAATCAGGATCACCCGGACCGATGCCAACGCCATAAAAAGTGCCTAATGTCGTCATCCTTTGATCGCCCCCTTTCCTTCAGCCAAAAGCAAAAGGGCGTTCACGGTCGCCACCACCGCAGCGGATCCGCCCTTGCGCCCCAAACTGGTGATATAGGGCACGGGATCGGCATCGCCCGCCGCCAGGCTGTCCTTGCTTTCCGCCGCACTGACGAAACCGACAGGCATGCCGATGATCAAGTCCGGTCGCCAGCCCTCTTCGGCTATGAGGCGGATGGCCTCCGTCAGCGCCGTGGGCGCGTTCCCAATAGCCAAAACTCCTCCGTGTCCCTGCCGCGCCATTTTGCGCATGGACTCCATGGCCCGCGTATGTCCGGCGGCCTTGGCGGCCAGCGCCACGTCCCCGTCCCCGATAGGGCAGGGGAGTTCCCCGCCGAAAAGCGCCAAACGGACCTTGCTGATTCCAGCCTGAACCATTTGGACATCGCAGATAATGGGCGCGCCCCTGCGCATCGCAGCCAGAAAAGCCTCGAAACTGTCCGGGTGAAAGCGCAGATTGCGGGCATATTCAAAGTCCGCTGTCGCATGGATCACACGCCGAACGACCGCGTGTTCTTGGGGTTCAAAATGAAAGTGCGGAGAAAGTTCCGAATCGATGATTTCGAAAGAGCGTTCCTCGATGGACGCCGGTACGACAATGCCTGGCCGAAACATGGAACCCCATAAGCGAATGATCCCTATTATGGCAAAAAAAAAGAGCCGCGTCAGGGTCCTGTCGCATTTGCCGAAAAAAGCTATACTATGCCCCACGGAAAAGTCCACCCCCTAGGATTTTAACGATGAACAATTGGCCGCCCCAGGTCAGAAGGCAAGCTGAACTCAAAAAAATTGAAAGTCTCCTCGTCCAGGACCCGTTCAACCTGGACCTTTTGTTTCAAAAGGCGACCTTCCTGCACGCTTTAGGCCTTCTCGAAGACGCCAAGAACGCTTACATGGAAATACTGAAATCCAACCCCAGCCATCTAGGCGCATTGGACCAATTGGGGTCCATTCTGCACGGAACGAATTTTCGCAGCGCGGCTCTGAGAGTCTACAGACGCCTGATCAGCCTTCTGCCTGACGCTGCCGCGCCCCTGGTCCATCTTGGAAACGTCCTTTGGGACCACGACGACCATGGGGGAGCTCGAATCCACTATGAAAAGGCCCTGTTGATCGAGCCGGACTACCCGCCGGCCCATCAAGGCATGGCGGCGGTGCTGAACGAACTCCGAGAAAACAAAGCGGCTTTTGACCACGCAAAAAAAGGCTACCAAGCACGGCCAACTTTAACGGTTCCCTACCGGGGCCGTGCGGAACCCTTGAGAGTCCTGGTGCTGGGTTCCGTCGCCGGCGGCAATATACCCTTGAGCAAAGCCATCGACGACAGGATATTTTTGACCACGGTCTTGGCGGTGGAATTTCAAGACCCCACCCAGCCCTTACCCGGGCACCAAGTGGTCTGGAACGCCATTGGCGAGGCTGATCTCTGCGGGCCCGCCTTGAAACTGGCTGCGACCCTCCTACATAATACGAGAAAATCCGTCATCAACCCCCCGGACGCGGTCGCCGGCACGGGGCGCAGCGACAATGTCCGGCGCCTGGCCGGAATCAAAGGCTTGCGCGTCCCCAAAACCGTGCCCTTTTCCAGGGGCACCCTGGTTCAAGCGGACGCTGGGGAGCTGTTGGCCTCGCGAGGATTCCGTTTTCCACTCCTCGTCAGGGCCCAAGGCTTTCATGCCGGCCAGCACTTCGCCATGGTGAACAGCCCCGCGGAATTGAAGTCCACCGTGGAGGCGATGCCGGGGATGGACTTCATGGTGATCGAATTCATGGACGCACGGAGCGCCGATGGCCTGATCCGCAAATACCGCGCCATGATCATCGGCGGCAACCTTTACCCTTTGCATGCGGCCATCGGGCACGGCTGGAAAATGCACTATTTCAGCGCCGCTATGAAAGAAAATGCCGCCCACCGATCCGAAGACAAGGCCTTCCTGCTCGACATGGCCGCCGCCCTCGGGCCGCCCGCCGTGTCCGCCCTCCAAAACGTCGCCAAAATCCTGGGGCTGGACTACGCCGGAATCGATTTTAGCGTCGACGCCCACGGCACGGTACTGTTCTTTGAGGCCAATGCCACGATGATCGTCACCAGCCCGGACGGCGGCGACGAATGGGCCTACCGTCGGGCGCCGGTGCAAAAAGTGTTCGATGCCGTCACGGAACTGCTCCGGTCCCGCATCAAGGCGGCGCCTTGAATAGGCCCCTAAACGGGAGAAAAATGGGGCCGATTAAGTCTATAATGCTGGGCTTTTCAAAAACAGCGCCTCCAGGGAAAAATACCGCAATAGGACGGGCGTCATGAAAATAGGGGAAAAAACGACAATCAAGATCCTGCCCAAACTGGACGTACTTCTGGCCCAGGCCTGCAGGCTCCGTGAGCTCGGACGCCTGCAGGAGGCTAAAATGGCCTTTGTCGCCATCTTGCAAACCGATCCCAATCATGTAAGCACGCTGTTCTATTACGCCGGCCTCCAGAACCAGCTCCACCGCGCCGGCGACGCCGCCGCAATCTATGAACGCATCATCACTCTGCAACCGCGCAACATTGACGCGCACCTGAAACTCAGTGATTTGCAGTTCACGCACCATAAAATCGCCGAAGCGCGGCGGCATATCGAAGCCGCACTGGAGATAGATCCGAACTGCACCGAAGCCCATCGCGGCATGGGAATCATCCTGAGCGAGTTACGCGAATTCGATGCCGCCTTGGAACACACAAAAAAGGCCTTTGGCGGGCGCTCATGGTCCAAATTACCCTATCGAGGGCTTGGCAAGCCCCTGAACGTCCTGGTCCTTTATGCCACCACCGTCGGAAACTCGCCCCTGGCCCATGTCATCAACGACACCATCTTTCAGCACATTTCGCTCATCCCTGAGTTCCACAATCCGGTCGTGTCCCTTCCGCCCCATCAGGTGGTTTGGAACGCCATAGGGGACGCGGACCTTTGTCCAAGCCAATTGCGCTTGGCGGCGGACCTGCTGAAAAAAAATCGCACCTTGGTCATCAACCCGCCGGACGTCATCTCCCGTACCGGCCGGACTGAGAACGCCAGGCGCTTGTCCGGCATCGAGGGCTTGGTCATCCCAAAGATCGTCGAGCTGCCGCGCGAAGCGCTTCTGGACCCGCAGGCGCCGGAACGTCTTCAACAGTCGGGCTTTCAGTTCCCATGTCTGCTTAGGGCGCAGGGCTTTCAAGGCGGCAAACACTTCGTAAAACTGGACTCAGCCCAGCAACTAAAAGCCGCCTTGGCGACCATGCCCGGCGACGACTTCATGGTTCTGCAGTATCTGGATGCCCGCAATGCGGACGGCGCCACCCGCAAGTACCGCGTCATCTTCATCGACGGACAGCTTTATCCGCTGCATGTCGCAATCTCAACGAACTGGAAAATTCACTACTTCAGCGCTGACATGGGCGACAACCCGCAGCATCGCGCTGAAGACGAAGCGTTCCTTCTGGACATGCCGAAGGTCTTGGGACCGAAGATTATGGCCACGCTCGAGAATGTCCAGGCCCGCCTGGGCCTGGACTTCGGCGGCATTGATTTCAGCGTCGGCGCCGACGGCAAAGTGCTGTTCTTCGAGGCCAACGCCACGATGAACATTCCCACGCCCGACCAAGAAGAAAAATGGAATTATCGCCGGGCACCGGTGCAGAAATTATTCGACGCCGTCACTTCCATGCTTCGCGCACGCATTGGGGCGTCAACATGACGCCGGCCCGACCCCAGATCCCCAAACCGCCCTTCCTGGCGTCGACGCTGAACCATTGGCTGATCCAAGATGGGGATTTACGTCTGAGTCTGGACCCCCTATCGGGCAGAAACCGTTACGGCTGCCTTCCCTACCCCGAACAGCTGTGTTCATCGTTCAGTTCGTCCACGGCTTCGACCATTTCTCCGGCCGCCTACGCCTGTGCCCAAGCCCTGCACCAGAAAATGGAGAACACCGGGCCCCTGGAACAGACCGCAGCATGCGACCGTCTGCGGCGCGAACTCTCCGTTTTTTGCGGAGTCGCCGACCTGGATGCCTGCGGGATCATCTTGGCTGCGTCAGGCACCGATGTGCACCTCCTCGCCGCCCAACTGAGCGCCTGCGGCCGGCCATCAACACCGCCAACTAGGGGGCCGCTGCGCATCGTCATGACCGAAGGATCCGAGACCGGCAACGGCGTGCCCACGGCTTTGAAAGGCCGCCATTACAACGGCCAAGCCCCCCTGGCCGGAGCCGTGATCCCGGATGACGCGCTGACCGACCGTCGGCAGACCGAATTGTGCGTGGCCTGGTGCCGCGACGCTGAAGGGAATCTCCGCCCCACCTCGGACTTGGACGCCGAGACGCAAAAATTGACGATCCAAGCGGTGGACGAGGGTCGCCGCGTGCTGTTGATCGTATCCGACGTCTCCAAAACAGGACTCTTGGCGCCGAGCCCGGGCTGCGCCTTGAACCTTTTACAGCGCTTTCCCCAAAGCGTCGATGTGCTCATCGACGCATGCCAGTTTCGCCTGTCATCCGAAACCATCCGCGCCTATGTGGACCATGGTTTTTTGGTGGCCCTCACCGGATCAAAATTTGTCACCGGACCCGCCTTTTCGGGCGTCTTGCTCATTCCACCGTCCCTGAGCCCCGCATGGAGCCAACGCCCTTTACCGGCGTCATTGGCCGCCTATTCGGCGCGTGCGGACTGGCCACGGGGCTGGGTCGGCCGGGAATCCATGGATCGTGCCGTCAATTACGGACTGATTTTGCGGTGGGAGGCCGCCCTGACCGAACTGAAGTCCTTTCACGCCCTGCCCCAAGGCGAAGTCGCGCCGTTCTTGCGCGGCTTCGCAGACGCCGTCCAGGAAAGGCTGGCGAAGGACGCTTCATTTGAAATCCTAAAGACCGGGCCACTGGAGAGGAGACCCGTCGCACGGGGACTAAACTGGGACCGCGAACGTACGCTGTTCCCGTTTCTATTGAAGGGACGGGAACACCCCCTGGATTCCAACGAAACAAACGTGATCTACCGAAGCTTACTGGAAAACGGCCGCCAACTTGGCCAACCCGCACGCTGCGGACTGCGCCAGGGCATGGAAGTCAGCGCCTTGCGCCTCTGCAACAGCATGCGCCTTGCGGTGGATGCCTTGTCCCCCGCAGGCCGGGGCGCGAACGCCGTGATTGCCGAAGCCCTGGCCCTGCTGGACCAGGCGTCGCGAGTAACCCGAGAACGGGCCAAAATCTAAGGGCGCGTTTTTTTAAGTTCGACATGCCGGACCCTATTGGCTGAGTCGACCAGCACCACTTTCTGTTTCACCCGGGCGGCCTGCGCCCGCTCCAACTGCTCCAAAGCTAAGATGATGACCTGGTCGCCGGGTTGAAACAGACGGGCCGGACAACCATTGAGGAGCACCTCCCCTTTGCCGGGCGAACCGGGAATGGCATAGGTTTCCCAATGCACGGCATTAGCCATGCTGTTGATATGGAGAAGTTGAAAAGGCAAAATGCCGGCGGCCGACATAAGAAGCGGGTCAAGCGTGATGCTGCCCTCATAGTCCAGTCGAGCGCCGGTAACTCTTACCCGATGAAGCTTGCCTGTGCACACCGTGATGGACATGAATGTCCTTTCTTCAAGTTTGGCGAAGGGTTCTTATTTAGGGCGCCCCTATTAAACGCCCGGCACCGCCAAAACGCCACTTTTACGCTCAAGAGATGTCATGAAACCTACATTGCTGGTGTTGGCCGCAGGCATGGGCAGCCGCTACGGCGGTCTGAAACAGATGGATCCGGTCGGGCCCAACCAGGAAACCCTGCTGGACTATTCCATTTACGATGCCGTTGAGGCCGGATTCGGCAAAGCCGTTTTCGTCATACGCCCCGATTTTGCCGAAGCATTCATGCGGAATCTCGGCGCCCGTTTCGAAAAGAAAATCGCCGTGGCCTATGCCTTCCAAGAATTGCATAAAACGCCCCCTTGGTTCAAGGTTCCCGAAAACCGTCAAAAACCTTGGGGCACCGGCCATGCCGTCCTCATGGCCAAAGACCTGATCGACGAACCCTTCGCCATGATTAATGCCGACGATTTCTACGGCCGCCAAGGTTTTCAACAGATGTCCCGGACCCTGCAAGGACTGCCCAAGGGGGAACTTTCGAGCTATGCCATGGTGGGCTACACCTTGGAATCCACATTAAGCGAACACGGAACGGTGTCCCGTGGGATTTGCACGGTCGACCGCGGCGGATCGCTCCTCAAAGTGGTGGAACGGACCAAAATCGAAAAAACCGGGACCGGAGCGCGCGACCAAACCAGCGGCGCCCTATTCACGGGCGACGAAACCGTTTCGATGAATTTTTTCGGCTTCACCAGGTCCGTCTTCGGCCACCTCGAACGCGCCTTCGAAACTTTTCTCAAGGATGAATCGAAGCTCGCCACCGGCGAACTTTTTGTGCCCGGCGTGGTCGATCAGCTCATCCAAGACGGCACCGCGACCGTAAAGGTGGTGCGCTCCCCGGACGCTTGGTTTGGAATCACCTACCGCGAGGACCAACCACAGGTCGCCCGAGGCATCGCGGCCTTAATCCAGGCGGGGCGCTATCCCAGCCGTCTGAGGGACTAAAGCTTTGAACATCCGACCCAAAAATTTCAAAGAGAAACTTCTGCTGGCCCTCGCCCCCACCCTCGGCGCCGGAATTCTGCGCGCCATGGAAGCCACATGGAGAATACAGGAGGCAGGGCATAAGGAACATTCACCCTTAGCCCGCCCCAAGGGATCCAAAATCTATGCCATCTGGCATGAAAGCGTCTTGACGGCGAGTTTCTACCGGGGCCAAGCGATGCACGCACTAGCGAGCCAAAGTTTTGACGGTGAACTCATCAGCCGGGCCCTGGTCCGCCTGGGGTGGAAAACCCCGGCGCGCGGCTCATCGTCGAGAGGCGGAAGCACGGGCCTGAACGAACTCAACGGCTTCTTGGCCCTAGGCGAACACGTGTTGCTGACGGTGGACGGTCCCCGCGGCCCGCGCCGCCGGGCAAAAGACGGAGCGGTCCAACTCGCGCGCTTAAGCGGCTGCGCCGTCGTCCCGGTGGCTTTTGCCTGCCGACCCGCGCCGAGGCTTAAGAGCTGGGACCGCATGATCCTTCCGCCGCCCTTGGCGCGGGGAGTGTTTTGGTTTGGAGAGGAATTGCATTTCAAACGCGGGGAACGAACCCCATTGGAGGATCTAAATCGCCTGCAGGACGGCGTCGATCAGACCACCACCCTCGCCGAGTCATTTTTCAACAAATCCGCCGGCTGAGGCACCGGGGCGTCGATGCCCATGGCGGTCCGGTACATGTCCAACAATTGGTCCGCCACCCGCTCAAGACTGTATTGCTCCTTACCCAAAGCGTTACCCTGCAGGCCCATGCTCTTCAGTTTTTCAGGCGTCTGATGCAACGCCAGTTCAAGGGTTTCGGTCAGGATATAAGCGTCGGGAACGATCTCCCAGCCGCCGCCGCGCCTGCTCAATTCGCCGAAGTGGCACTCTGTCGTGTACACACAGGGCAATGACGCCGCCAGCGCTTCCAGCAACGCCACGCTGAACCCTTCCGTGCGCGAAGGCAGGACAAAAGTCTCAGCGCTCGCCAAAAGGGATTGCTTCAAAGCCCCGCGCACCGAACCCGGAAGGACCACGCTGTCTTCCAGGCCCATCGCGGCCACCTGGAGCGCGACGTGGTGGGCGTAACCGCGGTAGTCATGGCCCGCGATCACCAGAATCCAGTCCCTCAAGGACGGGTCGCGCCGGCAGCGGCTCCAGGCGGACAAAAGCAGGTCCAGGCCCTTCAAAGGGGCCAAACGTCCCACGAAGAGCAGGACCCTGCGGCCTTTCAAGGCCGGCCAGGTTTCATGCGCCAATGCCGGGTTTTTCGGCAAGGAATAGTCCGAAAGCGGCAAGCCATTGGGAATGACACGAATAGGGCAGACCACGCCGAAGCGGCGGCAGCCTTCAGCTTCCCGCTCGCTCAAAGCATGCACAAAAGCGCAGTCCTTGAGCAGGGGCTTCAAGACCGCTTCGCGATAAATGACTTTGTGCGGGGGCCACCAGGACCGGACATTCAAAATGTTGCCATGGGGCGAGACAATGAAGGGGACTTTGGCGTGACGGGCCGCCAAGGCCGTCGCCCAGATGGTGTGGTCCCACAACATGTGGGCGTGCAAAAGATCGAGCCCCGGCGCCTGCCCAAAGAGGGCCCGGCGCAAACCGCGCCCCCGGAACCAACGCTTAGGGAACACCTTAGGGAACAATTCACAACCAGGATACAAACCGCGCAGTTCCGCCTCATCCCCCGGGTCCTTGACCCCGAAAACCTTGATGTCCGCGCGCGCGCCCAGGCCCTTGATGTGGCCGCGGATCACCGCCGGAGGGCCGCCGTAGCTGGGGTTCAAAATCCCCGAAACGACGCCGATTTTCGGCTTAGTCATGGTTCAAGATGCAGTTCGAAGTCCGGCCGAATCGCGTCATTGGTCCTGGTAGCCCTTTAAATTTTTTCGCATGACTTGCTTCAAGATAAAACGGTCCAAGGCCCCGACCGCTTTCACGGGTGCCTCCTGCGCCCAAGCGACGGCCTGGGACAGCCCTTGGGCAAAGCTCTGGGGGCTAAAGCCCCGCATGATCTCAAGGCTTCTGACGCCCATAGATTTGATGGGACCGCACCGGTGGATTTTAGCCAAAGCCCCGGCCATCTGCGCGGCGTCCAGGGGATCCAGCAAAAATCCGTTTTCCCCGTCCCCTATTAGGTCTTCACAGCACCCAGCGCGATCGGACACCAGAACCGGCAGGCCGGCCGCCATGCCTTCGTTGACAACCAAGCCCCATTGCTCGGACGTGCTGGGCAGGACGAGCGCCTTGGCCAGCCCATAGTACAGGGGAAGGTCATTGTATTGTTTGAAACCAGGCATGCCCACAAAATTCCGCAGACCGAGTTCGTCAACCGATTTCTCCAAGCGCGCACGCCCCGAGCCTTCCCCCAGGATGATCAGGCTCCAGGATTTTTTTAAAAAACACTTTGTATAGATGGCGTAGGCTTTCAGAAATCTTTCGAGGTTTTTTTTGGGCACAAAGCGCGCCGACACGACAAAAAAATCGTCGGGAAGACCAAGACTTGCCCTAAGCGACTTCGCAGACTTCCTGGCTTTTTGGGCACCCCTGAAAAAATGGCCGTTATCGACGACGTTATAGCCCGTGGCGATCCTATCTCGAGGAAAACCAAGCTCCATCAAATAGCGTTTCTGGGGTGCGCCCCCGACGAGGGCCGCGCCGAAGAGCCTGACTATCCTTTTTTTCGGCCATTCCTTGTACCAAACCCGGGGAGAGTCATTCCTTTGGCTGGGCGACATCAACACAGCCGGCACATGGTGGTCGAGGCACCAGCCAAGCGCCGCCAACGGCACCCTGCCCGACCAGCCCGCAATGGCGAGGGCCGAGGGCTGGATCGCCCCAAGCACCTCGGCCAGCCGGTGCTGTATCTGCGCAACCGGGATTTCCTGCGAAAAACGGTCGTGAAATAGGGTCACCAAACCGGCGCCCCCCTTCGACGTGACCTTGTCCCATTGATAAGTGGGATCCACGGATGAAAACTCAATCCCGACGACGTCATGCAATTTGCGGAAGGCTTTCAGCCGGGCATGATGGTAGGGCCCGAAACGCTGCCAGAGAAGGCAAAGGGGCCCCGTTCCTTTGGACCGGGATTTTTCTAAGCCCATGGGAACATCCTCATAAACAGGCTGGGCTTGGGCGAAGTGACCGACGGGCCGGCTGGAGGATAAGGAAAGGCCGCATTTTTTTGCGCGCAACCCGCCGTCCAGGCCGGGCCGCACCGATAATTGAAGGCGCCCTGGTCCGGCGCGGATCCGCATCCGCCGTCGGTGTAGGGTGGGATGGATACGCCCCGGGCGATGGCCCAGGAAGCGCGAGCCAAGGTCCAGGTGCCCGGCACAAAGAGGGCGGGCGGCTCCAAATAGGTCGCGTTGCCCGCCCGTGCAGGCCCCAAACGATCCCGGACCCATAACGCGGTCCCGTTGCAGAGGTTGTTGGCCAGGACCGTTCCCGTCATGGAATGGGGAGCGCCGTCCGCCCAGACCCAATGCCTGCAATTCCATAAAGTGTTATTGCAGACGACATTGCAGGTGCTGGGGAGGTTCAGTTCAATCGCCGCCCAGGCGCAATCGTGAACCAGATTGTGGTGCACCACGTAGTCCGAGTCGCCATTGTCGAGGTAGATGCCCATGCCCCGGGTTGACCCGACGTTGTGCACGTGGTTATAGGCGATGACCATGCCGCCGCCATCGGCATGGTAGGAATAGACGGCGCCCACGTCGTTGGTCAAGAGGCCGGCGTTGTATAGGTCATTGTGCACGACGGCGCCGCCCCGGGCGTCCCCCAGATTGATGAGGTAACGTCCGCTGTCGTAGAATGTGTTGTTTTCAATGAGGTGCCCACGACCCAGCAAGGCCAGCGCGGCCGCGTAGCCCGCGCTCCGACAGACGTCGTGGATCAGCATGTTGTGCACGTGCTGACCCACACCGGACACGGCCAGTCCGTCGCCGCTGCTGCCTTCGATGGAACCATTGGCCCACTCGCAGCCGGCGCCCAAATACAGCGAATTCGTGGGGTCTTCGCTGCGATAACCTTGCACGGTCGAGAACTGCTGCACGTAGCGTTGTTTCACGCCGTCCACCCGGCAAGCGGTGCAGCGGTTGATCTTGATGCCCCCGCAAAAAGTGACCAACTTGCGGAACTGAACGTAAGAGAAGCCGTTGTCCAGGGCGACCACTTCGCGCCTGGCGGCCTCCACCAGGTGGCCTATGGGACTGCGCCCGTCGGGACACCACAGATAGAGCCGGCCGGTGCCGGGATCCTGGAACCATTCTCCGGGACCGTCCAGCAAAGCGAGGCTTCCATAGAGAAAATAACGGTTACCCGGCCTGGGGCAGTAAGCGGGCGTGGAGCCGCAGATGGGGCTGGCAAAGGTCAGCCAACCGCGGCCGTAATCCCGGATCGTCCGGGTGTAACTGACCCAGGCCAGGCCAGGGATGATGTGCACGCTCGCCCCCCGCAGCGACAGGTCCGGCAGGGACGGATCCCGGAGCGTCGTGGCGTCGGTTCCAGCGCCGGAGACAGCCCAACTTTGGTCCATGGCCGACCCGGGTGCGGCAGACGGCCAGCGGGCCATGGACAATTCCTGGCCGCCCATAAATAGGTCCGACGTAGGGGAGACGCCGTCCATGCTCCAAATTTCGCCATGGTCATGCTTCCATG
>Ga0075522_10001537_pt1 | contig 17484 bp, 10 predicted proteins | sample NGEPerA_FD_74796 | JGI IMG/M metagenome (GOLD analysis project Ga0075522, IMG submission 74796) | Arctic peat soil microbial communities from the Barrow Environmental Observatory site, Barrow, Alaska, USA - NGEE PermafrostL2-A | ecosystem: Environmental > Terrestrial > Soil > Wetlands > Peat ... | reverse complement strand
GCCTTTTTCAATGGGGAGGATTTAACGCTAAACGCGCGGCCGTGTCAAAAGGGCTCTGAGCACCCTTCGAAACTAAGGCGAAGCCGTGGCGTGCAGGAGCGCCCAATCAACATCGGTCAGGTCGGGGCCGGGCACCCATTGATTTTGCGGATTGGCCAGCTTCTGGACTGCCGGACAGGTGTATTTGGTATCTCTCCATTCGTGCCATTGAGTGTGGCCGTCGGCATAACTGAAATTGGAGCCCTTGCCATGGAAACTGGCCGGCAAATCCTCCCAATACACGCCGTTGCCGCTCCTGACATTCATCCAGCCGTCGTTGATGCTGTCGGAATGTTCCTCTGCGAAAACAAACAAATCCGTTGGAGTCGGTTTTGTGATCTGCGACACTTTGTTATAGGCTCGATAGGCGCCCCCGGCAGTGTGATACCAATGGGACCAATCCGGCGGATAAGGAGTGCTGGCTGCTTCGCCATAATAGGCCCCCCCTTGCAGAAAACCGTTCATCGAAATGCTGCGGGTTCGATCCCGGGCCCCATCGGACTCCTGGCAGGTATAGTTGTCCGCAGGGCATTTGTAAACGGCGATTTGCTTGGCCAGGTAAGGAGAAAGCAGTCCATTTTTAAGATAAAACACATTGGTGTTATCCTGGTTGTCCTGGGCAAAATTTATCCAGCCGGCTATCCAATTAATGGTGGGATCCGTCGTGGCGCCGTCGTGGTTGGGTACCAGATTGCCCCCGTTGTCGTCCGGGTACATAATCCAGGCCAGCGTCATTTGCTTCATGTTGCTCAGGCACTTGGCGCCGAGGGCTTTTTGCTTTGCAGTCGAGAGCGCGGGCAACAAGAGGGCGGCGAGAATGGCGATTATCGCAATGACCACCAGCAATTCTATGAGCGTAAAACCGGCCGGACGCCCCTGAGGACTCCGGCCGGCTCTGTTCAGATTCGCAATGCTTGTTCCCACGTCACATGTTTTCCCCGGCCAGCGATCAATGGATGGGCAAGATCAAGCGGTAGAACATCGCTGATCCGCCATTCGGGACGGTGTATTGAGTTTGTCCGTTCGCCGCACTGACTCCTCCGGTGACAGCCGTCCAAGGGCCGTTTACCTGTGAAGCAGATTGCAGGACGTAGAGTGAGGTCGTGGAAGCAGGCCATGAGATGACAATGTTGCCTCCTGAAATGGCGGCCCCAAGTGTGGGAACGGTGACGGTGGCAAACGAGAAGTTAAAGACTTCTTGAGACGAGACTGAGCCCCCCGTGGCGCCGGTAAACCCAATATAGGCCGGGTTCCCAACCAGGTTGGTCAGATTTACCCCCAGTGTCATGACGGGCGCCGTGGTTCCGGCAGTCGGGTCTGTCAGCCACGCGGTCGCGGTTGTTCCGTCATAGTAAAGGACGACATTTATGGGATGACTGCCGTTGTCCAAGACCAGCGGCGCCGTCTGGGTGGGGGTAGCGTTGCCGCCGTTGAGGTTCCAGCCCGCCGCCGGTCCGGCTGGGGTGGTTCCATGGTAAACATTCATGGCAAAATCGAGACTGGGGGTGATGCCCGAGACTCCCAAGCTGCCTCCACCGCCGCCCTCGGCGGTCGTCCCAGTGCTCTGGATACAGAAGGTGATGCCGTCGGCTCCGCCGGTGCCACCGGTCGTGTCTTCGTAGGTATATTGAGCCAAAAAGCGGCTGACGTCCACCTTGGTATTGTACCAGGCTTGCCGCGATTCACTTCCGGCGCCATCCGTCAACGTCAGTACGCCGCTGTTGAAGACCGGTGGTCCATTGGCCTGGGCGTCCAGGGTCCAGCCAGCGCTGCCCGTGGCCGGGAAGTTCACCGGAGGCGCTCCGGCCGTGCCGACGACCGCCTCGGTCGCGCTGACTACCCCGCCGAACGAGTTAGTAACGGCAACATAGTATTGATTTGTCCCGTAAGCCACAGAGATCGTGTACGAACTGCCCGACGCGCCGGGAATGACGGCTCCGTTCTGGTAATACGTATAAGTCATCGGCTGGGTTCCCGAAACGCCTACTGCCAAGACCAAAGGCGCGCCTGCATAGGTCGCCAGATTTGTGGGCAAATCTTGGACAATGACAGGCATGCCCGAATTTACACTGACCGAAACGGGGCTGGAAGTCGTCGAGCCATAAACATTGGTGGCGACCAATTCGTAGCTGGAACCGTTTGAACTCAATGGATAGTTGTTAAGAACCAAGGTTAGATTGGTTTGGTTGAGCAAGGGGTGCAGCGTGCTGGCGTCAATCCATTGGTAGGACAGCGGAGGAGTCCCACTGACAGCCACAGAGACGGCCAGAGTGCCGTTTTCGTTGACGTTCGTGCTCCCCGGAGGTTGCTGGATAATGATGGGTGTGATGCCCGCTGAATTATAGTGCGTCAGTACCTGGGCCGCGCTGAGGGCATAATTATAGACCGACACCTGGCATATTTCTCCCAGAAACTGGATATCGTTATGACCGATCGTTGACGATGAGCTTCTCGCCCCGATAAACATGGGCACGGTGGATGATATGATTCCGCTCCCGGCAGGCAGCGCGGTTGTGCCGACGGAAGCGCCGTCAATATAAAGCTGGAGAACGTTATTGATCTCATCACAAATGCCCACCAAGTGGTGCCATGTGCCAAAGGTGGCGCTGGTCGGCGCGAGCGTGCTGGTCACATTAGGAGCCGCTCCATTGGCGAGCCGGACAAACCAGCGGTAAACGTGGTTGGGGCCTCCGGTATCCAGGCAGAACTCCTCGCCGCCTCCCCCGAAGCCTTTGCTGATCACTGGGCCGCCGGTGGATTCCGTGTAACCGTTAACCCAAGCTTCAACCGAGAAGGCCTTGGCGCTATTGGTCGGCGCGGAAAAGTCTATGTTTGAAATGGCGACATCGCTGTCTGCCAAGGCGATCTGCCCGAACAGGGCGGTCGGTTCCGAGGCGTCCGTATTTGGATTATAGCCCGGCAACTGACAAATTTGGGCGTTGGTATAATAGCCGTCATTGCCGCTCGCGTAATCTTTGGCAATCTTGCCATTGTTTCCCCCGCCGTCATCCGGGCATTCATCCAAACGCCAGAAACCCAGCGGATGATCCGCAATCACCGTCTGCGCGTACGGCGCGGTAACATGGATAACCGTGACAGAGACGGCGTTGTTGGTCGCCGAGCCAAGGAAGTTTGTCACCACGGCCTGATACACGGTCGGCCCTGGCGTTTGGGCGTTGGCCAGCAAATAAGTGGCATTGGTCGCCCCGACAATCGGCACGCTGTTGGAATACCACTGATAAAGCAATGGCACAGCCCCGTCAGCGGTGATGGAGAAATTGATATTTCCACCGGCGATCACAGTGATGCTGCTGTCGGAGGGCACCTGGGCGCTGATCGTCGGTGACGTGAAGACAAACAAGGACGCTGGAGAGCTGGTCACTGAACCCCCGGCATTGGTAACGACCACGTAATAATTCGTGCCGCCGCTGGTAGCCAACAAGGGGTTTATCACCAAGTCCGCATTGGTTTGGCCGGCCAATAGCGCTCCATTTTTATACCATTGATAGAAAAGCGGAGTGCTGCCCCCGGCGGTGACAAAGAAGTTGGTAAACGCGATGCCCGCGTTGGCGTTGGTCGAAACGGGCTGGAGGGTAATAAAGGGAATCAACGCGGCGGCGTTGTAAAGTGTCGCGACTTGGGCGGCGGTGAGAGCCTGGTTATTCCAAATCGCCGCCTCGCACATATTGCCGGCGAATGTTCTGCCGCCGAAGGCGTTCGATTGGCCATTGGGGGAACTGGCTAGATATACATCGTATCCAGTCTGGATAAGATTATTGGTCGCTGCGGCAAGTGTAGCGCTAAACTGACCATCGACATAGACAGTGGTGTTGCTGGCCCCGTCGTAAGTGCCAATCACTTGGTGCCATAGTCCATCGTTGTAAGTCAAAGCCGAGGCAACGTCCTTGCCATTGCCAGAATCAAACCCGATTTTTCCAGTGCCGCCGTTGATGGCGCAGCGCCAGCCTTGATCGGTATGGCCGAGGAGGGTCTGCCAATTGCGCTGCTGGACATCGGCGGGGTTGCACTTAAACCATGCCATCACGCTGAACGGCGCGGTGGTGGTGTTGGTAGGATTAAAGGAAGCATCATAGCCCGCATCCGCAAAAATACTGTTGCCGTCACCCGCCAACGCCACGGAAGGAAAACCTCCAACGGCGGGTCCGGACACGAGGCCGGGCGTGGCATTTGGCTTGTAAACACCTTGGACTCCGGCAGTGCCGTAGTTGGTCAACACCGGCCACGCGCTGACAGCCGGCTGGGTGTAGTAGGGCGAATTCATGCGGTAGTAAAGCAACGGCTTGTTCGCCAGAACGGCTGCCTTATAGGTTCCGGCTGCGCCGCTGATGCCGTCCGTGTAATGCGTCTGGATATCAGACACTTGCAGGATATTTGTATAAACGGCCAACTCGTCGATCGCGCCGACAAATTGATTGTTGATGGTGCCGGTCCAGCGGCCGCCGCCGATGGTCAAGGGCATCCATGTATTGGGGGCCATCGTAGCTGCGGACGAGTTTTGCAACCCATCCTGGGTGCCATTGATGTAGTAGGCAACATTAGTGCCGTCGAAGGTCGTCACCAAGTGATACCAATTGCCGGGATGATAATTTGCCGTGGTCTTGGGTTCCGTGCTGCCAACGGCATTACCGTTTCTCATGGTAATGCTAAAGGTGCTGGCCGTTCCGGCCCAGAGCCAGTCAAAGCCGGCTTCGTTGGCGCCGCCGTTGATTCCGCTGCTGGCTGTGATGCTGCCTACGCCCAGAATAATCCCGAAGGAGTTGTTATACGGTTTGACCCACGCTTCAAGAGTGAATGGGGCCTTAATGGTCGTCAACGGCGAGGTCCGGGGTATGACCGCGTAAGAGCCGCCGGAAGGGGCCGGATTGACTCCGGTAAATTGGACAGAGGGATCTGGATCATTGGCCAAAGCGCCTGGCTCTTGGTGGAGGATGACCGGGGCTACGCCGGGGACGGCAACGTTCTGCCAATCGCCATAGTACGCATTGCCCAAAACGCCCAAGGAGCCGTAGTTGGTTTCAATGTCCTGCTGGGCTGGCTTCGGCGGCTCGATCTCGTGCATGGGCCAATAGCCGGAAGGGTTCAAAGCCAGGATGGCTTGCGCGTAAGAATTGGTGGGCGCGGTGGGCCCGGCCGAGACATTCAGCGTCACCGACGCATTGCTGGTTACGCCAAAGTCATTCGTCACAAATAATTGCAAAATGGTGCCCGAATTGGCCACCGTCACAGGCGGCAGGGGCAGGCTCGTATTGGTGGCGCCAGCCACCGCGACTCCGTTGGTAAACCATTGGTAAACCAGATCATTCGTTGATCCTGTGACTCCGGCGGAAAATGTGGGGGGGGTCTGGCCCGCAACCAAAGAAAGCGTTCCACCGGCCGGAGTCTGGCTGAGAATCACCGGTTCGTTATAGACTCGGAACAGCCCGGGACCGCCCGTAATAGCGCTGGTCACCGCGCCGTAAGTATTGCTCACCACGACAAAGTAGGTGCCGCTGTCGCTATCCACCAGATTGCTGACGGTCACTTGGAAAGTGGCTGAATTACTGTATTTCGTTCCATCGGTCAACTGGGTGGTCGTGCCGTTGGAGTTGGTAAAGAACCATTGATACGAGAGGGGCGCGCTGCCGCTGGCCACCACGCCGAAAAAGAGATAGGTGTTGGTTCCATTGTAGGCATAGCCATTGGTGCGGGGACCGGCAGGCTGGCCAATAATCACCGGCGGAGCCTGGACCGGCTGATACAGAGAGGCAACTTGCGCAGCGGTCAGGACGTTGGTGAAGAAAGCAAAATGGGCGATTCTGCCGGCAAGATTGCGCTGGGCATAGGTGCTGGTGGTGTTGGGCACGCTGGCATAGGGGCCGTTGCCGCTGTTGAGATACTGCGGATCACCGCCGAGGATAATATCCTGGGGCGAGCCGGTAAAGGTCGTGGCGCTGGCCGCGTTGGCGGTGTCCAACACGCCGTCCACATAAAGATTTTCATTGGTGCCGGGAAGGCCGCAGGTGGCCACCAATTGATGCCAGTTGCCGTCGTTATAAATATAAGTCGAAGTAATTTCCGTTCCATTATTGCCCGGCTTAAAGTGGACTTTGCCGGTCGTGCCATCCAGGGCGAAGCGCCAGCCGTTATCGCTGTGGCCGACAATGGCTTGAAATCGAGGATCAGCCGGGTTGCCTTTGAACCAGACCGTCATGCTGAAGGGCGGCGCTTTGGGGTCCAACAAGGCATTATATCCGGCATCAACCGGAATCGCTTCGGCGACATTGACGTTGTTGCCAATGTTAACATTGGCCACGTTGCCATTATTGCCGCCGATGCCGTTGATGGCCACCGCATAACTGCTGTTGCCCGCCGAGGGGTCGAGCAACCCCGGAAATTGCGGGCCCGAGACACCAGGTTGCGTGGCGGTTCCATAAACCGAATTGGCCCCAAGGTTTCCCGAAGCCACGCTCATCGTTGTGCCATTGGCGCTGTAGTACGAGGCGGTTGGATAAGAGGTCTGAGCGGGCGCGTTGTAGTTGGGAGCATTCACCCGATAATACATGAGCGCATGATCATTGGTGATGACTTGCTCGTAGGGCGTCGCAGGAGATGCATTAAGCGCGGTCAGATAGTGATTCGTCACCTGGGTTGCGGTCAGCGCATTGGTGTAGATGGCCACTTCAGCGATGGAGCCGTTGTAGCGGTTGTTATTAATGCCGCGCGAAGCGCCAATTTGCAGCGGAGACCAAGTGTCCCGCATGTAAGAAGTCCCCGCCGGCATGGGAGCGAGGAAGGCCGCCGCCGAATTCATATTCGTTCCGTCGATATACAGCGTGGCGTTGGTGCCGTCGAAAACAGCGACCAAATGGTACCAAGTATTGAGTGTATAGTCTATTGGCACAGCCACCTCTGCGCCTCCGCGTGGCTGGCCGCTGGCGTTCAAGGGATTGCCGGAATGTCCGTTGTAAACATGGAAGTCAAAGCCTCTTAGGTTGGAAGTATCCAGAGAACCGATGTAATTTTCACTCAAACACCATCCCCCTTGGGCGGCGTTGCCCGAGCTGCTGGTAATTCCATTCAAACTTCCGGGATTTGCGGAGGATTGGGAGACAATCCCGATAAAGCCGCCGACATTTTGCGGAAAGACCCAGGCTTCCACCGAGAAGGGCGCCACCGGCAGGGAAACACGCGGGTCCGTCAGCGGCACGCCCATAAAACCGCCGTTGCTCACGCTATTAAAATAGGTAACGAAGTCCGAAGGCTCGCTGACGATTGGACCTTGGGTATTGGCGTGTAGTGCGTAAGAGCTGGAATAGTAGGCGTTGGCCACCTGGCCGAGGGAGCCGTAATTGGTTTCCACGTCGGCGATGGGCGGTTGCACCGTTTCCTGCAAGGGCCAGTAGGCCACCGGGGCCAAATTGGTCACGGCCTGATAGTAGGCGGATTGGGCATGAAGGGAAATGCCGCCCAGCAAAATTGAGGCCGCGCCGATGAGGGGGATTAGGATTTTATTTCGCATAAAAAAAATCTGCTTTTAGAGTTACTTTTGAGATGTTGCCTTATCTTTACCCACAAACCCCGCGTAGGCCAAGAACAAAATTTGGAATTCTTGAACTTCCGCTGGAGAAATCACACACTATCTGACGTTTCGAGGCGACGAGGAAGGCGGCTACCGACAAGCGGGAAGCCGGTTTCAGGGCCAAGTGTTTCATGGAGTCTATTTTGCTTGAAAGAAGGTTTTTGTAAACCCCATGTACATGGGGGCTGTCTTACGGATTCAAATATTTAGTAACCGCCTCGGTGCGGGAATGGACGCGCAATTTCTCATAAACGTTGGAAATGTACCCTTGCAGAGTTCCCGTGCCGATATGGAGGTTGTCGGCGATTTCCTTGTAACTGAACCCCCGGGCGAGCTGGTCCAGGACATCTTTTTCCCGAGGAGTGATTTTGGCCAAGGAGGACGTGGGAGGGGGCGTTTGCTGGAAATGCTGCACCACCCGCCGGGCCATCTCAGGAGTCATGGGCGCGCCGCCGTTGCAAACTTCACGAATGGCGGACAATAATCTGTCCGGCGAGGTCCGTTTCAACAGGTAGCCCGTCGCCCCGGCCATCAGCGATTGAATCAGCAGCGTGCTGTCCTGATAAACCGTCAGCATGATGAACTGCACCTCGGGCATGAGGACTTTGAGCCGCCGCACACACTGCACGCCGTCGATGCCCGGCAAATTGATGTCCACCAGCACGACGTGCGGCCGGGCCAGAGGCAAGGCGGCCATGGCGGATTCCGCATCAGGGTAACTGCCGAGCAATTTGAATTCATCCCCCGCCTCAATCGCGTGGCCCAGCGTGGCTCGAATCTCCTCATCGTCTTCAATCACGGCGACCTGGATTGGGCAGGCGCTGGAGGACTTGTTCATGCCGTATCTTAGCGGTGCGCCATGGCTGGAAGCAACCCCATGAACATGGGGGAGCTTAAAGCTAACGGAGCGGGGGTTTGCCCTGAACGGGGAGAACAAACTGCAACTTGGCGCCGTGGCCTGGGGTCGTGCTGATTTCCATTCGCCCGCCAAGGGAATCCATTCTCTTGCGCATGTTCCGCAGTCCATTCCCGCGCCGCCCTTCCTGTTTTTGGGCGGCGTCAAAGCCACAACCGTTATCCTCTATAATAAGGCGGATGGCGCTGTCCTCGCTCAATATTTGCACCTGGATCTCAGAGGCCTTGGCATGTTTCAGAACGTTATTGAGCGCCTCTTTAACCACCAGAAACAAATCATGCCGCACGTCGGAGGGCAGCATGATGTGGGAAGCCACCGGCAACTCCAGGCGGCAGCGAATGCCGCTGTCCTGGAAAAGCTGCACGACGTATTCATTGAGATAACCGACCAGGCCGTCCAAGGTGTCGTTCTTGGGGTTCACCGCCCATACGATCTCGTCCATCGACTGAATGGTCGCGCGGGAGAAATTAACAATCTTGCGCAGATGGACTCCCACATCCCTGCGCTCGGATAGTTCGCCTTCCGCCCGCATTCCGAGCATCATGATGCGGGTCAGGCTGGCGCCCAAATCATCGTGGATATCCTTGGCAATGCGGCCCCGCTCTCGCTCCACGGCGTGGGTTCGTTCCAACACTTCCAGTTTGCGCTGCATCCGCCGTTGGGTCGCATAGCGCGCCGATCCGCCGGCCACGCCGACGACCCCCGCCAGGGCCATCATCCTGCACCACCACGTCTGCCAGAAATGGGGCTGCAAAAAAAGAGCCAGGGAAGCGCCCGCTTCATTCCAGACGCCATCTTTGTCGCAGGCGATGACTCGAAAACGGTATTGGCCCGGATAAATGTTGTTATAAAAGGCAGTGCGGCGCGAACCCGCCTCGATCCAATCCGAGTTAACTCCTTCCAATTTGTACTTGAAACGGCACTTTTCCGGCGCGCGGAAGTCCAAAGCGGTGTAGGAGAACTCCAAGTCGCCATGGCCGGGAGGAATCTGCAGGGGCGCGCCGGAGGCAGCCGCCCAGAGCGCCCCGGAAGGTCGCCCGCCTTCCAAGCCGGGAAGAGGCCGCCATTGCCGCCCATTGACCCTCAGATCCTCGATAAAAACGGCAGGCGGTGACAGCTTGAGTTGCAATTGCCGCGGCTCGATAACGGCCAGACCTTTCGTGGTGGCAAAGCAAAGTTTCCCGTCGCGCGTTTTCCATCCGCCCGGTTTGCCGACCGCGCTGCACAAGGTGCTTTCCAACCCATCGGCTTTCCCATAGGCGATGCTGACAATGGTTGTTTCTTTATCACGGTCCAGAAGGTCAAGGCTGCTTTTGCGCACGCGAAAAATTCCCTTCGCCGAAGCGATCCAGAGCCATCCATCGGAATCTTCCAGAATTTCGAGGATCTCATCGCTGAAAAGCCCCTGCTGGGTGGTATAGATGGTGAACTGGCCGTGCCGGCATCGCACCAACCCGCAGCCAATAGACCCAATCCAAAGGCTGTTCTGAGGGTCCTCATAAAGAGCGCCAACCGTCGCCGCCGGGAAAAAGCCCTTCTCAGTCAGGTTGGTCAGGGCTCCATTTTTCCAACAGCACAGTCCCCTGTCCGTTCCAATCCAAAGGGCGTGCTGATGATCCTCGCAAAGGGCACGGATAATATTGTTGGAGAGAGAAGCGAGGGCGGGATCGTTGACAAATTTTCCGTCCTTGAAACAAGTCAGCCCTCGACTCGTGCCAATCCAAAGCTCGCCCGCATGGCCTTCCTGGATGACCCGCAAGCCCGCATTGATCAAGCCGTCCTTCCAGGTGTAATGGGTCATCGCGCGGCCTTTGAGCCGGACCAATCCTCCATCATAATCCGCGCCGACCCACAAACTGCCGTCGCGGCTCTGACAGAGCGAGAGGATGAGATCGTGCGGAAAACGATTGGTCGTCGCATATACTTTAACTTTATCTTCCGCTAATTTGTCGAGTCCGCCGCCCCAGGTGCCGGCCCAAAGATTTCCAGAGCGATCCTCCAAGACCGAAGTGACATTGTTATGACTCAACCCCTGCCGCGTCGTATAACTCACGAACGGTTTGGCGGTCAAGCGGATCAGGCCTTCTCTCGAACCGGCCCAGAGATTGCCTTGCTTGTCTTCAAAAAGGGCGTTGACTTGGTCATAGGGAAGACCATCCGTCGTCAGCTCAGCCCGGAAACGGCCTTCGATGAAACGGTTCAGGCCGCTGTACGTTCCCACCCATAGGTTGCTGGCGCTGTCCTCAAGAATCGCGCTGACGAACGTGTCGGAAAGACCGTGCTCCGTGCTGTAATCATAAAAATTGCCCGTGTTGTACCAGATCATGCCTTTGTCGGATCCAATCCAAAGCCGGCCGCCTTTGTCCTGGAAAATTGCCCTGATGGAATTATTGGGCAGGCCGTTGGTTTCAGCAAAGGATTCCATCACCCCGTCTTTCCAGCGATTTAACCCATTACCGGTGCCGATCCAGAGGTACCCGGTGCGATCTTCGTAAAGGGCGCGGATGACATCGGAAAGCAATCCCTGCTTCTTGGTGTAATTGACCCATTCTCCGTTTTTAAACCGGCTCAACCCATGCGAAGTGCCTATCCAAATCGACTGGTCGCGGCTTTGATAGATTACCCTTGGATTGTTGCCGGCTAACCCATTGGTTTTGGTGAAGCGCGAAATCTTGCCCTGCTCAACCCGCATCAAGCCTTCACCCTCGGCGCCGATCCAAAGAGTTCCTGATGCATCCACCAACAAGGCGCTGATCGACGCATCCTTGATTTGGGGGACGAGCCGGGAATCGAACCTGGTAAAGGCAATGCCATCGAAACGGACCAATCCGCCGGCGGTGCCCACCCAGAGGTAGCCGTCTCTCGTCTGCGTAATCGCCTGCACTTTATTAAGGGGCAATCCGTCGTCGGTCTGCCAGAGGCGCGAGGCGTAGGCAAAAGGCAGGCGGTCCATGCTGAACCAGTCCAGCCAATCGCTGTTGGCGCTGATTTGCCGCCGATGATCAACCACGGCGCGATTCTTGGCGTTGATGGCAAAGATCTCCAGGTTGCCATCCATGTTGTGTCCAACCACCACCGGGGGCTGCACTGAGCCCGCTAAACTGTACCACTGCGACCATTCTGGCTCTCGAGCTTTGAGCTGCCACCGGTGCATTACGTCGGAACCGGGATTTTTGACTCCGAATATCTCCAGCCGTCCATCGGCATTGCGCGCGACGGTTATTCCCGGCATGACTTCCCCGCGAAAATTGACCCACGGCAGCCACTTGGAACTGTCGCCCGCCACGGCTTGACGCAAGCGGTACACCGAATGGTTGGTCGCGCTGACCGCGAAGACTTCCAATTGGCCTTCGCTGTTTTGTTCCACCCCCAATCCCGGCACAATGGCGCCTCCAAGGTTGCCCCACTCCGACCAATGAGTCGCCGTATTGGCCTGCCTTTGCCAGCAATGGACCAGGCGCTGGCCCGCATCCACTCCGAAAAGTTCCAGCCGTCCGTCGCTGTTGTGGGCGAGCGTTAAGCCCGCCGCCGGGCCAATACCCAAATCGGCCCAACTCGTCCATTCTCCCGGCTGGCCCGTTTGCCCAAGCTGTTTGACCGCACCGCTCGACCGGTCGATGCAGAAAATCTCCAACCTGCCGTCCGCCTGCTGCCCGACGACCACCGGCGCACGGATCGTTCCGCCGAGATTAACCCAATTAGACCATTCATGCCCGTTGCGCGTTTGCTGAACGGAGTAATGCAACGCACCGGCGCGATCTGCCGCGAAAACGACCATCCGCCCTTCCTTATCCAGATTCGCCGCCACTCCAGGCAGAAAGGCGCCCCCCAGGCTCGCCCAAACCGACCAGTCGCCTCCGTTTTCTTTTTGCCAGCGATGCCGGGCCTCGCCCTCCGAATCGATTTTGAACAATTCCAAACGCCCGTCCGCATTTTGCGCAATCGCCAACCGCCCCGGAAGCGTGTCCAGCGCGCCTTCATTGGGGGCGGTCCAAGCCAGAACGGCAGACCCCGCATACAACGCACAGAACCATCCGATCCGGCGGCGGAAACTTCTCGCGACAAATTGGAACATCATGGCGGGCAGTTTACGCTTTCAAGCTTAAACTTTGAAGTTGAAAACGCACGCGGACGGAAGCGAAGGGATAAAAAATTATTTTCTTGACGGCTAACTACTTAGGTAGTATCACCACAGTAGTTATGGAAAACAACTATCGTCTGCATAAGCTTGGCGACCTGCAATTACGCATCCTGCAATTGCTCTGGCACCATGGGGAAATGGCTGCGGCCGGCGTCCACGCGGCCCTTCAACCCGAGCGGGCGCTTGCCCCCACCACCGTGGCCACTATGCTCGGCAAAATGGAAGGGCGCGGTCTGGTCGCGCATCGGGAACAAGGCCGCGCCTTTATTTATCGCGCGGCCGTGGATGCGGGGGAGGTCACGCGCGGCTTGGGAGATTACTTTGTGCAGCGCCTCTTTGCCGGGAGCGTCTCCGGCGCGGTGATTCATTTGTTACGCTCCCGCGAGGTCAGCCGCCGCGAATTGGATCAATTGGAAAAACTGATCAAGGAAGCAAAACGGAGGGCCAAATGAGCGGCGCGAATTGGATAAAGTTAATGCTTTGGGTCGCGGCGGAGACCACGGCGCTCGTGGCGGTCGCAGCCGTTCTGCAAAAGTGGCTGGATTCGCCTAAAGCAAAACGAACGGTTTGGCAGGCCGCGTTAACGACCGTCGCGTTGGTGTGCGTGGTCGAGATTTCCGGAGTGCGCGACAAAATACCACGCGTGGAATCGACCCGGCATCGCTATGCGATTACCGCGCTTCTATTGTCCTCGTCCGCGACTGAGACAAAGGCAGAGAATCGAGCGGCTGAGGAAGTGGCACCCGTCCTCGAAGATCACCATGCCGCGATGAAATGGCCTGCCTGGATTTGGCTGGGAGGTTCAGCGCTGTTGCTGACCCGCTTCGGACTGGCGCGCATTTGGCTCATGGTGCGTTACCATGCAGCCGTTCCCGCCGATCAGGACTCGAAGCTGCTCATCGCGCGCTTGCAAACAACACTCGGCTTGCGCCGCGTCCAATCCCAGGTCTGGTCCGGCCTGCGCAGTCCGGTGGCCTTCGGGATTGGCCGCCCCACCATCGCGCTTCCGCTCGATTTTTCCGCGCGCTTTTCCGCTGCGGAGCGCGAAGTAGTGCTGGCCCATGAGATTGCGCACCTTGCCGCCCACGATCCCTTCTGGCTGATGTTAAGCGATGCGGTGACCGCTCTGCTCTGGTGGCACCCGTTAACGTGGTGGGCGCGAGGTCAGTTGCAATCCGCCAACGAAGCGGCCGCTGACGAAGCCAGCGCCCTGATTCCCGGCGGCGCGCACGCCTTGGCCGAATGCCTGGTGCGCCTGGGCCATGAATTGACCGCGCCCAATCCGGCCCGCGCTCTCGGTATCGGCGGAAGCGGGCCACGCTCCCAGCTTGCCGATCGGGTCCAGCGGCTTTTGCGGAACCCGCCAGCGTGGCGGCCCTCGTCCACATGGCGGCGCTGGACGCCCCACTTCTCTGCGCTCTGCGTCGCGTCAACTTTCGCCATCCTGCCCATTCAAACGGGCCTCTCCGGCTCGATGTTAGCTATAATTGCCAACCCGGCTGAACCCGGGGCCAGTGGTGGTTTGCCCGTTCCAAATCAAATGGCTCGCACGAATAAGGCGCCGTTGGCGGTCCAGCCTCCTGCTCCGCAACGACCCAATCCTACGCCTCCGGTGATCCAGTTGGCAGAGGGCAGTAAGATTCAACCAGTTGGCCGCTCCAATTCGGCGCCGACGGTATTGCTGCGGATTCAGGTCCTGGTCGTCACCGAGCATAGTGCGGACGACATTGGCCTGGATTGGATCTTTGGGGTCGCGCCCTCTGATAATCCCGCTCTTGAAATCAGCCATGACTGGACCGCCTTGGGAGGTTCCCCTGTTTCCCATTCAGAAAACCTGATGGTTGACCGGCTGCGCATTTACGGACAAACCGATATCCTCAAGCCGGCGCAATTTACCGCCTTGCAGAATCGAATTCGGGGCAAGGACGTGAAGTTTGCCTCGTGTCCCACAATTACTACCCGCTCGGGCCTTGAGTCGTGCGTCTCGGTCGAGGACCGCAAGGCCATTGTTACAGGGGTCAAGGTGGTGGATGCTTCCCCCACGAACAGCGAGTCCATTAACTATCTTACCGATCAAATGGATTTTGGCTTTGCGGTGGACGTTGTCCCCACGCTGAAGGATGACGGCAAATGGCGGTTACGCGTCCGGGCGAGCGATACCGCCTTCCTCAACTACGACAAACTCACCAACGACCCGTTAGCCGTTCCCGATTTCCCCCGCCGCTCAGTCAGCGGCGAGACACCGCGTCCCCATCTGCGCGCGGTGGAAGCGGACGCCGACGAGGCGGTGCCTTTGAATCAAACCCTCGCTCTGCGCGGCCCCCTCTGGACCGAAACGACCAAGACCAAAGCCCATTTTATCTTTCCCGCCAGAACAACGACTGCCCGCAAGCGCCTCTACATCTTCGTCACTCCGACGCACCCGCCACCGCCGAAGGCGGGCGAACCACCTCCGTGATGGCGCAGCTAGGGCCGCTTCAAGCGCATAGCCTTGCGAACGTTCTCGTTGGTGGCGGATGGCGCATCGGTGCGCACGGTTCCCAGCAAATCGTCCCAGGGCGAGGAGCGTTTAGCCCGCACAGCCTGCATTCGCTGCCGCACTGCATTGCGAACAAACTCGCTGAGGTTTTCGCCGTTCGCGTGCGCCGCTTTTCGCCAAATCCCTTTTTCGCGTTTTGATACTCGGATTGTCAGCGTGTCACTCATTTATTGGGGATAACACAGTTTCGTCGAACTACAATCCCGAAGCGATGTTTCACTTTCTTTGCGTGATTTGGGCGGCGACAGGCGTGTTGTGGGTGGATGAAATTGAAATTATGAAAAAGCCATATACGTTCGGCATTCTGGTCACAACAGCTCTTATGGCGGCCTTCGCTCTCTGTTCCCGGGCCGCCTACGCTCAAGCGGTGGAGTTCAAACCGGCGACTGTGATCGGAAAAAGTCCTCCCTTCGAACAGTTTAAAGTTGAAGGCAACTGCACTTGGATCAAGCAGCCGTTCGGAGGAGCCGATGCGAACGATAGTTGGACGAATTTTGGGCCAAACACCGTCGGGACCGCCGCCAAGGCGCTGTGCGCCCTTCACCCCGGCACGACGATTGCCGTTGATCCCACCGTTGGGCACGAAACAGTGACCAACGTTATGATCCGGGCCAATGACGTCTCGACCGAACTGGAACTCTTGCGGGTGGCGTGCGGCGGCCTGTTTCAGGTTCATCAAATTGGAAACCAAGCCTTTACCCTCGAGTCAAATGCTCAGTACCGTCCCGCCCCACCGAAGCCGGATCGCGCTATCGAGTGCTTTAACCTGATGGGGTATTTGTTGGGGAAAGTAAGCTCTGCGAAAGGCGAGAAACAAAACTCAACCGATCTCGCCCTCGCGAATTTGCGGGAAATCATCCTAACTTCCATCCATATTTTTGATCCGGCCATGCCTGATCCGCAGTTCCAATTCTACCGTGACGGCCAATTATTTATTGTCATCGGGCCCCAGCGTGCGATTGACATCGCGGCTAAAATCATTCACGCTGGCGACTCACTGAATTTCGATCATACCAAGCCGTAGTTCCAAGTGCCATACTCCGCCGCCAACCCATTGATTTCATTGCAACTGCCGGAACGATCCACTGTGGCAGAGCACCGAACCAACGAGGTCACGACCGGCGCAACGGCGTCGCTGACTCGCCGCCTGGCGGCTGGCCATGAGGATGCCTTCCGCGAGTTCCAAACGCTCTACTTTGACCGGCTTTACCGGTTTCTCCTGGTGGTTTCGCGCGGAGACGAAACGCAGGCCCGTGAGGCTCTCCAGGAAACGCTGGTGCGCGTGGTCCGTTACATTCGGCGTTTCGACGACGAAGCTGCTTTGTGGAGCTGGCTCTCCGCCATCGCCCGCAACGCCGCCCGCGATGCCGGTCGAAAGCAGCGCAGATACGTATCGCTCCTGGAAAGATTCAGCTTGCGCGGCCAAACGGAAACGCTCCCCGATGATCGGCACGACACGTTGGGCGCGGCGTTGGAGGAAAGCATCGAGGAACTGGACGTGGACGACCGTCTTTTGATCGAAGGCAAATATATCGATGGCCGCACGGTCCGAGAACTCTCCGCGCAGGCAGACCTGACCGAAAAAGCGGTGGAATCCCGGTTGCTGCGCTTGCGCCGGCAGCTTCGGGAAACGATTTTGAAAAAGCTGAAAACACCATGACCGGCCCGGAAAAAAAGCAATTGCTGGAAAACATTTTCGGAGGCGACGAATTGAATTCCTTGCGCGAGGCGAGCCTGGCGCGCGGCTCGAAGGAGATGCGCCGTCGCCGCCATCGGGTGTGGATGGGGCGAATTGTCGTTACGGCGTTGCCGGTGGTGTTGCTGGCCGTACTAATTACTCATCCGTGGATTCAGCCGTTGCGTCCAGCGCCTGCGCCCATCGGCGCGGCTCACGCGGCCAATGTGGAACACAAAGTTGAATACATTACCGCCGATCAATTGTTTGCCTTGTTTCCGAATCGTCCCATGGCGTTGGTGGGAAAGCCCGGCCAACAGCGCTTAATCTTCCTCGATAATCAACCCGGCCCAGAAAACCAATAGTTCGCCGCCTGAAGGTGCTTTTCACTTTTTGGCTTTGGCGTGTCTCTGGGAAAGAGTTTGGCATTGGACGATTGAAAAATGGTCATTGAAAATTTGTTATCTGTTTTGAGGGGTCAAGTCCTGAAATAAATTTGGTACTTTGAACATTGTTGTTGATTGTTGTTGTTGATTGTCCTCCTCCCCCAGTGCGCAGTGGAGGTGAGCGTAGCGAACCGGAACGAAGCACTGGG